>Ga0164290_1001345_pt1 | contig 39079 bp, 31 predicted proteins | sample Micstemetagenome_FD_108782 | JGI IMG/M metagenome (GOLD analysis project Ga0164290, IMG submission 108782) | Contaminated culture microbial community from soil near Moab, Utah, USA - Microcoleus steenstrupii SON62 (Illumina Assembly) | ecosystem: Environmental > Terrestrial > Soil > Soil crust...
CACGCAGCTGAAGAGAAGCTGATTACGCCCCTCGGCGATCTCCAGTTCGGCTTCGCGGCCGACTAGGATCCTGGCGGCGGCGAGCTTCTCGATCGCGCCGGTCGCGAGCTTCACAAGCAACGCTAGCGAGGCATAAAGCATCGACGAGACGAAGGCGCAGAGAAGGCCGATCGTGATCGGCCTTCTCTGCGTTCGCAGCTCATTCGCCAGGCGCTCGTCGAACCGGCGGAAGATCGCCAGCTTCTTCAACGTTCTACCGCCTCAGCGCCGTCACGCCCCACCTAAAACTCCGCGTGTCCCGGAGTGCGGTGGAACGGGATGACGTCGCGGATGTTCTTCATGCCGGTCACGTACATCAGCAGTCGCTCGAAGCCGAGACCGAAGCCCGAGTGCGGCGCGGAGCCGTAGCGGCGCAGATCGAGGTACCACCAGTACGCGTCCAGCGGCAGGCCGAGCTCGGTGATCCGGCTCTCGAGGACGCCAAGCCGCTCCTCGCGCTGCGAACCGCCGATGATCTCGCCGATACGAGGGGCGAGGACGTCCATGGCGCGGACGGTTTTATCGTCCTCGTTCTGCCGCATGTAGAACGCCTTGATCTCCTTCGGATAGTCCGTGAGGATCACCGGACGGCCGACCTTCTTTTCGGTCAGCCAGCGCTCGTGCTCGCTCTGAAGATCGACGCCCCACGAGACTGGGTACTCGAAGCTTTCGCCACTCTTCTCGAGCAGGTCCACCGCCTCGGTGTAGGTCAAGCGCTCGAAGGGGCTGGTTACCACGTGCTCCAGCGTCTTGAGCAGTTCGGGCTCGATGCGCTGATTGAAGAACGAGAGGTCGTCGCCGCAGTGATCGAGGACGTCGGCGATGACTTCCTTCAGGAACTCTTCGGCCAGGTTCATGTTGCCGACGAGGTCGCAGAACGCCATCTCGGGCTCGATCATCCAGAACTCCGCGAGGTGGCGGGCGGAGTTCGAGTTCTCGGCGCGGAACGTCGGGCCGAACGTGTAGACGTTGGTGAGTCCCAGGGCGAGAGTCTCCGCCTCGAGCTGTCCGCTCACGGTGAGAAAGGCCGGCTTGCCGAAGAAGTCCTCGCGCGCGTTCGGGTTCTTCAGCCGGTAGGCGAGCTGTCGCTCCTCTCCGTTCCCCTCGAGAGGCTCGTTGACCTCGACCGAAGTCGTGACGGCGAACATCGCGCCCGCGCCCTCGGCGTCGCTTGCGGTGATGATCGGCGTGTGCACGTAGTTAAAGCCGCGCGACTGGAAGAAGTTGTGGACGGCGTACGCGGCGCGGTTCCGGACGCGATAGACCGCGCCGAAGGTGTTGCCTCGGCCCCGCAGGTGCGCGATCTCACGGAGGAACTCCATCGTCGCGCCCTTCTTCTGGAGCGGATAAGTTTGCGGGTCCGCCTCGCCGAAGAGCTCCACGCCCTTGGCCTGCATCTCGACCGCCTGACCCGCGGCGGGCGACTCGACGATCACTCCGTCGAATCGGACACACGCGCCGGTCGTGATCTTCTTGAGCGTCTCGGCGTCGAGGACGCCTTCGTTGACGATGACCTGGAAGTCCTTGAAGCAGGACCCATCGCTGAGCTGCACGAACGAGATCCCCTTGCTGTCTCGCCGGGTCTTCACCCAGCCGTAGGCGGAGGTCTCGGTGCCGGGTGTCATCCCGAACAGGTCACGAACGTAGGTGCGTCGGTAGTCCATCGCGGTGCGCGCGAGTTTACCGGGCAAGGAGCATCGGGACCAGGAGCAGCGTCCCAAGCAGCGCAAGGACTGCCCACATGATCTGCCACGATCGTGGATTCTCACCGATGACGACTCCGAAGTCCTCGATCACGGACGGCGGCGTCTGCCCGGCGTGCAGGGCGGATCTCCCGAGGGCGGTTCGATCCCGGGCGACCGAGACAAGGGGGCGGATCGTCTCGACGGCGACGCCGAGGCGACTCGCGACGGCACCGACCCGCGCGGGCTCCTCGTCCACTGAAGTCATCTCAGCGTGGAGCCCGATCACGGCCTCCGCTTCGGCCTGTCCCACCCGCTCGGCCGACGCCATGAGCGCACTCGGCAAAACGCTGCGCACCTGCCTAAGCAGCGACGCCGCTTCCAGTGGGCTCGTGCCCATGACGTCGGCGAGTTCCGACAGCGTCACCCAACCGCCGGCGTCGTCCGCCAGACGCTTACGGAGATGGTAGAGGTCCAGCACGGCGCGCGCTTCCGAGGGAGACAGGACCTCGTTCTGGGATTCGGGAAAGGGCATCGTGGGAAAACCAAAAACTCGATAGGGCCGATTCCTCTGAATCGGCCCTATCGAGCAGCGGAGACTCACCTATTGTACGTCGAGCAGCCTGAGCCTGCTCGCACTAGGCGATATAGCCAGTCGTCTTGACCGGCGCCGTCATGAACGCCCTCAGCGCCGCCACGATCTCGCGCGGCTTCTCTTCGTACAGGAAGTGGCCCGTGTCGTCGAACGAGTGCACGTCGACGAGAGGGAACTCGTGCCACACCTTGTTCAGCGACTTCTCACCGAACGTGGGATCCTTGAGGCCCCACAGCAGGAGCATCTGCTTCTGCATCAGCGCCTCGCGCTGAGCCCAGATCTCGCTGTACCAGGCACCGGACTCGAGCAGGTGCTTCGCCATGCAGTACGTCCCGACCCGGTCCTCCTTCGGCTCGAACGGACCGAAGTAGGCGGCGTGCACGTCGTCGGTGTACTTGGTTCGGTCGCAGAACAGCGGCTTGATAAGCTTCGGGGCAACGCAGGTGTTCAGGTACATGAACTTGCCCATGCCGTTCGAGGCGACCTTACCGACCTTCTGGGCAGCCGGGTCTTTACTGAGGTCCCACATCCAGGTATTGCTGAGCACGATCCGCTTCACGTTGTCTAGGTGATCCAACGCGTACGAGAGGCCGACCGGGCCCCCAAAGTCGTGCATCACGAGCGTAATGTCCTTGAGCCCCAACTCACCAATGAGCTTCGTCAGGTTGCGGCAGTGGTTCGCCGGCGAGTAGGAAAAGTCCGTCGGCTTGTCGGATAGACCGAAACCGATGTGATCGAGGGCGACACATCGGTAATCCCGCGACATCTCGCGGATCACGTTGCGGAACATGAACGACCACGTGGGCGAACCGTGAAGGAAAACGATTGGGGAACCGCTCCCCTCATCGATGTAGTGAAGGCGCCCACCCTCGCCCATCATGTGGTGGGGCGCAAAGGGGTAGGCACGGCGATTCAACCAGGTTAATTTTGAGGTATCGGCGACGGCGCTCATAGACGTTCTCCGCTTATTACGGAGTTCAGGGTAACTCGCAAGTTTACGAGGATAGGTCTAAGGTCGCTTAGCGCCGTTAAGACTCTTTAGCTCATCCATTGACATTCGCCGGAGTTGTGAGCGAAGGCGTCGAATGGACCAATGCTGCTCTTCCTGGACGAAAGCTACGAGCGGCTGAGCGAGGGCAGCTTCCGGCACGTCATCGGCGGCTTCTGCCTGCCCGCCGCGCGTTACCGCGATCTGATCGCCGCCGTCGAGTCGACCAAGGAGCGGCACTTCGTCCAGGATCGCAACATGTCCCCCGAGGAGCGGATGCGCGCTTGGGAGGAGCACTTCGTGGTGGGCGACGTCCCGGAGCGGATCGAGCTCAAGGCCAGTCTTCTCCTTTCGTCGTCCGTCCTGCGCCGAACGGGCGAACATCCCCGGGCGGCCATGCGGCTTGCCGAGGACGTCATGAAAGCGCTGGCGGCTTGCCACGCGTCCGTCTTCGGCGACGTCGCGCTCACCGAGACGATGTCCGAGCCGGGCGTCCTGCCTCCGCTGTTGCTCCGGCTTCTCGCTTCGGTCGAATCTTGGGTGGCGCACCTTCACCCCAGCACGACGGTTATCCCGGTGCTCGACGGCCTGAACCCGACGGCGGACCAACGACTCGCCCGACGGATGGCGCGGACGCTGCTCCGCCCCGACGTCGGACTGCCGCACGTACTTCCGAGCCCCATGATCCTGGACTCGCGTGCGAGCCATGGGCTCCAGGTCGCCGACCTGATCTGCCATGTGCTCCTCAACGAGGCCCGTCCGCCCGAAGACCGCAAACCCCTCGGGATCTTGCCCTCCCGAGTGCAGGCGCTTCGCCCCTGCGGGCAAAGCAGGGCCCGCCGGGCGTATAATCCCTAAAACCCCCGGGACGACTTCTCGCCGCGCCTTCGTGCCTGCCCGAACCGTCTACGGGTGGGAGGCCCCCGAAAACCGTGACCAAGTACATCTTCGTGACCGGAGGCGTCGTCAGCTCCATCGGCAAAGGAATCGCAACCGCCAGCCTCGGCCGGCTCCTGCGCAATCGCGGCTTCACCGTCGCTCCGATGAAGCTCGACCCGTATATCAACGTCGACGCGGGCACGATGAACCCGTACCAGCATGGCGAGGTCTTCGTGACCGAGGACGGTGCCGAAACCGACCTCGACCTCGGCCACTACGAGCGGTTCATGGACGTCAACTGCACGTCCGGCTCGTCCATCACCACCGGCAAGGTGTACCGCGGCGTGATCGAGGCCGAGCGGCGGGGCGACTACCTCGGCGGCACCGTGCAGGTCATCCCGCACGTCACCAACGAGATCAAGCGCTGCCTCCACGCTCTCGCGAAGGAGCAAGAGGCCGACGTCGTGATCGCCGAGATCGGCGGCACCGTGGGCGATATCGAGTCGCTGCCGTTCCTCGAGGCGATCCGCCAGATGCGGACCGACCTCGGGCACGAGAACACGATGTACGTGCACGTGACGCTCGTCCCGACCGTCGGGCCATGGGGCGAGGTGAAGACCAAGCCGACCCAGCACTCGGTGTACAAGCTCCGCGAGATCGGCATCGCACCGGACGTGCTCGTCTGCCGCAGCGACGTGCCGATGCCCGCCGACGTGCGAGAGAAGATCTCCCTGTTCTGCGGCGTGCCTCCCCAGGCCGTCATCGAGTCCGAGACCGTCGAGACGATCTACGAGGTGCCGCTTAAGTACGAGGCCGCCGGACTGGGCGACTTCGTGGTCAACCGCCTCCAACTTGAGCCGCGCTCGGTGAACCTCACCGAGTGGACCGGGCTCGTCGAGACGCTGAAGAACCCGAGCCACGAGTGCACGATCGCCGTCGTCGGCAAGTACACCAGCAACGGCGACGCCTATAAGTCGATCGCCGAGGGGCTCGTGCACGCCGGCATCCCGAACGACAGCGCGGTCAAAATCAAGTGGATCGAGAGCGACAGCCTCGAGAATGGCCGCCCGCCGCAGGAATTCCTCGGCGACGTGGACGCGCTGGTCGTAGCGCCGGGCTTCGGAGGCCGCGGGATCGAGGGCAAGATCGAAGCGATTCGGTACGCCCGCGAGTCCGGGCTTCCGTTCTTCGGGATTTGCCTCGGTCTCCAGATGGCCGTCATCGAGTACGCCCGGAACGTCTGCGGCCTCGAGGGCGCCAACTCCGAGGAGATGCTCCCGAACCCGCCGTACCCGGTGATCCACCTCCTGCCCGAGCAGAAGGGCGTCACCGACAAGGGAGCCTCCATGCGGCTCGGCGCCTACCCGTGCAACCTCGTGAACGGCACCCTCGCCGCCGAGTTGTACGGTGGCAACCGAATCGAGGAGCGGCACCGCCATCGCTACGAGGTCAACAACGACTTCCGGGAGCAGCTCCAGGGCAGCGGAATGGTGATCTCTGGCGTCTCGCCGGACTACCGGCTCGTCGAGATGATCGAGGTTCCCGCTCACCCGTTCTTCGTCGCGACCCAGGCTCACCCCGAGTTCAAGTCCCGGCCGAACCGACCGCACCCGCTCTTCCAGGGCCTCGTCAAGGCCGCCGTGGCTCACCGCACCGGCGCCGCCGTAGAACCCACGACCGTCTAACCCACCATGCCGCACGTCCTCAAGCCCGCCTTCGAGCAGAGACTCCACGAACTCATGGGGTCGCGCAAGCCGATGCGCGAGCGAGAGCTCCAGCCCCTGAGCAACAACGTGACCGCTCTCCTCGAGTCGATCCCAGAGATGCTCGTGGAGAAGACCAAGCGCCCGGCCCACCGGGCGCTCATGGTCGAGATCACCGCCACGTGGGTCGGCGCAGCCGCAAGCCATAAGGAAGTCATGCTGACTCTTCGCGGCGCCTGGCCCGGTGAGGCACTGGCGGGACTGGAAGAGATGCACACGGTGGAGAACGTCGAGGAGTCCGCGCTGCTGCGGTTCCTCGCTTGGAACGAGACGCACTACGCAGTGGGGCGAATCGTGACGCGAGTTCTCTGAGACCTCGGTTCGTCCACCGCGGGGGAGAGGCTTACCGCTCCCAAGTCATGGTTTCGCCATGCTCGCGCGTAGGAACGGCCCGAGGTCCGGGTGCTCGAACTCGAAACCGAGCGACAGCGCCTTCGCGGGCCGCACGTCCTGCGATTCCAGCAGCGACTGAGCAAACTCCCCGAAGGCTAGCCGCACGAGCGGCTCAGGCAGCGTGCCGAAGGCAGGCTTTCCCATGACCCGTCCGAGGGACTCTACGAGCCTGCGCAGGCGAACTGGGTTCGGTCCGACGACGTTGAGCGGCCCGGTGACTCGCTCGTTCTTCATGGCAAAATCGATCAGACGCACGGCGTCCGGCAAGGCGATCCACGGGTTGTACGCTCGCGGGGCAAACGGCACCAGAAACGGCGCTCGCCGCAGCCACGGAATAAGCATCCCGAGGAATCCCTCGCGCGAGTCGAGGACGTTGCCAATTCTCAAGGTGACCGTTCGCACGCCGAGCGACTCGGCCCGCAGCGCCTCGCCTTCCCAAGCCTCGCAGACCACGCTTCGGAAGCGGCCTCGCGGATCGGGAGGGGACGCCTCGGTCAGCAGTTCGCTCGGCCGATCGCCGTAGATTCCCACCGCGGAGGCGCTGACGAGAACCTTAGGGCGGACCTCCTGCACCTGGATCCAGTCGACGACGGCACGCGTGACCTCGATTCGACTCCCCATGATTCGGGCCTTCTTCTCTTCGGTCCACCGGCCAACTACCCATTCCCCCGCCAAGTTCACGACGGCGTCGGCGGGTGCCAGCGCCTCGATGTCCGTGAACCTGCGGTACCCAACGCCTTCGATGGCTGGCAGCGTCGCGGGGTCTCGGCGGACGAGGAGCTCGCACGTGTGGCCGTGGTTCAGGACGTGCCGCACCAGGTGACGCCCGATGAAGCCGGTTCCGCCGGTCACGACGATCCTCACTTGGCCACCGCCACCCTTCGAGCTCGGTTCCAACGGTAGTTCACGGGATCCACCTCGTACGCGACCTCAAACTCGGCGCCGAACGGCTGGAGGTAAGGGACCTCCAACGGTTCGACGCCGAGGAGCCGACTCCGCCAGGCACTCTCGTCGCGGGTAATTCGCAGGGCTTCCGCTTGCCCATCTCGGACCGCGAGGCCCGCGGGTTTGTACTTGAGGAAGTCAGCCGCGGCCCGAAGGTCCGGGAACGGAGAGCCGGAGGCGAGCTTCGCCGGTCCGCCGAACTCGACGCAGAGTGGAGCGTCTGCCGAGTCGACCTGGATTCGAGTCCGTTCGCCCGTTCGCCGCGCTTCGACCTGCGCCCGATGGAATCGGAAGTCCGTGAGAGCGTTCCCGGCGGCAACCATCAGGGGCGAGTCCGCATCGCTCCGCAGGAAGTAGAGTCCTTCCTCCGGTGAGTTCGAGGGGATTCGAGCGTAGAGTCGGTAAGCGACGTGCCAGTAAGACATGCCCAGAATTCCCGGTAGTGGCGCGGGACGCATCTGAGACAGATGCGAGATCACGACGTTGAAGAAGGCGCACCCGCCGTACTCGACGAGTTCCAGCGGAGTTGGGAGAAGCCGTCGCGCGACCGAGGGATCGACCCGGAACGCGAGCAGCCAACACTGATCGATTGTGCCGAGCATCGTGATCGCGTTCTTCGGGATCACGCGACACCCCCGGCGAAAAGCACTCGATACAGCAGGAAGAACAAGAGGGCACCGACGCCATTGAGGACCAGCATCCACAGCGTGACCGTTCGGAGAGGCGCGACGCCGTGCGAGCGGAGCCGGCCGGAGAGGGCCGCGGCCATCGCGACGTTCGAGGCGAAGACGATGCCGTAGTTGAGCGCCGCCGGCTCGATTAAGGCACCTCGCAACGCCAAGTTGGTGAGCGCGCCGAGGAAAAGTACTCCCTCTCCTACCGCCATCGTCACCAAGCAGGCGTCGAAAACGTCTCGGAGTTGCACCCCTGTGGTGCGCCAGAGCGCCGGGATCAGCGCCGCCCACCCACCTCCGGCGGCAATGGTGATCCAGATCGCGCCGCGGGCCAGATCGAAGTTCGGCAGGGCGAGCGCGAGCGATGCGCCGTAGACGCAAGAGCCGACGACAGCGATGATCGTCAGAATCGACCAGCGTGTCCATGGGACTTTCCTTCCGTCCAAGGTCTGGGTCACGGCCATGGTTTCATTATGTTCTGAAACTTCAATCAAGAGTGCAGGACTAGGTCCTGACGTACTGGCTGGGCTAGAGGCAGCGGCTGACCGTCTCAACCCTTAACCGTCATCGTTCCCAACAGCTTGATTCCAGCCGATGTGCGTATGATCTCATAGGGGGAGATGACTCTGGAAAAAGGCCATAGCAGCAACTTGGATGCAGAGTCCCTCCTTGGGAAGCCCGGACAACCCTCAACGGATGTGAGGCAGCCGATCGAAACGTTGCGCTTCCTGGTTGACCTCGAGGAGGTCACGCGAGGAATCGACGATCCAGAGCTGTTCATGAGCACGGTCGCGCGCATGCTCGGACAGCACTTGGGTGCCGACCGCTGCGCCTACGCCGAGGTCGACGAGGACGAGGACCACTTCACCATCAACGGCGACTACGTTCAGGAGGATGTCCCGTCGATCGTCGGCCGATTCTCCATGACGGACTTCGGGCGTCGAGCCTTGGCGGAGCATCGCGACGGCCGAACGTTCGTCGTTCACGACGTGCTGCGAGACGTCCCTGATCCAAAGGAGCGCGAGGCGTATCGGCTAACTCAGATTGGTGCCGTCATCTCGGTGCCGCTCCTTAAGGCGGGCCGGTTCGCGGCCGGCATGGCGGTCCACCAACGTTCCACGCGCGAGTGGACCGAGGCGGAGATCGGCTTGGTCGAGATGGTGGTCGACCGCTGCTGGTCCGGCATCGAACGGGCGCGCGCTCTTCGGGCCCTGCAATCCAGCGAGCGACGGCAGCGCTTCCTCGTGGAGCTCTCCGACGCCATCCGCGGCCTGAACGAGCCCGACGACATTCTGGACGTCGTGCTTTCCTCCTTGGGACGCGAACTCGGGGTCGCACGGTGCGTGTACGCGGAGATCGGTGAAGACGAGGACTCGTTCACCGTGGCGGAGTCGTGGTTCTCGGGCGTTCCGGCGATGCTGGGCACGTTCCGCCTCAGCGAGTTCGGCGAGCGGTTTCGAGACCAGCAGAGACGAGGCGAGCCGATCGTCGTCTCGGACGTCCACGAGGAGTGTGAGCCGGAATTGGCCGCCGTCCACTCCGCCAACCAGATCGGCGCTCTGATCTCGTTCCCGTTGAGGCGGGACGGGCAGCTGACGGCGATGATGGGCGTCCACCAAGCCACGGCTCGGGAGTGGACGGAGGAGGAAGTCCGGCTTGTCGGAACGGTCGTAGACCGAGCCTGGACCGAGGTCGAGCGTGCGCGAGCCGAGTCCCGGCTCCGTCGGGCGAACGCTGAGCTAGAGATGCGCGTCATCGAACGAACGCGCGAACTGGACCGCGAGCGACGGTTCCTCGAGGCGGTGCTGGAGAACGCGACCGACGGCATCGTCGCCTGCGACGCCGAGGGAACGTTGCGCCTCTTCAACCGCGCCACGCGCGACTTTCACGGCATCCCGTCCGAGCCGCTGCCGCCCGAGGCCTGGGCGAGCACCTATCGCCTCTATCGCGTCGACGGCACGACGCCCCTGCCCACGGAGGAAGTGCCGCTTTTCCGCGCCCTCCGCGAAGGCCGGGTGGAAGGGGCGGAGATGGTTATTGCGCCGCATGAGGGATTGGCGCGCCCGGTCAGTTGCGACGGTCAAGCGATCGCGGATGCGGACGGCACTCCGCTCGGAGCGGTCGTCGTCATGCACGACGTGACCGAGAGGAAGCGGTTGGAGGAACGAACGAAGGAGTTGGAGGCCGCCTACGCGGAGATGGAGGGGTTCACGTACACCGTTGCCCACGACCTCCGTTCGCCGCTCCGAGCGGTCAACGCCACGGCCACCGTTCTCGCCGAAGAGCTCGGCGGGTCGCTTCCCGACGGCTTGCGCGTCATGCTGGAGCGCCAGGTTCACAACTCTCGGCGTCTCGGACGGCTCATCGACGACCTCCTTCACTACACTCGGCTCTCGCGTGCGGCGATCAACCGCCAGCCGGTCGACCTGTCCGCTCTAGCTCAGTCAGTGGCCGCCGAACTCGGAGCTGGGGTGAACGTGGAGGTTGAAGACGGGCTGATGGCAAGCGCAGATCCGGCACTCGTGAGGCTCGTGCTCGAGAACCTGCTTTCGAATGCCAAGAAGTTCAGTCCTGAAGGCGGCACCGTTCGCGTCTCGCGAGAGGAGAGCGATGGGGTTGTCGCCTTCGCGGTGAGCGATCAAGGCATCGGGTTCGATCCTTCCCACGCCGCAAAGCTGTTCCAGCCGTTCAACCGCCTCGTTCGGGACGACGAGTACCCAGGAACGGGAATCGGCCTGGCGAACGTTCGACGCGTGGTTGAGCGCCATGGTGGGCGGGTCTGGGCGGAAGGTCAGGCGGGCCGCGGCGCGACCTTCCTCTTCACGCTCGGCTAGCCCGAATTCTCGATTGCGTCCGACGCCCGCGCACGATTCCGGCGAGAAATCGCGGACGCGCGCTGAAGCACCTCGAGATAATTACCCCTCCCGGCCAGAACGCCCGCATAATGCCTCACTGTGGATTCCCGACCCGATCGCGTCGTGGCGCTCGGCGAGGCGGAGCAGGCAGGGCTGCTCCGCCGGCTGATGCGTCGGCAAGCGGCGCTCAGTCTGCGCGTCGCTGCCGTCTTCGTCCTTCTCCTTCTCGGCCTCCCGTTGCTCAACCTGTATGCGCCGCAACTGGCGGCCACGCGGGTCGGGGGGTTCACGTTCTCGTGGCTCTTCCTCGGCGTTCTCTTCTATCCCATCACCTGGATTCTGTCCGCGTACTTCGTCCGGAACTCCGACCGGATCGAGGCTGAGCTGGCGGCGGCCGAGGGACCCAACCTGGGGCAGGCCGCCGCTGGGCCGAGCAGCGACGGGAAGGCGACTCGATGATTCCTCTGCTGTTCGTTATCGCGGTGATCGTGGCCACGGTCTGGATCGGGATCGCCGCTACGAAGAAGTCGAAGACCGCGAGCGACTTCTTCGTAGCCGGCCGCTCGGTATCGGTGTTCTGGAACGCGTCGGCGATCTCGGGCGAGTACCTGAGCGCGGCCTCGTTCATGGGAATCGCCGGCCTCGTGATGAAGTCGGGCTACGACGCCCTCTGGTATCCGGTCGGCTACGCCGCCGGGTACCTGTTCCTCCTCCTGTTCATCGCAGGTCCGCTCCGCCGCTTCGGGGCCTACACCATCCCGGACTTCGCCCAGGGGCGATTCGACAGCGTCACGTTCCGGAAGGTCGCGGTCACGTTCGTCCTCTTCATCGGCTTCTTCTACACGATGCCGCAGATGAAGGGCGCGGGCGTCACGATGTCGAGCATCCTCGGCTGGCCCTACTGGGTGGGAATCCTCATCGTGGGCTCGGTCATCACCTTCAACGTCGCCCTGGGCGGCATGAAAGGGATCACGGTGGTGCAGGCGTTCCAGTACTGGGCGAAGGTTTTCGCCATCTCGGTGCCGGTCTTCGTGCTGCTCTCGATCCTCGGGACCGGCCAGGCAACCCCCAGCGAGATCACGACGCCGAAGATCGAGCCGGGGACCAAGGTCAAGGTTAAGGGTGAGGCTGGGGCTCCGGCCAATGTGGTCGCCTTCCCGGCCGATCAGAGCGTCACCTTCCGGGTTCTGAAGGACACGAGCGCGAAGGTCAGCGACGCTCGGAAAGCAACTCCCGGCGAAGATCGCAACAACTCGGCGCTCTACTCCCTCGCCGATGCCTCGGGGCAGACCTTGCCCGGCTCCCAGCCCGCGCCGGACACGGTTCGCTCAACGGGGGACCTTTCCGTTCCGCGATTCGGGGCCGGAACCGTCATCGTCACTTCCCCGCAGGATCGAACGAAGGGCGGCGAGCTTGTCGGAAAGACCGGCCCCAAGTTCGAGTTCCTCGACGCGACGGAGATCGAGTTCCTGGGCATACAACCGGCAACCGCGCCGAACGCGCCTCCCAACGAGAAGTGGCTCAACCCGTACGGTCCCCTTACGGGCAAGCACGGCTACCCGCTGCTCTACACGTACTCGCTCATCATCGCGCTGGTTTGCGGCACGGCCGGCCTTCCGCACATCCTGGTCCGCTTCTACACCAACCCGGACGGCCGTGCGGCCAAGCGGACGACCCTCTGGGTGATGGTCATGCTCGGCGCGTTCTACGTGTTCACCCCGATCTGGGGCACGCTGGGCCGGGCGGCGATGCCTTCGCTCTACGCCAACAACTCGACCGACGCCGTCGTGATCAACCTGCCTGGCATCCTGCAGAACGAGACGTTGGGGCAGATCCTTCGGGGCATCACGAGCGCCGGCGCCTTCGCGGCGTTCATGTCGACGTTCTCCGGGCTCCTCGTGTCGATGTCCGGCGCGTTCGCGCACGACATCTACGGCCGCATCCTGCGACCGGGCGCCTCGGACCAGAGCCGCCTCCAAGCCTTCAAGATCGCGGCGATCGTGGTCGGCGCGGCGTCGATGTTCCTTGGCCTGCTCGTGGAGACGTTCGACATCGCGACGATGGTCGGCTGGGCGTTCGCGATCGGCGCGGCGAGCTACTTCCCCTTGCTGCTGCTCGGTTCGTGGTGGCGAGGCCTCACCAAGTACGGTGCTGCCGCCGGAATGCTCCTCGGCGGCCTCCTGTCGCTCGCGGCGATCGTCACGTCCATGCTGCTGGACAAGAAGGTGCTCACCTTCACGGTGTCGCCGCTCGTTCGCTCGCTGATGGAGCAGCCGGCGATCTGGGGCGTGCCGCTCTCGCTTCTCACGATGTACTTCGTGTCGAAGGCGACGGCCCACGCGATCCCGCGCGACGTCACCACGAAGATGCTTCGGCTCCACGCTCCCGAGGAGATGGGGCTGAGCAAGAACTACGAGGACTGAGGCACGGATCCACGGCGAGGACGTTGGGGCGCATGCCGCCCCAACGTCCTTTTCTTTGCCCGAAGGTTGCGCCGATACCGTGAACCGTCTGGTCTAAGAAGTCGTAAATCGCTGAAGTAATCGGGCTGCTAGCACGTTTTTGCAGCGGTCGCCGCAAGAATGCGGAACGGATCTTCATCTACCCGGGTCTACGAAGATCAAGAAGATGGACCCCCAGGCGCTCGGATGCGAGGGGTTGAGGGCGGTGCAGGACGGCACCCTCCCCTCGATCCTCTGAGCCCGGGGTCCGGCTCTTCTTCCGGGGTGGGCCGCGGCCCACCCCGGGCAACGGGAGAGAACAGTGGGAATGCAGATTCGAATCATGGGGGGAACCGATCCGATCGGACCCAACGTCGCCGCACTTCATGCCGCGCCGACGCGCCTCGCACCACCGAAGCTTCAGGCACGGGGAGGAGCGACTCTTTGAGCGCTCCACAACTCGGCGTCCTCGAGTGGTTCCACGTGTGGGACCGGGACCGCGTCGAGCGGGCGATCACCGATCTGAAGCGAATCGGGGTCACGCGCCTGCGCACGGGCGTCTCCTGGGCCGACTGGATGCGGCCAGAGGGCAAGGATTGGTACGACTGGCTCCTCCCCCGGCTGGCGGCCGATTTCGAGCTGCTTCCCTGCTTCCTGTACACCCCGCCCTCAATCGCGGTGGCTCCTCGCCCCTCCGCACCGCCTAAGGATCCCAAGGCGTACGCAGACTGGCTCGACAAGATCGTCGACCAGCACGGCGAGCACTTCGAGTACGTCGAGCTCTGGAACGAGCCGAACAACCTCACCGAGTGGGACTGGACCCTCGACCCCGAGTGGCACGTGTTCTGCGAGATGGTGGGCGGCGCCGCGTACTGGATGCGCGAGCGCGGCAAGAAGGTCGTCCTGGGCGGAATGAGCCCGGTGGACCCGAACTGGGTCGACCTGATGGCCGAGCGTGACGTGCTCAAGTACGTGGACGCGATCGGTGTCCACGGCTTCCCCTCCTCGTACAGCGCCGCCCGATGGGAAGGCTGGGACGCCGAGATCGCCAAGGTGCGCGGCGTCCTCGATAAGCGAGGGGTCACGGCCGAGATCTGGGTCACTGAGACGGGCCACAGCACCTGGCGCAACGACGCGCTGGGGCAGGCATCGGCCCTTCTCGAGGTCCTCGAAGCGCCGGCCGAGCGCGTCTATTGGTACGGCCTCACCGACCTGGATCCCGAGCGAGCGTCGCTGGACGGCTTCCATGTGGACGAGAGGGACTACCACTTCGGGCTGCAGACCCACGACGGCCGACCCAAGACGCTCTACCGGCTCTGGACCGACATCGGCCTCGACGGCGTTCGAGAGGCGGTGGCGCACCACCGGATGCCGACGCCGCACGTCGACGGCAGCGAGCCGATCACCCTCATCACCGGCGGCAGCGGATTCGTGGGCACCAACGTGGCCGACCGCGAGGCCCGCTCGGGACGCCGCGTGCGCATTCTCGACAGCCTGAGTCGGCCGGGAGTGGAGCACAACCTCCGCTGGCTCAAGCAACAGCACGGCGACCGGGTGGAGCTCGTCGTCGGAGACGTGCGCGATCGTCAGATCGTGCGGCATGCCGTGCAGAACGTGCGCCGCGTGTACCACTTCGCGGCGCAGGTCGCGGTCACCACGAGCTGCGACCAGCCGCGCGAGGACTTCGAGATCAACGCGCTCGGCACGTTCAATCTGCTCGAAGAGCTGCGCTACTTCCAGACGCCGCCGCCCATCCTCTTTACGTCCACGAACAAGGTGTACGGCGATCTGGAGGACATCGCCCTTCGGAAGAACGGCGACCGGTACGAGCCGAAGGACCTCGTAACCCGCAGCGGCGGCATCAACGAGGACCGCGCGCTCGACTTCCACTCACCGTACGGCTGCTCCAAGGGCACGGCGGACCAGTACGTGCTGGACTACTCCCGCACCTACGGCATCCCGTCCGTGGTCTTCCGGATGAGCTGCATCTACGGCCCGCACCAATTCGGCAACGAGGACCAGGGCTGGGTGGCGCACTTCGTCATCAAGGCGCTTCAGGACGAGACGATCACCCTGTACGGCGACGGCCGGCAGGTTCGCGACGTGCTGTTCGTCGAGGACCTCGTGGACGCGATGCAGATCGCCCATGAGAAGATCGGCCTGACCGGTGGCCGCGCCTTTAACATCGGCGGCGGCCCGGAGAACACGACCAGCCTGCTGGAGCTCATCGAGTTCCTCGGCCAGATCACCGGCCGGAACGTGGACTGCTCGTTCGGCGACTGGCGCACCGGCGACCAGCGCTACTACGTCAGCGACACCACTCGGTTCAAGAAGCTCGTCGGCTGGAAGCCGAAGGTCGGAGTCCGGTCGGGCGTCGTTCGGCTCGCCGAGTGGCTCCTGGCTGAGTCTCCGACGATCCGCGCGAAGCGCGATGTGAAGTTCGACGGGAGGGAGGCCGATGCCGGAACCATCACCCTCCGTTAGTCCGACCATGGTACGCACCACCATGCGGGCGGCCCGCGTGGCCGAACCACGCCGCGTCGAGGTCGTCGAAGTGGAGATTCCGGAGCCGGCCGCCGGCCAGGTTCGCCTGAGGCTCGAGGGTTGCGGTGTTTGCGCCTCCAACATCCCGCCTTTCGAGGGCCGCGAATGGTTCAGCTACCCGATGGAGCCGGGCGGACTCGGGCACGAGGGCTGGGGCACCGTCGACGCCGTGGGTGAGGGCGTGACCGAGTTCCAAGTGGGCGACCGTGTCGCGGCACTCTCCCAGCACGCCTACGCGCAGTACGACGTCGTCGACGCCGACTCGGTGGTCAAGCTGCCGGAGTCGATGGCCGGCAAGCCGTTCCCAGGCGAGCCGCTCGGCTGCGCGGTGAACATCTTCAAGCGGAGCGGCGTGAAGGCGGGGGACACCGTCGCTATCGTCGGCATCGGCTTCCTTGGAGCCCTCCTGACGCAGATGGCGGTCGAGGCTGGCGCTCGCGTCATCGCCATCGCCCGCCGGCCCTTCGCGCTCGACGTGGCGCGCGAAATGGGAGCCAGCGAGACGATCGTCATGGACGATCACTGGCGGATCATCGAGGACGTGAAGCGACTGACCGACGGTCGCTTCTGCGACGTCACGATCGAGTGCGTCGGAAAGGAGTGGCCGCTCAACCTTTCCGCGGAACTCACGCGCGAGAGGGGCCGTCTCATCGTCGCCGGTTACCACCAGGACGGGCTGCGTGCCGTGAACATGCAGCTGTGGAATTGGCGTGGCCTCGATGTGATCAACGCTCACGAACGTGAGCACGCGATCTACATCGAGGGGATTCGCGAGGCGGTTCAGCGAGTCTCGGAGGGTCGGCTCGACCCGTATCCGCTCTTCACGCACCGCTACGCGCTCGACGAGCTCGGACAGGCACTGGAGGACACGATCCAGCGCCCGGATGGGTTCATGAAGGCGCTACTAACGCTCGAATAGGGGAATCAAGGGGGAGAACATGTCAAAGATGTCTTACGACATCGAGCACGTCCTAATGACGGCGGACACCGTCGGGGGCGTGTGGACGTACGCACTGGATCTAGCAAAGGGGCTAGCTCAGCACGGCGTTCGGACGACGCTGGCCACGATGGGGCCAGCGCCGAGCGCGGGCCAACGCGAAGACGCGTGCCGCATTCCCGGGCTGCAGCTCCACGTCTCAGAGTACAAGCTCGAGTGGATGCACGAGCCGTGGGTCGAAGTGGACGCGGCCTCCGACTGGCTGCTCGGGCTCGCCGAGCGCGTTCGGCCGGACGTGGTGCACCTCAATGGCTACGTGCACGCGGCTTTGCCTTGGCCCGCGCCCGTCGTCACGGTTTGCCACTCCGATGTGCTGTCTTGGTGGCAGGCGGTCCGCGGTGAGGACGCGCCCGACGCGGATTGGGGCGAATACGGCCGGCGTGTGCGCGAGGGACTCTGCGCATCGAGCATGGTCGTCGCACCGACCGCCGCCGCGATGGCCGACGCCGAGCGCAACTACGGGCCGTTCGACTCCGCTCGCGTGATCCACAACGGCCGATCGAACGTCGACCTGTATCCCGCGAAGAAGCGGAGCATCGTGTTGACGGTCGGCCGGTTCTGGGATGAGGCGAAGAATCTCCGCGTCCTGCAGTCGGTCGCTCCGAACGTTAAGTGGCCGGTCTACGTGGCGGGCGACCCCGGTGGTGAGCGACCGCGCACGCCGAATCTCAATCTTCTCGGGCGGGTTTGCCCATCGACGGTCGGCGCCTGGTTCTCGCGCGCTGCCATCTACGCCCACCCGGCAAAGTACGAGCCGTTCGGACTCGCGCCGCTCGAAGCGGCTCTCAGCGGCTGCGCGCTCGTCCTCAGCGACTTGCCGTCCCTGCGTGAGCTTTGGGGCGACGCCGCCGTGTTCGTCGATGCCGACGACCACGCGGGTTTCATCGCCGAGATCAACCGGCTGGCCGACAATGAAGCGGCCCGCCAAGAGCTCTCGGAGCGGGCAATGGAGCGCGCGCGGCAGTACGACGTGCGCTCGATGGCCTGCAGCTATCTCTTCGCTTACCAGGATCTCCGGCAGACCAATCTGCTGGACCTGGATGTCTTCTTTCACCCGGGGGTGAGACTGCTTTGAAGATCGTCGTCTTCTGCCACTCGTTGGTCTCGTGCTGGAACCACGGCAACGCTCACTTTCTTCGGGGCGTCGTCACGGAACTCCTGTCCATGGGGCACGACGTCGATGTCTACGAACCGGCGGACGGCTGGAGCGCGGCGAATCTCGCTCGTGAGGGCGGACGAAAGGCGCTCCGCGACTACCGCGTGGCTTACCCTCGGCTCCGCTCTCGGATGTACGTGCCGGGCGGACTCGACATCGAGCGAGCGCTCCATGGCGCGGAGCTGGTGCTCGTCCACGAATGGAACGATCCAGAGCTGGTCAAGCAGATCGGCGACCACCGGGCGACGAACGGCGGCTACACCTTGCTGTTCCACGACACGCACCACCGATCGGTGACGGCGGAGCACGAGATGGCGCGCTACGATCTGCGCTCCTACGATGGCGTGCTCGCCTTCGGCGACGTGATTCGCGACCTGTACCTCGAGAAGGGCTGGGCGCGGCGCGCCTGGACCTGGCACGAGGCGGCGGACCCGCGCGTGTTCCGACCGCTTCCCAAGGTGGAGAAGACCGGCGACCTCGTCTGGGTCGGCAACTGGGGCGACGAGGAGCGCACGGCGGAGCTGCACGAGTTCCTTCTGCGCCCGGTAAAGGAGCTCGGGCTCAAGGCGACCGTCTACGGCGTCCGTTACCCCGAGCACGCCCTTCAGGCGCTTGAGGACGCGGGCATCGAGTACGGCGGCTGGCTCCCGAATCACCGGGCGCCGGAGGTCTTTGCCAAGCACCGCGTCACCGTCCATGTCCCGCGTCGGCCGTACACCCAAGCGCTTCCCGGCATCCCCACCATTCGGGTCTTCGAGGCGCTCGCCTGCGGCATTCCGCTGATCTCGGCGCCTTGGAGCGACTCCGAGGGGTTGTTCAACGGGGATAAGGACTTCGTCTCCGTCCGAGACGGCGCGGAGATGAAGGCCGCCCTGAAACGCGTGATCGAGGACCCCGACGAGGCTGCCGCCCGCTCGGAGCACGGTCTCAGCACGATCCTCGCCCGCCACACCTGCCGGCACCGCGCCGAGCAACTCCTCGGAGTCCTCGCCGACGTCCGTCGAGATCGAACCTACGCCACCGTCCTCTGATCCTCACACGTCCATGAAAATCGCATTCTTTGGATCGTCCTTGGTCTCCGCCTACTGGAATGGGGCGGCGACCTACTACCGGGGCGTGATCCGCGCCATGCACGAGCGCGGCCATCAGGTCACTTTCTACGAGCCGGACGCCTACGAGCGCCAGCAGCACCGCGACATGCCGGACCCCGAGTGGGCCACGGTGGTCGTGTACGAGAACTCCGAGGCGGCCGCGCTCCGCGCGCTCGATCAGGCCAAGGATGCGGATCTCATCGTGAAGGCGAGCGGCGTCGGCGTGTTCGACGCGCTCCTCGAGGCGGGCGTGCTCTCGCTCAAGCGGCCGGACAACATCGTCGCGTTCTGGGACGTCGACGCACCGGCCACGCTCGACCGAGTCGAGGGCGACACCTTCGACTCGTTCCGCGGCTGCATTCCACGCTACGACGCGATCTTCACCTACGGCGGTGGGCGCCCCGTGATCGACGCCTACGAGCGGCTCGGCGCCCGGATGTGCGTGCCGATCTACAACGGCCTCGATCCGTCCACCCACCACCCGGTACCGCCGCAGGCTCGCTTCACGGCGGACATCGGCTTCCTGGGCAACCGCCTTCCCGACCGCGAGGCCCGCGTCGAGGAGTTCTTCCTCCGTGCCGCGGAGCTGTGTCCGGACGGCACGTTCATGATCGGAGGCAGTGGCTGGGGCGACAAGGGGATGCCTCAGAACGTGAACTACATCGGGCACGTCTACACCGCCGATCACAACGCGTTCAACTGCACCCCGAAGGCGGTCCTGAACATCAGCCGCGACAGCATGGCGAAGTACGGCTTCTCGCCCGCCACGCGCGTCTTCGAAGCCGCCGGCGCCGCGGCCTGCATTATCACCGACCCCTGGGAGGGGATCGACATGTTCTTCGAGCCGGGCCGCGAGATCCTCGTTGCCCACGGCGCCGAGGATGTGGCGAACAACGCGTGCGAGCTGTCTCCCGCGACGTCGCGGGAGATCGGACAGGCCGCCTACAAGCGAGTTCTCGCCGAGCACACGTACGCCCATCGCGTCGCGCTGCTCGAAGCGACCCTGGAAGGAATGACCCAGCCGAAGGCGGTCATGCTTTGAAGCGGCGGGTCGTCGTCTTCGGGCTGAGCGTCACTTCCAGCTGGGGCAATGGGCACGCCACCACATATCGCGGGCTTCTCCGGGAGTTGGCGGCGCGCGGCCACGAGGTGGTTTTTGTCGAGCGGGACGTTCCTTGGTACGCGGAGAACCGCGACTTGGCGCACCCGGAATTCTGTGAACTCGTGCTGTACCGCTCGCTGGAGGAGTTGGCCGAGTTGCGGCCGCTCGATGGCGCGGACTTCGCGATCGTCGGATCGTACGTGCCTCAGGGCGTCGAGGTGGGCGACTGGGTGCTCCAGAACGCCCGATGCCCCGTCGCCTTCTACGACATCGACACTCCGGTGACGCTCGCCAAGTTGGAGCGAGAGGACTACGAGTACCTCCACCCGAGGCAGATCGCCCGGTACGACATGTACCTGAGCTTCACCGGCGGCCCGACGCTCCGCCGCCTCGAGCGCGACTTCGGGTCTCCGTCCGCGCGCCCGCTCTACTGCTCGTTCGATCCGGACCTCTACTACCCGGAGCCCCGGCGAAAGCTGTACGACCTCGGCTACATGGGCACGTACTCCGACGACCGGCAGCCGCCGCTCGAAGCCCTGATGCTGGAAGCCGCGCGCGAGTATCCGGAAGGCCGCTTCATCGTCGCGGGACCGCAGTACCCGGAGCGAATCGAGTGGCCGGTCAACGTGGGCCGGATCGAGCACCTTCCGCCCAGCGAGCACCGCGCGTTCTACAACCAGCAGCGCTTCACCCTCAACATCACGCGCGCCGACATGATCAAGGCCGGATGGTCGCCCAGCGTTCGACTGTTCGAAGCGGCCGCGTGCGGCATCCCGATCATCTCCGACGCCTGGGAGGGAATGGACGAGTTCTTCACCGTCGGATGGGAGATCATGGTGTCCCGGTCGGCGACCGAGACGCTGGACATCCTGAAGAACACCAGCGATTGGGAGCGAGTGGAGATGGGCCTGCGCGCACGAGACCGCGCCCTGACGCAGCACACCGCCGCGCACCGTGCCGAGACCCTCGAGTCGTATGCCGAGTCGTCGTTGGTGCGGTACTCGACGACGTTGCTATAGGGACGGCATGAACGGGGGCTGAGGGGGATGGCGCCATCCCCCTCAGCCCCCGTTCATGCCGAGAAAACGCCCGGAGGCCCGGCTGGAGGATTTGACTCGCGTACCTCACGCGGACGACCAGGATCGGAAAGCGCTGGCGTTCCTCTCGCGCTTCCGGGAAGTCCCGAGCCACGACGTCAGGACGCAACCGACAAAGTCTCTGATCGACTCGCACTCGATCCGCGGCAGGAATGCCGCGGCAAGGAGTTCTTCCCGTCGCGCCGCTTTGTCCAATGGGCTTTTCGCTCGGCCGACGGCGCGACACTCGTGGCCTAGGAACCCGTAGAATGGTTAGCCAGCCCAAGTAGGCTGTCGACCTCGATCCAACGGCGGGTGGGGGTGCTGCGGAACGATCCCCATGGCCTCCCTTCTCGAACGTCCCGACTCCAACCTGCCTGAACCTGAAGAAGAACGCTTCGTGACGGTTGGCGATCTGCGCCACGACAACCGTCTCGGGGAGTCGCGCCTCGTCGTTACGAACCGACGCGTCTACCGTTACGAGTCGACGCCTGGGGGCGAGGAGCTGCTCGCCGAGTACGACCTTCCCGGCTTGCAGAACCCGCGGCTTGAGGACCTGGTGGACGCGACCGCGCTGGTCGCGGACCGCGAAGGCGCCGTGGTCGAGCTCCTGCGCGCCACCAGCAAGCGCTCACTCATGATCGCCGGAGCCGAGAAGCGGCTGAAGGCGCTCATCAAGGGCGAGCCGATGCCGGAGCTCGAGGACAAGGTCCGGATCTGCCCCAAGTGCGCCCGCCCGCTTCCGGAGAACTCCGACGTGTGCGAGGGGTGCATCAACCGTGGCGCTACGCTGCGCCGTCTCTTCGCCTACACCAAGCCTTTCAAAGCGCGCATGGTGTGGCAGACGGTGCTGACCCTCGCCGGTACCGCCGTCGAGTTGGTGCCGCCCGCGCTCACGCTGTTCCTCGTCGACCGCGTCCTTATCGCAAAGGACACCACGCTCTTCATTCCACTCATCCTTGGGCTGGTGCTCTCGCACATCCTCGTCGCGGTCATTCGGATGGCCCGGGGAAGAAACGTGGCCTGGCTCGGCATGCAGATCACGGTGGCGATCCGGCACTCGCTGTTCGAGAAGTTCCAGTCGCTGAGCCTCAGCTTCTACGACAAGCGAAACGTCGGCTCGATCATGTCGCGCATGACGGCGGACACCGGTGCCCTGTACGACGTGCTGATCGACGGCATCCCCGTCGTTCTGCAGCAACTTGCGCTGCTCATCGGCATCCCGGTCGCGATCATGCTCATCAACTGGCAGGTCGGGCTGTGGGCGCTCGTGCCGATCCCGTTCGTGCTGCTGGCGGTCCGCTGGTTCCGCCGCCGCATGCACCGAGTGTGGAGCCGCTTCTGGCACCAGAACTCGCGCATGAGCGGTGCGCTGAACGGCATCCTCCAGGGAACGCGCGTCGTGAAGGCGTTCAACGGCGAGAGCCGAGAGATCCAGCGATTCAACCGCCGCATCAACGACCTCGCGCAGAGCGGCTACGTGGCCGAGGCGTCCTGGTCCACCTTCTTCCCGATCGTGATGCTGACGATGGCGATGAGCGGCATCGTCGTGTGGTACGTCGGCGGTCGCGGAGTGCTCAGCGGCATCATGACGGTGGGTGAGCTCACCGCCTTCATCGCCTACGTCCAACGGCTCGAGCAGCCGATGATGATGCTCCAGCGCATCATCGACTGGTCCACCCGCGCGCTGACCGCGGCCGAGCGAGTGTTCGAGGTCATGGACACGCCCGAGGACATCGTGGACGCGCATGATGCGGTCGCGATGCCGAACATCCAGGGCGCGGTGAAGTTCACCAACGTGCATTTCGGTTACGACAAGGCACGAGAGGTTCTGCACGGCATCGATCTGGACGTCAAGGCGGGAGAGGTCATCGGCCTCGTCGGCCACTCGGGCGCGGGCAAGTCGACCCTCATCAACCTCCTGATGCGGTTCTACGATCCGACCCAGGGAACGATCGAGCTCGACGGAGTCGACCTGAGGAAGGTGGCCATCGCGGACTTCCGCCGCCAGGTGGGCGTCGTACTGCAGGAGAGCTACCTGTTCCCGGGCACGATCCGCGACAACATCGCCTACGGAAGACCCGAAGCGTCGCTCGAAGAGGTTCTCGGAGCGGCGAAGGCGGCGAACGCCCACGACTTCATCGTCAACTTCCCCGATGGTTACGACACCTACGTCGGCGAGCGCGGCCAGCGCCTCTCCGGCGGCGAGCGACAGCGCATCGCGATTGCCCGCGCGATCCTCCACAACCCGAAGGTGCTCGTGCTGGACGAAGCGACGGCGAGCGTCGACACCGAGACCGAGCGGATGATCCAAGAGGCGATTGAGAACCTCGTCGAGGGCCGCACCGTCTTCGCCATCGCTCACCGGCTCTCCACCCTGCGCAACGCCGACCGGCTCGTGGTGATCGACGACGGCAAGGTCGCCGAGATCGGCACCCACGATGAGCTGCTCGCCAAGGAAGACGGCATCTACAAGAAGCTCGTTGAGATGCAGACCGAGGTCAACAAGCTGCGCGAGAACTACATCGAAGAAGGGGACTAAGGCGGCCGCTTCGGGTCCCTGTCATCCCGAGCGAAGCCGAGGGACCTAACGGGAGGCACTGGCTATTGCTGGTCAAGCCACAGTCCAGACATGGGTACGCGCGAAGGCGCGTGTAGCCGGCGCTCCTCGCGCCGACTGGGAGACTCACCCCTATACGGGGAGGCAGCTCGACTGAGAGTAGTCAAGACTTCCGGTTAGGTCCCTCGGCTCCGCTCTGGATGACAGAGGACGCGGCTAGGCCCGTCGAATGGGCCGTGGACCTCACAGGGCTGGAGCGCTGGTATCGTGGGAAGCCATGCGAGCCCTGTTCGCCCTTGCCCTGTCGCTTGTCGGCACCGTAGGGTCCGCTCAGACCATCGTCATCGATCCCGGCCACCCGAGCGAGGTCGGCGTCGGCACGAAAGGCAGGCGCACGACCGAGCTCAAGGTTGCCTGGGAGGTCGGCCTCGCCCTGCGGAACCGGTTGCGGCGCGAAGGGTACGCGGTCGTCATGACGAAGCAGCGCCTGAACGAACGGGTCACCAACAAGCGGCGGGCGGAGATCGCCAACGCCGCGAAGGCGACGCTGATGGTGCGCCTGCACTGCGACGCGAGCAAAGGGAGCGGATTCTCGGTCTACTACCCTGCCAAACAGGGCACGGTGAACGGCGTTATCGGTCCCTCACCAGCGATGCTGAGGGCCGTCGCGCCCATGGCCCGGCGGTTCTATCGGGCGATGAGCCAGACCCTTGCGGGCAAGTTGCCCAGCGAGGGGCTGCGCACCGACGCTCAGACCTACGTAGGTCGCAAGCAAGGCGCTCTCACCGGCTCGATCTACTCCGACGTGCCATCGATCCTCGTGGAGATGGTCGTGCTCACGAATCCGAAGGACGAGGCGTTCATCCTCTCCACGGCAGGCCGCGCGGCGATGGTGGACGCCCTTGCCCAAGGAGTGAAGGGAGCTCACGAAGCCGCTCAACTCGACAAGCTTCAGCAGAGCGTCGAGGGCATGATGCCAATCGGGAGCAAGGGCTGATGGCACCCAAGCTCATGATGGGCCTCGGCATTCCGCTCGCTCTGATTGGAATCCTGTGCAACGTGGCGCTGCAGAGCATGATCGCCCAACAACGCCGTGGCACCTGGCAAGGCGTCGAGGACCGAATCGAGGGCCGCGGCACTTGGGAGGGGTTCGCCGACGTGGAGAGCCCGGTTAAGTGGCTTCTTCTGCTGTGCTCATTCGCCTTCTTTCCGGGAATCGGCATGCTGTTGCTCGGCTACTTCCGGATGTAGCTGGGCGCGATCGCATCGGATGGGGGCTTTCCTGCCTCGCCGCTTGTGCTACCATCCTCCCCACGTGCGGAGGCCCCACTGTCGTGGTGGGACTCAGAACGGGGAAAGTCCGGTGAGAATCCGGCGCTGTGCCGCAACGGTATGCAAGTTGCCAGGTGCTAGTGGCCCGTGGGAAGAGCAATCTGACCACCACCCACTGCTCGATGGCTGCTGCGAAGCCCGAATGCCCTCTTCGCACGCGTTACGTGACGCTGTCGCCTACGAGCATAGGTGTGCAGGAGCGGGCCCAGTGTCGGTGCCCCGTCCCTCCACTCTCTCCGAACCCGACGGCCTCACCAAGTCCGCGCCGAGGGGCGCATTGGGAGGTACGTGTGAATCGACGAACGACGAGGGGCTTCACCCTCATTGAACTCTTGGTGGTCATCGCGATCATCGCCATCCTGGCGGCGATCCTCTTCCCCGTCTTCGCTCAGGCGAAGGAGGCGGCGAAGAAGACCCAATCCGTGAGCAACCTCAAGCAGATCGGACTCGCCTGGCTGATGTACGGCGGGGATTACGACGACACCATGATGCGTGACTGGGTCGCCGGACCGGGTCCGTCCCCCGCCCGCACCAACTGGTGGGGATTCTGGGACGGCACGAAGCTGACTGAGGAGCAAGGGCTCCTGTTTCCGTACACCAAGGGGAAAGGGATCCAGTCCGATCCCTCTTTCCCGCAGAACCTCCGCAAGGCCGTGGGGCTCACCGGATACGGCTACAACTACGCCTACCTGAGCCCGACGCGGTACGCCGCGCCGTCGTACACGCCGGAGCCTCAACCGGTGAACTACGGATCCGTGGGAAGCGTGGCCGAGACCGTTGCCTTCGGCACCGCCGCGCGCATGAACAATTGGGAGTTCTCCCGTCCCACGCTGGAGGGCTCGGCGCTCCTTGATCCCCCTTCGGCGGACTTCCCCTCCTTCCAGGGGCGGCACAACGGGGTCGGCAATATCCTGTGGGCGGATGGGCATGCCAAGGCGCAGAAGCCGGTGCTGCGCACCGGGGCGTTCGGCTACGGCTTCGACGCCAAGGACTTCCGCCCGATCCACCTCGGCGACATCGACAAGGACGGCGACTTCCGCACGAACGAGCTGTTCGACCTGGAGTAAGGCCATGGTCCGTCTGCGGCGCGCTGCCGCAGACGGACGAACGGGGCGCCGTGGGGCGTATTATCTCCTCATGTCCCGCTCCGTTCGCGCCGCCGTGTCGATCGCCCTCGTTGGGGTGATGGCCGGTCAGGTCCTCGCTCAGGGGACCCTTGAGACCATGCCCCGCTACGACCGCTACGAGAAGCTTCGCCGGGAGATCGCCGGCTCCGTCAAGCGGGGGACGCTCGCCGTCGCCTGGGCCGACGACGGCAAGTCGTTCACCTACTCTCGAGAGGGTAAGACGTACCGCTACGACGTCACCACGAAGAGCGAGAGCGAGGACACCTCGACGCAGGGCAGTGCCCGGCCGACGCGCCCGAACCGCCCTCGCCCCGAGCGCGGCCGGCAGTTCGCTACGGCATTTAGTGCGGACGGAAAGCGAAAGGCGACGACGCGCGATCGCAACGTGTACGTGAGCGACGCCGACGGCAAGAACGAAGTCGTGGTCACGACCGAAGGCAGCGTCGAGAAGCGAATCAAGTACGGCATCGCCAGCTGGGTGTACGGCGAGGAGCTCGGCGTCAACGAGGCGATGTGGTTCTCGCCCGACGGATCGAAGCTGGCGTTCTACAAGTTCGACGAGAGCAAGGTGAAGGACTACTACATGGCCTTCGACCAAGCGAAGATTCAGGACACCCTCGACGTCGAGGCGTACCCGAAGGCGGGCACGCCAAACCCCGAGGTGACGCTCCTCGTTTACGACCTCGCCTCGAAGAAGACCACGACGGTCGACGTCAAGTTCAACGACGCCGGCCTTGGCGAGTACGTCTACGACGTGCGGTGGTCGCCCGATGGAAAGGAGCTGTTCTACAATCGGACGAACCGGAAGCAGAACGTGATGGAATTCTGTGCCGCCGATCCGGCAAGCGGTCAATCTCGCACCATCGTTCGGGAGTCGCAGCCACAGAGCTGGGCGGAGAATCACCCCGACGTCCAATTCCTGAAGGACAACCGCCGCTTCCTGTGGTCGTCGGAGCGGAACGGCTACAAGAACCTTTACCTGTACGACATCACGGGAAAGGAGCTGGCGACGCTGACGCGCCACACCTTCGACGTGGGCAGCGTCGTCCGGCTGGACGAGGACGGGAAGAAGGTTTGGTACACGGCGCGTAGCGCGGGCAACCCGTACCTCACGCAGCTCCACGTAGTCGGCCTCGACGGTCGCGGCGACCGGCGCCTGACCGATCCCGAGTTCAGCCACCAGGTCTCCTTGGCCCCCGGTGGACAGAGTTTCGTCGACGTGCAGCAGACGGTGAACATCGCGCCGACGACGGTGCTCCGCGACGCGAACGGCAAGGAGATCGCGACCCTCGCCAAAAGCGACACCGCGAAGTTCAAAGAGCTCGGCCTCAAGGCAGTCGAGCGATTCACCTTCCCTGCCGCGGACGGCAAGACGATCTGCTACGGCACGGTCAGCTTCCCGAGTGACTTCGACCCAGGCAAGCGCTATCCCATCGTGGTATCCGTCTACGGCGGTCCGGAGTCGGGCGGATCGGCGGAGAGCTTCCAGACTCCCAACGCCATCACCGAGATGGGTTTCCTCCACGTCTCGATGGACGGACGCGGCACCAACGGCCGCGGCAAGGCGTTCCGCGACGCGGTCTACGGAAAGCTGGGAATCGTCGAGATCGATGACCAAGCTGCCGGCGTCAAGGAACTCGCCAAGCGACCGTACGTCGACGGAAAGCGGGTCGGCATCTACGGCACCTCTTACGGCGGCTACGCCTCGGCGATGGCGCTCCTGCGACATCCGGACGTCTTCCACGTCGCCTGCGCGTCATCGTCGGTCACCGATTGGCGGCACTACGACACCATCTACACGGAGCGATTCCAAGGCCTGCCCTGGGAGAACGAGAACCTTGCCGGCTACGAGGCGGGCTCCGCGATGAAGTACGTCAAGGACCTCAAGGGGAAGCTGATGCTCTACTTCGGCACCGCGGACAACAACGTCCATCCGTCGAACACGATGCAGCTCGTCGAGGCGATCGAACGGGCGGGCAAGCGATACGACATGCAGGTCGGCCCCGATCGCGGCCACACCGGAATGAATGCCACGCGAATGTGGGAGTACTTCGTCACTCACCTCATCCTCAACGCACCGAAGAGCGACGCACTCGCCGCGGTGTGGAAGCGACGCGGCTAGCAGGGTCATTCGGTCACTCGGAAGGTGAGTCTGCAACTCCCTTCCGAGTCCATGTCATCCCGAGCGAAGCCGAGGGACCTGACCGCAGGCACTGGCTGCTGATGATCAAGCCGACTCAGCAGTTGGCACTCGTGGCTGCGGCGTTCCTGCCGCGGATCGAGCGAAGCTCGATAGGAGCATCATCGCCGAGGAAGCCGAGGGCCCAGAAAGCGACGGGCTACTCAGCGATCCTGCCATCTCGCGATTCGTCCCCTATCCCTCGTGACTCATCCCCCGCCCCCGTCGTCATAAACAGCATGAAGCGAATCGCAACGCTGGCATGCCTTCTCGTGGCGGGTGCGGCCATGGCCCAGAGCACGACGAAGAGCGGCGCTCCGAGCGACGTGCCGCCGGATCACTGGGCATTCAAGGCCGTCGACAACCTGTATCGCGCGGGCATCCTCCAGGGGTACCCCGGAAGCAAGTTCAACGGCACGCGTCCGGCGGCTCGCTACGAGCTCGGCCGCGGCATCGACGGAATGGTTCAGTCGATTCGTGCAGACATCGCGGCGATCGAGGGCAAGATCCAGAACGCTCCCAAGGCGCAGGACCTGAGCGACATCCGTGCCCAGATCGAGTCGCTGCGTGCCGAGATTGCCGAGATGCGGCGTCAGCGCGAAGAGGTCAACACGCTCACCGAGCGCTTCGGCGGCCTCCGTCGCGATCTCCAGCGTCTCCGGGGCGACGTGGACGGCATGCGGCGCGACCTCGGTTCCATCAAGGGTCGCTAAGCGAACTCCGCACCTCGAAGCGAGCGTCCACCGAACACGGTGGACGCTCGCGTTCTTGGTTGTCTGCTCGGCACGGCGGTGGGGGACGCGATCGGTCTTCCTGTGGAAGGCCTTTCCGCCACTCGCGCGCGCAAGCTCTTCCCTGGCCCGCTAAGGCACCGACTGTTGTTCGGCCGGGGCATGGTGAGCGACGACACCGAACACACGATTATGGTGTTCCAGAGCCTCGTCGAGGCGGAAGGGGACGTGGATCGATTCCGGCGTGCGTTCGCCCGCCGGCTCCGGTTCTGGCTCCTTCTCGTCCCGGCTGGTGCGGGGCTCGCAACCGTGAAGTCGGTGCTGAGGCTCTGGGTGGGGATTCCGCCCACTCGGAGCGGAGTCCAGTCCGCGGGCAACGGCGCCGCCATGAGGAGCGCCGTCATCGGCGCCTTCTACCGGGACGATCCCGCACGGCGGGTCGCCTTCGTGGAGGCCGCTTCTCAGGTGACCCACCGCGACCGACGCGCGATCGAAGGCGCTCAGCTCGTGGCGCTCGCAGCCGCCTCAAGCTGCGTGGCCGAGTTCGATCGGGAAAGCCCCCGCTACCGAACCGATCCCGCGTGGGAGCAGCCGTTTCAACCGGCCGATCGGGTCAGCGGGTACGTGATCCCTTCCGTCCAGGCGGCCCTCCTTTGCTGGCGATCCCATCCGAACGACTTCCGGGCGGCGGTAACGATGGCGGTCGAGATGGGAGGCGATACCGACACGGTCGCCGCGATCGTCGGTGGCATCGTCGGGTCGCAGGTTGGAGAAGACGGAATCCCGATGGACTGGCTCGCCGGTCTCGTGGACTGGCCGCGCGGAGTCGAGTGGATGCGACGGCTTGGCCCCTACACCTGGCCCTTCCTGCCGATTCGCAACGCCGTCTTTCTCGTCACCGTCCTCGCCCATGGATTGCGGCGGCTACTGCCGCCGTACTAGGTCGCTCAAATTTCGTGCGCAACTCCGGGATGGCGCGGCGAGAGCCGCTCGGCGCGCCTGGCTGATGGACTCCTGTCCTCTGGGGTTTGACTCCGAACACAGGACTCCATCAGCCAGGGGAAACCTACGACGACTCGTAACGATTCCCGGCGAGGTCCCTTCCGCGAGCGAGCCAGATTCGGTGCCCTGCGTTCCGTGCGTGATCGTCGAAGAACTTCGTGGAGGATGGGAAGTAGCGCATGGTGTAGCCGCACCGGCGGAACTCACTCGTGTTCGGCTTCGCACCGTGGATGATGCGCGAGTCGTGCAGCGAACACTCGTTCGGGTCGAGGCTTAAGTACACCGCCTTCTCCTCGTCAACCCCGACCACCTGCGTCGGGAAGATGTTGCCACCGGTATCGACGTTCTCGTACTCGCTGAAGCCATTGGTGTGAGTCCCCGGAATCACCCCCATCGAGCCGTTCTCTGGGAAGGCGGGGTCGATCGCCAGCCAAACCGTCACGATGTCGGCCATCGAAGAGAGCCGGCCGTTCCAATACGACGAGTCCTCGTGCCACGGGGTCGCCTTCCCCGTCTTTGCTGGCTTGGAGATGAAGTGGCTGCTCCAGAGGGCGATGTCCGGCCCAATGAGAGGCTCCACGAGATCGAGGACCTCATCGGCCATCAGGAACTCCATCAGCCTCTTATCGCGGAAGTGAATCACGTCCAGGCCCGCTTCCCCGTACTGAGCCAGGTCCTCCTCGAAGATCGCCTTCAGTCGCTCGAATTTGTCCCCCGAGAACACCGGCTGCTTGAACAGGGTGTATCCGTCGCGCCGGAAATCTTCGATCTGAGCTGCCGCGAGGCGGCCGGTTTGTGTGGTCATCATTGCACCTCACGAACATCATCCTTCACTCAACGAACTATCCGCTTGTACTCGCAGCGCAGTTTCTTGCACGCTGTTCACATGCGGCTCCACTACGCCGAAATCGCTGGCGAGGCGCCTTTTCACGCGGCGCGGGTACGCCTGACGAGCGCCGTGAAGACCCACACGCATGACTTTCACGAGCTCATGCTCGTGGTCGCCGGGGAGGGGACGCACTGGATCTGCGGTACGCAAGAGCCGCTCCAAGCGGGTTCGTTGCGGTACCTCCGGCCGGACGATGAACACGGGATCGTTCCGGATCCCACTGGGCTGGAATGGATCAACGTGGCCTTTCCATCGGCGACGTGGAATGGCTACCGGGACCTGTTCGAAGTTGAGGAGCCGGAGAGCCGAGACCTGAGCCTCGCCGAAACGGACCGGCTGGCGATCGGCTTCCACCTTGCCGCCGAAGCGTATCTCCAAGGCCCCCGGGGGACCGATCTCGCCCGGTTCTTCACGGCGGCGTTCTCGGCGAGCGCCCTCGCGCCTTCGACGGCACCCGTCCCAGCCTGGTTGATGCGAGCGGTGAACTCTCTCGGGGAGCCGGAACGGCTCCGGGTGGGGCTTCCAGCGCTCCTCGCGGCCGCATGCGTCTCACCTGGGCACCTCAGCCGCGCGGTGCGCGCCGCTTACGGGAAGACGCCGACCGCGCTCGTCAACGAGTTGAGGTTGGAGCGTGCTGCCCGACTCCTAGCGACCGGCCCAGACGAGATTTCCAACATCGCCGAGGCCTGCGGATTCGAGAACCTATCTTTCTTCTACCGCTCGTTCCGGAAGCGGTTCGGCATCACCCCGTTGCAGCACCGGCGGCGTGCGCAGGGCACCGTGGCGCCAAGGTCGTTCGCCCGATGAACTCCTCCGCCTTATCGAGGATCCTTGCCTTCCGGTCGTGCGGCAGCGCGTCCAAGCTTCGTACCATCACGGAGGTGCGAGGATTGCTGGCGAACAACTCCCGTTGGCGCCCCACGAACCGCCAAAACAGACCGTCCCACACTTCGCACCACTCCCCGGGCGGGTAATCACCCATGCGGCGCAGGTAGCCGCTACCGCTGACGTAAGGCTTGGTGGCGAACAGCCCGCCGTCCGCGAACTGCGACATTCCGAACACGTTCGGCCCCATCACCCAGTCCGCCGAGTCCAGGAACATCTCCATAAACCAGCGGTAAGCCGCGGCAGGATCGACCTCGCACATCACCATCGCGGCCCCTGCGACCATGAGCCGCTCGATGTGATGGCAGTACGCGTGATCGCGGGCTCGATGGATCACCGTGTCGAGCGGCGGGAGCCCGGTGCTCCCGTCGTACCAGCACGGGGCGAGCGTCCGGTGGTGACCGAGAGCGTTCTCCGGCGTCTTTCCTTGCCCGTACTCGCGGTCGATCCCCCGCACGAACTCGCGCCAGCCGATCACCTGCCGGATGAATCCTTCTTGGGAGTTGATGGGAACTCCCGGCTTGCTCAGGGCGGCGCCGATAACCTGCTGGGGCGTCAGCAGCCCCGTGTTCAGAAACGGGGTAAGCAGGCCGTGGAAGACGACGCGGTGCTCACGGCTCAGAGCGTCCTCGTAGTCGCCGAACTGATCCAGCCGCTGACTCACGAACTGCTCCAGCCACTCCGCCGCGTCCGCGTGCGTCACGGGATACCGGAAGTCCGCGGCGCGTCCCGGGTGGCTAGAAAAGCAACGCTCTACCAGCTGAATCACCTCGCGCGTGATGGCGTCCGGTTCGGCGTACCACGGCTCCGGCACGTCGATTCCCTTCGGGAGCGCTTTCCGGTTGTCCTCGTCGAAGCTCCACTTCCCTCCAAGGGGCTGCCGGCGGTTGTCGAGCAGAATTCCGAGGCGACGACGCTGCCACTTGTAGAAGTCGGCCATGAACAGGCGGCGATGACCGCTGCGATACGTCTGCCAATCGGGTTCCTGCGTGAGGAACATCGGATTCGGATGGACCACGAGTTGGACACCCGTCGCTTCGCACAGCCCACTTAGGCGGGCGGCGAAGAATCGGTCCGCCACCTCGTAGGCATGAAGTCGCTCAACCCCTTGGTCCCGCAGAAACGCCGAGAGTCGATCGAAGATCGTCCCCTCGAACTGCATGTCTAGGGGCGTGTACTGGACATGCTCCAACTCGCGCGCGAAGTGACGCATCGCGCTGAGGAACAGGACGAGCTTCTGCTGATGGTGGCGTATGCGCGTGCAGAGGTAGCGATCCTCCGCCATCCAAACCGGCGCGGGGGGCATCCCGGGCAAACCCTGAAACAGCTGGTCGCCAAGGATGAGAATCAGGTCGCGCACACCGGCGTTCTACGCGGCGAGTCGATCAGTCGCCGTCCGGGAGCGGCCGGTTCCAGTCCCGTGGCGGGAAGGTGGCGACGCGGTCGAGGAGGGAGCGGTTCCAAGATGACTCCGCCTCTACGCGTACGATCGTGTGCTCTAGCGATGCGATCACCCAAGGGATTCGCTCGGCTTCAGGGAGCATGCCGGCCAGCATGTTCCGATTGACGCGCAACCGCTCATCGAGTTCGGCCTGCCGCACTTCGAGCAGCGCGACGCGCTCTTCGGGATCGAGGTTCGCGATGAAGGCGAGCCCCAGGTCGATGTCGCGACGCTCGCTGTCGGGCGACCGCAGCGTTTCCCTCAGGAGAGTGAGGAACGCAGCACGTCCCGCATCGGTCACGGCGTAAACGAATCGGGGACGCGGGCCGGATTGCTCGACGGCCCGCTCTTGAATCAGCCCCTCTGCTTGCAATTTGCCGAGCGCGTGGTAGATCGAGCCGAAGCCGATCTTGGCCCATCGCTCCACGCCCCACAACTTGGCGACCGCCTTGACCTCGTAGCCGTGAACGTCGTGCTCGTACACGAGTCCCAGCACGAACAAACGGACGGTCGACATCGGATCAGCGGTCTACCTCATCCGTTCAGCACATACGGTTATCGTTCCCAGCGAACCCGACTCAGAAGGAAGCACCCGTGGCTGCGGCATTCCTGCCGCGGATCGAGCGGAGCTCGACAAAAGAACCACCCACACCGAATGGCTTGGAGGAGGCACGCCTCAAGCATTAGCGTCGCGACTCGCGCCCCGAAACGTGTCGACCCACTCGTTGTCCCCCTTCCCTTCGCTGAAGAGCCAGGTCTTGTTGAAGGCGATTCGCTCCTCCGCCGTGTCCTTGGCCCGGTCCACGCTCGCAAGGAACACCTTGTTCTTACCAAACTTCTGGTTCACGCCATCGATCGCGTGGCTAAGCTTCGAGCGCTCCTCCGTCGGATCGAAGAGCGACGGGGTGAACTCGCCGGTTTCTCGGAGGTCGTAGAACGTCACGCCGACGGAGCGGGGACCGTCGAAGTCGCGCTCTTGCCAAAGACGAAGGAACGCGTCGACCAGCGTGACGCTGTCTTGCGTCGGCGGCAGCTTCGTCTTCGCGTGCCAGCCTCGGCGGATGCCGCCGACCGAGACCGCCATGGCGGCCGTCCAGAGCCCCTCCTTTCGGAGGCGTGCGCTCGCCTTCCCGAGAAGTCGGACCAGCACGTCGCGGCACCCTCGATCGTGCCTCAAGTCAGGCGGCAGAACGTGAGAGTGGCCGAGGGTCTTGCGATCGTGGGTTTCGGCGCCGAGCTCGAACCCGCGGAGGAGGTACCACCACCGTTCGCCCACGACAGACCCAAAGGCGTGGAACAGCTCTTCGCGCTTCGCGGCGCACAGCTGCTCGGACGTGAAAATTCCAGCGGCATTCAGTCGGGCCGCCATGCGCCGATTGATCCCGGTAAAGTCGGTGAGCTTGAGGGAGTGCAGGCGATGAGGCAGGTCCCTCGCTTCCAACACTACGAGACCATCGGGCTTCTGGATCTCGGTCGCGATCTTCGCCAAGAACGCGTTAGGCGCGATCCCCACCGAGCAGGACATGCAGTCGCCGACTTCGGCTCGAATGCGGCGCTTCACTTCCTTCGCGAGCTCGGTCGCCACCTCCGGGCTCGACTCCGAGCCGAGCAGGCGAAACCTGACCTCGTCGATGCTGCAAACCTCGTCGATCGGCAGCACCTTCTCCACGACCTCAAGCACCCGGTGGTGGTAACCCGAGTACAGCGGGTGGCGGCCCTTCACGATGGCGATGTCGGGGCACATCCGCTTGGCGTCGCCGATCATGGTGCCGCACTTCACGCCGTAACGCTTCGCTTCGTAGCTCGCCGCGATCACGAAGCTGCTGTCCGCCATGACTGGCACGACCGCGACGGGACGCCCGCGCAACTCAGGACACTCCTGCTGCTCAACCGACGCAAAGTACGAGTTGAGGTCGAGGAAGAGGTATCGCAGGGGGCGGGGCTGGCGCTCGATAGGTAGAGTTCCGTCTACCATGCGACTCATGTTACACCACGATTGTCGCAATGGCTGGGACGCGACAGAAGGGATCCCCCTGGGCAAGTTGCGGATTTTGTCGCCCGCCTCGGGAGACTAGTCCCATCCGACCTCTCGCAGCGGATGGGACTCGGTAAACCTTCTTCGTGGCCGCCGCTTCCCCGCGAGTGCGCCGTCGGCTCTCGCCGGCAGCTGGGTACGGAATGGCCGTCGTGAGCGTACTCGCGGCGGCAGCGATTCGCTACGCTCTCGACCCGGTCCTCGAGGATCGTGCCCGCTACATGCTCCAAATCATGGCCGTGCTGCTGAGCGCGCTGTACGGCGGTCTCGGCCCGGGCGCGGTGGCGCTGTCGCTGGGAGCGATTGTCACCTCTCTCTCGCCGATCGGACTGGGACACCCGCTGGCGAGCTTGGGCGACTTCCTGAACCTTGGGCTCTATCTCGCCTGCGGGCTCGGCGTGCTGGCGGTCACCGAGTTCGAGTGGCGAGAACGGGGTCGGCGGGAGGAGGCGGAAGCCGAGCTCGCCCGGGTAAACGCCGAGTTGGAGGCGACCGTCGCCGCCCGCACTACGCAGCTTCAGGAGGCGGTCTCGGAGCTCGAGAGCTTCTGCCACAGCATGGCCCACGACCTCCGAACGCCGACGCGCGCGATCGCGGGGAACGCGAGGATCCTCCTCGAGGACCACGGCGACGAGCTCGACGAGAACCTCAACGAGAAGCTTCGGCGCATCAACGCCGCGGCGCTCAAGCTCGCCAGCCTCGTCGATGCCTTGCTCATCTACGCCCGACTCGGAACCCAGGATCTCCAACTCTCCACCGTCGACTTAGGGACGCTCACGCGCGAAACCGTCAACGAGCTGACCAAGAAGGCGGAATCGCCCATCGAGCTGACCCTCGGCCCCGACCTCAAGGTCGAAGGCGACGACCGGCAGCTGGCCGTGCTGCTGAAGGGGATCGTCGCGAACTCCCTGCTCTACCGGAAGCCCGGCGAGCCCGCCCGTCTCGAGGTCGTGCGGGAAGGGAACGAAATCGCCTTTCGAGACCAGGGGATCGGCTTCGACATGACCTACGCCCACAAGGTGTTCCTTCCGTTCGAGCGCCTGCACCGCGACGAGGCGTACCCGGGCGTCGGCATGGGGCTGGCGAACGTGGCGAGGATCGCGCAGCGCCACGGAGGCAGCGCCCGCGTGGAGAGCACCCCGGGCGAGGGAACGACCGTGTGGGTTCGCCTCGGAAGCTGAGGGGCGCGCTGGTAGACTGAACGCTTCCCTATGGACCTTCGGAGTACCCTCAATCTTCCTGATCCGACCTTCACCATCCCGATGAAGGCGGACCTGCCCAAGCTAGAGCCCACCATTCAGGCTCGGTGGGCGGAGGAGGGGATTTACCACCGAATCCAGGCGGCCCGCCAAGACGCGCCCGCCTTCGTTCTGCACGACGGACCGCCCTACACGAACTCCCCGATCCACATCGGCACCGCGCTGAACAAGATCCTCAAAGACTTCGTGCTCAAGAGCCGGACGATGATGGGTCTGCGCGCGCCTTATGTGCCCGGCTTCGACAACCACGGTCTGCCGATCGAGCAGACGGTCATGAAGAAGTTCACCGACAAGAAGATCACCCCGACGGTGATCGAGCTTCGGCGAGCCTGCCGCGAGCACGCCGCCGAGTACATCAAGGTGCAGGCAGAGCAGTTCCAGCGGCTCGGCGTCTTCGGCCTCTGGGAGCGCCCTTACGCCACGATGGACTACCGCTTCGAGGCGGAGATCGTGCGCGTCTTTAAGCGGCTCGTCGAGAACGGCTACGTCTACAAGGGATTGCGGCCAACCCTTTGGAGCCCGACCTCGCGCACGGCCCTCGCCGATACCGAGATCGTCTACCACGACCACGTCTCCAAGGCGATCTACGTTCGCTTCCCCTTGTTGGAAGACCCGAATCGGCTGTTCGAGCGATTCGAGAACCTCTACACGATCATCTGGACGACCACCCCTTGGACGATCCCGGCGAACCTCGCGTGCGCGTTCCACCCGGAGCTGTCGTACGCCGTGGTCAAGGTCGGCGGCGACCACTACCTGGTGCTCGACGCGCTCGTCGACCGCCTCGCCGAGGGGCTCGGCTGGAGCGGCCACGAGGTGGTGGAGAGACTCGAAGGGATCAACCTGGAGAACGCGAAGTTCCGCCACCCGATCTTCGATCGACCGTCGATCGCCGTGATGGCCGACTACGTGACTACCGAGGACGGCACCGGCGTCGTCCACACCGCGCCGAGCCACGGACGCGACGACTTCTATACGGGCCAGAAGTATGGGCTGCCCGTGCCCAACACGGTGGACGAGCGCGGCGTGCTCACCGAAGAGACCGGCGAGTTCGCGGGCACCTACTACAAGGACTGCGACACCGTCGTGGTCGACCGACTCCGCGAGGTCGGGGCGCTCCTCAGCGTCAGCGACTACCAACACTCCTACCCATACGCCGAACGCGACGACAAGCCGGTTATCTTCCGCGCCACGGAGCAGTGGTTCGTGGCGCTCGAGCACGATGGCCTTCGCGGCCGCATGCTGGAGGCGATCCGAGGCATTCCGCTGGACGACTACGTGAGCGAGGAGCCGAATCCGGAGCAGGGCGTCTCGTGGGTTCCGGAGACCGGCTTCAACCGCATCGACGCGATGGTGCGCAACCGACCCGACTGGTGCGTGTCGCGCCAGCGGCCGTGGGGCGTCGGCATCCCTGTGTTCTACGGGGCGCGCACCCGCGTTCCGGTCCTCGATCCGGTGGCGATCGAGGCGGTCGCCCAGCTCGTCGAGCGCGAAGGGTCCGACGCCTGGTTCGACAAGGAGCCGAGCGAGATTCTGCCCACTGGATACACCCACCCTGAGACCGGTGAGACCGAGTTCACGAAGGAGACCGACGTCCTCGATGTTTGGTTCGACTCCGGCGCGACCTCCCTCTGCGTCCTCGAGGGGAACGTGTATCCCGAGTGGAAGGAGCACTGGCCGGCCGATCTTTATCTTGAGGGTTCCGACCAACACCGCGGTTGGTTCAACTCGTCGCTCATCCTCGGCACCGCCTGCCGTGGGGCGGCGCCTTACCGGCAGGTCCTCACCCACGGATTCGTGACCGATGGCGAGGGACGCAAGATGTCCAAGCGCCTCGGCAACGTCATCGATCCGGTGAAGGCGGCCGAGCAGTACGGGGCCGACATCGTTCGCTACTGGGTCGCCAGCGTCGACTACGCCAACGACGTGCCGTGTACCGACGCGCTGCTGAAGCAGATCGGCGAGCAGTACCGCACGGTCCGAAACACCCTGCGCTTCCTTCTGGGCAATCTCGAAGGTTACGTGCCGGGGGCTCAGGCCACTCGGGAACTCGACCTCTGGGTAATGGAGCAGGCCGACCTTCTCGTCGCCGACTGCCTCGACGCGTACCGCCGGTACGACTTCGGCCGCGTGGTGACCAGCGTCCACAACTTCTGCGCCAAGGAGCTCTCCCGCTTCTACCTGGATGCGATCAAAGACCCGATGTACTGCGGCCCCACCGAGGATCGCAGCTCTGGCCAAGCTGCAAGCCTGTACGTCGTCACGCGCCTGCTCAAGCTGATGACTCCCGTCCTCGTGCACACCGCCGAAGAGACCTGGGGCCGTTTGCGCCAGTACGGGCTGCTCGCCGCCGATGAGCCGGAGACGGTGCACGCCGCCACCTTCGACGCGCCGAGCGACGAGCGGATGCAGGAGATCGAGG
>Ga0164290_1001346_pt1 | contig 39066 bp, 24 predicted proteins | sample Micstemetagenome_FD_108782 | JGI IMG/M metagenome (GOLD analysis project Ga0164290, IMG submission 108782) | Contaminated culture microbial community from soil near Moab, Utah, USA - Microcoleus steenstrupii SON62 (Illumina Assembly) | ecosystem: Environmental > Terrestrial > Soil > Soil crust...
ATGACACCGAGAGCCAAAGTGAAAACGACATTCAGGAAGGTTAGCATTCCGCCGCCGATAAACAGAGAATTGAAGCGATAAGCTGTTTCGTCGCATGCTAGCGATTCTTGAAGCGACGAGGAGGGGACTGATCCACTGACTTAGTGAGCGACGACGACACTCTGCGAGGAGCCGAAAACCAAGCCGCTGGAAAGTCCGGCTGGGGCACTGGGGCGCCGCCGCTCGGCGGGCGGGGCCGGGGCGAACCCCGCTGGGTAGCCCGAGGCCCAAGAACGCGGGAGTCCAAAGGCAACGCGACCGGCGGAACCCCGCGACACCCGACGAGACGCGGTCGCCACAACCGCGGGGTAACACCAGGGGTAACAGACTCTCATCCACGCTGCACAAAGGCGGTCGGAGACGGGGTTTGCGACAGACTCGACGTAGGATTGAAAATCCTGCCATCGCGCGTGCCGCAAGCCCCTGAAGTATCTGTAGATACCGAAATAGCCCGGACTTCCGATTTGGCGTGTTTGGTCACTGCCGGTCACAAGCCGGGGCATTCGGTTGCTAGCCTTTCGCGCCTATTGCGAGCGACTGCGCTTATCGCTATTCATTTGCCGTCGCGACTCAATTCGTTATAGTGCGAGCCACCTGAAACAAGGGGATCGCATGAGCGTGCTCGCAAAGATTGCGGAATGGGCGAAAGAACTGCATGCTTGGCAGAATGATGCTGTTCGTCGATTGATGACGCAGGACTCGCTTGCGGACGATGACATCGACGAAATCTACAGCATGCTGAAGGCATCGGCGGGACTCGATAATCCGGACACGCCTGCGCGGACGCCTCAGTTGCTGGGCGACACAATCGCGGTAGCAGACACACTCAAATCATCTGTCATTCTCAAGCGCCTTCACAGTCTTAAAAACGTCAACGCTCATTCGGGCGGGCACGTTATCACGTTCGAGCCTGCTGGCGTGACAATAGTCTACGGGGCAAATGGCGCGGGCAAATCAGGCTATTCCCGCGTGCTGAAACGCGCTTGTCACGCTCGCGAAAAGAAAGAGACCGTCCTGCCCAATGTATCGTCGGGCTCGGCCGGCATTCCCGAAGCAACTTTCGATCTTGAAGTTGACGGCGAGGCTGTATCGTTCACATGGACACGAGGGGGGGCACCTTGCGACCATCTTTCACAAGTGGCGGTTCTCGACGCGCATTGCGTTCGAGTGTTTCTGGATGAAGCAAACGAAGTTGTATACCTGCCATATGGACTGGACATTTTCAAGAAGCTGTCAGAGTTGTGCAAGGCGCTAAAGACTCGCCTCCAATCCGAATTGAGTTCTCTTGCGGCCGCGCCAGAGGCCATAAAGCGGTTCAAGACAGACACGCCGGCCGGAAAAATCCTGCACAGCCTAAAGCACGACACGCAGGTTTCGCGGCTCGAAACACTTGCGAAGCTGACTGCCGACGAACAACTTCGTTTGCAGAAACTCGAAGGCCAGATTGCAGACTACACGAACAATTCACCCAAGGTGAAAGCGGAACGGTTGCGTCGGCAGAAACGCCGAATCGACACACTTCGGAATGCAATCAAGCAGATAGAGGAAGACTTATCGTCGTCCAAACTGGACGAACTCCGAGAGGCCAAGTTGGCAGCAGAGAGCGCAGCGGCAGCGGCATTGCTTGCATCATCACAGACATTCACCTCTGAACCACTCCAAAGCGTTGGCAGCGATACATGGCGATTGATGTATGAAGCGGCGGAAAGATACTCGACTAGCGATGCTTACCCCGACCAAGAGTTTCCGGTGACTACAGGCCGATGTGTACTTTGTCAGCAGGAACTCGCACCCGAGGCGGCGGATAGACTGTCGCGATTTAAGGCATTCATGGCTCGCGACACGGCACAACTGAGTGTCACCGCATCGCACGACTTCCAAACAAAGGTTGCTGCTGTGGCCGCAATCAAGACCAGTCCAGAAACGGCCGACGCGGAATTAGCGGGCGAACTACGAGAACTTTCGCCTCAGTCGGCCGACGCAGTAGAAGCCTTCATCGCAAGCGCGAAGAAACGCCAAAGTTCAATCGCTAAAGCCGCTAAATCGAGCGATTGGCAAACTGTAACAGGGCTTTCTCCAAGCCCTCTGGCTGATTTAGCTGCCTTATTAGGACAAATCGAATCCGATGCTGTTGTTTGCGATAGCCTATCTGAACCTGCCGAGCAAGCGAAGGTTGCCGCAGAGTGCGAACTACTTCGCGAACGTCACTTTTTGGCTGACAACCTAGATGCGATCAAAAAACACATCGAACGGCTGAAGGTAGAACGCGCGCTCAACTCCTGCATCGACCAAACTGCCACCGTAACCATCACGAAAACTGGCTCTCGGCTGATGGATGAAGCAGTTACGGCGAATCTGGAAGCTGCGGTAAAGCGAGAGTTGGAACACTTCGGATTGGTTCATTGTTCGATCAAATTGAAGAAGACCGGCGACTACGGCGCAGCCAAACACCAACTGCAAATCGCGGAATGCAACACGAAAGTTGAACTCTCTAGCATTTTGAGCGAAGGTGAGCAGCGAGTGTTAGCAATCGCGTCCTTTCTCGCCGAAGTCAATTCCAACGGACATAGCGGCGCGATTGTCTTTGACGATCCAGTAAGTTCGCTTGACCACATGTTCCGAAACAAAGTAGCAAAGCGCCTTGTAGCTGAAGGGCGCAACCGGCAGGTAATTATCTTCACTCACGATATCGTGATGCTGCTTGCCGTTGAAAGCGAGGCGGCGGATCAGCAGGTACCGCTACACACGCAGTCTGTGCAACGCGATGGTTCGGGTGCTGGCGCATGCATCCCATCAAAACCTTGGGAGTGCATGAATCTGAAGAGTCGAATCGGATTCATCCGGGATCGCATAGGCAGAGCGCGGCCGTTGCATAAAGCACTCGATCCCGAGTATCGACTTCGAGTTGGTGAGTGCTACGGGTTGCTGAGGGACGCATGGGAAAGCGCGATTGAAGAGGTTGTCTTCAATAGCACGGTCCTTCGATACCGAAAGAGCCTTGAAACAAAAAGGTTGATGTCAATTGATTTCACACCTCAAGATTACGTGACAATCGACCGCGCGATGAGCAAGTGCTCGTTGTATATGGTTGGGCACAATACGCCTGGGGCTGTCAACGGGCCGCCGCCTACGCCTTCCGAAGTAGAAGCCGACATCAGCGGGCTGGAAGCTTTCGCAGACGAGCTACGAAAGAGACAAAAATCTGCTGAAGCGGCTGCCAAAGCGTTGCTACGTCCGCCTCCTACGACTGCACCGATGAATTGAGATTTTTACCTACTTTGACGCCCCTGCGCTCGCCTGCATAACCTCTTTCCTGCGCGGCCGCGGCTGTTCAGAGGGCGGCCGGGGCGAATGGCAGCAGTAACGCCAAGTGCTTCAGCACGGGCGGCGTTGCCTATCTCGCGGAAGGCGGGCAAGCGAAGGGGACCGACATTATCCCGGCGATGCTGACACCGGGCGAGACAGTCATCAACGAGAAATCCAGCCGGAGTTTTTTCTCGCAGTTGCAAGCGATCAACGCAGGCGTCCAGCCTTCGTTCAATAGCAGCAGCACCGTGCGGGGCGGCGACTTTCACATCAACGAAGCGGGCATCGCGAAGGATACTGCCTGGCAAGTAATGGACCAGATTTCCCGCGAAACGCGGCGCGGACCTGGCTGATTTCCTGCTCCTTGCGTACCGGTTTCGAGTCTCCTTACCGCCGATAAACGCCGCAAAATGAAACAGAATGCTAAGTCTTGCAATTGCATGCTTATTGCCTTAGGATCCGGAAATCCGTGCGAAAAAGAGTGTTTTTGGTGTAGCTCCGGGTCAGCCTCATAACCTCGAGGTCGTCGGTTCAAATCCGGCCCCCGCAACTCGAAACCCAGGCTGTCTTCAGGCGGCCTGGGTTTTTTCGTGCCGTGGCGACCTCCTAAGTAATGAAGCCACTCCTTCTCGAAAGACGAACACCCTGTCGCCCCGTCCCGCGCTTACTAACGGCGACCGCGAAGAAGGAAGCCCCGATAGAAAAGGCCAGGGCGATCAACTGCTTCGTTGGGGCCTTAGGCCCGCGGCTTAGCGATGTTGGCGTTTCTGTGGAAGAAGTTGGCGGGGTCGTGCTTGTTTTTTAACGCGAGCAAGCGGTCGTGGTTGGGGCCGAACAGCGATCGTGAGCCGGCTTTCGTCTCGTAGGTTTGATAATTTGCATACAGACGTTCATCGCTAGCGGGTCGCAGCAACTGCAGCCATTGGTCCCCCCAAGCGAACCGCTGCTCATTCAGCTCGGGATTGCTCCAGTTGTAAGCCACGCGGAGGTGCACCGAGTGAGCCGCTCGATGCGGAAAGGCCGCTGCGTCGGGTTTTACGCGACACACTTCGCCATGCATGTAATGGCTGACACCCATGATCACGTCGGGAGAAGCCTGTGCCAGTTGATCGACGTAGATATCGATGACTTCGTCCGTGAGGCGGTCTCGGTAAACAGTCTGAATTGCGCGGAACGCCGGCGGCGGAGCGTTTCCGGCATTGGTGGCGGCAGCTTTTTCTGCGAGATCGGCAAACGCTTGCTGTCGGACGGCTTCCCTGGTTGGTGTCGCGATGGCGCGGATCTTAGGTAACAGTTGGTCCCACTCTTGATCACTTCCCGCGTGGCAAAGGCTGATAAAAATGCCCCGTTCGCCAGGCGTGAGGTTGAGCGTCGCCTGAAATCCATCCGGCGCTTCGTGCATGAGTTCACGAAAGCCTCGCAGCACGGTTCGGGCGTCTCGGATTGCGAAGTGGATGTCTCCGCCCAAAACCTTGCCGATCGAGTGGAGGCGGGCTTCGAACGACGTGGTCACGCCGAAGTTTGCTCCGGCACCTCGCAAGCCCCAAAAAAGATCGGGGTCGGTCTGGTCATTCACTTCGAGGACTTGTGCATCCGCGTTGACCAGTCGAGCCGAGAGAAGATTGTCGCAGCTTGCCCCGAACAGGCCGGATAGCCAGCCGAGACCACCGCCGAGCGTGACCCCCGTAGCGCCGACCCCCGGGCATTGACCCAAAACTGGTACGAGGCCCTTCCCGCCGGCAGCGCGGGCAACTTCTCCACTGGTGACACCGGCCTGCGCTCGCACGATGCGACGGTCCGAATCGACTGTAATTCGCTTGAGCGGGGAAAGGTCGATGACCAGGCCGTCTGAACTTCCCCAACCGAGATGGCTATGACCACCTGAGCGGATGGCCACCTCGAGTGAGTGCTTGCGGGCAAACTCGATGGCCCGTGCCGCATCGTCTTCATGGCCGCACTGCACAACGGCGAGAGGATTACGCTCAGTCCTTGGGTTCCAGTAGAAGATCCGCCGCGAACTCTCATACTGGGCATCCGCCGACAGAATGAGTCGCCCTTTGAGCTTGTCTCGCAGTCCCGCGAGAGCGTCCGGACTGATCTCAGCACGTTCTGCGGCCTGGACCCATCCGCTGGCCACTGCGGAACCAAGCCCGCCCGTGAGGAGAGCCGTTTGTTTGAGAGCTTCGCGCCGAGTCAAAGTGAACATGGTGGTACCTTACGGTTCCCGCGTGGCTGACTGCTCTTGCTCGCTTCTCGAAAACACGCGGTCGGCGAAATCCCAATAGTGGTTCCAGTCCTCGACGATCAGATTGTGCTTGCCCGGCCGCACGTGATAGTGAGCGCCGTCACCGTGGATAGCCCCGCCGATTTCCGGCATTGTGGTCGTGCCTAGACCCTGCTGGCCGAAGAGCGCATAGACCGGGGCAGCATGAACGACGCTCAGAAACTCGCCGCGAGGGTCGGCCCAGCGATCTTCGCTCGCGCTGCCGACGGCAACCGCGCGCGGCGCGATAAGGGCGATCAGCTCATGCTGATCGACGGGCAGGTCGTCCTCCCGATCGGCATACTCCTTGAAGTTCGAACAAAACCAGTGCGGGAATGAGGTGACGATTCGTTTCACCTGCTCGCGCCCCTCGAAACGACGTCGGCTCAGCGCCGCGCCGCCGCAGCCGGAGTCGTTGGAGACGGCGATCGCGAAACGCTCATCTTCGGCAGCCGCCCAGAGGGCCGTTTTGCCGCCACGTGAATGACCGATGACTGCAACCTGGTCGGGGTTGATTTCGGGGACGGTTCGCAGGTAATCGAGGACCCGGCTCGCGCCCCAGGCCCAGGCGGCGATGGTGCCCCAGGCGTCGGGTGCTCGTTCGCCCTCGTCGAGCAGGCCGTGGATGCCGTTCTGAAACTGGTCGTGTTTGTCGGGGTCGACGTCGGAGTTCAGAAATGCGGCCATCGCGTAGCCGCGGGTAATTCCTTCCTCGACCGGCCAGAACGGGCTCTTGGTCTGGCGGGTTGGGTCGATGTTTTCCGGCCCGCGATTGCAGATCAGCAGGAAAGCGGGCGCCGGCTGCTTGCGCTGGTTGGGAGTGAAGAGATTGACTCGGATCGGCAGCGTTTTGCCGTCGCGCGTGATGCGAATCTCCACCTGCCGTAGCGTGGCGCGTCCGTCGAGAGCCTTCGCGTCTTCATGGACGACGTGAAACGACTGCTCGTACGAGGTCTCTGGCACGCGTCCGTAGACGTGCTTGCGGAACAGTTCGAGCACCTCGCCGCGGCGCTTGGTTTTCCAATCGTCCGCGCTAGTGACGGCCGAGCCGTCTTGCGCTTTCAGCGGATCGGGCAATTCAAAGGCGGGCATCGCCGGATCGGCAGAATATGGCTCGCCGGCTACGCACAGTGGAGCAAATGCAGCAACTAGGAAGCAAGCGAGAATCGATTTAAGGGAAGCGATCATGGTTCCGTGTGACGCATCTAGAAGCGCAGCGAATCAATCGATCACAAACGACAGCTTTCTCGCGATGGCGCCCGCGCTCACCACTTCGCGCCGACCGGTTTCGCCCCGGCGTTCATTAGATCGACGCTGTAGAGCGACGTGCGGGCTGTGATGAACAGTGTTTTGTAATCCGGGCCGCCGAAGCAGACGTTCGCGGGGCCTTCGGGCACTTCGATGCGCTCCAGCAGCTTGCCGTCAGGCGTGTAGACCACCACGGCGTTCCCGTGCGTGGTGTACAGGTTCCCTTTCACGTCGACGGTCATGCCGTCGCTTCCCTGATCGATCTTGAAAAGCTTCTTGCCGAGGTCGCCTTGCTTGCTGACTTCGTAGCAGTGGATTCCGGCGGCAAGCTTGTGAAACGATGCGTCGGGATGCTTGGGATGGCCGCCCGTGTCGGCTACGTACAGCCGCGTCTCGTCGGGCGAAAAGACAATGCCGTTAGGCATCGCCAGGTCCTTGATGACCGGTTCGACCTTTCCGGACTGCGGATCGACGCGGAACACCCAGTGACCGGGAATCTCGTGCTCGCCCATCAGGCCCCAGGCGGGATCGGTGAACCACAGTGTGCCGTCGGAGCGGACCGCAGCGTCGTTGGGAGAGTTAAAACGCTTGCCGTCCCACCGGTCGACCACCACCGTGATCTTGCCGTCCTTCTCGGTGCGGACCAGGTTCCGCCCCGCGTGCTGGCAAGAGATTAAGCGTCCTTCGAGATCGAGAATGTTTCCGTTGGCCTGCTCGCTCTCGCGGTAGACGGAGAGCCCTTTCCCTTCCTGCCACTGCATGAGCTTGCTGTTGGGGATGTCGGAGAAGACCAGCTTGTTTTCGGCGGGAATCCACGCGGGACCTTCGGTAAACTTCATGTCGCCGGCGAGCTTCTGGACCTTAGCGCCGTCGGCGACTACGGATGAGCCACCTTCGTCGGCGTGGGCAGAGGTGATGCCAGCAGTAAGAATGGCCAGAAGTAGCAGGCGAGGAAAGGATTGACTCATTGTGAAGTTACTTCGTCAGAGAGGGGGCGGACAGGCTCGTCAACAGAGCCCTTGTTCCATATCGCGTGTCGTGGAACGTGTGGGGTCGCGGTGCTTAGTTTAGTCTCTAGGCGCCGGACATGCTGCGCGTCGCTCGCGTAGTGCTGAGTGAAGCGGCTGCCGCATCGGCGGAACAATACCCAACTAGCGCCAGGCCGCTCGCAGCCGGCCGCGGTGCTTATAGCATCGACGGCGTCGGATTGTGGGGAACCGAGTCGGCTGGCTCCTCGCTAAGAGGCTCGACGGATTGCTCCCAGGCCTCATAGCTGGCGAGCGCGCTTCCCTGCTCAAACTTACCGCGGCGCTCGCCGAGGTCTTGTAGCGTCGCCCAGCGGACATAGGCGAGCAACTGCTGCTCGGAGCCGAACGTGGCGACCAGCTTGCGCGGGACGTTCTTTTTCGAGCCGTACAGGTAGTGCATCGGACCCGCCTTTCCGTTTTGAGCTGCTTCCGCCGCCGGGACCAGCGGACGCTCGTGTTCTCAGCCTACACTTCGGCGAGCGGTTTGGTCGCGTCACCGAACTGCTGCAGCGGCTGGCCCATTTTCTCCATGACGGACAAGTAGAGCCGGCACATCTGCCGCTCCGGCTGGCCGCGATAGTCGAGCACCTGGCCGGTTTTCAATTTGCCGCCGCCGCGGCCGAGCACGACGACCGGCAACTGCGTAGCGTCGTGCGAACCAGTGAGCATGCTGCTGCAGAACAGAAGCATCGAATTGTCGAGCGCCGTTCGCTCCCCTTCCTGGATTGCGTCCAGCTTGCGGGCGATGTAGGCAAGCTGCTCGACAAAAAACTGATTCACCTTCAGCCAGTCGGCTGTGTCGGAGTGGGACAGCAGATGGTGGATCATGTAGTCGACGCCCAGGTGCGGAAAGCGGAGCGACGAATGGTCGTTGTTCAGCTTGAGCGTGGTGATTCGCGTCGTGTCGGTCTGGAAGCCGAGCACGACGATGTCGCACATCAGTCGCATGTGATCGGCGATGTTCTGCGGAATGCCCTCGGGCGGCCGGGGCACGTTCGGCTTGTCGAGCGTGGGACGCCAGCCTTGCAGTTCGCCTTGCTTGCCGGCGCTGGCGATCCGCGTTTCGACCTCGCGGACCGAATCGAGATATTCATCGAGCTTGCGCTGATCGGCGGTGCTGATCTGGCGGCGAAGATCGGTGGCGTCTTCCAGCACCGCGTCGAGGACGCTTTGATCCCCTTTTTGCACTTCGTCTTTGAACAGGCGATCGAATGCGAGGGCAGGATACAGCTCCAGCGGCGTCGGGGTGGTTGGTGAGCTCCACGAAATGTGGGAGCTGTAAAGCATCGAGTAGTTCTTGTGCACCGACGGGTTCGATTTCTCGCAGCCGAGCACGAGGCTGGGGACCTTCGTCGTGCGGCCATAGGTCTGAGCGAGCAGTTGATCAACGCTCGTTCCGGAACGGATCTCGCCACCGGATGCCAGCGGCGCTCCGGACAAAAGATTGCCCGTTTGCGAGCTATGAATGTTTCCCTTGAGCGCCTGCTCGTTATACAGGCCGCGTACGAAGAGCAGCCGGTCGCGGAAGTCGGTCAGCGGTGCAAGCACCTGCCCGAGTTTCATCGCGCTCCCCTGCCCTTCGGCCCACCACTCCTTGCTGTGAAACCCGTTGCCGGCGAACAGAGCCGCGAAACGGACGGGCGGCTCGCTGCTGGTGGTCTTGGCGCTCGTCTCCTGACCCCAGACCGGAAGCGATTCGAGCCACGGCAACGCCATCGTGACGCCCAAGCCGCGCAAGAATCGGCGACGAGGAAAGGCGAAGGCCCGATTTGTAGCGGACGCTGACATAAAAAAACCCTTCCCTCACAGTCTTGCCGACTAGTTACTCGCCCTGGGCAGTTTCGATGCCGCGTATTTCGCGGAACTGCGGACTGAGCACAATCATTTCGATTAACGAGTGCATTCTATAGCCGTCGGCGGCCAGCTTCGACTGCATTTCATCCAGCAGTGGTTCGTCGGATAACTGTACCGAGCGGCCGAGCGAATAGCCGAGCAGCTTTTTGCAGAATTGCCGCACGAATGCATCCCGGCGCTTGGTCGCCAGATAGTCGCGCAGCCCGGTGAGACCCTCGAACTCCGTACCGTCGAGCATTTTGCCTCGCGTATCGAGCAGGCGATTCGCTGCGTCGCGCTCCTGGCGACGGCCGATCGCGTCGAACCCCTCCAGGGCGAAGCCGAGCGGGTCGATGCGGACGTGGCAGACCGCGCACTTGGGATCGCTGCTGTGCTTCTCGGTGAGCTCGCGCACGGTAAGGTTCAGCGTCGAAGGGTCGGCGTCTGGAAGTGGCGGAACTCCGGCGGGCGGTCGCGGCAAGCGCTCGCCGAGGAGCACTTCGCTGATCCAGTTGCCGCGGAGAATGGGACTGGTGCGCGAAGCGCCGGATTGTTTGGCGAGCGTGGCGCCCTGCGCGAGGATGCCGCCGCGGCCGAACTGCTTCACGCCGTCGACACGCCGCCACTGCTCTCCTTGTACGTTCGGGATGCCGTAGTGCTGCGCTAAGGGCTCGTTGAGAAACGTGTGATCAGCGTCGAGGATTTCGAGGAGCGAGCCGTTGCGCTGCAGCAGGTCGGTGAAGAATTGGATCGACTCCTCGTACATCGGTCCGCGGAGTTCGGCGAACTGCGGAAACTGCTGCTCGCTCTTCTCATCGAGCTGATCGAAGTCGTAGATATGCAGCCACTGGCAAGCGAACTCGGTCGCCAGCCGGCGGATCTTCGGATCGGCGAGCATCCGCTGCGTTTGTGCTTTCAGAACCTCTGGACGATTCAGCCGAGCGGCCGCGTCAGCCTGCTGCGGCTGTTGGCTGAGCGTTCGTAGTTCTTCATCAGGCGCCGACGACCAGAGGAAGTAGCTCAGTCGCGTCGCCAGTTCCACATCGGTTACCGGGCCTTGCTTGTTGCCGGGAACGGGGGTTTCGACTCTATACAGAAACGCGGGAGATACCAAGATCCGCGCGAGGACCAGACGAAAGGCTTCGTCGTGCTGCATGCCTTCCTCACGAAGTCGCCGGTAGAGCGAAATCAGTTCCGCCTTGTCCTCGGCGTTAATCGGCCGGCGGTAGGCTCGGGCGGCGAATTGCTGCAGGGTCTCCAGATGCTGCGGCTCGGTTTCGACCAGCCTCTGGCGAAATGCGGTCGCCGCCTGCCCGTATGGCTCGCGAAGCGGAGCGAAGACCTCCGGCTGGCTGTCCTGCGACGCGTATTCGAGCAACTGCTCCAGTACATCAACGCGGATGATCGCGTCATGACTGATGTAGTGCAACTCGTCCCACAAACGGTCGATTTCGGCTTGCTGCTGGGGGCTCAGCATGAGGCGAGCCAGGTGGTCGTCCTCGCGGTGGTACAGATTTAAGGTGACCGCTTCGTCGACCGGCACGATCTCGGTGTAACAGAGAGCCGGTGGAAATAGATCGCGATATTCCTGAAGCTCTCTGGTTAGGCGGCGAAACACGTCGCTGTTTTCGGCGGCGAGGATGGGCAGGCCCGCGATGGCACCACTTCGCTCGCCTGGTGGCTCGCCGCTGGTAACCTGCATCTGCACGCTCGCCTGGTCGCGGTGTTTGTCGTGCGGGACGACGGTTGTGACGATTTCATAGCCAGCCACTAATTCTGCCGGCAGACGCATTTCGACGATTTGCGGCGCTTGGAGACAGAGGCTGCTCGGCTCAACGCTCTCGCCATTGGGCCCAATTCCGAACACGGCTGGATCCAGGCCCCACTCAGCGGATTCCGAAGGAGCATCGGCAACAGCAGCTTGAGAATCCTTGCCGCTGCTCTGTAGAAGAGGACTGCTGAGCGATGCGAGCTGGCGGTAGACGGCGACATCGGGACTGTCTTTCGCCGGCGGCGGTGGGCCGGTCAGGAACGACTGAATCTCCGCGGCCAGCTTTGGCCGGTCTTCTTCTGAGGCGGCTCGCCAGCGAGCCAGCAGTGAACCTTCGGGAATCTCCGATCCGGCGTCGGCCCGGTCCGGCTCCGCGTAGAAGTGCCATACGTTCTTGTTTCCCAGGCGGTCGTCGTGAGGATTGCCTGCGAGGATATCGCTCGATACGTCGCTCGCCAGATCCCAAACACGCTTTCCGTCTGCCAGATCGGTCAGTTTCAAGTCGACGGCTGTCAGATCGCAGGAGTGATTGGTATCTCGCGGTGCGATGAGGAGCGACAGAACGTCTCCTTGCTGCACATTCAAGCGTTCGATCGGGCCGACGGGCGATGCATTCGCGCCGTGTGCGACGCCACCGGCCAGTCGCTGCCGAGTCGCGCCGCGGCGAAGCTCCAGCGACCAGGCCACGCCGTTGCCGCACTCGGGATGCGCATGGACCATCAAACCCTCAACTCGCACGGCCGCCGTTACAGGGCTTTGCCAACCCGCCGCAACCCGATGGGTGATGGACGGATGCACCGCGACCCCATGCGGCTTCATGTTCCCCGGAACGCGGACGTGTTGATCGGAGGAATTTGCAATGACCAACGGCGTATCCCGGCTGCCCCAACCTTGGACAAAATCGTAGTCCGCGGTCTTGGTGAGCTTTTCGGTGAAATGTCCGTCCAACTCGACCTTGTTCGCCGAGCCGATGCCGAGATAGTCGAGCCACGCGGCGAGGGCATCCGCTTCGATGGCATGCTTGCTAGCCAGGTCCTCGACTTTCGCCAGTCCCTGCGCTGCAGCCGCTTCTTCGGCCGCCAGCAAGTACTTGACCGTGCTGCCCAGGACCAGTTTCCTACGCGCCGCTCGCTGACTTGCCACCGTGCGCAGGTCGCGCAGCAGGATGTCCGGTTTGCCTTGAGCGACGAAACGGGGCTGCTCGAGCACGACGACATCGTGCTCCGCACCATCACCTGCATCCGTCAGCACCAGGCGGACCGTAATTGCTTCGGCTTCCGTCGGTTCAAACTTCCAGCGCAATTGCTGCTGGGATTCGAGCGGAGTCACCGTCTCCATCCAGCGTTTTGGTCCACCAACCTTGCCAATATGGCCGACGGTGGTAAATCGCCAAAGATGTTTCTGCCAGCCAGCCACCTCGGCGGCCAGTGCTGGAGCCTCTTCCGGTTTCGCATTTGCCCAGTGAGCACGAAGAGGAGTCAGCAGGACCGACGGCTCTTTGCTGGCCAGCGCCGAGTGCAAGGTTTGCAGGTACTTCGCATTCAGCCGATGTTCGGCCGCGACTTCTTCAATCGTCTTTTTGCCAGAGGCGAGCGAATCCCGCTCCGTAAGCGTGGCAGCGAAGTAGCGGTCGATGGGCAAGCGACCGCCGCCATTGGTATTGAATACCACGCCCTGCAGATTGACCGTATCGCCTGCCGCGGAATCGCTGAACTGTGCATAGAACGAGCGGATTGAATCGAGGGTCTCATTCACCCAGTCCTGCCGAGTGGTGTGCTGCGAGAAGCGAAAGCCGCTAGGTAGCAGGACAGCATGTCCGGCAACACTTTTGCCAGCATCGAGGTACTTGGTGACGAGCGCGGGGGACATGACGAGCGCTGCGCCGGCGTTCGAGAAACCTTCGCCGGCAGCTCCATCCACGGGGAACTCTGCTGCGGGGGATAGTGACTCGACGCCGGTGAGGTCGCGGAGCGTGTAAGTGTATTCGGCATTGCTGAGACGGCGGAGCACGACGCGACCGGGGTCGCCGGCTTGTGCTTGAGCTTCCACCTTCAGGAACGTGTGTACCCAGTTGCTGAGCTGCTCGCGCTCCGCCGCTGTCGGCTGGGGGGCGTCTTTGGGCGGCATCTGGCCGCTGTCGAGCATCTCGCGAATCTTTTGCCAGGCCTCGGGATACTTCCGCACGGCGGTCCAACTGGAGAACTCGGTGAGATCGAGCTCAGCCTCAGCAAGCTGCCGGTTGTGGCAGTCCTCGCAGAAGCGAGTGACGAGCGGACGAATCGTCGGCTGATACTGCTCTTCCAACTGTCTGGCGTCCGGCGAGCTAGCCATTGCAACGCGGCCGCAGAGCAAGACCGCCGTGACGATGCGGAAGATGTGTCGCATGCAAACAGTTCCGAAGCGAGCGAACGAATCTGCCTAGCGTAACCCGAAATGGCCGAAAGATCATCCCTGCAACCTATTGCGGGCCGCGCCGAAGATCGACCGGTACAGTAAGCTACGGTCGGACGATCGACGCCAACCAGGATGTGAGGAGAACTCGATGGCCGCCCGCGAACTAATCCCTTACAGCAACACTGTGGAAATCTGTCCCATCGACGAGCCCGAGGACATCCGCCGAGCGATCGCCGCACTCGAACAGATCTTACGCAGCAGCCGCGATGCCTCCGGCCGGCACCGCGGGGACGTGCATGTGAAAGCCCATGGTTGCGCGACCGGCGAATTCCGCGTTCTGCCGAACTTACCGCCGGAACTGGCACAGGGGATGTTCGCCGAGGACCGAACGTACTCTGCCGTTGTCAGGTTTTCGAATTCGGCTCCGCAGCCGCTGCCCGATGCCGTGCCCGATGGCCGCGGTCTGGCGATCAAAGTGATGGAAGTCGACGGCAAGCGGCTGGAGGCCGATGACAACGACGCACCGACGCAGGACTTCATCCTGGTGAACCATCCGGTGTTCTTTGCCGCGAACGTGAAAGACTTTCTGCGCGTCGAAGAGGTGCTGGCCGCTGCTCCGGAAATGCGGCTGAACCGGGCCGCCGAGGCGATCACCGGCGGGGATTGGAATCCGCTGAATTGGCGCTGGCGCGAGGCGGTGAAGGCGCTGCAGATCGCCGGGCATCTGCCGGCGCATCCCGCAGCACTCACGTATTACAGCATGTCGCCGATTCGCTTTGGAGCTTATGTAGCGAAGTATCGCGTGCGACCCGCCGGCGAACTGCCCGGCTCGATTCTCGACCTGGTAACGCGTCTGGGGAGTCACGCCGATGCGTTTCGCCTCATGCTCGAAGACACCTTGCGTGCTCAGCACCTGCTGTTTGAGTTTCAGGTGCAGTTGCGCAACTCGCAGATGACGATGCCCGTGGAGGACGCGACGGTTGAGTGGCCGGAAAGCGAATCGCCGTTTCGTACCGTGGCGCTGCTGCTGTTGCCGCGACAAGAGATTAACACCGACGAGCAAAAGCGGATCTGCCAGCAGCTTTCGTTCAACGTGTGGCACGCGCTGGAAGATCATCGGCCGCTGGGGGGCATCAATCGGTTGCGGCGAGAAGTGTACCCGATATCGGTGGCCTGGCGACGGAAGGCAGCCGAGGCTGGCGTCGCGGCGGTGGATCCCTCGAAGCGAGAGGCCGAGGGAGGCGGGGAGTAAACAGTAGACAGTTCACAGTAGACAGTACTGCAGCTGACCGCTGAGATCAGTGCTCAGTACTCAGTACTCGGTACTTAGTACCGGTGCAGACACCACAGCACCGCGCACCTTCCCTTGTCCCTTGTCTCTGATCCCTCCTCTCTCTTACCTCTTACCTCTTTCGTCCGCCCCTTCCACCACCAGCACCCCATTCATCACCTGCCAGTGGCCGGGGAACGTGCAGAGATACGGGTAGCGGCCTGGCTGTTTGGGTGCATGGAAGTAGATCGAGAATCGTTCGCCAGGATGGACAATGTCCGTATAGGCCAGCACATCGTCGGTTCGCGGGATGTAGTGGCGAGCGAGTGCTTTGGGATCGGTAATCAGGCGATTGGCCTGGTCGCCGACGGTCGATAGCGTGCCCGGGCGAATGAGGGCCCAGTTGTGCGGAACCACGTCGGGGTTGTGCAGGGTGAGCATGATCGGTTCGCCGGCGCTGACGCGTAATTCTGTCGTGGCGAACGTCAGGTTCTTGCCCGTCGTTACTGTGATTTCGCGGGCGTTCTTCAGCTTCTTGCGCCAGGGATTGGGAACCTGCTGCTCATTGGCCGCCATGTCGACGAGCAGCGGATGGGCGGCGATCGTTTTCCCTTGCGCGCGGTAGCCGGGGAAGTCTTCGAACGGCGCGTCGAGCTTGTGCACGGTGATGAAGAGTTCCCGGGCCTGATCCGGGGCAACGCCGATGCGCAGGTGCAGCTGATTCACCGGCTGCAGATCGGGGAGTTCCAGGAACATTGCGTTGCCGCTTTCGAGCACATGGGTTGACGCGATGGTCACGCGGTCGTGGCCGCGAATGCCAGGATGGGACGGTGCGAACTCGGGCGAACCGTAGGCGGCGCTGTAGCGGTAGTTCCAGCACTGCGCAAAGTGGCTCTGCACGTTCTCGGCCGTGCTGCGGTCGAGCGGCTCGCTGAATTTGAGCAGCACTCCGTTTTCATGCACGTGAAAGCCGAAGGGCAGTTGGACCGCCGATCCGGTATAGCGAACGCGCTGGAAGCAGCCGTCCTGCGTGGCGTATGAGCCCCAGCCGTTCATGCCCGTGACGTACAGCTGACCGTCGTGCGGATGAAACCTGCCGCGATGTACGCCCGAGAGAAAATCGCCCGCGAGCGGCACGACGGCGCCTTGCAGTTGGCCCTGCACTTCGTCGCGCAGCAGCAAGTGATGCGAACAGGCGCCGAACGAAAGATGAACCATCTGCCCTGCGAGCGGTCCCCAGCGGTCGCTATCGACAAAAACCTGGCCGCCGCTCGAATTGTCGACGCCGCGCGGCAGATAAGCCATCGGCAGCGCCGGCGGCTGGCCGTTTTGGGGTCCGCGATAACCGAAGTGCGGCGGCTGGTTCGCTGAAGCATCGTGCGAGTGGCCGGAGATATTCAACCCAATGGCACAGATCATCGACGCCGGGGTCCATTCCCCTTCCGAGCAAGGCACCGTGACGGTTCCATCGGGATAGAGCCCCAGACCATCGGGATTGCGAAAGCCGGTGGCGAGCACGTCGGCCCGTTTGCCGTCGGCCGAGATGCGCACGAGACCTTGATTGCCAGACGCAGTGTAGAAGTTGCCGTGCTTGTCACGCTCGAGGCCGCAGATGTAGTCGTGGCCGGCGGGAGACGTCTCGAAGGCGCTGGAGAAACATTCGTAGAAGTCCGCTTCGCCGTCGGCATTTAAATCGCGAAGTCGCGTGAGCTGGTCACGGCACTGGACATAGATCGCCTCGCCGTCGATCACAATCCCGAGCGGGTGATGTAAACCCGAGGCGAACCGCGACCAACGCACCGTGCGCGATGGCTCGTTCGTGTGCTGAAAGCCTTCGACGCGCCAGACGTCGCCTTGCATCGTACAGACGAGCGCGCTGCCGTCGGGCAGAAAGGCGTGGCCACTGCAGAAGAGGAGCGCCTTCCAGGGGTTGTCGTAGGGCAATTCGATTGTGTCGATCGCGTACGGCTGCTCCGGGCCGAGGTGGATGGCCGTTTCCAGCGTCTGCGGCCATTGACGCTTTCCTCCGGTGATTAGGTGACGGAGTGAATGTTTGTTGACCGGTGCGACCTCGCGCGTAAACTGGCCGTTTTGCACCCAGGGGGCGTCGAGATACTTCACCCCGCCGATGGAATAGGCGAACACTACGCGCGGTCCGTGGCGGTAGAAACCATGATAGACGAACGGCTCGCTCGGCTTGCGAGCTTGCAGGATCACTTGCATGGAGCCGATCGGGCGAAGTCCGTCCATGAAGCCGTGGCGGACATTCGAGAACTTCACGAACCCGCCCGACCAAACGGCGTCGTAGGTGAGCGTGTCGGGATTGAAGCAGGCGGCCAATTCGCCTTGCTCACCAAGTTGCACGCAGACTCCGCGGGGCACCGTGAGCTTGCCCTCTTTGAACACGCCGGCCTGCACGCTGCCGAGCGTGGTGCTGTTCCAGCGATCGTCGACCCACGATTGCTCGTTCTGAATGCCCCAGTGCCCGGCTTCGGGACCATCGAGGCCGGGGAAGTCGATCAGCAGATGAGCGCCCGGCGCGTGCGCGGAGAAGTACTGTGCTTGCTTCGAGTAGAAGTCGTAGAGTCGGCTGCGATTGACGGCGTGGCCGGCATTGGTCCAGCGCGTCGCGTCGAGCGGTGCCTTCACAAACGGAAACGTCGCCGGGCCGTGGGACTGTGCCTGAGCCAGTACGCCGTCGATCTTCGCCAGCTGATCAGGCGTTGATTCATTGAGCTCGAGCAAGAAGCGAATCAGGTCGAGTTGCTGTTGGCGAGTGAGCGCGGCGGCGAGGCCGTCCGGCATGGGCGTGCTGGCGGCGACTTCGGCTTCGACCTGGTCGCGCGAAAGCTCACGAAGCTTGCCGGTGGAGAGTTCGCGGAGGACGAGCCGTTTGTCGGTTGACTCCACGCGGAAGCCGCTCAGCGATTCGCCGTCGGCGGTGAGGACCTGCCAGAGGACGTATTCCGGCTTTACGTCGCGTTTGGGCCAGAAGAGTGATTCAACTAAATGGCGGGGCTCCCGCTGTTTGCCGATGGTGGTCAGCTCCGGCCCGACGGTTCCGCCATGGCCGCCGACGCGATGGCACGATAGGCAAGCCGATTTCGCGGCGGCGAAAATAGCTGCCCCGCGAAGGGCGTTACCTTGCTGGTCTGCCTGTGAGAGGAGGTCGGCTACCAGTTTTTCGTCGTAGGGGATGACGATCGGCGCTGCGGCTTCGCTTGTGGTCGCCGGCGCCGCTCCGTGATGAGAGTGCTTGTTCGTAGGGGGTTCGGCTGATTTAACCGCGGCGGGCGCGTCAAACTTCCACAAACCCAGCGTCTGGTCGTCTCGCTCGGCTTCATCCGTCGGCTCTGCAGGAATATCACGCATCCCCTTGGAGATTCGTACCCATGGCAAGTGGCCGTCGCAGCCGAGGCCGCCTTCCACCAGCCGGCCGATGCCCAGGCCGGCTGAGTGTTCGTCTGCCGGAGGGGAGTCGGCTTTACGCTCGATCGCCTGATCGGCGACTCGCTTTCCATCGACGAAAAGCCGGACCCTCGCCGTATCGTACTGCATGGCGATGTGATGCGACTCGCCATCACAGATGGCCGCTTCGCTGCGGACATGGTCGGGCATGAAGCCGGGCAAGTACGCGGTGAGATGCCCGCTGCTGGGCATCGTGAAGATTTCCCAGTGGAGCGGCGAGCGCTTGACGTCGCTGGCGACGAGGATGTTGTAGTTGGTGCTGCTGTTGAGCGCGGCCTGGCATTCGATCGTGAGGGGAGCGACGCGATAGGCGCCAGCCTGGGTGATGACGTTGGCGGACTCGTCCTTCTTGCTTGTCGAGTGCGAGTGCGTCGTGTTGAACGCTTTCGGTTCGCCGGTCGGCTTGGGTCCGCCGGAGCCTGGTTTTTCGATTTCTTTCAGCACCCAGTCGAGGCCGTCGAGGTTCTCCTGCAGCGAGTCGCGGGCGTCGAGCTGCTCGCGGTGGTCGATCACGCCGATGGGCCCTGCGTAGCCGCTCTTGATGATCTCCCGGATCATTTCGACTTCGTGTTCGCCTTTGCCGACGCCAAGGATTTTCGGCTGGGCGCCGCGGTTCATGCCGTTCAGGTTCAGGCAGAGAAGGTGCGGCTTCATTGCGGCCAGCGACTCGGCCCAATCGTCGATGTGGTCGTGGCCGTGATGAAAGTTGTAGACGATGCCGATGTTGTCGAAGCCGCCGGCGCGCAGTCGCTGGCAAACGGCGACCATGTTCTCCGGTTCGCCCCCCCAGCCGCCGTGGTTGTAAAGGCCAAGCTTGCAGCCGAGTTCCTTGGCCCGCTTGGCGAGCGGCTGCATCGCTGCGGCGGCGGAAGCGACCTTCTCGTCTTGCGTGCTCCCCTGCCCTTCGCCGAGCGTCTGCCAGATCTGCGGATGCAGATCGTGCTTCTGAAACAGGCGGAAGGCGTCGTCATGCATGGCCCAGAAGGCGAAGAACTCGATGCCGTGCTTCTTGTACTGCAGGATTTCCTCTTCAAACGTCGGCACGTGCTCCGCGCGCCAGTCGTAGGCGCAGCGTTTCAGGCCGAGGTCGATGAGCATCTCCGAACGTTCGGCGGGCCCGCGCTTGGCGGCGTCGAAGGGGACGATGCACCACGCGACGAGCTTATCTCGGCGGAAATTGGCAGGTGTTTCTGCCCGTGCGCTCTCAGCAGGCATACACAGCAGCGCGCTGAGCAATATCAGCAGCAGCGCAGCAGGTCGAAAACCCAGTGAAAAGTACACGCAAATGACTCCTACCTTAGCCGGAGCGTAACACGCTCCGGAGAATTGCCGGTGTATCAGGCTATTTGATAAGGCGTTGCGCAGCAGCGACGGAGAACGCTCATCATCGTCGCTGAGCGGTGGTCGCTCAACTCGTCGTTCTCCGGAGAATAGTTACCCTCCGGATAAGGGTCGAGTTTAGCTGATGATCGGCTTGATGACGCTGCCGTGCACGTCGGTCAGCCGCCGCTCGATGCCGTTGTGATAGTACGACAGACGCTCATGGTCGATGCCGACCAGGTGCAGCATCGTCGCATGCAGGTCGTAGATCGTGGTTGCGTTTTCGACCGCCTTGTGGCCGAAGTCGTCGGTCGCGCCGTAGCTGAAGGGTGCTTTCACACCGGCGCCCATGAGCCAGACCGTGAAGCCGTGCGGGTTATGGTCGCGGCCGTTGGCGCTCTTCTGGAAGGTGGGCATGCGGCCAAACTCGGTCACGAAGGCGACCAGCGTGTCTTGGAGCAGGCCGCGCTGCTTCAGGTCTTTCAGCAGTACAGCGAGCGGCTGATCGAGGATTGGTCCGTGAACACTGTACTGCTCTTTCAGGTTCTTGTGGCCGTCCCAGTTGCCCACCCCTTCTCCCATCGCATAAGCGCCGTTGAAGAGCTGGACGAACCGCACATTGCGCTCGAGCAAGCGGCGGGCGAGCAGACAGTTGCGGGCGAAGCCGGCCTTCGTGCTGCTTGCGTCGTTGCAGCCGTAAGCATCGAGCGTGGTGGCGGTTTCCTGCGAGTAGTCGGTGACGTCGGCGGCGCCGAGTTGAAGTTTCGCGGCGAGTTCGTAACTCGCGATGCGGGCCGCGAGGAGCGAATCGCCTGGGCGCGCGGCGAGATGTGCCTCATTGAGTGCCTTCAGAAAATCGCGCGAGGCCGTTTCGGCTGTGGACGTCACTTGCGTGGGGCGCTGCAAGTGCGGGATTGCTTTCGCGGCATTGAACGCGGTGCCTTGGAATGCTCCCGGCAGAAAGGACGAGTTCCAGTGATTCGGCCCGACCTGCGGTACGCCGCGCGGATCGGCGATGGCGACGAAGGCGGGCAGGTTGTCGCACTCAGAGCCGAGAGCGTACGTCGTCCAGCAGCCGATCGCCGGGAAACCGTCGAGCGTGAAGCCGGTGCTCATCTGATTTTCGGCCGGGCCATGTGTGTTGCTCTTGGCCGTCATGCCGTGCAGAAAGCACATGTCGTCGGCCAACTCGGCGATGTTCGGCAGCAGATCGCTGATCATCTTGCCGCTTTGGCCACGCGGCTTGAACGGCCAGAGCGGCTGGATCAGGTTGCCGTTCTCGCCTTGAAACGTGATCAGCTTCTCAGAGGCGGGAAGCGGTGTGTCGTGACGCTTGACCAGTTCGGGCTTGTAGTCGAACGTGTCGAGATGGCTGATCGCGCCGGAGCAAAAGACCATGAGCACGCGCTTGGCCCGCGGCTCGAAATGGGGTGGCCGAGGGGCATAGGGACGCGCGGGATCGATCTGCGGCCGGAGGGGGCCTGTGTGCGGGGCGTCGCTCGCCAGAAGCTTGTCCTGGCCGAGCAACGAAGCAAGCGCGATGCCTCCGAGGCCGCCGGGGACAAGGCTGAGCAGCGTACGGCGACTGATTGGATCGCGGATCGGATTGCTGGTCATCGTTTGCACCGGACGTCTCATTCAATCACCACAAACTCGTTCGCGTTGAGGAGCGCTCGGCAAAGGACGAACAGGCCGTGTTGTTCGACGAGCTTGGTCGCCGCTGCTCGCTCCTGATCGCTGGGCCGGCGGCCGAAGGCGATCAGGAAGGCGCGTTCCGTTTGTGGGCCCGCTTGCTCGCCGGCTTCGGCTTGCACGCGGGCGGCGAAAAACTCTGCCTGCTGTACCAGGAACGGACTGTTGAGCAGGTTGAGAGCCTGCAGCGGCGTGATGGAGGAGCCGCGTTTCGGAGCGATCTGGCCGCCGTCGGGGCAGTCGAACGCGCCGAACGTGTCGTCGAGCTGCATCCGCGGTTTGCTTTGATAAACCATCCGGCGGAAGGTTTCGGGGCCAAACGTTTGCTTGGGAGTGTAGACCTTCACGTAGTTGCCGTTCGGCTCGAACAGGTCGAAGCCAGGACCGCCGACCGTGCGATCGAGCTTGCCACTGACGGTGAGGATGGCGTCGCGGAGAGTTTCTGCTTCCAACCGGCGCGGCGGATAACGCCAGAGGAGCGTCGTGCCGGCGTCGGTTTGCAGGGCTTCCTCGCGACCGAGCGACGATTGGCGGTAGGTGGACGAGAGGAGCAGCAGGCGGTGAATGTGTTTGAGCGACCACGAAGTGGCGCGCGGATCGGTCGGCTGGATCAGCTCGGCGGCAAGCCAGTCGAGCAATTCGGGATGCGTGGGGCGGGCGCCGCTCACGCCGAAGTCGCTGGGCGTATCGACAATGCCGCGGCCGAAGTGCTGCTGGACGATGCGATTGACCATGACCCGCGCGGCAAGCGGCGCGTACCCGTCGGTGATCGAGCGTGCTAATGCCAATCGACGCTGCTGGTCGGTCGCGCTGGCTGGCATGACGAGCGGCAGACCGATCTGGGAGAGGCCCGCGGGAGGGACTTCCTCGCGCGGCTGCGTCGGATCGCCGCGGTGGAAGCGTTTCGTGGATTCGGGCGCTGTGAAGCGGCCGGCGTATACCATCGGCTGCTTGCTTGCGGAATCAATTTCCACCTGCAGTGGCGTGCGTCGCGCTTGTAGCGAATCAAATTCGCCGGCCTGCTCATCGGTTAGTTGATGAGCGAACACCGGGTTGATATTCGGGCCGTCTTTCAGCCAGCCCATCGGCAGACGACTTGCGGACGAAGCAACGGTTTGCCAATTGCTGCCGTCGAGCGAGACTTCGATGGTGTATTCCGTGGCCGTGCGGTCGGAGTACTTGGGCGGCGACTCACGATCGCGGCTCCAGACGATCCGCTCAACGCGACGAATCTCGGGCAGCTCGATCTGCACCCAACCGCGGCCACTTTCGTTGCTGATCCAGCTATGCGAGTTGCCATAGACGCCGTCGTTCACATGCTCGAGTTTGTGAATGTCGTGCCCCAGCAGCGACCCGGAGGCGGATGCTTTTGCGCCGAGCGACGCGAGGGCCAGGTTGCGGTCGTCGCCGACGGCGAAGACTTCCAGTTCGTCCAGACATGGCTCCGCCGAGTTGGCCGCGAGAATGTTGAAGCGAACGAAGCGAGCCTCGGTTGGTGCGAAGCGATCGATGTTTTCGCCGCTGGCGATTGGGCGGCGCAGCTGCGGCAGTGGGCTGGCGGATGGTGGCGATGAATCCTGGTCAGCATCTTCCAGGACGATCAAATCGGCCGTCACCGGGCGGCCTGTTTCATCGCTGCGGAGCAGAATGCGGCTGGTCGGCGTTAGCTCATGAATGCCCACGTTCCGCAGGCCACTCCAGAGTGGCTTGTTCGCAAAGGGTTCGCCGCTGCCGTCGGCGAACAAGCGTTGATCGACTTTCAGCAGCTCCGTTTGATCGCTCCGTGTCGCCGGATTGCCATCCGCATCCAGCACGTACACCGCTTCCTTCGCGTGCGTATGCCAGCCGCAGCCCCAACTCAGCCAGATCCGCCAGCGGCCTTCGACCTTCGGAGACCAGGCCAACACATCGGCCGACTTCACGCCTTCCCACCACTTGTAAGCCTTGCCCAAATTGGGCAATCGCTGACGGTCCCCTGGGTCGCTCGCATAGCCATGCTCGGCGCCGGCTGCGTGATTGGCGCTCGGACGCGCTGAGACGAGTTCCTCGGTGCTCGCTGAAGCGTCGTCGATGAGCACAATCCGCCGGCCGCTGTCGAGCGGTTCGAGTCGGGCGAGTTTGGCATCGATCGCAGCCAATTCGCTTCGCAGCTTTTGCAATGTCGCCAGCCGCTGCGGTTCGTCAGGCCCAGGCGTCGGCCGCTCGCCATGCTGCACGCCCGCCAGGCAAGCCTTGAGCGCGAAGTAGTCGACTTGCGGGATCGGATCGAACTTGTGGTTGTGGCAGCGGGCACAGCCAACGGTCAGTCCAAGGAACGTGCTCGCCGTGGTGCTGACCATGTCGTGCAGTTCATCGGCCCGCTGGTTAGCGGTGAGAACCGGATCGGGGCTCTTCACCTGGTCCCATGAACCGGCAACAAGAAACCCGGTGGCCGCATCAGCTCCCAAAGCGTCGCCGGCCAACTGCTCGCGGACGAACTGGTCGTACGGCTTGTCCTCGTTGAACGAGCGAATGACATAGTCTCGATACGGCCACGCATTGGGCCTGGCCTGGTTCATTTCAAAGCCGTGGCTCTCGGCAAAGCGAACCGTATCGAGCCAGAACCGGGCCGCCCGCTCGCCGAAGTGAGGGGAAGCCAGCAGCCGCTCGACGAGCTTTTCATAGGCCTGCGGATCGGTGTCGTCAACAAACCCTTGAACCTCCTCCGGCGACGGCGGCAGACCAAGTACGTCGAGATACAGCCGGCGAACGAGCGTGCGGCGGTCGGCCTCGGGGGACGGCTGCAGCTTGTTTTCGAGCAGCTTTTGCAGGACGAACGCATCGACGGCGTTGCGAACGGCGAAACGCTCGTGCTGGACCGCGGGTTGCGGCGCTTTTACGAGAGGCTGAAACGCCCAATGCTGCTTGTTGTCGTCACGCTTTGCGCTGGCCTCGTCTGGCCAATTGGCCCCCTGCTCGATCCAGGCCCTCAGGATGCCGATCTGCTTGTCGCTCAGCCGCGGACCTTCGGGTGGCATGACGATCGAATCGTCGCCGGTCACGTAACGCAGCAGCGGGCTGTCGTCCGGCTTGCCAGCGACAATCGCCGCCTCGCTGAATTCTCCACCGGCGATTGCGAGCTGCTTCACATCCAGCCGATAGCCGCTCTTCTGTTTCTCGGGTCCATGACAACCGAGGCAGTGGTCGCGAAAGATCGGCTGGACGTCGCGGACGAAGTCGATCGCTCGCTCGTCCGCCCCTGCCGCTGGCACTTCAGCAAACCAATTTCCTACGATTCCGCCAGCGGTCAGCCAAAGCAGGCAAGTCAAGCTGATCGGTAGCGAAGGATTTCGCATCATGAAATGGTAGAAGGAGTTTGGGCGTAAGGGAGGGTGTGATGCTTATCGATGCGGCTGCTCCTGATGATCGGCGGATGGCGAAGCAAATTCAACCGCTGTTTCCAAATATCGGTGTCTTCGCGACGAATGCAGGGTGACATTTGCTCGCATCGCAAGGGCTGCCGCCTTAGAATCGAATCGACACTGGCGAGCGTTTCCTCTTCGGTCTATGGAGCCGAACCATGTTCTTCGCCCAAGTCGCGGTGCCACCAGAGGCATTCTTTCCGCCGTGGTACTTTTGGATGTTCGTGCTGGCGGTGATTGTCGTAATCTTCGCCGGCATCGCGACCATCGTCTATCTCTGCACGACGGCTGAGACGCAGCGGCAGCAACACGAGCGCGAAACGGCGGCTAGGCTCTTAGAAGTGATGATCGTCCAGCGGAAGATGTCGGCGGACGAGATCGAGCAGATCTTCTGCAGCTTCTATCGCTCGGGCACCGTCTGGAACCGCATCAGTCGCTGGTTCCGCGGCCGCGAGGACCTGCCCGGAGCATCGCTCTTCGCCAAGCCGGCGAAGATGCATAACTGATGGCGTGGATCCCGCACTTCGGCATATGGCAGACGTTCGACGTATGGCAGACGTGTAGGTCACGCACCCCGTGCCTGACAGAAGCCGGCCCGCGATGGGATCGACGGCGCCGGGCAACTCGATCCGCATTTGTCAGGCACAGAGTGCCTTACCTACAGTTGGCGTCCCGGGCGGCCCTTTGCGACGTTGCACCGCTCCGTCTGCGGCCTACTTCAACTCTTCGCCCTCTTCTAGAAATCCTGGCGGTGAGTTTTGAACGAGTCGTTCGAAGTACTCAGCCGAGCGCATGGGCGGGCAGCGGAGCACGGCGGCTTGGAACTCGTCCGGCGGGGCATACTCGTGGGCGTCAATGTAGTGAATGATCATCGACGGCGCCACGTAGAGAAAGCCATCTCCCGGCACGAAGAGATTGGACAAGCCCACACCGATATCGATTCCGGTGTCCCAGCAGCGAACGATCTGCGGCCCGCGTGAAATGCGACAGAATTCACACTGATGGATGCCCAAGAAGCCGCAGTATTGCCAGGCGCTTCGAAGCAGTATTTGCAACGCGACGACAAACTCGTCAGACGCCGGCCCGCGAACGTAGGGATGGTCCTGATGCAGCCAGCCAACTGCTTTCAGGCCGTGCTGAAAGTCTCGGTTGAAGTACCAGCAGGGAGCGAGATCAGCGAAGTGAGTCATAGCGGGGCCTGCCTATCAGTGGTCATTACTTCCTACAACTATCCTTAGACGCCGATCCGTTGGCGAGGCGTAGGCCAAGCGTGGTGTTGCCATTATGGGCCAGCGGAGACCTCAATGCGTCAGCGGTCCCGACCAAATGAATACAAGATAACCGCGGAATTCGGCCGGTATCTTGCGCACCGGCTCGGAGAAGATTCGCCAACCGCCGAAGTGACTCTCCGCCGACGATCGGTAAAGCAGCACGCGGTCGGCGAAGAGCAGCGTCAGGAATTCGGCGACCATTTCCGTCACGGCTTGCGCAAGTTCAGCATCGGAGAGTTCGGCGTTGTAGGGGTTGAAGTGCCCGTGCGTGCTGCCGACTTCCACCGTGGCTTCGTCGCCGTCATCCGAGATGACGACATTGCCCACCTCGGGATGTTCGGCGGGAAAGACGATTCGCGGCCGCGGCGAATGCTCGACGCGCATTCTCCGTTCGGGGAACCGGTCATAGAGAACCGGGATGAGGGTGTCGCTGATCATGCGCGGACGTAGCTCCGGCTCAGTCATCTTTCCGACGCGTCGCTGCTTCATCTCCTTACGTGAGCCGCGAAGCGGCGGCATTTTGGAGCCGGGGGTGTAAGCCTCCGTTGATTCGCCGCGATATTTCGCTGAGCCCCGCAGGGGCGACATTGCCCTCCAACGAATGACGCCCCTGCGGGGCTCACTGGTTCTTTCGGCTGGCAGACCGTGGGCTCACGCCCACGGCTAATGAATGGCGCCGCTGCGCGGCTGACCGAATCGATCGCGAAGCTTGCGGCCGATCCCTCGGCCGTGACGCGCCAGACGTGTAGGTCGGTCACTCCGTGCATGACAAAATGCGGATGCCCCCGCTAGGTGGTGCTAACCTAAACACCGGCGCGGGTTTCGTCAGGCACCGGGTGCCTGACCTACGGGACGGCGATGCCAAGCAATTCGCACAGCGATACGCCCACCCAGTTCAGTTCGTCGGCATCCAGGCAACCGAATCCTACTTTATAGACACCGAAGCCGTTGTGGCCGACTGCATACATGAGGACGGAGCCACCTCCGTCATCGCCAATCGGCAGCGCTCCAGGGATCCGTCGACGAATGTCGTAAGCTTGATCCATTTCGCGGCACCCGGCGGGCCCCCAAATCCGCAAGTATTGTCCGTTTGCATGCAGTAATTCAATCTCCGTCGCTTCGCCCACTAAGGCGAGATACTCATTCGGAATGTCGCCTACGATTTTGACCAGTGCGGCAATCTCCGACTCTTCAGCTGCAGCCCGTTTTGCGAGCAGCTTCCAGGACGCCGAGAGGTTCTTGAGCATTGTAGGAAGTGAATGGTTGGTTCTAGGGCCGGCTTCAGCCGGGTGGCAGACAAAGCGATGGGTGGAAGCCAGAGGAGTGTTGTGACCGGGCACTTCGCTCCGGCACTTGCCTCAGGCACCCGCGGGGCCACCACGCCTATCGTTCTTTATCAGCAGCCGTTCAGTCTACGCTCTCGCGCAGCACCGTGATCCGTCTGCCGAGCTTTAGCGCACTGGGCCAGAACAGACGTAGACCAGATAACCCTCGATACTCCGCCGGAACCGCGAGAACTGGATCCCTATAGATTCGGCAACCGCCGCCGTGACTTTCCGCCGAATTCAGTCATCTCGTCGATGCGTCGCGGCTTCATCTTCGTAGGTGAGCCGCGAAGCGGCGTCATCGTGTAGCCGGGGTGCAAACCCCCGGTGATTCGCCGTGATATCGTGAAGCCCTGAAGGGGCGATACTTGTTGGAGTGGCAGTGTCGCCCCTTCGGGGCTCCTCACGGATTCTCTCGGCTGGCGGACCGTGGGCTTACGCCGTACGGCTAATGAATGGCGCCGCTGCGCGGCTGAGGGAACCGATCGCGAAGCTTGCGATTCAATGCTTCTGTGGTAGCGCCAGGCGTGTAGGTCAGGCACTCCGTGCCTGACAGAATGCGGATCGCATTGCCGGGTGACGCCAACCTAAGCACCGGCGGGTTCCGTCAGGCACGGGGTGCCTGACCTACGGATTCTCCGGCTGCGAAATGAATACGAAATGCTACTTCCCGAACTTGAACAGACCGCGGCCTGTTGCTCGGCTGATGGCTTCGCGGCGGAGCATGTCCTGCAATAGCGGCGCGAGGTTTTGTTTTGGGTTGTCGACGGCGACGAGGAAGAAGCAGTAGAGCATTTCGTTGGTCGTCTCTTCGCCCCAGGTCACGCGCTGCGGCGGCGAGCTGGGGTTCGATGGGTTGTTTTCCGAGTTGTCGTAGATTGCTTCGACTTCGATCACCGTGTCCTTGGGCAGACGGAACGGCGTGGTGAAGCGATAGTCGTCTTGCCAGTCGAAGTCCCAGTTGGGCACGTTTACCAGTTCGCGCGAGGTTCCGTCCGGCAGCTTGGCAACGGCCGTCATCGAGCGGCCGAGCAGGTGCATGTGCGGCACCACGCCGAGCATTTGCAGCTCCTGGTTGAGCTTGTAGCTGGCTTTCACTTTGTAATCCGATTCGCCGGCTGGGATGTTGTGGCTGTGATCGGCCACCCAGATGTCGGCAGCGACGTTCTTCGGTTTGTCGATGAAGTAGATGGCCGCCTTCGAGCGATCCTTTTCTACCTTGCCGCTCGGGTGGTAGTGGATCTGCATCAAAATGTCGGAGCCCTTCTGGAAGTAGCGCCCCATGCCGCCGGCGAGCTTGCGCGGCGTCTTGCCGGGGGACCAGCCGCCGAGCGAACCGGTCGGCGCGAAGCCGGGGCCGCCGAACGTCGAGTAACCGACCTCGGGCGTGGCCGCGTCGCGTTTGCGAGCAACACCGTTGTTATCGAGGAACAAGATCGAGTGGTGCACGATCTTGGAGTTGCCTGGGACAAAGTCGATCGCCGCGACGAACTTGTCCTCCGGGATGTCGACCGGAATGACAAAGCACTGAAATACATCGGCGCCGTCGGCGCGCAGTTCGAATTCGACCGGCATCTCGACAATCATGTCGGGCTCGCCGAGCCGCCAACCGTTTGTCGCTGGCGGCAGCGGCGGCAGTTCCGTCGAATCCCCTTCGGGCGAACCCGCGGCGAGCCACTTGCGGATCGTTTCCTTTTCTTTGTCGGTGAGGCTGCGCTGGCCCTCGAATTCGCCGTGCGTTTGCGACGGCATCCACGGCGGCATGAGCCGCTCGTCGATCACTTCCATGATCTGCTTGCCGCGCTTGGCGACGCTTGTGTAATCGGTCAGCGAGAACGGGCCGACCTCGCCTTCGCGATGGCAGGCGACGCAGTTGGTGAAGACAATCGGGGCCACGTCGCGCGTGAAGGTGATCTCGGCGTCCTCATCCTCGTTTTCCGGCAGCGTTTCGAAATGACATCCGACCGGCGTGGTCTTCGGCTCCGCGATTTCGCCGCCGGTGAACAGTGCTGAGACGGCGCCCGCCAGGTCGTTCTTCGTGGCGGCGGGGCGGCGCTGGCCGACCTTGGCGTAGGTGTCGTCGATGCGGCCGCGGTAGGCGAGCTTGCCGTCGCGGTCGAGGACAAACGCTTCCGGGACGTGCGTCGGCTGCAGCTTCGCGGCCAGCACTTGTTCGCGGTCGATCAGGACCGGGAAGTTCAGCTCATATTCCTTCACGAAGCTGGCGATGTCGGCGGGCGGAGTGAGGGGATCGGACCAGACGCCGAGCAATTTGACTCCCTCGTTCGCCTGCCAATCGCTTTGCAGCCGCTTGAGCACCGGCATGTAGCTCTTCGAGATCGGGCATTCACCCGAGAGGAAGACAATCGCGCGGGCGGCGCGCGTAGAGGCCGGTGTGAGGATGTGAACTTCGCCGGTCGAATCCTGCAGGTGCACGACCTCGGCGATCGGCCCGCCTGCGGTAGCAGGGGCGGCTGCTTCGCTGGAGGGGCCGCTGCTCTCCGCTGCAAGAGTCACGTTGCTCGGAGAGAATGAAGCCAAGGCGCCCGAAGCGATCAGGGCAAAAACGAACATCCGCTGCATGGACCGATTTCCTACGAAGGCCTGAAGCGGCGCCGCTGGTTGTTCCATGGAGCGGCGCGCAAAATTAGCTCGGGGATTGTACACCCGCGGGCGGCTCGGAGTTTCGCCGCAACGGGCCGAATCCCGGCAAACCGCAAGCATTGGAGAGAAAGGGGGCAGAATGGGCAATGGCAAAACGCCGCAGACCATCCTTAGCCGGAAGGTAACCACCCTCCGGAGAACAGCGAGAAGACGCGGCTATACGGGTCCGACCAGCACATCGGGAACTCAATCGGCATGGCTAAGGCCAACGGCCGTTCTCCCGGGCGTGTCACGCCCCGGCTAAGTTTGGAGCATCGCCACTACCGCCGGGCCACCTTATGGGGCCGAAGCTCTTTGTTCCCCGCCGCGTCCTCCGCCAGGCTTTCGAGCGGCTTGTCGTTGTCGGGCAACTCGATCTGCCACTCGGCGAAGTTGCCGCGGAGCGACGTTGCCGGCTGGCCGTTCACGGTCACCTTCACAATCTCGCCGTTGTCCGCCGCAGTGCCGCGGACGATCTGCTTGCTGAGCTTGCGCTCGATGTGGGTGATGACCGTTGTCGGCGGCAGGTCGTCGACCGGTTTGAGAAGTACGGGGAAGTCGATCGACGTGACCCGCGCGGCCCGCGATTCATCGCCGGTCAGGTCGGTCACCGCTTCGTACTTGGCCGGGTTCGCCAAGTATTCGGGCGATTTGGTGCTGACCACCTCGGCATGCTCGCCGGGAGCAAACCAATCGTGGAAGTAAATCGGCACGCCGTGCGGCGTCTTCGGCTGCGGGCGCGGACCGGCACCCAGGTTGGCGAGCGCCCGCTCCTTGCTGCGGTCGGTCCAGTTTTCATTTTTCACATTGCGGAAGTGCGACACAGCCGAACCCGTCGCGTTGTCGTCCGAAATCTGAATGAGCGGCGTGCCACCGGAACGAACGCGGTCGAACGTGAGGCCGTCGACCGCGAGTGCGCCGTGCTGCACGCTGTCGTCGTCGTGCCCGCGGTTGAATGGCTCCGCGGCGTTGGCGTCGCTCAGCTTCAGGTTGCGGTACACATGATTATCGAAGTTCGGGTGATACACGCCGTACACAAACTGGTGTAGGTGCATGTTCTCGACCAGCAGCGACGGCACTTGCGGACGGAACGCGTAGTGGATGTCCCACACCTTCGTGTTGCGGACGACGAACGGATGCTCGGCATCGGGACCGACGCGATTCACACCTTCGCCGAGATTGATGCCATACAAGCCTTCGCTCGAATGAGCCTCGTTCCCATCGAACCGCACGAACGGCAGCGTGCGGATATCGGTCGCCGCGACTGACCCATCCGGCTGAGGAACCGGCAGCGTTAGCTTCAAGGCGCTCGTCTGAGTCGCCTCGAAGCGAAAGCCGTAGCGGTCGCAGTTGGCCGCCACATTGTCGGTGAACGTATTGAGACTGTTCGCCCACCAGAAGCCGGCGCCCTCGTTGTGATCGAACGGCAGGACCTGTTTCGGCAGCCGCTTGCCTTGCCGCGCGCCGACGGCCAGGTTGCGGTCGAGCACGTTGAACACTTCGGTCCCGTCTTCGAGAAAGAAGCCGTGGCCGATGCTCTGGTAACCGACGTTATCGCGCACCACGAGGTGGTTGGTGCCGTGAATCGTCAGCCAGCGGTTGTGGCTGTCCCAGATCGAACAGCCGACCACCGAGCTGCCGCGCATCGAATCGCCTGCCAGGTGAAAGTGCAGGCTATAGCGGCCAAGCACGTCTTTCTTGCCGAGATGGCGAAACTCCGCGTAGCTGAGTGAGCCCGCCGAGCCCTGATGATACATCGTGTGCCCGCGCACGCCGTCGGAATCGGCCGATTCGACGACGACGTTGCGGCTGAGATTGGCCACTTCGCCGCGGAACTCACCGCTGCCGCGATGGGCGTGTTTGAGCGGCTCGCTGAGTTTGAGGTCGTGGCCGTCGATCGCCTTGATCGTTCGCTCTTCGGTTTCGGAAAGCTCCTTCGGCGAACCGTGAATGTTGGTCGCGGTGATGATGATCCGGTCCCCTACGTTCCAGCCGCTGACCTTCTCGGTCAACGTGATGGTGTCGGAGCCAGCGGCCGCTTCCTGGCCAAGCTTCAGCCAGGCTCGGCTCAGCGGGGCGCCGTGAAAATCCATCCGCCCGCCGCACGCGAGAATCGCCGGGCAGGATTGCTTGTCGAGCCCTTCGACCGCGTGCAGACGGATGATCGCCTTATGTCCTGCTGCGACCGGCTCGTTGAGCGAGCCGACCTGGAGCAGCGGCTGGGTGGTGACTTCGGTCAGAACCTCGACCGCGTGATCGCAGTCGAAACCCTCTTCGCTGTACTCCTCGCCTGGCTGCACCTTGACGAGGCCGACGTTCAGCAGCGTGTCCTTGTCGGTGGCGAAGACCAGTTCACCGGCGATGTTGATGCAGCGGATGATGTCGTCCGACTGCACGTCGTACACCACGCGGTGCCCCTCACGCACGAGCACCTTCGCGCCGGTGGCGGGCACCTTGCCGCTTTTCCAAGTCCGCGGCGACGACCACGGCCCGCTGCGGAGGGTCGGCTCGACATCAGCGGGAATCTTTTTGTGATTGTGCCCCGGATGGGCCGAGGCGGACGACGTCCACGCCGAGCCGAACACAGCGACAATCGCCGCGAGGATCATCCTACCAGTCCGCCGACCATTGAAAACGCCCGCCATTACACGCTCCTTCCGCACGAGACGCTATACCGAGCAAACATTAACGCACATTGATGGCTGTGTGCAACTGTTTTCAGTGAGCAATGAAAGACGGAACAAATCTCGCGGCGCGTGTTTCGAGCCCGCTTCGTCTACCGATAGTCGCGCAGCGACGGCATTCAATAGCCGTGGGCGTGAGCCCACGGAAGGTCGCAGGACAATCGGTCCAGCCCCGAACGGGGCGGCATCTCTAGAATCGCTGATCTAGTGTCGCCCCATGCGGGGCTCACGCGCTTTTCGGCGTCGTCTACCGTGGGCTCACGCCCACGGCTTGTGAATTTCGCCACTTCGGGGCTCCGATCGTTGAATTGCGAACGAAACGGACGGCGGCCCCGAGGACGCGATCTCGCCGATCTGTGGCTCATCTACTCCTTCGTCCCGAGGCAATACAACCACTCCTGCCGCTTGCCGCCCGTCGTTTCCACCACGCGGTGATAGATTCGCCCGCCGCAGATCGAGGGGGTGGCGAACGCTTCGTTCCCCAGCGTATTCTCACCGACCTGTTCATACTTCTTGGGATCGGCCTTGAAAATGACCGTTTTCCCTTCTTCGCTCGTCGCAAAGAGCTTGGCGCCGACCATCACGAGCGATGCGCTGTAGGTGCCGCCGATCCGCTCCTTCCACATCTCTTCGCCCGTGTCGCTCTTCCAGCACATTGCCACGCCGCCATCCTGCACCGCGTACAAGTAGCCTTCGTGACCAACCATCGACGGCACGTAGACGCGGATCGTATTCTCCCACGCCGTCTTCTTCGAACCGTCGGCAACGATCGCCTGCACGTGATTGCGCGGATAGCCACCGCTGACGAACACCCGCTCACCGTCGGTCACGATGCTGGTGACGCATTCGACCGTCGAGCCGGGCATCTCCCACAGCTTGTCGCCGGTGGCGGGATCAAAGCTGACGACCAAGTCGCAACCTTGCACGAGCACCTGCGTCTTGCCATGCAGGTGAAACACTTGGGCCGAAGCGTAATTGGCCTCCGTCGGCCGGGCGGCCTGCCACACGACCTCGCCCGACTTGCGATCGAGCGCCGCGACCACGCCGCCGGCGGGGCTATCGGTCGTCACGTAAACGAACTTGTCGTACAGCGTCGGCGACGAGCCGAAGCCTTGATGCGTTTTGAAGGCGGAGACTTTCGTCTGCCATAGCAGCTTGCCGTCGAGCGACAAAGCGGACGTATAGATTGCGTCGCGATTCAGAAAGTTGATGTACAGCCGCTCGCCGTCGCAAGCCACCGTTGACGATGCTTGCGTGGTCTTCTTATTCCCCTTCGTGTCGAGGCCGCCCTCGTGCACGTTGTTGCGCCACAGCTGCTTGCCTGTTTCGCGGTCGTAGCAGATGACGGCTTGCAGGCCTTTGTCCTCTTCGGCTGTGGCGAGAAACACCTTGTTGCCGACCACGGTTGGCGACGAGTAACCGCGTCCCGGTACTTCGGCCTTCCACAGCACGTTCTCGCTGCTGCTCCACCTGAGCGGCGGCTTCTGATCGGCAATGCCCACGCCCGTCCCGAGCGGCCCACGCCAGGCGGGCCAATCTGCTGGACTGAAATCGGCATCGTGATTCATCCGCGACGGCTCGGCGGCCGTGATCGGGTCCACGATGGAGCCGCTGAGCGTGCAGAGAGTGAACAAGGCGAGGGTGCGGCGGAAGAGCATGGGCGGTTAACTCGGAAGGTTGGTCGGGTCGAAGGGGCGGGCGGTCGAGGTGTAGCGTCGGATGGTCGAGGGGCTCTGAAGGTCGCAGAGAGTTCGCTAAGTCGGGTGTTAGTTTACTGCGTCGTCGCGCGCTGTCCTAGTCGCGCAGCGACGGCATTCACTAGCCGTGGGCGTGAGCCCACGGTGCGGCGGTGGGTGTGAATAGAAGCCCCGAAGGGGCGGCATTGCTGAAGGGGCGAAACAGAAATGCCGCCCTTTCAGGGCTCAGGTTTGAACATCGTTCGCTACCGTGGGCTCACGCCCACGGCTAAACAATGGCTCCACTTCGTGGCTAATGCCGCGCGTTCGTTCTAAATCGCTTGCTCAATCCTCTTCGTCAACTCCGCTGCTTTCGCCTCCGCTTCCTCGACGGGCAGACCCTTCGCCACGCCGGGGCGCTTGTGCCCGGCCTCGCCGACGTAGGCGTCGCGGCGGAGGTTCAGCCGCTGCTTGATGAGGGCGAACGTCTCGTCCGAGATCTTGAGTTGCCGAAGCACTTCGCTCGGCTCGTCGATGCCTCCCTCTCTGCCTCCGAAACCGCTGATCAGCTCCTGCGCCATGAACCAGTGGCCGGCGTCATTTGGATGAACACCGTCGGGCTGCAAGGTGAACTGTGGAGTGCTCTCGCGCTGGAGGTGCACGTAGTTGGTCATCGGATTGTGCAGGTCGATCACCCGCCAGCCATGCTCACGCTGTTTGCGGAGCCACTTGCTGTACTCGGCGAGCACCGCGTTGTACTCAAAACCTTGCTTGGGCGAGCGCAGATCGTCGTAGAACGGCGGCGTCATCACAACAAACTTTGCCCCGCCCTGTTCGACGGCCTGTTTCAATCGCTTCATTCCGTCGCGGAACTTCGCAAACCGGCCCTCATCGAGCGGCTGGTAGATGCCGCAGTTGATGCCGTAGCAGGCGATCACCAGGTCGGGCTTCGTGAGCTTCAGCACGCGATCGAGTCGCTCGAACAGATCGGGCCGCGGGAACTTGCCATCGGCATGACCCTCTTCGCTCAGTCCCGAGACCGTCTCGCTCGGCAGGCCGGCGTTGATGACCACCGGCGGGTGTTCGAGTCGCTGGCCAGTCAGCCAGGCATCGAAGTAAGCCACATAGCCCCCGCCCGCCGTGATGCTGTCGCCGAGGAAGAGAATGCGTTTGTACTGGGCGAGCAGATCGACCGGCGCTGGTTCGTCGGCTGACGTCGATGAAGCGAGTGTCACGGTACAGATCAGGCAAAGGATCGCAACGCTGCGGTTCATAGAGTCGTCTCGCGGAGAATTTGGATGCGGCCAGTCTACCCTACCCCGCTTATGTGGTCGACGAGCAGGGAACCGTGATGCAAAGTATGCTGGTCGTCATCCGGTCGCCGTTGTAATCCATCGCGCGAACGTGGTTGTCGAATTCCTTCATGACGCCTTCAAGCTGAATATGACCGATCCCTGGTCCTATATCCAATCGCGGCAATACGACGATGCGATCCGAGAAGCCACTCGACGTTATGAGGAACACGGGGGGAACGCCAATTTGCGGAATCGCGGCGCCGCCCATCTGCTAAAAGGTAACTATGAGGCCGCCTTGCGGGACTATGAGCTGGTGATCGGTTCTGACGAGCGGTACCTCGCCACTACGGAGTTCATCATGGCGGGCATCTGCGAATGGGAGAGGGATCGACCCGATCGAGCAATTTCACAATGGCGAGCGGGATTGAATGCACCTTATCGCGATGCGGCCGGCGGCGTCGAGATTCCGGCGCTGCTCGTTTATGCTGGATGTCGCTTAGCAAACGCAGCGATAGAAAAAGAAGGGCTTAGTCTGCTTAAGAAGCACTGGAGCAAGCATCTGCGCCGCCTGAAACGTCGTCAGTCGGCCACCCAACCAACCCATGACGACCTGGTTCATCCTGGTCTGCTCGCCTGGCCGGGCGCTGTGGTACCCTTCCTGCTTGGCGAAATTGATGTGCTGACGCTTCAGCAATGCGTGGAGCAGGCAACCAACGAGACGCTGAAGGTGCGATGGCAGTGCGCCGCAGATTTTTACATGGGTCTGAACGCGTTTCGTTCGGGCGATGTAGTTACGTTCCGAGATCGCATACAAAAGTGTGCCGATAGTACGCTCGGCGAGCTTGAGCATGAGTATTTCCTTGCGCGCTGGGAAGTTCGCCGTGCGTTTCCTATTCCAGCATTTGGCTCGGCGGCAATCTCATAGATTTAGTGACGATCGTTCACCAATTGTCGAGCACACAGACGACACGGAAGCCGATGTTGTCTCCCTTTTGCCGCTATTCGCCGGGGTCGTGGGCGACGGCGGTGCAGTGGAAGGCCCCCGATCGCCAGGAACCGCCGCGCATGTTCGGCGTGCGCTCTTCGCCGGTGCGGTCGTCCTGGCGACGGTCGTCGCACCATTCCCACACATTGCCGAGCATGTCGTGCAGGCCGAACGCATTGGCGGGAAGCTGGGCCACTTTCTGGCGGCCGCGATCGCCCGTTTCGTGCATCGGGTTGGGCGTGTAGGTGTGGTTGAACCAGGAGAACTCAGGCTGCCGCGTGTCGTCGTCGCCGAAGTAGCGCGACGTAGTCGTCCCCGCGCGAGCAGCCCACTCCCACTGGGCTTCGGTCGGCAGCGAGTAGCGGCGTCCGGCGTCGCGCTCGGCTGGCTGATTGCTCAGCCAATCGCAGAATTCGCGAGCCTCGAGCCAGGTGACCATCGCGGCGGGGCGATCGTCGGCGTTGAAAGCGTCTTCCGCGCCATCAATGCGATGCTCTCTTTTCCAGTGGCGGTACTCGCCGAGCGTAACTTCCGTGCTGCCCATATAGAAAGGTTTGCGCAAAGTTACGCGGTAGGTGCTGCCATTGGGCCCCATCGTGAAGCGGCCCGGCGGAATCAGCACCAAGCGCATGCCGACGCTGTTGGTCAGTTCCGCCGAAGTCGTGAGCGCGGTTGCCCACTCGTCACGAGCTGCTGTGGCCTGCTCGGCGCTGAAAGAAATTCTCAACAGCGCCGGCTCAGCGGCGGATGCGCCGGCGGCAAGCGAGAGCACAACGAGCAGCGATGTAGCGGGGTTCATGGGAGCTCCTGCTTCTTGACCGGATAGCCATACACGGCCACGGTGCGCCAGAAGATGTCGTAGGTTCCTTCACGAAGTGGTTCGACTTCGGCGGACCAGGTTCCCGAGCTGCCGGCGGGGATCGGCTTGGAAGATCCGCCGAGCAGAATCTCCTTCTCGATCTTCTTCCCCTGAAGCTCCACGCGAAGCTGCACGCGGGTGGCGGTGATCGCGAAGCTGGAGCGGTTGTGGTACGACGCATCGAACCACCGCTCCTGATCGCGAAAGCCCCCCGTAATCCCCTCGACAAGCCTGGCCTGATCGTCCGGCAATTTCTCGGGGTACTTCGCCCGGATGCGAGTCACCCGCTCGTCGATCTCGGCGGTCAGGTCGCGGCGGATTCGCTCGAGTCGCAGCAGACCTTCCACTTCGCGCGACTCAGGCAGCCGAGCAAAGAAGTGTTGCTGCAAGTGCCGCTGAGCGTCGGCCGTGAGGGCCTCGAAGTATTCCGACCGATCCGTACCGAGGGGGCCGGAGGGGGGTGGCTCGATCTCGGCAAACGCCTGGGCGACCTGCTGCAGCCCGATCGCCGTAAGCCGCCGCTGGGCTGACTGCCGCACCGCGAAGCGATCGTCCTCGAGCTGCTGCGAAAGCTTGGTAAGGTCCGCCGGCAGAGCCTCATTTTCCTGCGCCAACGCCCCGACGAGCTGCGCAAGCACCAAGCCGAGCGCCACCACCAATCGGCGGGCGGGGAACGAAAGTCCCCTGAGGCATTCGATGAAAACGGTCGCGTCCACTCTGCGAATCATCTGTGTAACTATTGAGAAGTTTCTAGTAACTTTGTATGATGTTAAGGTATTTGCTAAGAGTTGTCAAGTTGCGAAGCGAGCGGAAGTCGCACCTGCCGTCTTCGACGCATTCGCTAGCCGGATGCAGAACCGGTTCCGTCTGTTCTGAACCCTTAGCCCGAACCTGACAACTGACTGCTGAGAACTGAGAACTGTTTACCGTTCACTGCCTGCTGTTTATTTCGGAGGACTCTTGCCATGTCGAAAGAACCTTTCTCGCGCAAGGACTGTCGTAAGGCGCGGAATCTGGCCATGTTTTGGGAGGTGCGTCGGGATGGGCTGACGCAGGAGGAGGTCGCGGCGAAGTATGGCGTTTCGCAGCAGCGTGTGTCGGCGATTCTTAGGCGGATGGCTTTGTACGTGGCGCTTGCGCCGAGCAAGGAGTACGAGAACATTCCGCAGCTCGGGCAGTTGCAGTACACGTACCGGATTTGGCTGGAGCGAATGGAGCAGCGGCGGGGCGATGTGCACAAGGCGTTTCTGCAGAGCATGCAGATGCAGACGACGGTGAAAACGCTCGACGCCGGC
>Ga0164290_1001347_pt1 | contig 39003 bp, 40 predicted proteins | sample Micstemetagenome_FD_108782 | JGI IMG/M metagenome (GOLD analysis project Ga0164290, IMG submission 108782) | Contaminated culture microbial community from soil near Moab, Utah, USA - Microcoleus steenstrupii SON62 (Illumina Assembly) | ecosystem: Environmental > Terrestrial > Soil > Soil crust...
CTGGCGCAGCTCGCGTTCGCGCCGCTGCTCCTCAAACTCGCCGGCACTTTGCTCGACGTAGGCCTGGCCCGTCTTCAGCAAGTGGTAGACGATGCGAGCAATCTTGTGGGCCGTAGCCACAATGTTGTCGGCAGCGACCCGCACAACTTCGACAGTGACAACGATGGGGTTGGCTGTGAGAGCGGATAGCGGAGGTACGTATGCGCGCCTTCTTCGCGGTGGTGACGACAGGCTTGCTCCTGCCCCTGCTGGTAGGCATCCTGTACTTCCAGCCGGTGCAGCGTGTGGCGCCGGGAGGGTGTGGCCGCGGTCTGTGTCGGGAGAAGCCCACGCCGGCTCAGCCAATGGTAGTGGCGGCTGGGCGTTCAGCGGACACTCGACGCCGGCGCAGGTGGCTGATCCTGGTGGAGGCGGTAGCAACAGTGGGTAGGCGATGACTACTGAGGCCCAGCGCACCTATCTGGAGGCCCGGCGCGAGCAGAGCCTCGCGTCTTAGGTAGCTGCGTACCAGCAGGCGGTGACCGCGCAACTAGGCCGCCGACCTGGTGCACACGCACATACCAACGAGCTGGAACGTCATCGGCAAACGTCGCTGGAAGCGCAGGCACGCTGTGAGCAGTTGACACAAGCGTTGCGGATGATCGAGGCGGGGCTACGCGAGGATGAGGGTAAGGAGTGGTGAGCCGCTTCGGTGATGGAACCAAAGGGGAGGACAACGATGTCTGAGACCCGGGGACAGAGCGCGGTCGGGCTCCTACGCGAGCAAATCCAGTTCGCCCATTTTGCACTCGAGGGAACGGTCGAGGATGTGTCGGCGGAGCTTGCCACAACCTCCTCACCAGGGAAGGTGCGCCCCATCGGTAGTTACTACGCCCACATTCTCATCGCCGAGGACATCGCCGTCAACGCCTTTCTTACCGGCCAGGCTCCCTTGTTCGCATCGGCGTGGGCTGAGCGCACGGGCTTTGATAGCCCTCAGCCTGGTGATCCCGGGCAGTGGCTCGCGTGGTCGAACCAGGCGGTGAGCGACGTGGTATCGTCCCGCGACTACGCCAAGGCGGTGTATGCGGCGACGGAGGCCTACCTGGGAAGAATCAATGACACCGACCTTGCGCAGACCGTTGACCTGTCCGCTGTGGGGTTTGGCGAGCGCACGGTAGGCTGGCTGCTCTCGGTGTTCGTGCTAACCAATTGCAACTGGCACACTGGGGAAATCGCCTGCCTCAAAGGCACGCACGGTCTCAAGGGCTATCCGTTCTAGCATGACCGACGCCCAGCGTGCCCAGCTCGATGGGAACTACGTCCGCCTGGCCGAGCAGTTCGACACGCTGCGCGAGCACGCTGAGCGGGCCGTCTCCAAGCTCCTCGAGCTGGAGCGCCAGGGCGCTGACCCGCAGCTGCTGACGTTTGGCCCGTGACCACCCCTCGCTCGCCTGCCGTGCAACTGCCATGCCGATCAGGTAGGGGGCGAGCAGGCCGGCGAGGACGTGAACGTAGCCCTGGATGTTCAACATGGGCACGATGCCGATTCGATCGCCACCAATGCCACCGACGCCCAAGCCGGCGAGCACCAGCAGCGCCGAGAACGTCCCCAGGGCAGCGAACGCCCGCCCGCGCTAGCGATCGGCGACGAGCGTTTGCAGAATAGTTGTCATACTGGCGCCGAGCGCGGCGGCAGGTAGGCCGACTAGCATGAAGAGCACGAGCGGGACCGCTACCCCGGGGATGAGCACTGGAGCGTTGAAGATCGCCGGATCGATCAGGCCGAACACCCCCGCGCCACGAACGGCACGAACAGGGCGGCCATCACGCCCTCGCCGAACGACACCAACCCCGTGAGCCCAATCAGCGCTGTGAGGGTGCGATCACATCGGACAAGGTTCACGCCTGCCGCCAGCTCTGTCCACACCTTGCGGGCCGCCGAGCCGGGCTCAGCCGCGCCAGCGTGTCGCCCATATCTGACCCTTGTTGTATCCCTGGACCCACAACCCCCGCGCACTCCCGTCGTGGTGGTTGTGCTCCTCCACGCCTCTGGTTCCTCGGCCTTCCCAGTTGTGCTACCGCGCGCCGATCCGGCTGCAAGGCTCAATGGCCGCAGTCACGGGCTTCCCTCTATCTGAGTGCTCCTCGGCCACAGTTGCGGCCGGCTGCCAGCGCTCGTCAGCTCGTGCCGTCGCGCCGACTTGCTCGGCAGCTGCCTGCCCGCGGCTGAGGCTTCGCCACGCGATGAGCGCGCCGGCCTCGGCGCTTCGGCGGAGGCCCCAAAGCGTGCCTGCCGCGTATGTCTGGCCGCACAGGAGTGCCTGACGCAGCTCGGCGGCGGTGCGGCCGGGAAACAGCGTGTAGCCCAGGCCGAGCGTGCGGAGGTGATGCGAATCGCTCCCCCCGACGGCGGGCAAGCCCCGGGCAGCGGCGAAGCGCGCCGCCCGGGCGTTGGTGCGTGCCGACCACAAGCCGGCGTTCCACGTCTCGACTGCGTCCACCAGGCCCACCCACGACCGCTCGACACGGACGCCGAGGCCAAAAGCTCCCGTGCGGCCGATGGAACGGACCAGGTAGCCGAACGGATGAGGAGCGACGACAAGCGCGCCCTGTGCCCTGGCTGCCACCGCGGTTTCGGACAGCGGCCTGCCGGGAGGAAGCTCCTCCTCCAGAAAGAGGGCTAGGAGATGCCCCTCCCGCGTTGAAACCTCCTCGCCGATGATCACCTCCATCCCGTACGCATCGGCTATACGCTGCGCCTCTCGGGCGCCGGCGATCGTGTCGTGGTCGGTGATCGCGATTACGCGCAGGTCGGTGTGCCGGGCCACGTGCGCGAGAACCTCACGAGCGCTCGCCGTCCCATCACTTGCGGTGGTGTGCACGTGCAGGTCGGCCTTGCTGAGCACGATCTCCATTGCAGCCTCTCCTTGTGGGCAGATCAACGGCAACAGTGAGCCAGGGCCTCCTGCGCGGGGCGCAGGGCCTACGGGATGCCAGGGACGGGCACAGGGACGCAGAGATGGCGAGCGGGAGCAGGGGGAGGCAGGCTTCAGCCGGTAGCACCGAAAAGCTCCAGCTCCCTCCCCCTCACTCTCTTAGACACAGCCGGGGCGAAAAAGTTTCAGGCGACGTTATGCGCCCGTTCCCACTGCGTACGCGAGTTACGCGCTCTCACCGGCCTGTTTCCACCTCCTTGAGAATATCGTCATTCTCCTGCTCGATGACATCGAGCAGGTGGTACGGGTCAATGCCGGCCAACGCGGGCTCGCGCGGCACCGTCACGGTGATTGTCTGCTCGCCGGTGCGGACGCGGTGCATCGCTTCGTAGAGCGGCGCGCTTAACGCATCGCCCCCCTCGGCGGCAGCGAAGACGCCGATCGGCACCAGCTCATCCATCGGCGCCTCGGCCTCGACGCCCGCCTCGTCGAGCACCACCTTGCGCGCCCGCACGTCCAGCGTCACCTGCCAGCTGCCATCCTCGGTTTGCGTCGCCGTGGCCCGCTCCGTCGCGAGCTCCCAGAAGGTGTTCACCTCGAACAGATCGCGCAGCAGGTACTGGAACGGCTTGGGCGTCACCGCCCGCAGTTCGCGGTACAGATCGAGCATTGTCGCCAGGGGAGCCGCTCCCGGTTTGTGTGCTTCGACCAGGCGCCGGAGCGCGCTGTTCACCCGCTCCTCGCCGATGTACTCACTCAGCGCGTAGAGCGCGAAGGGCCCCCTGCGGTAGGCGAGGTACGGGTCGAGTCCTTGGAGTAACGGCTCGCCCCGCCGGATCGGCGGGTAGGGAAACGGCTGCCGCATGAAATGCAGCAGTCGGCGAAGCTCCTCAGGCCCCCTGTCGTGCTCCACCACCTTCATCGCGTAATACCAGGCGACGCTCTCGGACAGCACGGGCGCCCCTTCGACAAAGGCATACGGGACCGTCCACTGGTGGGCTACCTCGTGCGCTATGACCGCGAACGGCAGATCGAGGCTCCCCGGCTCATCCTGGGGGTCCCAGTGGGAGAACCCTTCTTCGTAGATGAGCATGCCGGGCTCGGCGTGAATCCCCGCGCCGTCGCCGTCGCCGGGGTACTCGACCAGGCTGAGGTGGCGGTACGGGTACGGGCCGAACTGCCTGGTGTAGTAGTCCAGAGAGGCCCGCACGCTTCGAACCATGCGCTCCAGGTTGGCTGCGTGCCCCGGGTGATGGAAGATCCGGATCGCGACGTCGTTCCACGCAGCTTCATGCAGCGCGTACTGCGCGGAGAAGAAGTAGTGCTCGCTCCCGATGGGGCCATCGCTCCCATAGTGGAAGTACCGGCGCCCGCCGTCCGTCCAGATCCGGCGCAGCGCCCCCGGCGCGACGGCCACCTGGTCCTCATGGGTGCCCACCACCGCCTCGAAGGCGACCCGCGCACTCCGGCCCTTCCACGCTTCGACGTCGTAGAGCGAGGGGATCAGGGGGCGCGGGGCGAGCCCGTGCTCCCGCCGGTCACTGGCACTGGTGAGCTCGCGGCTTTCCTGGTAGCCGATGGCGGGTAGCCAGCCGCCCGTGAAGAAGGTGCCGTTCGCCACGACGGAGTCGTCGGCACCGCTTTCACGGAACCCCTGTGGCCGATACCGCACCTCGAAGTCAAGCCGCAGCGCATCGCCAGGCTGTAGCGGTCGCTCCAGCGCGTAGATCCGGTGGCCAAGCTTGTCGTCCGCGAGCACAGGGGCCGCCGGCCGGTCGAACGCCAAGTCTCCGGTCTCGACGTCCAGCGCCGTCGCCACATGGATGGCGTCGATCGCCACGTCGCCGTGGTTCACCAGCCGGTACGTTCCGCGGATCTCCGCCGCCCGCCGGTCGGGATAGATTTCGACGTGCAGGGTGCTGCTGGTGAGCTGGGGCTGCGGGATGTTCCGATACTGCCCGTACCGCCGCTCGTACTCGGCGCCCCGCTCCGCAATCTCGGCGGCGGTGCGGTACTCGTTCAGCACATTGGTGTTGTAGAAGATGAAGCCGCCGAGGCTGAGAATGAGCCCCGCCGCCACCGCCGCGACCGATGCCGTCGCCCGGGTGAGGCGCGGGCGCGCCATCTGGAGCCGCGCCGCGAGACGAGCCTCCCTGCCGCGCACCCAGAACAGCCGCGCCACCACGGCGAGCAGCAACGCCCATGCGGCCCAGTAGAGCTTGAACCAGAGCCACGGCCCAAGCGACGGGCCGAAGCCGCCCATCTCGGTGTAGGTCCAATCTGGCCCGGCGCCGTAGATGAGCAGGTTGTGCTCGACTCCGACCAGGGAGGCGAGAGCGACGCAGACGTAGGCGATGATCGCCGCCAAGTGGCCAATGTACTTCTGGGCCACCAGCACGTGGATCACGAGGGCGAGCAGCGCGAAGAGGAGGTATTCGGGGAGCTGAAGCCCAAACAGAATCCGCAGGTACAGCCCGAGCTCGAACTCTTGGTACCCCATGAGCGCCTGAGCGAGCACCCCGGCCGTCGTCAGGAGCGCCATGAGCACGGCAAGCACGAGGCCCAGGCTCAGGAGCTTGCCGAGGAGCGGGGCCCACTCCGACCCAGGCATGGCGTCGGTGATCTCGTCCAGGCCGGCGTCCCGCTCCCGCCAGATCAGCTCGCCGGCGAAGAACACGATCAGGAGCGGGATGATCACCCAGCGGCTCAGCTCAGCAGACAGCGGGGCGGTCAGCTCGCCGAGGACACGCGCGGTGGCGGGAACGAGCGGGACGCCGTTGAGCTCCATCTGGTCGATCACCACGGGGATTGTCAGGAGCGGGATTCCCGCCAGCATGGCGAGCCCGGGCCAGCTCCGCGCGATCGTCCCGAACGACGTCCACGTGATGGCGAGCGTCTGGCGGGCCTGGATGGCGGCGCCGAAGCTCCGCCGGATCTGCGGGACAGCGACCGGCGAGCTCGTCGTGGTGCCGCTTCCGGCAGGCAGAGCAAAGCGCGCATCACGGTGGCGCACCCTGCACCCCCACCAGCTGCCCTCGGTACGGTGGGCGAAGCGAAAGCCCAGGTAGGTGACGGCGAGCGCCGTTAGCGCGACGCCGAGCCAGAGGAGGCGGTTACTGAGCACTGTGCCCTCCAGCTCGATCAGGCGCGTGCGTTTTTCGATCGGGGTCCACAAAAACGACAGGTCGGAGAGGATGAAGTGGACGCCGATCGGATCCAGCAGGCTCGCCAGGTTTTGCCGCCCCTGAAGCAGCAGGAAGAGGCCGACGACATAGGCCATGAAGAACAGGAGCACACTGCCGAGGTAGCCGGTCATGGGCCGGCCAGTCCGGGCCGCCAGCGCGAACTGGACCGCCGTCGCGGCGAGGGCGTTCGGCAGCGCGAGAAAGCCGTAGGCCGTGAGGTACGCGGCCGGCCGGAACGGGCCGACCAGTGCGGGGTCGACGCCGGGCGCGTAGACGGCGAGCAGGATGCCCGCCTGCACGGCAAGCAGGATCACGGCGTTGAGGGCGAAGGCGGCGAGGAAGCGCCCTCCGAGGTACGCGGCCTTGCCGACCGGGGCGGTGTAGATGAGCGGGTGCATGCCCGTCGCCACGTCCCGCGCCGCGGCCTCACCGGCGACGACCGCTGCCACCAGCAGCCAGATCAGGCTGACGGTGACCGTGGTTTTCGCAATGGCGAACGGCGAGTTGACAAAAAAGTCGTCGCGCAGCGCCTCGGCGAGAGAGGCGTCCCGCGTCATCAGGAACGCGAACACGCCCAGGGCGGCGAAGATCAGCCAGGGCCAGATACGGCGCGCCTGGTAGGCGAGCTCGAAGCGAAACAGCTTCCAGACCTTCATCGCGCCACCTCCGGCTCCGGCTGAGCGCGTCGGCCGATATGTCCCGCCATCGTGCTGAAGTAGACATCTTCGAGGTCCGCCTCGGCGGGCTCGAAGCCTGGGCCGGGCACCGCGTCGCTGTAGATGCGGGCGACGGTTCGTCCAGCGAGGAGCTTCGTCGAGATTACACTGTGCACCCGCTCCAGCTGCGGCAGCTCCTGCTTCGCGACCACGCGCCGCCAGATGCGGCCGCGGAGCTCATCGACCGCGCGCGGCGGCTCGGCCTCAAGCAGGATCTCGCCCCGGTCGATGATCGCCATCCGGGTGCACAGCTCGCTCACGTCCTCCACGATGTGCGTCGAGAGGAGGACGACGCTGCGCTCGCCCAACTCAGCGAGCAGGTTGAGGAAGCGCACACGCTCGGCCGGGTCGAGGCCGGCCGTGGGCTCGTCCACAATCATGAGCTTCGGATCGCCCAGGAGCGCCACAGCGACCCCGAAACGCTGCTTCATGCCGTTCGAGTAGCCGCCCAGCTTCTGTCTGCGGACGTCCCACAGGTTCACCTGCCGCAGCAGGACCGCCACGAGCGCCTTGCGCACCCGGCGCTCGCCGACGCCTTTGAGCAGCGCGAAGTGGTCGAGCAGCTCCTCCGCCCGCACCTTGGGGTACAGGCCGAACTCCTGCGGCAAATAGCCGAGCGTCTTGCGCACCTCGTCCTTCTGGCGCAGCACGTCGATAGAACCGAGGCTGACGCTGCCTCGGTCCGGCTCCTGCAGCGTGGCCAGAATACGCATCAGGGTCGACTTGCCGGCGCCGTTTGGGCCGAGCAGCCCGTACATCCCCGCCGGGATCGTGAGCGTCACATCCTTCAGCGCCTGCACGCCGTTGGAATAGGTCTTCGATACGCCTCGGATGTGCAACTCCATAGCCATCTCCTCACAAGCGGGCGATACCTGGGAACAGAGAACGCCGTGGTGCGCCCTGTCATGTCATGCGGATAGTCGTACACTGGGATCACGCCGCGGCGGGCCACCGAGCGATGTCACAGCTACCCAATAGGCCCATCGTCTGAATCCATAGACACCGCACTCCCAGCATTTGTGACACGAGGCGGAAACGCCGAACTCCTCTCCCTCGCCTGTCACAAAACTGAAGAGCGCGGTGTATACAGAGCAGACGAGCGCGCACGTCGATTGACCAGGGAGGACCGGCAGCTTGGAGAGCGACGAGTTGTTGCTGGAGCAGCTCGCCCGGGGTGAGCCGGGCGCATTCGAGACCCTGTTCCGGCGCTATGGACCACAGGTGTACCGGGCCGTCTACCGGCTGGCCGGCAGCCCGGAGACCGCCGAGGATATTCTTCAGGAAACCTTTCTGACGCTCTTCCGTCAGCCGCCGCGGCGGCCGATGGAGGCGCCGCTGGTTGCCTGGCTGTGCAGGGTCGCGCTCAATCGCGGCTACAACCTGCTCCGCGCCGCGCAGCGCGAGGAGCAGCGCCTGATTGGGTGGGAGGCGACGCCCGACGCCCACGAGCCCGACCAGGCGGCGATCCGCCGTGAGGAGCAGCTGGCGGTACGGGCAACCCTGGCGCGTCTGCCGGAGCGCCAGAGCCGGCTGCTCCTCTTGCGCCACGCCGGTCTCTCCTACGCCGAGATCGCGGCGGTGCTGGGTCTGGCCCCGGGCTCGGTCGGAACCATGCTGGTACGGGCCGAACGAGCATTTCTCGACGTTTTTCAGGCCAGTCGATCGGCCGGCCACGAGGATCCGCAACCGACGAGGAGCACATAGATGGAGTGTACTGACCCTGGCCTGCTCCGGGCCTACCTGGACGATGCGCTGCCACCCGAACAGCGCGCAGAGGTCGCGGCCCATCTCGCGAGCTGCTCGTCCTGCCAGAACAGCCTGAGCACGCTGCGCGCGAACGCGGCACAGGTCGACACGCTGCTGGGGCCGCCTGCAACCTTAGATGATCAGTTGGCGGCGTTCGCGCGGCTCAAGAGCAGGAGCGAGACAGAAGCAGCACGGACACAAAGGAGAACCACAATGCAGACTCAACGCTGGTCACCCGCACGTCGCTCCTGGCTGGGCACCGTCGGCGCCGCCCTGGCCATCATCAGCCTGCTGCTCTTCCCGCCGATCCGCGCCGCGGCCGACGAGCTGCTCCAGGTCTTCCGCGTGCGCGAGGTCGTCTTCTTCCCGGTCGACCCGGCGCGGGTCAGCCAGCTTGAGGAGCTGGACGCGGCTGGGGCGACGCTCTTCGCCAGTGAGCCTACGGTCTTGAACACGCCTGCTCCGCCGCGCGACGTCGCGTCAGTCGGCGAGGCCAGCGAGGCGGTCGGGTTCTCAGTCCGCGCGCCGGCGACCCTGCCTGAGGCACCGGCTGAGCGCAAGATCACGGTCCGGGACCGCACGCTTCTCTCCATGCAGGTCAATGTCGACGCCCTGCGCCAGCTGCTGACCATCGCCGGCATTGACGATGTCACCCTCCCTGACGCCCTGGGCGACGAGCCGATCACGGTGGATGTGGGCGCCTGGGCGGCCCAGCGCTACGCGGGCCAGGACTGGCGCATCGAGCTGTACCAGGGCCGCAGCCCGGATGTCACGCTCCCCGAGGGCGTCAATTTGGCAACCCTCGGCCGTATCGGGCTGCGCGTCCTCGGCATGAGCGAGGCCGAGGCCGAGACGATCAGCCGCCAGATCGACTGGACCAGCACGCTCGTCGTGCCGATCCCGCCCCAGGTTCAGGATGTGCGCTCGGTCACGGTCAACGGCCACGATGGACTGCTCGTCGGCACGAGCGAGGAGGACGGCCAGGGCTGGTTGCTGTACTGGCAGGAGGACGAGCTGTTCTATATCCTTGAGGCCAGCGGTGCGCTCAGCGACGACGCGGTGCTCGCGGCCGCGAACTCGCTGCGGTGAACGGTAGCGCATCCCGATCCCCTCGCCTCGCTGGCGAGGGGATCATGCGGCGACGGTGGCCCCACAAGCGAAGGACGACCGCATGGACGACGTGGTAATTCGCACCCATGGCCTCCACAAACACTTCGGCACAAACATCGCCGTGGCCGACCTCACCCTGGACGTTCCCAGGGGTGAGGTGTTCGGCTTTCTCGGGCCGAACGGCGCAGGGAAAAGCACCGCCGTTAAGATGCTGCTGGGGCTGGTCACGCCGAGCGGCGGTGAGGCCCAGGTGCTGAGCCGCCCGCCGGGAGACCGGCAAGCCCTGCGCGCGATCGGCTTTCTCCCCGAGCACTTCCGCTTCCACGAGTGGCTCCACGCCGACGAGCTGCTCGACCTGCACGGTCGGCTCTACGGCATGGACGCGGCGGCTCGGCGGAGGCGGATCCCGCAGGTGCTGGAGCTGGTCGGGCTCGCCGAGCAGGCCCGCCGCCCCATCGCCGGGTTCTCAAAAGGGATGCTGCAGCGGATCGGGCTCGCCCAGGCGTTCTTGAACGAACCCGCGCTGGTCTTTCTCGACGAGCCGACCTCCGCCCTTGACCCGTTTGGGCGCATGCTGGTTCGCACGATCATCCACGAGCTGAAGCAGCAGGGCACGACTGTGTTCCTCAACTCGCACCTCCTCGGCGAGGTCGAGGCGACCTGCGACCGGGTCGCCTTCATTCGGGCCGGCACGGTCCTGGACACGCAAGTCCTCACGGAGCTGGGGGCTGGCCGGCTCCGCGTTGAGGTTCGGGTCGACACCGTCACGGCAGCCCTTGAGCAGGCCCTTGACGAGCTTGCGCGCCGGACAGAAGGCGCCATGATCCCGCGCTGCGCACCTGCCGCCGTCAAGAGCACCACCTTGATGTACGACATTCTGGATGAGGCGCTGCTGCCGGAGATCGCCGAGCGGACACTCGGGAGCGGCGCGCGCCTGTACGAGCTCACCTCGCGGCGGCGCTCGCTGGAGCAGATCTTTCTGGACGTCGTGGGCGCGGAGGACAGTGGCCAATGAACACGATCCTGGCCATCACGCGGCTCACCTTCCACGAGGCCTGGCGCCGCCGAATGGTGGTGATCGCGCTGCTGCTGGGGGCGGCCTTCATTCTGCTCTACAGCATCGGGTTTGGGTTGATCAGCGCTGAGATGCGCCGCGAAGGCATGCCGGCGATCATCAGGCCCGCGGCGTACAACTTTTTCATGATGGCCGGCCTGTATGTGGTGCACTTCCTGGGGGTGATGCTCGCGATCTTCGCCTCGGTCGACGCCATCTCAGGCGAGATTGTCTCACATACCATCCAGACGATTGTTGCCAAGCCGGTGCGGCGCTGGCAGGTGCTCTTCGGGAAATGGCTGGGCAACGCTGCGATGTTGCTGGTCTACCTGCTGATCCTCGCCGGCGGCGTGATCGGCTCAACGTTCTGGCAGGTGGGCTACCTCCCGCCGAACGCGATCCAGGGGCTGTCGCTGCTCATGCTCGAAGGGCTGGTGCTGATGTCGCTCTCGATGCTGGGAGGGACACGCCTCTCGACCATGAGCAACGGTGTGACTCTGTTCATGCTCTACGGCCTGGCGTTTATCGGCGCCTGGGTCGAGCAGATCGGCGCGATCTTTCAGTCCGCGGCCGCCGTACGAGTCGGGATCGTGACCAGCCTGCTAATGCCGGTGGAGGCGCTCTGGCGTCGCGCGGCCCACCTGATGCAGGAGCCGATCACCGCGTTCGGCGATTACGGCTTTCAGTCGCCGTTCGCGGCCTACTCAGTCCCAAGCCCGGCGATGGTCGTCTATGGCGTTGTCTATGGGGTTACCGCACTGATGCTCGCGATGCGCGCCTTCAGCCGTCGTGACCTGTAGGCACTTGAGGTCGCAGAGGAGGGAGGCGGCTTTAATCAGCACGGTCACTGGTGCCGTCAGGGTGTCGTGTTCTTCACGCTTCATCTCGTGCTGTTCTTCGAGGGCATGCGCTCGGAGCGACAGCTGGAACGGGTTGGAGCCGATCGGCTCAGTGTGCGCTGGTATCTCGGCTATGACCTGCACGAGCCGTTGCCCGACCATTCCAGCTTCTACCTGCCCAAATGGCAAGACGTTGAAACAGGTGAGCCACGATGCAAGCAGCCCGTCGGACATTTTTCAAGCGGACAATGAAGACTGCTTGAAGTGCCCATTATGGGCTAATTGCACTGACAGTACGTCAGGGCGTCATGGGAGTTGAAGAAGGTGAACTGCGCAGGGGTGATGACGGCGACGGGACAACATCTGAAACGGCTCTTGGCAGCACGGGGCTGGGGGCACCGTCACTTTCCAGGTGGGGCGCCTGGTGTTCACCTTCCGCATTTATCGCCTGTTTTGTGCGCATAAGCGCACGGTCGGGAGTGGTGGTTTTCACTCCGCCTTCACGTATCTGGTGGCACTCGCTCAGCAAGCGGTCCAGTTCGAAGTGACCTCATCCGGGGCCGGGGTGCAAGAATGTGCTCTATTTCAGCCCTCGGGCTACAGTCTGATTCAGATCACTCGCTGCTGCCGCCCACCTGGTTCTGAGGAGCTGTGGTGGCCAGCGTTGTGTGGAGGTGAGTGCTACCCTCGGCTGGCCTTTGCTTCACTCGTGAATACCGGCTCCTCGATGCCGCTGTCGCCTGGTGGTTGTCACGCCAAGCTATCCCCAGATCGAGCACCTCCGCATACAGCGCGAGCGAATCGGCAATCATCCGCTCGGCACTCCACTGCTGGGCACCCCACGCCCTTCCTGGTGGTACCAAACCGGCACCATGCGTCCAGCGGGTTAACGACTCGCGAATGGCTTCCGCCAGGGCTGCCGGATCATCGCGAGCAACCAGCCTCCCCATCTCACCCTCTTGCAACACCTCCGCAATGCCCCCCACCGCTGTGGCCACTACCGGGAGCCCAGCTGCCATAGCCTCCAGCAGAGCCAGGGGCAACCCCTCGAACCGTGACGGTAGCACGAACAGGTCTGCCGCCCTGAGCAGCCCGCCGACGTCGTCCGTGTGGCCGACGAGGGTGACATGCCTCTGGAGCCCCGCCGCACGTAGAGCCATACGCAGCCGGCCCTCGAGCGGCCCCGCCCCCGCCCAGACAAACTGCGCGTGCGGTAGCTCTTCCCGCGCCATAAGCTGCTCGATCGCCGAAAAAAGGGTCAGGTAGCCCTTCTGTTCAGTGAGCCGCCCAACCGTAAGCACCAGGGGCGTGCCGTCGTCAAGGCCGAGGCGCCGACGCACCGTGGCCCGATCGTGCTTCGGAGTTCTGGTCATCCCTGCGCGGTGGACAACCCGCAAAATCCCCTCGGCGACTCCTGCCTCTCGGAGGCTCGCGCGCACCTCCCCGCTCACGCAGACCAGCCTGTCGACGACCGCGACCGTCCGCCGGTAATCCTCCTGTTGCGCGGGGTCGGTCAGCAGATAGGGCAGGTGCTCGGTGCGAACGATCCCCCGCACGCCTACCCCATGTGCGACCGCGATTCCGCGCAGCCCCTCCCAGCCGATCCCCGCGTGGCAGTGAAAGATATCGGGCGGGTTCGCGCGGAGCCAGTGGCGAAGCACCTCGGCGGCTGGCCCGGCAGCGTGCAGCGGCAGCGGGAAGGTGTGAATGCCGAGCTCCGCAGCCCGCTCCAAAAGGCGAGCTCCATCATCCTCTGCCGGGCAGATCAGCGATACGCGCAGCTGATCTTTGAGCCCGGCGGCGAGGGCCAGCATCGTCTCGCCCATCCCTGAGGGCAAGGTGCTCTCGCTGTAGAGGCAGACAGCAGGAGCCACAGGGCGGGCTGTTTCTGACGTAGTGTTCGCCCGATTCCGGCGGTCACGCTGGGCTGAAGCATCGGCGCTACGGTGAGCTGCGAACTGAGCTTGCTGCTTAGCAAGCGCGTCGGCGAGGCGAGCGTCGACGACCCGCGCTCCCAATTCATCGGCGTAGCTGAGCAAGCCTGTCCGGCAGTGGCGCTCATCGTCCCAACCAGGGTAGTCGAGGATCGGGTAGAGACAGATTCCATGGACCGGCACGCCAGCGTCCATCGCCAGGCGCACCTCGCGACCGATATAGGCAAGCCACTCGGCGCGCTCCTCCCCCTCACAGCCGGTCTCAGCCACAATCAGGGGCCGGCCGTAGCGGCCGTAGAGCTCGCCGAGCATCTGGCTGAACCAGCGGTACTGCGAGTGGAAGCGGTCGATCGGCGCGCCGCCATTGATCCACTGGTTGTTGGAGTAGTAGTTTACACCGAGGATGTCGAGGTACTTAGGGTGTCCTCCAAGCTGCGGCCAGAGCCGGCCACACAGCATATCCCAGGCCTGGAACTGGTTCTGGCGGTGAAACTCAGCGTCGTGCTGCTCGTGGGGGCGGTAGCGATCGGCGACAACATGGATCATCGGGTCGGCGTGGACAAAGCGAGCGCGGGGGTCGACCTCCCAAATGGCATCCATCCCGGCGAGCGCTGCCCGCACGAGCTGGACCTTAAGCTCGAAGCTGCGTCCATTGGCATGCGGGTTCAGAATAGCGGCGTCGCCACCAGCCCAGGCCAGGAACGAGATCTCATTGACCGGCGCGTAGAAGGGAACCTCGTCGAGCTCTTGGGCGACAAAGGCTGCGGCCGCGCGAGCGAAGGCGGTGTAGCGCGGGACGAACTGTGGGCTCCAGACGTCAAGGTCATCGGGCCAGCCGTAGTGGCAGAGATCCCAAATCACCTGAATGCCAGCCGTGCGGGCAGCGCGGACGAGCGGCAGGGCGCTGGAGAAATCGTAGTGCCCGGGGCGCTGCTCGATCAGATGCCAGCGAAAGCCATCACGAACCGTCGCGATTCCATGGGCCTGGAGTGCCCGGTAGTCCTCCAAAGCGTGCTGGTCGTGATAGGTCGCTGCGATCAGATCGAGCCGCTGTCCGTTTGGACGGCAATGGCTTGAGCACTCAAAGCCGCCCATGAAGAAGCTTTGGAACTGTGTGTCTTGCTGCACGACTCTCCCCACTCCACTCGCTATCCCCCTGACCCCATTCTCCCTACAACATGGCCGGCCCTTACGAACACCGCGTAGTGCGGCACCTTCTGAGCGCACTCCGAGCACGCCACACGGAGTGGCCAGGCAAGCCAAGCAGCATTCCAGCTCTGGGGCATGCCCACGACAAAATAACCCGCCAACCGGGCGGAAGTTCATGGCACGAGATTAGACCAAAAGGGATAGTGAGCTATGCTCAGTAGTGGCCGTATGTGCAGGTTTTGTGCCAAAGGCTTCGCTCGGCGCAGAAGATTCCTTGAGGGCCGTTGGGGACTTCACACGGCTTCCCCTCCACTGACAATCAATTCCTCCGCAGCACGCAGCGTCTGTATTATCCCTGACAACGCTACAAATTAGTTAACCAATTTTGTAAAGTATTAGGAATGCGCCTGAGTGTTGATAAAGTCACTTGTAGGCTCCTTTACGCGGTACGGGCAATCTTCGCGCCGTAGAAGCATGGCATTAGAATACGGTCGTGCTTCTCCTCACAAGCTTGTTTTGAGCTTCTGGCGAGTATTTCAACGCTCAGAAGCGGTCTGAAAAGCATCAGGGGGCCAAGCGACGGAACATCAAGCGGGTCATGGCCATGTAGATCATCGCCTCACTACTGGCCGGCAGGACTTCGTAGTCCTTGCTGAGGCGGCGACACTGGGTGAGCCAGGCAAAGGTGCGCTCGACCACCCAGCGGCGCGGCAGCACCACAAAGCCCTTTTGGTCGTCACTGCGCAGCACCGGTTGGAGGACGAACCAGCGACGTTCTTGCCCTTGTCATAGCCGCGCAGGCCGGGCACCTGGGTAGTCTTGACACTTTGGCTGTCCAAGCAGCCGGCGGTGGGGTGTTTGTGCTTGCCGAGCTTGCGCCGCACGGCGGCACGCAGCGTATCGTCCAGTCGTTGCCAGGTGCCATCGTCACGCCACTGCCGGAAGTAGTGATACACACGTTTCCAGGCCGGGTAGTCCTTGGGCAGCATGCGCCACTGTGCTCCCGTCACCACGATGTAGAGGAGGGCGTTGATAACCTGGCGCATCTCCAAGCTCCGCGGGCGACCACCAGGCTTGGCGGCAGGAACCAGTTCCTTGATACAATCCCACTGGCGGTCGGTCAGGTCGGTCGGGTCCTATTGGTTGTGCATACCCACACCGTACCCGGTCCCACCTGACCACCGCCACCCTTTTCAGACCGGACTTAGCGACCCATCAGCGGCAAGTGGATCTTGACCGTTTGCGACCCACTTGGCGGTGGTCCATCGCCGGGCGCCTGGCCACGCGGCGTGCCGATGCGCGCGACAAACGCCTCCGTCCCCGACCGCCGCGTCGCCCCCACGACCCCGGCGGTCGTCGGGAAGTCGATCGCCTCGGTGATCCCTGCCAGGTAGATGCTCCCGTCAGCGCCGAGCGCCACTGTCTTGCCGTACTCGTCACCCTTGCCGCCGAGGTAGCTGCTGAAGGTCAGCTGGCCCGTGGGGCTGAAGGTAGCCACCACCGCATCGAAGCACAGCCGGTCCTGGAAGGCGTTCGGGCAGGGGAAGGCCGCCAGAGCGCTCTGCACCGCGTTCGTCGCCGGCCACAGCTGGCTCGCCGTGGTACCTGTCACGGTGGCGTTGCCCGCGGCGTCGACGGCGACTGCGCCGGGGTAGTCGAGGCCGCTCTCGTCGCCCGAGGCGAGGTAGGTGCTGTAGATCAGGCCACTGCCGTCCGGCGCGATCCGGGTGACGAACATGTCGTAGTAGCAGCCGGCATTCGGCTCCGAGGAGCGGCACCGCGGCTGATGGGCACCGGCCGTCGTGGGGAAGTCCAGCGCGCTGGTGGTGCCGATCACCACCGCCGCTCCGGTGGCGTCCACGGCGATCCCTGTCCCGTGGTCGACGCCGTTGCCGCCGAGGTAGGTGCCATACTGCAGGTGACCGTCCGGCCCGACCCGCGCCACAAAGGCGTCGTCATCGCACTGCCGATCCTGGCCGAGGGCCAGCCGGCGCCCGCAGACGGTCTGGAACGCGCCCTCCGTCACGTCAAGGCCGCCCCACCACCCCTGCGCGAATCCGGTGATATAGGTCGTCCCGTCGGCTAGCACGGCGATCCCCTGCGGTTGCTCGCTCACCTCGGTGTTGTCCCAGAAGGTGCGGAGGAACTCCTGCTCGCCGCTGGGGGTGAAGCGCGCCAGGACCATGTCGCGGGCGATCGGCGCCGGCGAGTAGATGTAGCCGGCGACGATGATGTTGCCTGCGCCGTCCACCCCGACGTTGTCGAGATCGGGGGCCACGGTGAAGTCGGTGAAGGTGCTGAAGACCAGGCCGTTGAGGGCGGCGTTGACCTTGAGCAGCGCGCCGGGGTTCCGCTGGACGATTGCGGGGTTCAGCGGGTTCTTGGTCGGGAAGCTTGGGTCGTCAGTGCTGACCGCCACCACCACCTCGCCCTGCGGGGTTACCGCCGCTCCGCCGACGGTGTCCGACCGCGTGCCGCCAATGGTGAATAGGCCGAGAAGCTGGCGGGCGTCGGGGCTGAGCTTGGCGACGAAGATATCGCTTTCGCCGCGTCTATTGATCGTCTGGCCCATGAAGGTGCTGGAGAAGGTCTCGCCGACGAGGTAGATGTTGCCCCGGGCGTCGAGCCCAATGTTGCGCCCCCGGTCCGTGCCGCCACCGCCGAGGTAGGTCCCGGCCAGGTAGCGCGGGTCGCTCACCTGCGCTCGCGCCAGGGCGGGAAGCAGCCCGGCGAGCGCGGCGGCGGCAAGCAGCACCGCCAGCACGGAGTGGACGGGGAAGTTCCGGTTGATCATGACGTAGTTGCTCCTTTATCATTCAGGGGGAGGCACGTGTCCTCCCCCTGTGACGCGCATTCGATGAGCGGGGCTTAGTGGGCGTGGGCCTCGCCCGCCTCGCCGCAGCTCAGGGCCGGGTTCCAGGCGGCGAACATGCCGGAGGGGTTGTGGGCCCAGAGCCAGACGTGGAGGTCGAAGTGCTCGGGCATCTCGGGGTTGTGGCCAGGCATCGGGCCATCGAAGGTTTGGCCGAGGATTTCGGGCGCCTGTGTGGGGCTACGGCCCGCAGCTGCCTGGAAGTACTCGACCCCGGCCAGCTTGAGCTTGCCGTTCTTGTCGGGAACGTAGAGCAGGACCTCGGGCTGCTCGGGCGTGCTGGCGAGGTCCTGGGCGAGGGCGGGGTTGAGGTAGTGGAAGCCCATCGCGCCCTGGCCGGGCAGCTCCTCGCAGCCGCTGACCGGGATGTAGCCGTCGGCGAGGGCGGCCTCGACGTTGTGGTACTTCGCGGTGGCGGCGCGCACGGCGGCAAGCTGGTGGCCGCGCTGGGCCTCGCGGGCCACCGAGGGGCCGGCGAACACGGCGGCGGGGACGAGCAGGGCGATCAGCGCGCCGACGATCATGCGGGTTCTGAACATGAGCCTGTCTCCTTATGCGTTATGCGTGTGTCTCAAGGGCTTGGCCGCTGAAGGCAACCGTGTCGATCAACACTCCCTGCGCTACGGCTCCACCAGGAGCGTTCCGTGCATCCCCTCACCGCTTGCCTTGTCGTAGTGGGGCGCGCAGTAGAAGGGTGATGGGGGGCTTTTATCGTCGCGCGGAGCCTATGGGCCGGGTCCGGGGACGGGGGCGGGCGGGAGGAAAAGCTCCGTCCCCTCCCCAACGGCGGGGGCGAACAGTGACAGCACCTTGGCCGGGGCGGCAGCAGGATTCCAGAACCTGTGGGTAGCGCTCGGAGGCACAAGAACGAGTTCGCCCAGTCTCACCGTGATCGTCCGATCATCGATGCTGCCCGCGAGCATCCCCTCAAGCACATAGACCCACTCGGCGGTGGCGGCGTGAGCATGGGCGGGAAGACCGACGCAATAGGGAGGCACGTGGTACTCAAGCAGGGCGAAGGCGCCGCCCGTCTCGGCGCCGGCGATCCTGACGGTACAGATCAATGTTTCGTGGTTAAGCTCTACCAGCTGTACGTTGTCCATCGCTCTCGCTCCTCCCTGCAGTCCCGAACGTCGTGTTGCTGTGGTACGATGAAACCATCTCCGCCGCTCCATCAGGAGTGACACCGCCGACAAACGGCTGTACAGATGCTGTACAGAATCCTGTCTGTGCTCCAAGCGATGCGATGAAGCAAACCTTCGGCTCCTGGCTCAAGCAGCTGCGCACCGAGCGTGATATTACCCAGGATCTGCTGGCCGAGCAGGTTGGGTGTTCGCTGGATACCGTCCGCGCCTTGGAAACGGGTCGTCGACGCCCCTCACGGGCCATGGCCCAGCGGTTCGCCGAGGTGCTGCAGATGACGGAGGAGCAGCAAGCCGAGTTCGTCCGGCTGGCCCGTTTAGCCCCTGAGGGAGGTGCCGTCACTCCGCCGGGGGCTGGCTCGCTACCGGAGACCGCACCGCTCCGTCCTGCCCATCTGCCTGTGACACCCACATCCTTTATCGGCCGGGTCGACGAGGCGGCTGAGGTGGTACGCCACCTCGGCGATCCGGCCTGCCGGTTGCTCACGATCCTCGGCCCCGGCGGCGCGGGCAAGACCAGGCTTGCCGTGCAGGTCGCTTCCGAACTACAGGCCCGCGGCGGTTGTGGCGTGACCTTTATCGGCCTGAGCCAGGTGGCCGCCGCCGAGCACGTGCCGGTCGCCATCGCCGAGGCGCTCGGCTGCACGCTGGCGGCTGCGACCACAGCGGAGGTGTCGCTCCTGCGCTTCCTGGCCGACCGCGAGCTGCTCCTCGTGCTGGACAACCTTGAGCATGTGCTGGACGCCTGCCCGCTCCTGGCTGCGTTGCTCAGTGAGGCCCCAGGGGTGCAGCTCCTGGTGACATCTCGTGAGCGCCTGCGGCTCCAGGGCGAGCAGGTCTACGAGCTGAGTGGGCTGGCGACCCCCAGCGATGAGAGCCGAGCCGCCGTCGACCGCTCCGACGCCGTGATCCTGTTCCTCGAGCGAGCCCGCAACGCCTCGGCCGAGTTCGCGCTCACCTCGCGCAATCGGGCGGCGGTAGCCACTATCTGTCGCCTGGTGGACGGGATGCCGCTGGGGCTCGAGCTCGCCGCCGCCTGGGTTCGCGCACTGTCCCCTGAGGAGATCGCCGCCGAGATAGGCCGCGGCCTGGATTTTCTCACCCTGAGCAGCCGCGATGTAACACCCCGACACCGCTCGATGCGCGCCGTGATCGACCACTCCTGGGCCCTACTGACCGAGGGGGAGCGGCACGTCCTGGCGAGCATGGCGATCTTCCGTGGCGGCTGCACCCGTGAGGCGGCCACAGCCGTAGCAGGCGCCTCCCTGCCCGTGCTGGCCGGCCTGCTCGATAAGTCTCTGCTGCGACGAGGCGAGTCGGGGCGCTACGAGCTGCACGAGCTGGTGCGGCAGTACGCGGCCGAGAAGCTCGGCACTGATTCTGCCGCACTCGCCGCCGTCCGGGCACGGCACGGTGCGTACTACACCGACTGGCTGAGCGGTCAGGGGTTACAGCTCACCGGAGCAGACCAGGGCCGCGTGGTCGCCGAGATCACCGCCGAGATCGAGAACATCCGCGCCGCGTGGCAGCACGGGGTGGAGCAGCGGGCGCTCCGGCCGGTGTGGCAGCTCGCGCACAATGGGCTGCTCTGGTTCTATGAGGTGCGGGGCTGGTATCAGGAGGCGGAGCAGGCGTGCCGCCGTGCGACCGAGGTGTTTCGGGAACCCGCGCCAGGCTCGCCGGCCGAAGAGCAGCTGCTCGGATCGCTTCTCGGGATGCAGGGCTGGTTCAGCTTTCGGCGTGGCCAGCCAGAGGTCGGGACGCGGCTCCTGGAGGAGAGCGTGCGCCTGCTCCGCGACGGCCTCCAGCCGCAGTGGCTGTTCAACAGCCTGGTGCAGCTGGCCTACCTGGCGCTGTTCCAGGGGGCGTACCGGCGGGCGGAAGCGCTGATCAAGGAGCAGCTGGAGCTGGCACAGCGTATCGCCACGCCCTGGGCACACGCCCACACGCTGGTGCTGCAGGGCGCCCTGGACGCCGACCGGATGCCAGAGCGGGCTTATACACACCTCCACGAGCGGCTGCCCACTATTCGCGCCGTCGGCGACCCCCATCTCCTGCTGCTGGGCCTGACCTACCTCGGCGATGCCGCCCTGAACCTGGGCTACATCACCGAGGCGGAGCAGGTATTTCGGGAGGCGCAGCGGCAGAGCGCCCAGATGCATAGCGGCATCATGGAAGTGTTGGCCCTCTCAGGCCTTGCCGCCGCCGCTGTAGCGCGCGAGACGTGGGCCAACGCGGTGCGTGACGCCCTGTACGCCGTCGCGCGCTCGGGCGAGGTGGGTGAGATCTGGAGCCGGGCAAAGGCCCTCATCGTGTTGGGCGAGGCAGAGGCCGGGGCTGGCGATCGGGAGGCGGCCCGACTCACGCTGGCCGAGGCCCTGCGGCTCAGCTTAAGCACCGGCCTGCTCCCAACCGCGCTCCGGGCTTGGGTCGGGCTTGCGATGCTGGAGCTGCACCAGCCGGCCCGGCGAGCGAACCTGCCACTTCTGACGGCGCTGGTGCGACACCACGACGCAACCGACCAGCGGACGGCTGTCCATGCCGGGCAGCTCTGGGACGCGCTTTCCGCCGAGGGCGACGAGGATGCGCTTCAGGAGGCGGAGGGCCAGGCGCGCGCAATGGCGCCGGAGCGCCTCGTGCCCCTGCTCGGCGCGTACGTGGGCAACGTGAGCTAAGAGCCCGCCCCACAACGCTACCCAATAACGTCCCCCAGTGACATAAGGAGTACATGGGTTGTACAGTCTTCTGTCCGAGTTGTCACTCTAGTGCTGAACGGCGTTGTGGTTACATACGACCACGCCGCTCACCTTCCTCCGCACAAGCGGCCCTCACACGACGACAGCACAGGAGAACCACCGATGGAGACGCAGACTCAGATGGTACGGATCGTCCGCCCCGGCGAGGGCCGCTCCCTGTGGGTGCTCGGCCTGCACCAGACCCACAAGCTCACCGGCGCCGACACCAACGGCAAGCTCTTTATCTGGGAGGAGCGCGTGCCGCCCCAGGGCGGCCCGCCTCCCCACCGCCACCTCGCCGAGGACGAGCTAATCTACGTCATCGCCGGCGAGATCACCTTCTACAGCCCGGGCGGGGCGGTGCAGGCCGGTCCGGGCACGCTGGCGCAACTCCTTAAGGATGGAGTGCATACCTATAAGAACACGGGCGACAGCGAAGCGCTGCTCCTGGCGATCACGGCGCCCGCCGGCTTCGAGCAGTACTTCGACGCTATTGGCGCCCCTGTTGTGGCGGGCGAGGACGCCCCCGCCGTCACCCCCGAGGCCGTCGAGCGGGCGCTCGCGCTGGCCCCGCTTCACAACCTCCAGTTCGAGCTGCCTGACACGTAGTAGGCGGGTGCTCGGCGCGCCCATCTGCCACGTACCCATGGCACGCGCCGTGGCGACAGCCAGCGCGAGGTCTCGGGCGACTGAGCCTGTGAAGCCGCGGGACGCCCTTGAATCCCCGCCGACTCTAGGCACTCCTCACTATTGAGGGCGCTTGCATGGCAGTACTACTTCGGTGGCGCACTATCACCCTCGATGCGCTCGCTCAACGCCCGCAACCTGGCTTCATCGACGAGCACCACGCAGCCACGCTTTAGCTCGATCAGGCCCTGGGAGCGGAACTCGTTGAGGATTTTGGTGGCCGTCTCGCGGTAGGTGCCGGCCATCTCGGCCAGCGCCTCGTGGGTGAAGCGCACCTCGGGCGGGCCGCTCGCCGGGCGGAACAGGCGCGGCTTCGGCGGGCGGCCGAGCTGCAGCAGCAGGCTCGCCAGCCGCTCCGGCAGGTTCTTGAAGGCGAAGTCCGAGAGCCGCTGCTCGGCCATGATCAGCCGCTGGCCCAGGATCTCGGCCACCCGCGTGGCGATGCGCGGGTCGCTCAGCAGCATGCCCTTCACGTCCTCGCGGCTCATCAGGCAGAGCAGGCAAGGGCTCAGGGCCTCGGCGTAGCTCTGGTGGAGCCGCTGGCCTAGCAGGGCCATCTCGCCAAAGATCGTCCCCGGTTCCAGCACCGCTGTCGTCAGCGCTTTGCCATCGGGCGAAAGGTGGTAAAGCCGCACGCTCCCTTCCTTGAGGATGAAGAGCACCTCGGCCGCCTGCTCGGGCGAGAAGAAGACCGTGCCGGCGGGGACGCGCTGCATCGGCGCGCGCTTGCCGAGCGCCTCGACCTCCTCGTGCGCCAGGTCGCGGAAGATGTCGGTGTCGCGCAGATAGCTCAGCTTGTCGGGCAGAGGGTCAGGACGCGGGTTGCTCATGCAGGCTCCTTGCTCGCTCCAATAGCTCCTGGTCGCTGCGGTTGCCCAGCAAGATAATCCGGTCGTTCCAGGTGTAGGTGGGAGTGCCAAACACCGCCGGTGGCACCACAGCCCCCGGCGCGCCGATATCGACCACCGCGACCGGTATCTCGGGTGCTCGCTCCTGCAGGCGCGCAGCCTTGATATGGGCCGTCGGCGAGCCAGGGCAGTGCTCGGCCACGTAGATATGCAGCATAGCACTCTCCTCACGCAGGATCCCGCCGCCTGAGCTGCGGGATGCACTTGTTCATATGATACTCAGCTTTCGGCCGGTGCGGGGAGCCCTGCAGAAGCCTCCCTGGGCAGTGCCACGATGCCGTCCACAGCGCTTTTGGCCACGCGGCCGATCGCCTGGAGCCAGCCCTCGGTGCTCGGGTAGGTGTAGCTGACGCAGACCAGGCGCGGGTTCGCGGCCGAGCGTCCGTAGCGATCCAGCAATGATCGGCCCGCCGAACGTCTCCTCGCCGGGGATATGGGGGCGTACCGGCGCGCTCCAGATCCCGGTCGCCATCACCAGGGCTGTCGCCTGGCCCCGCACCGACGATGACGATAGCGCTTCGCGCCGGTGCTGTCATCGCTCCTGCTCCAGAGTCTGGACGGCGGGCGCACCACCTGTGGCAGCTTGTCGAGGATCATTATGCGCATCAGCTCCTCAGTGAGCGCCGGGGCCAGGTACCCGAGCATGGCGATCAGCCGGTTGGCTGCCCCGGGGATGAGTGTGGCTTCGCGGCGCGCTACTGCGGCGTAGAGCAGCTCTGCCAGGCGCTCAGGTGGCATCCGGCGGCCCTCGCGGCGGTTGTCGGGGCTGTAGCGGCGGGCGTGGGCGGTGCGGGTGGGGCCAGGATAGACCGTGAGCACACGCACGCCGCGGCCGGCGAGAGCGGCACGCAGGCTGCGCGCATAGGCGGCCAGGCCGTCCTTACTGGCCGCGTAGACCGCGGCGCCCGGGTAGCCGGTGAAGACTGAGAGCGAGGCGATGTAGACCAGGGTGCCGCCCGGCGCCACCAGCCTTGCGCGCAGCGCGCCGGCGGTCAGTTGCAGGGGTGCTTGGAGGTTCACGTCCAGCACCGCCTGCTGCCGGGCAAGCTCCCCCTCGGCGAAGCGCCCCACCGCGCTGATGCCGGCGCTGTGGACGAATACGTCGGCGGGTGGCCGGGCGGCGAGCTGCCGCAGCGCCTCCCTAAGGCTCATCGGCTGCGCGAGGTTCACGCCGATGAACGTAGCAACACCACCCTGATCACCGATCGCTCGGCAGACGTCGGCAGCCCGCTCGGCATCGCGGTCGAGGATTGTGACCGCGTAGCCCGCCCGGGCGAAGCGCTCGGCCACGGCCCGCCCGATCCCGTCGGCGCCCCCGGTGACGACGCAGTGGCGCGGGTTCGCGGGCGCGGGCGCCGGGCTCCCCCCGCCGGCTCTGGCCGCCGCCCGGTCGACCAATCCGCCGCCTAGGCGGCCGGCGAGGCGCAGCAGCCGGTTGCCGAGTCCAACGGTTGCGACCGGCGCGTCGCCCTCGATGGCGCGGATGATCTGCCGAGCCACTCGATCCGGCGGGGGAAAGCGTGACCAGCCCATGCGCTCCAGCGGCGCGCCGATCTTCGCGTGCATGCCAGTGCGTGTGGCGCCGGGGTGGATCACCTGCACACCGACCCGGCCGCGCAGCTCCACCCGCAGGCCGCGGGCGAAGCCCTCCAGAGCCGCTTTAGTGGCTCCGTAGACGGCGTAGTCAGGCGCTGGTAGGGCGGCTGCCACTGAGCCGATGAAGATCACCCGGCCAGCGACCTCGGCGAGTGTGTGCAGCAGGACGTGGGTGAGGGCGACCGGGGCCCGTAGGTTGGTGTTGAGCAGGGCGTCGATCTCCCCGGCCGCCTGGGCCTCGACCGGGCCGAACGAGCCCACCCCGGCGCAGTGGATCAGCAGGTCAAGCCCATGAATGGCGCGGCGGCGCAGGAACTCGGCCACCACGGCCGCCGCGAAGGGCTGGGCGAGGTCGACGCGGCAGTAGTCGGTTCGTAGCCCCGGCTCGATCGCGGTTGCGGGCCGACGGCCGACGCTCACGACCCGCGCCCCCTCCTCCCGAAAGAGCCGCGCCAGCGCCAGGCCGATGCCGTCACTGGCCCCGGTGATCAGCACCGTCTTCTGTCGCACGTCAGCGCTCCTAGGGCGCCGCAGCGCCGCGTTGCAGCCGGCGCCACAGCGCAGGCCCGAACAGATACACCAGCAGGACAAGATCGAGTAGCAGCTCGAAGACGGTGAACTCGCGCCCGAAGTAACGCGGGTCCCAGTAGCTCACCGGGCTTTGGAAGCGCACGCTCCACTCGAAGGGAAAGAGCAGGAGCGGCCCGTCGTCCACATGCACCGGGATGTCCAGGGCCGTGTGCACCAGGCAACCGGCGAGGAGCCAGAACCACCAATGAGCCGGCCTCCCCACCGACCACCGGAACCGCCAGAGCAACCCGAGCCCAATCAGCAGCAGCGCCGGCGAGTGGAACAGGTTGTAGCCGGCGATCCAGAGGGGATCGCTGAAGTAGCGCTGGTCGTAGGCCTCGCTCCAGATCGGGTAGCTCGCATCGCCGTGGATCACCCGGTGGTACGAAAACGTACCGGCCCACAGGAGCCAGAGTGGAATGTCGGGCAGCACCGCGCCGAGTAGAAACGCGCTGCGCGGGATGGCCAGCTTGCCGCCGGCTGTTGCGCGCTTCCGCAGGGCGGCGTTGATGATCAGGTGGCTGGGAGTGTTCACACGTGCCTTTCGGGGGTGGCCTCGTCATCACAGACGGGGAATAGATGCTCGGCCGGGAGCTCGACGTAGACCCCTCCATCGGCAGGCGTAATGACCGGCTGGAACGCCCGCACCCGGAGCGTCTCGTCGCCCACCCGGAGCTGGTACTCGCTCTGCTCGCCGCGGAAGGTCTGGGCGAGGACGCGCGCGGGCAGCACGTTTGGCCCTGGCGCGCAGTTGAGGCGCATGTGCTCAGGGCGGATCGCGTAGGTTGCACAGCCAGACTGAGCGCCCGCGCCCCAGACCTCCAGGGTGCCGAGGCCGGTGCGCAGCCGGCCGCCGGCTAGCTCGCCGCGAAGAAAGGTTGTCACGCCCATCAGGCGGGCGGCCCGGCAGGTCGGCGGGCGCTCGAACAGCCGCCGCGGCGCTTCAACGGCCAGCAGCTCGCCCCGGTCGAGCAGGGCCACCCGGTCGGCCATGGCCAGGGCCTCGCCCCGGTCGTGGGTCACGAGCAGGGTGGTGATACCCAGCTCGCCCTGGATGCGCCGCACTGCCTCCTGGAGTGTCTGCCGCACGGCGGGGTCGAGGCTGCTGAATGGCTCGTCGAGCAGCAGTACGCGCGGCCGGATCACCAGGGCGCGGGCCAGAGCTACGCGCTGCTGCTCACCGCCCGAGAGCTGGGCCGGCCGCTTACCCTCGATGTCCGGCAGCTCCACCAGGTCGAGCATCCGCCCCACCTCGGCCCGCATTGTTACGCGGCTCGCGCCCTGCACCTTCAGGCCGAAGGCGATGTTCTCAGCCACGCTGAGGAAGGGGAAGAGGTAGGCCTTCTGGAACATCAGCACCGCGCCGCGGCGGTGGGCCGGCACGCCGAGCACGCTGCGGTCGGGCGCCTCGACCCCGGCGATCAGCTTGAGCAAGGTGGACTTACCACTCCCTGAGGCGCCGAGCAGCGCCAGGAGCGTGCCGGGCTCAACCGCCAGCGACACGTCGGCCACAGCCGGCGTGGCCTGGCGCGGGTAGGACTTCGTCACGTGGGCTAGCTCGATCCGAGTCACGGAACCTCTCAGTACTGCTGGCCGATCTCGGCCGCGCCGGCGCCGAGCGCACGGGCGGCCAGGGCGATGGCGAGCACGGGCGGGGCGGCGAAGAGCAGGGCCAGGCCGGCGATCGAGGTCGGGTTGCCGCCGGAGACCGCCGCGAAGAGCAGTACCGGCAGGGTGAGCACCCGCCCGCCGCCGATCAGCAGCGTGAGGATGTACTGGCTCCAGCTCACCAGGAAGGCGAACAGGGCGGCCACGGCCACCCCGGGGCCGATCAGGGGCAGGGTGACCTGAAGCCACACCTGGGCTGGGCTCGCGCCCAGGGTGCGGGCCTGGAGCTCGTAGCTCTCATCGTAGCGTGCGAAGACGCCCAGCAGGGCGAAGATCGCGTAGGGCAGCACTGGCACGAGATGCACCAACACCACCCCCGCGACGTCGCCGGCCAGGCCGAGCCGCAGGAAGAGCACGTTCAGGCCCATGCCGATCGCCACCGGCGGCACGACGCTGGGCAGGAACAGCACCAGCAGCACCAGCGACCGCCCGCGGAAGCGCCGCAGCCCCAGCGCGCGGGCAGCCGGCAGGCCCAGCAGCAGCGCGAGAACGGTCGTCACGCCGGCGGTGAGCAGGCTCGCGCCCAGCGCCTCCCGCGTGCGCGGGCTGCCGAGCTGGCGCAGGAGTGGCTCTGCCGTCCACTCAGCCGGGAGGAGCTGAGGGAAGAACCAGCGCGTCGAGAAGGCGTAGAGCACGAGGGCGAGCACCGGGCCGACCAGCAGTGCGGCGAACAGCGAGCGCAGCACAACGGACGTAGCACCACGAACCTGTATCGCCGGTGTTGCGGTGTTGAGCAGCTGACCGTGCATTGGACTAGGTTTGACGTCGTACATAGGCAATTCCAACAATAGCCACCGTGACCAGGCTGATGAGCAGGCTGATCGCCATGCCCTCGGCCCTTTAGTTCAGGTCGGGGTTGACGAAGAACTCCAGCGCCAGCACCGCCATCGTGCGCGGGTGGCGCACGCCGAGCAGCGCCGGCACCTCGTAGGACCCGAAGACGAAGGCGAAGACCAGGGCCGACCCCGCCGCGAGGGCCGGCAGCACCAGCGGCAGGGTCACGTAGCGCAGCCGCTGCCAGGGCGAGGCGCCCAGGTTCTCCGCCACCAGGTTGTACTGGGCACCCTGCGTGCGGAGCACGGCCAGGACGATCAGCGCCAGGAAGGGGATCTCCTTGCTCACGTAGTGCAGGATGATCCCCAGCCCGTAGCGGTCCCGCACCAGCACGGGGAAGTCAGCAGGGGCACCGAGCAGGCCGAGGGCGTAGGCGATGCGCGCGAGCAGCCCGCTCTGGGCCAGCAGCAGCCCGAGCGCCACCGCCCAGACCAGGTGCGGAAAGGCGAGGTTCAGGTTGAGCACGAGCAGCGTGGACCCGGTAGGCTGCCGCCGTCCCCCGGTCAGGGCGGCGGCGACGAGCAGCGCGCCGAGGGCCGAGAGGGCCGTCGAGGCGCCGCTCACCCAGAGTGAGAAGCCAAGGGCCGGCCAGAACTCACGCGCGACCGGCGCGCCGCCGGAGAACAGGCCCCGGTAGGCGTCGAGGCTCAGGCCCGGATCGCTGACGACCGGCAGCGCGCCGAGGCTCTGGGCCACGCCGTAGGCCAGGCTCGTGCCGACGAGTAGCCCGACCACACCGAGGGCCGGGGCTAGCGCCAACCAGACCCCGAACGCTTCGCGGACGCGTGTCACTGGCTGGACCCGATCAGCACGTTCTGGCGCCAGCCCTCCTCCACCAGCGTCTGGTATGCGCCGGCCGAGTCGCCGACGAGCGATGCCGCCAGGTCTTCGGCGGGGGTGGCCGCCGCGCCGAGCTGAGTCTGCGCGGCCTCCAGGGCGTCGAGCTGAGCCTGGTCGGTCACACGGACCATGTCGATGGCGTAGCCGAGGCCGAAGCCGTTCTCGGGCAGGATCTGCGCCGCCTGCAGTTCGGGCTCCAGAATCAGGTTGGCCAGCACCAGGGCGGCGGCCTGGTTCGAGGCGTTCCGCGGGATGGCCAGGTAGTTGAAGTCGCCGATCATGTAGTCGTCGAAGACGAAGGCCCGCGCGGTCTCGGGCACCAGCCCCTGGGCGATCAGCGGGCCGGGGCCGGCGATCGCCTGGGTGATGCTGAAGTCGACCTCGCCGTTGGCGAACAGGCTGTGCAGCTCGTTCTCGTCCTTGGGGTAGGTCTCGCCCTGGCGCCACAGGTACGGCTTCAGCTCGTTGAGGTAGGCCCAGAGGTTCGGCGCCTGCTCGGCCCAGACCTGCTCGTCGTAGGCGAGCCACTGCTTTGCGTCGCCGCTCAGCTCGAACAGCGCGCCCTTCACAAAGCGCGTGCCCTGGAAAGCGCCCGGCCCCGGCGCGATATAGGTGAAGCGGCCGGGGTTGGCCTTGGCCCACTCCAGCAGTCCGGCGTAGGAGCGCGGCAGCTCGTCCTCGCCCATCCGGGCCGAGTCATAGATCAGCTGGAACTGGGCCGACGACCAGCGGCTCTCGTAGCCCTCCACCGGCTCGCCGAAGTCGAGGTAGATCGCCGGGTTCTCCCAGTCGACGAGACTCGCGTTCGGGATGCTGCGCGACCAGTCGGGGAGCAGCATGTCGGCCTGCTTGAGCGGGAGGAAGTTTTCGCCGTTGATCCAGATCACATCCACCGCGCCGGCCTCGACCCCGGCCTCCTTCTCACTAAGCACCTGGTTGACGGCGTCCACCGTGTCGGCCAGCGGCACGCGGTTCAGCGTGATGCCGTAGCGCTCCTGGAGGGTCGCGCCGTAGAACTCGTCGACGAAGCGGTTGATGCTCTCGGAGCCGCCCCACAGGTACCAGTTGACCGTCTGGCCCCGGGCGGCGGCGACGACGCTTTCCCAGTCGTCGAGGTTCAGCTCGCCGCTCGTGGCGGCGGGAGCGGCGGTCGTCGGAGCGGCGGGGGCGACAGTCGGCGCTTCGGGGGCAGCGGTCGACGCGGCGGGGGCGGCGGGCTGGCCCCCGCAGCCGGCCAGCACGAGAGTCAGCAGGGCGAACAGGGCGAGGAGGCGTCCACGGGAGGGCTGCATCGTGTCAAGCTCCTTTAGAGCGAGTTAGGCGGCGCCCTCGCGCCGCCGCAGCAGGCGCGAGATGACGAGGCCGGCCACGAACAGCACGGCGGAGAGCACCAGCGTCCACGGGTTGATCGCCGAGATGCTGAAGTTGCCGGCGAAGATATCGTCGATGTCGAGCGAGGCGCCGGCCAGCACAAAGGTGAGCGTGCCCGGGAGCGAGCCCAGGATCGAGGCCAGGATGTAGGGCCGATAGGGCACGCGCAGGAAGCCGGCCAGGTAGTTGACCAGGTCGTAGGGCAGGTAGATCAGGCGCATCACCAGCACCGTGCTGAAGGCGTTGGCCCGCAGGCGCTCGGCGTAGCGGCTGACGAAGCTGTCGCCCGCCCCGGCCTCGCCCTCGGGCAGCACGCCCTGACCGAAGGCCCGCCCGAAGCCGTAGGCCAGGGTCGCAGACATGTTCGAGCCGATCACCACGAAGAGCGTGCCCCAAACTGGCCCCCAGATCGCCCCGCCGAGCAGGGTGACGACGATCGCCGAGAAGAAGGCCAGCGGGCGCAAGGTGTAGATCAGGATGTAGAGCAACGGGCCGAGCGGCGTGCGCAGCAGGTCGACGACGTCCCTGAGGGTCTGGCTGGGCGAGCTGTCGGTGATCAGGCTGTAGGCGAGGAAGCTGCCGGCGAGGGTGAGCCAGATCGCCGCGGCGAGCAGCTTCTGCCAGTGGCGGGCCAGGAACCCGTCGCGCCGTGGGGTCGCGGCAGTGGTGGGTGTCTCAACCATGGACGCGGTATCCTTACATGTGCTAGAGCGCCCGTGCGGCCCAGGCCACGCGCTGAACAACGGTGAGCAGCACCAGGGCGGCCATCAGCCCGAAGAGCGGGACGAGCGCGCCGGGGAAGAGCAGGAACAGCGTGAACAGTACCACGGTCTCGGCGCCCTCCATCAGCCCCGTGGGCATGGTCACCGTGGTCAGCTCGCCGCGGGCCTGAGCGCCGGCGCTGCGCTTCTCCAGCAGGGCGGCGAGGTACATCCAGCTCGCGCCGTTGATGTAGAAGCTGGCCAGGAGCAGGGCCAGAGCAAGGTAGGCGGCGGGCGTGCCGGCCGCAAGGGCCAGGCCGAGGGGCACGGCGACGTAGACGACGTGGTCGAGCACGATGTCGAGGTAGGCGCCGAGGTCGCTCTGCTGGCCGGTGATGCGCGCCAGGGTGCCGTCTAGCCCATCAAGGACACGGTTCGCCGCCCAGAGGCCCAGGGCCAGCAGATAGGCGCCCTGCCAGGCGGCTACCGCTGCGGCGACGCCCATGACGGCGGCGGCAATCGTCACTACGGTCGGGTGGAGCCGGCGCAGCGGCCCGCGCACCAGCGGGGTGAGCACCGTCTCTTTTGGCGCGCGCAGGGCTTTGTCGATCATCGCGAGGGCCCTCATTTCGTTCATCTGCTGCCGTTCTTCAAAGGCAGTGTAGGCGACCCGAGAGCTGCGAACTGTGAGCCAGTGCACATTCGCCGCGTCTCGCTCTCCGCTCCTCCGATGAAGCGGCATGCTTGGTGGTGACGGTTCGAGGCGCCACCACCCACCCGGTGTTCAGACGCCGCGGTCGCAGCGCCGGCGCAGGACAAACGCCAGCGCCGCGCTCGCGGCCATCAGGCCAACCGCGGCGAGCAGCATAGCGGGGTTCAGGAGTGCATCGCCTTCCCCGATGCTGCCCACAGCGCTGCTGGCCAGCACGATGGCGACGACTCCCGACAGGCTGCCCAGGGTGTTCCCCAGCAAGAACTGCCCGAGGCGCACGTGGAGCAGCCCGACCAGGTAGTTGACCGGGTCGTAGGGCAGGAAGCTCAGGCGCAGCACGATCACGCTGAGCAGCGGCAGGCGCTGGAGCCGCGGGCCGTAGCGCGCGCACAGCCGCGCGAGGCGGCCGTGCTCCTGCCGCGACAACCGGCCGAGGCCATAGGTGAGTAGCGCTGAGAGGTTGCAGCCGACCAGGGTATACAGGACGCCGAGCGCCGGCCCGAACAGGCCCCAGCCAGGCCGCCGAGGAGCGCTGCGGGCACAAGCAGCAGCGGGCTGAGGGCCGCTACGCCGATGAAGAGCAGCGGTCCGGCCGGCCCACTCCGGCAGGCCAGCACCAGCTGCCCTACCACCTCGGCTGGGGTGAGCATCTCGCGCCAGGCGTAAAGCTGGAGGGAGCCAACCACGAGCCCCCAGGCCCCGAGCACGAAGAGCAGTCGGGGTGGGACGGCGAGGCGGCGCGGCCCCGCGCCCGGCCTGTGCCCTCCCTCAACCACGTGACACCCGCACTCGATTGAGGGCAGTGGGGCGTCTGCGGAAGCCGAGCCGCTTGCGCAACGTCAGGGCGGACGCCGAGTACTTCACGCTCTCGCTCGCGAAGAAGCGCGCCACCTCGGCCATGGTCGCGTCGCCGAAGAAGTGCCGCCGGAAGGCGCCCTCGCCCATGAAGCCCGCACTGCTCTGGCGCAGCAGGCTCAGCCGCAGCTTGTTCCGCGGCAGGTGGTTCCTGCCCGCCAGAAGCTGTCGGAAGGCCCAGGGGATCCATGGGGTCGCGTCGTAGAGCGCGCGGATCTCCGTCACCGCTCGCTCCACCGCCGCCTCGTCGCACGGGTCGACCGCCTCGATGATCGCGTCAATCCGATCTGCCAGCGCCTTGAACTCGCCGAAGCCCCCGCCCACCAGCCGCAGCGTCTGCACTACAGCGAAGTACTCGGCGCGGCTCCGCGCCCGCCCCCGCGTGCTCAGCAGCTTCACGTACTCAGTGTAGGCGCCGAGCAGCCAGAGGATGCTGTAGACCGACCAGAGCTTGTAGTTCGACTGGGGGATGACGGCCTGGAGCGAGCGGCGCAGCTCCTGCGGGCGGCCCTCCTCGTGGTGGAGGAAGCTGAAGTGCCGCTTGAGCCCGTGGGAGGCGCCGATCTGGGCGAGGTAGTGCTTGGAGCTGAAGAAGGCCAGCTCAGGGACGTCGAAGAGCTCGGCCATGGCCCGCATGGTCTCGGAGGTTTCAAGGATCATCGACTCGCCGACGGCGAACTTGGGGTGGACGCCGGCCTCAAAGATGACCACCCGCAGTCCGTGGCGGGCCAGGATGGCGCCCAGGCTAGAACCGCTGATGCCCGAGCCGATGATCGCGACGTCGTACCGCTCACGCGCGTCTGCCACAGACCCTCCCGTATCTCGCCGCTCATCGCGGCTCTTGCCCACCCCACCACCGCACGAAGCAGAAACTGGGATGGTTGGAGCGTACCAGGGTGCTCGCTATCGAACTGTAAGATTGCTTACACTGGGCGTGATAGCAGCGTAGCAGACAAAGCTTATAAAATCCTTGCGAAGGTGTGACGGCGAAGAGATTTCATCAGACAAAGGTGTTTCCGTGATCGAGGAAACCATCGCTCGTGGTGAGGCCCGCCGCATCTACGACCGGCTCGGCGCAGGGCTGGATCGGGTGGCCCGCTTCGAGGGGCGGGCCAAGGCCCTCGCCCTCGACCTGCTGGCGGTTGAGCCGGGCCAGCGCGTGCTCCACGTCGGCGTCGGCACCGGCGCGGAGCACCAGGCGCTCCAGCGCGCGGCGGGGCCGCGGGGGCTGGTGGCCGGCTGCGACCTGTCGCGCGGCATGCTCGAGCTCACCCGCCGCCGCGCCGACACCCCGCTCTGCGAGGGCGACGCCGCCCGCCTGCCGTTCGCCTCTCGCATGTTCGACCGACTCTTCTCAGCCTACATGCTTGACCTCATTCCGCTCGCCGAGATCCCGCTGGTGCTGAGCGAGTTTCGCCGCGTGCTGCGTCCGGGCGGCCGGCTCGTCCTGGTCTCCCTCTCCGAGGGCGTCAACCTGCCGAGCCGGCTCTTCGTCGCGGGCTGGAAGCTGGCCTACCGCCTCGACCCGGGGCGGCTCGGCGGCTGCCGCCCGCTCCGGCTCGCCGCCCCGCTGACAGGGGCCGGCTTCGCGGCCGAGCGCCACGTCGTCGTGCAGCGCGGCTTCCCCAGCGAGCTGCTCGTCGGCGCGTAGCGCGGCAGGCGTGCGTTCCCCTGCCGCTCAGCTGCGCGAGGGCCTGGGCCGGGCGGCAGAGGCGGCGGGCGCGGGCCGGGCCCAACGGTGACGCAGGAAGGCGACCAGCTCGCCGCGCAGCCCCGTCAGCGTCTCGCGCAGAAAGGCGTCGGCCACCTTCTGCACGCCGCTGGAGAAGGTCGGGTAGGGGTAGACGACACGATAAAGCTTGTAGAGCGAGATCCCCTCCTGGATGGCCAGCGTGAAGAGCGAAATCATCTCCGAGGCCCGCGGCCCCACGATCGTCACGCTCAGGATCTTGCCCGTCAGGCGCGTGGCGTCCACGATGATCGCGCCCTGCTGCACGTCGTCGGTGTAGCCGCGGTCGGTCTGCGTCACCAGATCGACCCGGATACGCTTGATCAGCTTCGGGTGGTAGCGCTCCGCGACCTGGCGCTGGCTCATCCCGGCGGTGGCCACCTCCGGGTCGCTGAAGGTGGCGCTCGGGTAGAACGGCTCGGGCGCGCGGGCGGGCAGCCAGGGGAAGGCGATCCGCTGCACCACGCGGCGGCCCTGGGCGTTGGCCGAGTGGGTGAAGGCCGAGGTCGCGGTCACGTCGCCGATCGCGTAGACGTTGGGCACGTTGGTGCGCCCGTAACTGTCGGTGGCGACACCCTCGCGGGGCGAAAACTGTACACCGGCGCGCTCAAGGCCCAGCCCCTCGACGTTGCGCTCGCGGCCCACGGCGATCAGCACGTAGTCCACGCCCTCCAGGGCGGTGATCTGGCCGGCCCGCTCGACGCGCAGCGTTTCGCTCGCCTCGTCGTAGGAGTGGGCGCTCACGCCGAAGTGAAGATTGATTCCCTTGGCGCGCATTGAGGCCTCGACAGCGGCGGCCGCCTCGGGCAGGTGGCGCGTGAGCAGGCGGGGGGACGTATCGACCAGGCTGACCTCGCTGCCGAGCTTGCGGAAGGCGAAGGCCAGCTCGACGCCGATCACGCCGCCGCCGACGATGGCGAGGTGGCGCGGGGCGGCGGGCAGCTCGAAGACGCTCTCGTTGGTGAGGGCCCGCTCGGCGGGCAGGCCGGGGATGGCGAGCCACCGGGGCCGCGCCCCTGTGGCGATCACAACGTTCTCGGCGCTGAGCGTGCGCTCGCCGCCCTCGGGCAGCTCCACGACGACCTGTCTGGGGCCAGTGAGGCGCGCGCGGCTGAAGATCAGGCTGAGGTTCTTCACCTCGCCGAACTCGTGGGTCTCCTTCTCACGCAGGGCGTCGCGCTTGCGCCGCACCTCAGCGAGGGCGCCGTTCGGGTCGGAGGCGCCCCGCTCCTCGGCCTGGTGGATGAGGGTCTTCGATGGCACGCAGCCGACGTTGGTGCAGTCGCCGCCCACATGCAGGGCCTCGATCACGGCCACGGCCTTGCCGAGATTTGCGAGGCCGACAGCGACGGTTAACCCGCCCGACCCGGCCCCGATCACGATCGTGTGGAAGCTGTCGCTCACGCCTTACGCTCCTCTTCGCTCCAGTGTCGACGCGGGCCCGTAGCGCGCGGCGGCTCGGTTCACCCCAGGGTAGTGTACGTGCTGCGCCGCCACCAGACTGTGAGCCGCCTTACACAACCGACCCGAGCCTAAGGACGCCGCGAGGCAGATCCGGCTACATCGCCTTCTGGCACGGGGTGTGGTCGAGGCGTAGCGCCAGGTCAAGCCGGTAGGAGCAGAGAGGGCCGGGCGCGTACGCGCGGCACTCTGCTCTGCTATTGCGCTGGCTCCGACACACCCCGCTGGTCGTCGGCGGGATCAGTCGGTGGCGCCCCGCCGCCCGACGACCGCTACGGCAGCGCCCAGCTGGACGGCTCGGCGTAGGTTTCGCGCCGCCAGCGCCAGCCCGGGTGGAGGATCATCCCCGGCTCCTCGACGGTGTACAGGGCCGCGAGGGCATAGTGGATCAGGCTCAGCTGCTGGGCCCGGTTGCCCGGCTCGCCCAGGGGATGCCCGAACGGCCACTTCAGGTGCACTGCCCGCGGCGGGCGCACCCGCTCCGCGATCTCGCGCAGCCCGACCACGCACACCGTCGCGATCCCCGCGGCCTCAATCTCCCGTGCGACCAGTCCCACGGACTGGTTGCAAATCCCTCAGGCCGGAGTCAGTAGCACCGCATCGACCTGCTCCTGGCGCAACCGTCGCGCCACCTCGGGGGCGGTGCTGCGCAGCAGGGTCTTGACGTGGGGCGGCTCGATATGGCCCATGAAGCTGTAGCCCGTGCCCAGGCTGCCTAGCGCCCCCTGCGCGACCAGCTCGCGGCCAAGGGCCAGGGGGAAGAGGATGTTCAGGTCACGCTCGGCGTCGCGGTGGTCGTAGTAGTCGTGGGTGATCGTCAGCTGCTCGGCGGGGGTATCGGCCGGGACGGTCCGGAAGCTTGGGTCGCCGCGTGAGTCGCCCATGTCGAAGGGCGGCTGGCTGCGCAGATGCACGCCACCGGTGGTCACGAGGGCGATCCGGCAGGCGCGTAGCGGCTTGCGCAGACGGACGAACGGCACATCGTCGCTGGCGACGGCATCAAAGCGACGGCCCCAGCGGCGGGCCAGGGCCGGGAGGGAGGTCAGGAGCCGCCCGTAGGCGCGGCTCACTCGCTGGCGTAACTGGTTTCGTGTGAACACCATACGTCCTTCTTGCTCAAAGCTTCCCATTGGCCCTCCAGCGCGAGGTCCTGAAGGATATCAACCTCGGCCAGGAACCAGAGCTTGTCCATCGCTGACCACCTTCCTCACGCCACAGAGCGTAGCTCCACCTGTCGCCAGCGCAGCCTCGGTGTCGAGCAGGTTGAGCAGGGTGGGGAGGGCCGGGTTGCCCAGCGAGACGATGCGCTCGCCGAGCACGTAGGTCGGGGTGCCGAAGACGAAGGCCGGCTTCTCGGCGTCCGGCTGGTCAAGGTCGACCAGCTCGACCGGGTAGGCCGGGCGCTGCTCGCGCACCTCGGCAACGAGCTGGCGGGTGCGGTCGCAGACGAAGCAGCCGGCGGAGACGTAGACGCGCAGGGGCTTCATAGTCGCTGTCCTGAGTGGTAGCGCGGGGGGCTGTGGCCCGCCCCGCCGAAGATAGCGGTAGGGTTGGCGCTGGGTTCAGCGTTGGACGAACCAGGCGAAGACGAGGCCGGTGACGAGACCGAAGATCAGGTGGCCGAGGCGGCTGATCAGCATGGGGCCGGTGAGGGCCGCGCCGAGCTACAGGCCCATGCCCATCATCAGGGGCATGAGCACCAGCGGGCCGAGCACGCACCAGATCGCCCCTAGATCGCGCCCTGGCCGAAGCTCGTACTGCGGGCGCCGAAGAGCGCCGCGAAGCTGGCGCCGATCACCGCGCTGATGACCATGTGGACCAGGAAGCCCACAGCGCGGAGCTGCTGCCAACCAAGCTGGCTATCATCGGCAGCATGCCCATTATCGCCATCATCACGCCGAAGACCACCCCGCCCGCCAGGCCGCCGATCACGCCGCCGCTCACCTTCTGGTTCATCCCGCTCTGGGTTCGCGCTACGGTCGCCATCGTGGTCCTCCTGTTTCGGGGCAGCTGCCCCACATTGCTTGCTCGCTGACACCAGTGTAGGCCCGTCCCGCGCCGAGAACTGTGAGATTGAACACACAACGGGCGATTGCCTCGGTGCTGTGGTGGCGCTTCGCGCGCCGACCGTCTTCCCTCCCACCGCCCTACTGAATCAGCTTCCCACTCTCCAAGCCTCGCGATGAGGCGCAGCCTCCGGCAGGGTGGTGATTTGCACCAGGTGTGCGACACAGCAAACAGGGCAAAAGGGTGTAAACTGAGGATATGCTGTGTCAGCGATTGGAGGAGACTATGGCCGTTGTTCAACCAGCGCCGACACCGACCGATGAAGTGCTCGACTTCCTGCTCTCGGCGCCCACCCCGGAGGCTGTCGTGGCGCTGCGGCCATCGCCCGCTGCGCAGGAGCGGCTGCGCTATCTGCTCGACGGCAACCGCAACGCGAGCCTCAACGACGCCGAGCGCGCCGAGCTGGAGGGCTACCTGCAGCTCGAGCACTTTGTGCGCCGTCTCAAGATCCGCGCCCGTGAGAAGCTGGCTGCGGGGTCATGACGTACATCCCCGAGGCCCTGCGCCGCCTGGTTGCCCAACGAGCCGGCGGCCGCTGCGAGTACTGCCGGCTTCACGAGGACGACGCCTTCTTCACCCACGAGGTCGACCACATTTACGCCGAGAAGCACGATGGGCCGACCGCGGAGGGCAACCTGTGCCTGGCCTGCGCCGAATGCAACTGGAACAAGGGCAGCGACATCTGCTCCCTCGATCCGGAGAGCGGTGACATTGTGGCGCTCTTCCACTCGGTCTGCGCGTCGTTTATCCCCACCGCTGCGCCTCCTTCCCTCGCCTTCGCCCGTTGCCTGCCCTCCCAGAACAGCCCCACCCCATCGTGGACTGATGTGCCAGCCGCACACGGTTGCGGCTGGCTGTGCCCGAAGCCCGCGTCGAGCGGTCTCCGGCCACCCGCGCCGTTGCGCGGAGGTGTCGCCGCCTGCGCCGGCGACGCTGCCGCGTGGCAGCCGAAAGGCCCTACTCGCCTCAGCACGCGAAGGCGTGGTCAGCGCAGGCCGCTCTTTCGTGAGCAGCGGGGAGCGCTGGTAGCCAGGCTCGCTCCTGCCTGCGGGCGGCCGGGTTCTGTGCTTGTCAGCCTGCCACACCCCACGCCCACGGCGCAAGGGGCGCACCGTCTTTCGGCTCCCCCCCGAGCAAGACTGGTGCGCCTTCTTCCTTGCCGCCGGGCCGTGGGAGGCGGCGCTTGGGGGTCACGAACCCGACGGACCGCCACAGGACAAGGAGGAACTCCCGATCGCCACCAACCGCACCCGCCCCGCCCTCGACGACGAGCAGCTCTCCGACGCTGACCGCGCCGCTATTGACCGCACCCTCGCCGAGCCCGGCATCACCCTCTCGGCCGACGAGCTCGCCGCCCTGCTCGCCACCGGGGGCGACGACGAGGTCCGCGACCTGTTGGCGCAGCCGGCGCGAAGCGCTATCGCCGCCGGCCAGGTCGCCGAGGCGATCGGCGTCGCGAAGTTCGTGCGACGTAGCAAGCCGAGTGAAGGAGGATAACCTCACGAGCGGATGGTAGCAATCCTGCCATCCCAGCGGATTCCGTCCCGCTGTCCCCACGTAACAGGGTCATCGACCCCGACCACGCCAGCAGTACGTAAGGAACC
>Ga0164290_1001348_pt1 | contig 38972 bp, 35 predicted proteins | sample Micstemetagenome_FD_108782 | JGI IMG/M metagenome (GOLD analysis project Ga0164290, IMG submission 108782) | Contaminated culture microbial community from soil near Moab, Utah, USA - Microcoleus steenstrupii SON62 (Illumina Assembly) | ecosystem: Environmental > Terrestrial > Soil > Soil crust...
AACGCCGCTGAGTGGGTCCTGCGGGGTCGTCTCATGCTCTTCGCTCCTGGTTTCGCGGCTCGCGCCGCCTATTGGAGCAGAAGCTTCACTTATCCGCCTGTCCGAATTCCTGGGGCCACCTCTGACATCGCTGGACCCATAGTAAACCGAGATCTCACAACACCAGCGGTACTGGACTGTGCCTTCCAATGCGGTTTCACGCACGGTTGGTGGGAGAACAAGCATGATCCCAGGAAAGATCACTGGCATATCCAGACAGGAAAGGGCGGAAATGTCCCACCAATCATCCCCTCGTGGACGGGGTTGTGACTAAGACTGGGCGGCGGTAGATGCAATACAGAGGCGTGCACATGCCAAATCCAACCTTGCTGTTTCGTCTCGCGGCAGCGTTCGCCTTAGCCGTTGCCGTTGGCTGCTCGACAGAGAGTCGCGCGGACTCTATGGAAGAGATGCGGGTTGGAAAATGCCCGTCAGAGACAAATGTTCAACGATTTTTGGTAGAAAATCTCGAGGACCGCCTACGGTGTGGCCACTTCCATGGTCGCTACGCAATAGAAGTGTGTGAATCCAACAAGTGCGTCGCGTTCTACGAAAATCCGCGGTCGTCTAGAAGAACGTTCTGGGATTTTGCGATCTTGTATTTGACCCTGGTAGAAACCCCCGAGGCTCTTTCTGAGAAGACCTCGAAGAGGAAAGCTTTGATCTTCGAAGCAATTGATCGCAATAAGGGGCGGTGCAAGTCCAAGACAAGAGACGCGCATTTCCGATGCGTCATTCTCTCGCTAGCCGCGAATATAAATGTCTCATACGTTACCTATAATGAAGGACATCGCGTCGACGAACCAGTGGATGTCTCTACTGTTGCTCCAGCCGCATTCGACTTTTAGCCCGGAGTGACGTCGTCCCATGAATGGAGCTGGATCACGGGGTGGAAGAACGAGGTCACGTGAATTGCGCGAACGGGGTCAGATCTTTCACGTGCGCGTCAATACGCCCCGGTCTATCTCGGATTCGAGCATCCGCGCCCAGCGTCGCGCGTCTGTCCGGCTATCAAAGCTCTTGGTGACCGGCTTTATTCCCCGCCGACGCACCTGCGCCTGCCATTTCCCACTTTCCAACTGCCTGAGCGTTGCCATTCCGCGCCCTCCAGTGTGATGGGCGTGTGATGGCAAGGCATGTGGGGCAGGGTAGGACGTAGCGAAGTCCTTGTTTACCTTGGCGCCCCGAACACGAATCGAACGTGCGACCTGCCCCTTAGGAGGGGGCTGCTCTATCCACTGAGCTACCGGGGCGTGCGGGCGGGATTCTAATCGAAAGGGCCTAGGGTTCCTCGCGAGGGATTGAAGGCAGTGCCGGTTTTCCTTCGCCCTCTACCTCTCCCTCTCCCGGAAGGAGAGGGACGTGCGCCCCTTCCCCCACCGAAGGTGGGGGAAGGTTGGGATGGGGGCGAGCGGTGCCTAGCGTTTGCAAGGGGCATGCTCTTGAGGACGCTGCCCCCACCCCAACCCTCTCCCAGCTGAAGCTGGGGGAGGGAGTAAAGCCTCGGGTAGCATACCGCCCTCGCAACTGCTGCCCGCCGCAATGCCGCTCCTCACGTTCGAAGCCGTCAGTCACGCCTATGGCCACGTCGCTCTGCTCGACCGGGCTGGTCTCGTCATCGACGGTGGCGATCGGGTCGGGCTCATCGGGCGCAACGGCACGGGCAAGTCGACGCTGCTCGCGATCGTCGCCGGCGATCTCGCGCCGGACGACGGGACGGTCTGGCGTGCGCCGGGGCTCAAGGTCGCGCGTGTCCTGCAGGAACCGGCGCTCGCGGCTGATGCGACGGTGTTCGAGGCTGTCGCCGACGGACTGGGACCGGTGCGCGACGCGATCGTGGATTACCACCATACCGCCGCACACATGGGCGACGCCGGCGTGGACACCGATGCCGCACTCGCGCACCTGGCGGAGCTGCAGACGGCCCTCGAAGCCGGCGACGGATGGCGCGCGAAGTCGCGGGTCGATGCGACGCTGTCGCGGCTCGGCCTCGATGCGGAGACAGCGGTCGGGACTCTGTCGGGCGGCCTGCGCAAGCGGGTGGCGCTCGCGCGAGCATTGGTATCGGAACCGGACCTGTTGCTGCTCGACGAGCCGACCAACCATCTCGACATCGATTCGATTCAATGGCTGGAAGAGGCGCTCGATTCCTTCCCCGGTGCGCTGATGGTGGTGACCCACGATCGCCGGTTTCTCGATCGCGTGACGAAACGCATCGTCGAACTGGATCGCGGCCGCCTCGCGGTCTTCGAGGGCAATTATTCCGAGTACCGGCGGCGCAAGGACGAGATGCTGGCGGCCGAGGCGGTGGTGAACGCCAAGTTCGACAAGGTGCTGGCGCAGGAAGAGGTCTGGATCCGCAAGGGGATCGAAGCGCGGCGCACCCGCAACGAAGGGCGCGTGCGGCGGCTCGAACGGTTGCGCGACGAGCGTGCGCGCCGGCGCGATCAGCTCGGCAAGGTGAATCTCACCATCGCCGAGGGCGAGCGCTCCGGCAAGCTGGTCGCGGAGTTCGAGGACGTGTCGAAGGCCTTCGGCGCGCGCAAGGTCGTAGACGGATTCTCCGGCCGCATCCAGCGCGGTGACCGCGTCGGTCTCGTGGGGCCGAACGGTGCGGGCAAGAGCACGTTCATCAAGCTGATGCTGGGTGAACTGCCGCCCGACCGCGGCAAGGTGCGGCTCGGGACGAAGCTGGAGGTGGCTTATTTCGACCAGTTCCGCGAGCAGCTCGATCCTGAAGCTTCGGTCGCCGACGTCATCAGCCCCGGTTCGGACTGGATCGACATCGGCGGGGAGCGCAAGCACGTGATGAGCTACCTGGGCGACTTCCTGTTCTCGCCCGAGCGGGCCCGGTCGCCTGTGAAGAGCCTCAGCGGCGGCGAGCGCAATCGCCTGCTGCTCGCTCGACTGTTCGCACGGCCGGCGAATCTGCTGGTGCTCGACGAACCGACCAACGATCTGGACGTCGAGACCCTGGAGCTGCTCGAAGCGCTGATCGACGACTACGCCGGCACGGTGGTGCTGGTGAGCCATGATCGGGCTTTCCTCGACAATGTCGTGACCCAGGTGATCGCGTTCGAGGGCGAGGGCAGGGTGAAGGAATACGTCGGTGGCTACGACGACTGGCTGCGGCAGCGCGCTTCGGCATCTGCCGAAGCGCAACCCGCGCGAGCCAAGGCCGAGCGTCCGACTCGTGCGAGGGAAGCGAAATCGGGCCTCGGCTTCAAGGAAACGAAGGAACTCGAAGCCTTGCCCGCTCGCATCGAGCAGCTCGAGGCGGAACAGCGCACCCTGACCGCGCTGATGGCCGACCCCGAGGTGTATCGCGATGGCGAGCGGGCGAAGGCGACCCGCACGCGATTCGCTGCGATCGAGCAGGAACTGGCCGCCGCCTATGAACGCTGGGAGGCCCTGGAGGCGCGCGCGTCGGCCTGATCCGCGCGCTGCCAGCAGACGAACCGAGGAGAACACCGATGCGAACCGCCAAGATCTCGATCATCGTCCTTGCCGGCGTGCTGACGGTCGGCCAGGGCTTTGCCGCCAACACGAGCTTCATGCGCGATTCCGTGCTCGCGGAGCTACGTGATGACGACGTGACCCTGCTGCTCGAGACCATCGAGGAGACGCTCGAGCTCCCGCAAGGCGAGCCCCACTCGTGGGAAAACAAGGCGAGCGGCGCCAAGGGAACCGTCACCCGCCTGGGCGGGTACTCGAAGGATGGCCGGGAATGCCGCAAACTGCGGGTGGAGACGCAGGCACGAGGGCGTTCGGGCGACAGCGAGCTGGATTACTGCCGCGCCCCGTACGGACGTTGGGAGCTTGCGCCACGGTAGTCCAAGGCCGCGGCAGCGACGGCCATCGGGGGGAGGGGAGACATGGCCGAGCAGGTGGATCACTCACCGGGCGAATCACCGTTTCCGGAGGCGCGTGTGGTCGCGCCGGGCGCCCCGTGGCGCTGGCTGGCGCTCGGCATCGCCGATATGCGAGCCGCGCCCGGCGCGAGTCTGTTCTATGGAGGCGTGTTCGCCCTGATGGGCGCCGCGCTCATGACGTTCATCACCTCGGCGGCGATCGAGCTGGCGCTGGTCACGGGGTTCCTGCTGGTGGCTCCGTTCCTCTCGGTCGGGTTGTACGACCTGAGCCGCCGGCGCGAGCGGGGCGAGGCGCAGGAGCTGGCCGCCACCCTGACGGCCTGGCAGGCCAATGCGCCGGCCCTGGGGTTCTATGCCCTCATCCTGGCGCTCCTGCTGGCGGTCTGGATCCGGGTCTCGGTCGTAGTCGTGGCGCTCTTTTTTTCCAGCGGGGCGCCGCTGGAACACGGGGTCCTGGCGGAGCTGGCGAGCACCGTCGACGGATGGATCTTCATGGGCGCCTACGCGGCGGCGGGTGGCGGCTTTGCCCTGCTGGTGTTCGCGACCGGGGTCGTCTCGATCCCCATGCTGCTCGACCGCAAGGACATGGACACGATCACGGCCATGATCACGAGCTTTTCGGTCCTGAGGAGCAACTTCGCGACGATGCTGCTGTGGGCGGCCATCATCGTCGTCCTGGTGGCGGCTGGGTTTTTCGCCTACTTCGTGGGGCTCGCGATCACAGTCCCCCTGATCGGCCACGCCACCTGGCACGCCTACCGCGAAACGGTCGCCTGTGTCGGGCAGGTCGAGCCTCGGACGTTCCCAGAAAAATCTTTGTGAATCAGGGCTCGTCCTGTACACTCGCCGACGCTACCCAGCGACCGCCCAACCCCGACCGGCGGGTCCCGGCAGAGGACGACGACTCCGTCTCGCGGTCTGCCTCCACAGGAGAATCAACCCCCCATGCAGTTCTCAGAACTCGGGCTGTGCGAAGAATTGCTTCGCGCAGTGGCCGAGCAGGGCTATACCGAGCCCACCCCGATTCAAGCGAAGGCAATTCCGGCAATTCTGCTCGGCAAGGACATGATGGGGGCTGCCCAGACGGGCACCGGCAAGACCGCCGGCTTCACCCTGCCGCTGCTCCAGCGTCTCAAGCAGCACGCCAGCACCAGCGTGTCGCCCGCTCGCCACCCGGTGCGAGCGCTGATTCTGACGCCGACCCGCGAACTCGCGGCCCAGGTGTTCGAGAGCGTTCGCGCCTACAGCAAGTACATCCCGTTGCGCAGCACGGTCGTCTACGGCGGCGTCGACATCAATCCGCAGACGAAGGACTTGCGTGCCGGTGTGGAGATCCTCGTCGCCACGCCGGGCCGCCTGCTCGATCACGTGCAACAGAAGACGGTCAGCCTGAACCAGGTGGAATTCCTGGTGCTGGACGAAGCCGATCGCATGCTCGACATGGGCTTCATGCCCGACATCAAGCGCATCCTGTCTCTGCTGCCGGCCAAACGGCAGAGCCTGCTGTTCTCGGCCACGTTCTCGGATGAGATCCGCCGCCTCGCGGACGGCTTGCTCAAGGAGCCGGTCACGGTCGAAGTGGCGCGTCGCAATTCCGTCACCGAGACCGTCACCCACGCGATGTACCGCACGCCGGAGGCGCGCAAGCGCGAATTGCTGGCGCGCCTGATCCTCGAACGTGACATGAAGCAGGTGCTCGTGTTCGTGCGTACGCGCCTCGGTGCCTCGCGCCTCGCGCATCAGCTCGTGAAGGACGGTATCGACGCGACCGCCATCCATTCCAACCGCACGCAGCAGGAGCGGACGGATGCGCTGGCCGGCTTCAAGGAAGGCAAGGTGCGCGTCCTGGTGGCCACCGACATCGCCGCGCGCGGCCTCGACATCGAGCAGCTGCCGTGCGTGATCAACTACGAGCTGCCGCACACGCCCGAGGACTACGTGCATCGGATCGGCCGCACCGGCCGGGCCGGGCAGTCCGGCGAGGCAATCTCACTGGTGTCCGATCACGAGCGCGAGTACCTCGAGCGCATCGAGCGGCTGCTGAAAGCCAAGATCATCGAGCAGACGCTCGAAGGGTTCGATCCGTCCGTGCGCGAGGCGCCGCGCGCCCATCGCCTTCCGGTGCGGGAGCGGGAGAAGGGTCGCGATCAGGACCGCGATCATCGCGACCGCGAGCGCGCACCGCGGTCGCATACCCCGCGGCCGGCGCCGCAACCGAAGGATCCGCTGTTCAACCAGCCCTACGAGCCGTCCGCGACCGCGGCGGAGCCGAAACCAGCAGGTCCGGTCTCGGCGAAGCCCGGCCCGAAGCGGCAGGTCGCTGCCCTGTTCCTGCCGCCGCTGCCGGCTGAACAGGAACACTGAAGCCACGATCCCGGCTGCATGGATCTGCGGATGTCGGAGCGGCTGACCACGCTCCTCGAGCGCCCGGAGGACTCCATCTGCCTCGCCGAAGCGGCGTTGCTGGTGGCAGAGGGGCAATACCCGGGGCTCGACATCGAGGACTATCTGGGGCGCATCGACGGCTATGCGCGCGAGCTGCAGGAGCGGCTGGGCGACGACGCCGGCTGCACGCAGCGTCTCGGCGCGCTCAATCAGTACCTGTTCCAGGAGCTGGGCTTCGCTCCGGACGCCGACAACTACTACGATCCGCGCAACAGCTTCCTGAACGAAGTGCTGGAGCGGCGCCGCGGCATACCGCTCAGCCTGTCCATCCTCTACATCGCGGTGGGCCGCCGGCTCGGTCTCGATCTGCGCGGCGTCTCCTTCCCCGGGCACTTCCTGGTGAAGTGCGCCGTCGATGGCGGCGTGGTGGTGCTCGATCCCTACTACCGCGGGCTGTCGCTGTCGCTGGAAGATCTGCAGAAGCGGCTGCGCGAGGTGCGCGGCGGCGAGGTCTCGCGCGCCATCGTGTCCGAGATGCTGGTCTCCGCGGCGCCGCGCGAGGTCATGGTGCGCATGCTGCGCAACCTGAAGGGCATCTATCTCAAGGCACAGCAGTTCAACGATGCGCTGGCGGTGCTCGAGTGGATCGTCCCGCTCGCCCCGGCCGAGCATGAGGAAGTGCGCGATCGCGGCATCGTCTACCAGGAGCTGGAGTGCTTCCGCGCGGCGCTGGCGGATTTCGAGCGCTACGTCGCGGCGGAGCCCAAGGCGGCCGACGCTGAAGCGATCCGCGGCCGCATCGTGGAGATGCAGAAGCTCGCTGCACGGCTGAATTGAGCGCGCCGCCGTCCGGCGAGCGCCTGCACGTCTCGCCCTACCTGCTGCTGGCACTGGCCACCCTGTTCTGGGCGAGCAACATCATCCTCGCCCGTGCCATGCGGGCGGACATTCCGCCGGTGGCCATGGCGTTCTGGCGCTGGACCATCGCGTTCTGCGTGGTCATGCCCTTTGCGTACCGCCGGCTGCTGCAGCATCGGGCGGTATTGTGGCGTTCATGGAAGCTGCTCGCGTTCATGGGCGGCATCGGGACGGCGAGCTACAACACGCTGAGCTACATCGCCCTGCAGAGCACGACCGCGACCAACGCCACGCTGTTCAATTCGCTTATCCCGGTGCTGATCGTGCCGATCGCGTGGCTGGTGCTGCGCGAGCGCATCACGCCGCTGCAGGCGCTGGGGGTCGCGATCTCGCTGGTGGGGGTGATCGTCATCGTGGCGAAGGGCAATCTCGCCATGCTGCTCGATCTCAGCATCAACGGCGGCGATCTTTTGCTGCTGGCCGCGATGGTGCTGTGGGCGTTATACACGGTGGCCCTGCGCTTCAAGCCGCCGGAACTCGACACGCTCTCGTTCCTGGCGGCCATCATCCTCTTCGGGATGCCGGTATTGGCCGTTTTCTACGCCATCGAACTCGCTTCCGGTGCGGGCTTCACGCTGACGCCGGCGCGGGTGATGACGCTGGCCTACTACGGCACCATGCCGTCGGTGGTGGCGTATCTGTTCTTCAACCGCGGCGTGGCGATGATCGGCCCGCAGCGCGCGGGCATCTTCATCCATCTGGTACCCGCCTACGGCGTGGTGCTCTCGACGCTGTTCCTGAACGAGCCGCCGCAGGCTTTCCACGCGGTGGGTATCGCGCTCATTGCCGTCGGCATCTGGTTCACCACGTCGGCGCGCTTCGCCGGACCGGCCGGCGCCGATGTTTGACGACGCGCTGCTCGACGCCTTCGAGAACCGGGTCCGCAAGCGCGATCGGCATCTGGCCCGTTGGGCGAAGCGGGAACGGGTCACCTGCTACCGGGTGTACGACCGCGACATCCCCGAAGTGGCCATCGCACTGGATCGCTACGGCGAGCGGACGCTGCTGCAGCAGTACCTGAGGTCGTCGGAGGAACCGCCGCCGGTGGACATCATGGAAGCGTTGCGGGATGCGGCAGCGCGCGGTCTCGAGGTCGACCCGGCGAGTGTCACGGTCAAGCATCGGCGCAAGGTGAACCGGCGCGAGAGCCAGCACGAGAAGTCGGACGATCCCGGCGCCGATTTCGTGGTGGGCGAGGGTGGTTCGCGATTCATCGTCAATCTCGACGCCTATCTCGATACGGGGTTGTTCCTAGACCATCGCGCGACCCGGCTCCTGGTGCGCGCCGAGGCGGCGGGTCGCCGCATGCTCAACCTGTTCTGCTATACCGGCAGCTTCACCGTGCATGCCGCTGCGGGTGGGGCGCCTGCGAGCGTGAGCGTGGATCTTTCCAACACCTATCTCGCGTGGGCGCGGCGCAACTTCGATCTGAATGCGCTCGATCCCGACAAGCACACGCTCGAGCGGGCCGACGTCCTCGACTGGCTGCATCAGGCGCGCCGACGCGGCGAGCACTTCGGGTTGATCGTGCTCGACCCGCCGGCGTACTCGAGTTCCAAGAAGATGGATCATGCGTTCGACGTGCAGCGCGACCACGGCGAACTGCTCGAACACACTACCGCATTGCTGGAGCCGGGCGGTGTCTTGTACTTCTCGACCAATCTGCGCGGCTTTCGGCTCGACGCCGCTGCATTGGAGGGAATGCGTTGCGAAGACATTTCGGCGCGGACGATTCCTGAGGATTTTCGGAACCAGCGCATTCACCAGTGCTGGCGGATCGAGGCGGGGTAGCGTCGCGCGTTCGGCTTGCCCCCATCCCAACCTTCCCCCACCGCTGGTGGGGGAAGGAGTGCTCCTTGTTGCGTGGCCGCGTCGGCAGATGCACTCCTTCCCCCGACTTCGTCGGGGGAAGGCTGGGATGGGGGCTACGGCTTCTTGGGCACCGCCGGCGGGGTCGGTTCGTCGTCGTCGAAGTCGTCCAGTTCGTCGTCCTTCGACTTCGGCGGATTGCCGTCGTAGATGAGGCTCTGGCGGCGCTGCAGGTAGGCGTCGCGCAGGAAGGCGTAGCGGTCCATGGCGGCCTGATCGAGCAGGCGTTCGGCCGGCAGCAGCGCCGCGCGGTTGTCGAGCAGACGCAAGCCGACGGTGACGTTGCGCTCAGGCACGTGGGAGATGTGCCAGACCGGATCGAAGAAGGTGTCCACGAACCGTCCGGAGCCGTCGCGGAAGTTGCTGGGGCCGAGGAACGGGAGCACCAGGTACGGGCCGGGCGGTACGCCCCAGTAGCCCAGGGTCTGGCCGAAGTCCTCGTTGCGCTTGGGGATACCGCGCTTCGACGCCACGTCCACCAGGCCCAGGCCCCCGAACAGCGTGTTCGCCACGACGCGCGATGCGTCGCTCGCGGCGTTGTTGCCCTTCAACTGCAGCACATCGTTGACCGTGATGACCACGTCCTCGATGTTGGAAAAGATATTGCGGATGCCGGTGCGGGCGAACTGCGGAATCACCTTCGTGTACGCAACTGCCACCGGTTTCGCGGCGTAGCGGTCGGCCACGTCGTTGAAGCGGTAGATGGAGCGGTTGAAGGATTCGAGCGGATCGCCTGGGGTGCGCGGTCCGGTGCTGGCACAGCCGGCCAGCAGCAGGAGCAGCGCCGCCGCGGCACGGAGCCGGTTTGGGACGGGTCGTGGCATTACTTGTCAAGTATAGCAACCGATGGTTTGCAAACCGTCCCGGGTTGCTTCACGATTTCAATCTTTTCCCCGCCGGGTACCGTCGTCGTGCACCGACGCGCCGGCACGGGAACAACAACCACCAAGAGGGGCAGGGATGGATCTGGGAATTCGCGGCCGCAAGGCGATCGTGTGTGCCGGCAGCAAGGGGCTCGGCAAGGGATGCGCCATGGCGCTGGCTCGTGAAGGCGTGGAGGTGACGATCATCGCCCGCACGCAGGCGACGCTGGACCAGACTGCCGCGGAGATCCGCGCCGAGACCGGGAGCGTGGTTCATACGGTTTCCGCCGACATCACCACGCCCGAAGGCCGCGCGGCGGCGCTGGCGGCCTGCCCGCAGCCCGACATCCTGGTCAACAACGCCGGCGGTCCGCCCCCCGGCGACTTCCGCGAGTTCGATCGCGACACCTGGATCAAGGCGCTCGACGCGAACATGCTGACGCCGATCGAGATGATCAAGGCGACGCTGGACGGCATGATCGCCCGCCGCTTCGGCCGCATCGTCAACATCACGTCGAGTGCGGTGAAGGCGCCGATCGACATCCTCGCGCTCTCGAACGGTGCGCGCACCGGCCTGACCGGTTTCGTGGCCGGCCTGTCGCGCAAGACCATTCCCAACAACGTGACCATCAACAACATCCTGCCCGGGTTGTTCCAGACCGAGACCATGCTTTCGCGCGTGGAAGCCATGGCGCGCTCCACCGGGATTACCTTCGACGAGGCGCGCAACTCGCGCCTGAAGACCATTCCGGCGGGGCGCTTCGGCACGCCGGAGGAGTTCGGTGCGCTGTGCGCCTACATCTGCAGCACGCACGCGTCCTTCATCACCGGACAGAATTTCTTGATCGACGGGGGGTCGTACCCCGGCACCTTCTAGAATCCGTGACTGGTGACTCGTGACTCGTGACTGGTGGTCGCGGCTTTGCCGCGACCTTACACCGACTCCGATAGCCGACTGCGATTCCTTTGGCACGTCTTACCAGTCACCAGTCACGAGTCACCAGTCACGTCTTTCCAGACCAAGGAGACCCCCATGAACGCACCCATGACCCTGGAGAAACTGAACCTCAAGGATCCCTCGCTGTTCCGGCAGCAGTGCTACCTGGACGGCGCATGGGCGGATGCGGACGGCAAGGCCACCATCCCGGTGGTCAATCCCGCCACGGGCGGCATGCTCGGCACGATCCCGAAGATGGGCGGAGCCGAGACGAAACGCGCCATCGCCGCCGCCGACGCGGCGTTGCCCGCGTGGCGCGCCAAGACCGCGAAGGAGCGTGCCGCCATCCTGCGCAAGTGGTTCGACCTGATGATGGCGAACCAGGACGACCTGGGCGCCATCATGACCGCGGAGCAGGGCAAGCCCCTGGCGGAAGCGAAGGGTGAGATCGCGTATGCCGCATCGTTCATCGAGTGGTTCGCGGAGGAAGGCAAGCGCATCTACGGCGACGTGATCCCGACCGTCGCGGCCGACCGGCGCCTCGTGGTTATCAAGCAGCCCATCGGCGTGTGCGCGGCGATCACGCCGTGGAATTTTCCGGCGGCGATGATCACGCGCAAGGCTGGTCCCGCGCTCGCGGCCGGCTGCACCATGGTGCTGAAGCCGGCGACGCAGACGCCGTATTCGGCGTTCGCGCTGGCCGTGCTGGCGGAGCGTGCCGGCGTACCGAAGGGCGTGTTCAGCGTGCTGACCGGCAGTTCGAGCGAGATCGGCGCCGAACTCACCGCGAGCCCGGTCGTGCGCAAGCTCACGTTCACCGGGTCGACCGAGGTGGGTGCGAAGCTGATGGCGCAATGCGCGCCGACCATCAAGAAGATGTCGCTGGAACTGGGCGGCAACGCGCCGTTCATCGTGTTCGACGACGCCGACGTGGATGCGGCGGTGGAGGGTGCGATGCTCTCGAAGTACCGCAACGCCGGCCAGACGTGCGTGTGTGCGAACCGCCTGCTGGTGCAGGACGGCGTCTACGATGCGTTCGTCGAGAAGCTCGCGGCGAAGGTGAAGGCGCTCAAGGTCGGCAACGGGACCGAGTCCGGCGTGACCACCGGTCCGCTGATCGACGAGAACGCCGTGGCCAAGGTGGAGGAGCATGTCAGCGATGCCATCGCCAAGGGTGCGAAAGTCGTGGTGGGCGGCAAGCGCCATGCGCTCGGCGGATTGTTCTATGAGCCGACGGTACTTGCGAACGTGACCACGTCGATGAAGGTGACCAACGAGGAGACCTTCGGCCCCGTGGCTCCGGTGTTCCGCTTCAAGACGGAGCAGGAGGCCATCAAGATGGCCAACGACACCGAGTTCGGCCTGGCTTCGTACTTCTATGCGCGGGACATCGGCCGCGTGTGGCGCGTGGCGGAGGCGATCGAGTCGGGGATGGTCGGCATCAATGTCGGCATCATCTCGAACGAGGTGGCGCCGTTTGGTGGTGTGAAGCAATCGGGTCTCGGACGCGAGGGCAGCAAGTACGGGATCGAGGAGTTTCTCGAGGTGAAGTATTTGTGTATGGGTGGGGTTTAGGTCTGCCCCCATCCCGGCCTTCCCCCACGCATGCGCGTGAGGGAAGGAGAGTAGTGCGACGATCGGTGGGGCCGATCGTCGGAGGCTGGGATGGCTGCCCCCATCCCGGCCTTCCCCCGCTGTCGCGGAGGAAGGAGGGGAGTGCGACGATCGGTGAGGCTGATCGTCGGAGGTTAGGACGGCTGCCCCCATCCCGGCCTTCCCCCACGCATGCGCGTGAGGGAAGGAGAGTAGTGCGACGATCGGTGGGGCTGATCGTCGGAGGCTGGGACGGCTGCCCCCATCCCGGCCTTCCCCCGCTGTCGCGGGGGAGGGAGAGGAGTGCGACGGTCGGTGAGGGTGATCGTCGGAGGCTAGGACGGCTGCCCCCATCCCAACCTTCCCCCAGCTGAAGCTGGGGGAAGGAGTGCCTGTGGTTGCTGTGTCTGAAGGGGTGCCTTTGCCCGCCGAAGGTGGGTAAAGCGGTGTACGTCCCCTCCCCCAGCTTCAGCTGGGGGAGGGTTAGGGTGGGGGCCAGCAGCGACCGCTACCCCCGCCCCGCCAACCCTCCGAGCGCCTTCATGAACGCCGCCGCCTTCATCGCCACCGTCGGCGGCAAGTCTCCTGCCTTGTAGAGAGCAGACCCGAGACCGAAGCCGCTCGCGCCGGCAGCCCAGTACTCCGCCATGTTGTCCGGGGTGATCGAACCCACGGGCAGCACCGGTATCTCCTTCGGCAGCACCGCCCGCAGCGCGCGCAACACCTTCGGCGGATTCGCCTCTGCGGGAAACAGCTTCAAGCCGTCGGCGCCGGCAGCAATCATCGAGAATGCCTCCGTCGGCGTAGCGAAGCCGGGCAGGGCGATCATGCCCTTCTTCTTCGCCGCTTCGACCACGGCCGCATCGGCATTGGGTGCGACGATCAGGCGGCCGCCGGCGTCGGCGATGCGTGACACCTGAGTGGAATCGAGCACCGTGCCACCGCCGATCAGCAGCGTATCCGCGTAGCGTCCCGCCAGCAGCGCGATGCTGCTGAACGCATCGGGCGAATTCATGGGCACTTCGATGATGCGGATGCCGGCGCGTTCGAGCGCGGCGCAGACGTCGACCACTTCCTCCGGCCGCACGCCGCGCAGGATCGCCACCAGGGGACAGGATGTCAGCCATTCGTCGATGCGGGCCATGGGCTTCAGGAGTTCCTTCCGAGAGCGGTTGCGAGCCGGAACAGACCGCGCACCGCGGCGTCCGGGTCGAGGACGTGCGCCCGGCAACCGGCGGCGGACAGAGCGCGTTCGTAGCGTGCGGCGAGTGCCTGGGATCCGAGGATGTGCACGGTGCCATCGGTCGGCGCAACCGAAGCGATCTCGTGGCCGATCAGCAGTCCCGACAGGAATTCGTGCGCGGCTTCCGCGGTCAGGGTGCCGGCCAGACTATCGGCCCGCACGCCGAACAGATGATGCAGCAGCCCGCCGGCCTGTCGGGAGCGTGCAAGACCTGCGTCGAAGGCGGCGGGAATGTCGCCCGCGTTCTCCATGGTGCGTCCGAGAATGCTGTGATCGCGCAGGACGGCGAACAACTCGCCCGTCATGTGGGTCGTGAAGGAGACGATGCGACCGTCGTCCACGCGCACCCATTTGCTGTGGGTTCCCGGCAGGCACAGGGTGTGGGTGCCGGGACCGAGATCATCGAGCACGCCGACGATCTGCGTCTCCTCGCCGCGCAGCACGTCGTGCACACCCTGGGCATCGCGGGTGATCAGCCCCGGGACGATCCATGCATTGCGACCGTGCATGCCCCAGGTGACGCTGCCCAGCCTCGCGGCCAGTTCGTCGGGTCCCGCGGGGCATCGCACGTAGGCCTGCTCGCGCCAGCCCTGGCGGCTGCCGATCATGCCGCTCATCACGATGGGATGGACGCCTTGCGTGATCCAGTCATCCACCTGCGATTCGAGCGCTTCGGCGAACCGCTGCTCCTTGATGGCCAGGATGCCGAGCGGCGCTTCGCGTTTGTCGACGACGATGCCGGCGGCATCGATCCGGTACGCGCGGAAGGACGTGGTCCCCCAGTCGACGGCGATCACGGCGTAATTCCGTGAATGGTGACTGGTGACTCGTGACTGGTGAGGGGAAGTGGTGGCATGTCAGGCGGGGTAGGGTCTGCGGTTGTCACGGCTTCGACGGTCTGTGTCTGGTGGCGCGCATCAGGCCTTGCAGCATCCTGGAGATGCGGGCGACCTGCTCGAGCAGTTCGTCAATCGGTTGGGACTCGCCCAGTCCCAATCGTTTAGCAAGCTGCGGCTGTGTCGAAAGCTCGCTTGCCGAACCTGCAGCGACGGAAAGGAAGTGCAAGAACTCCTTGTTTCCATTCCTTGCCGCGCCCTCCGCGATGTTGCTCGGGATCGAAACCGCCGCTCGCCGGATCTGAGTGGTCAGCGCGAAGATTTCCTCACGTGGGAAGTGACGTGTTTCCCGGTACACATCCTCGACAAGAGTCATCGCAAGCCGCCAAACGTCAAGATCTTCATGCGATTTCAAGGCGCCGTCCTCGAACCATGCCGTGATCCACCAGTCACGAATCACCAGTCACGAGTCACGGCTCTTCAGATGCGGCCGAATTCTTCGAGGAGCTGCTCGAACGTCCGACCCTGCTTGATGCGCTGGCGTGTCGCTTCTTCGCGCTCGGCCTGTTCGCGAGCGAGTTTCAACACATTCTCCGCGTCGGCCAGCGGCACCACGGTCACGCCGATCTCGTCCGCGATCACCATGTCGCCCGCATTCACGACGATACCGCCGCACTGCACCGGTACGTTCACCTGCACGTCTTCCTTACGGCCGGAGAACATCGTGTGCGTGCCACGGGCCGTGACGGCCCGCGAGAACACCACGAAACCGAGGTCGCGCAACTCGTCGGTGTCGCGGCACGCACCGTCGATCACCGCACCCTGCACGCCGAGGTTCTGAAAGAGCGACCCCATGAGACCGCCGAACACGGAGGTCTCGGTTTCACCGCCGGCATCGACCACGATCACGTCACCCGGTTTTGCGACGTGCAGGGCGACCAAGGGGTCCTGCAGATCCCCGGGCGACAGCTTCACCGTCACCGCAGGTCCGACGGCCTTTGCACGGAAGATGGGTTTCATCCCGCTGTGCATCACGCCGCCACGTCGTTGCACGTCGGCGAAGACGCAGGAGGCGCTGTAGCACTTGGCCACTTCGCGATAGGCCTCGACGAGCTTAGTGTCGGGGCGGGTGAAATCCTTCAGGTTCATGGACGCCTCGGTGATCTGCGGACGGTGTGGGAGGACGCAACGATAGCGGCAAAGCGGGGAAGGACCAACTGGGGTGGGTGAGGGGCGGCCCCCATCCCAGCCTTCCCCCGCTTTCGCGGAGGAAGGAGAGGGATGCGACGATCGGTGAGGCTGATCGCCGGAGGCTAGGACGGCGGCCCCCATCCCAGCCTTCCCCCAGCTGTGCTGGGGGAAGGAGTGCATCCAACTGTCGCCCTGCCAATCGCGGGCACTCCTTCCTCCACCGAAGGTGGGGGAAGGCTGGGATGGGGGCCCACGCCACGAATCAATCGCCGCCCGCCCACCGACCCCACCTCAATCCGGCAGTAGAAACGCCTCCACCGCCTCGATCTGGTCGTTCGCCATGAGCGCGGGCGCGTGGCCGATGCCGCCGAACTCGAGGAGCTTCGAGCCTGCTGGCGCGGACTCCATCATCTCCCGTGCGGTCTCGGCCAGCAGCAGGTCGGATTCCGCACCGCGCAGGACCAACACGGGAACGCCGATCGCTCTCCAGACCGGCCACAGGTTCACGTCCTGCAGCGGCCCCTTGAAGGCATTACCGATGGCGGGATCGTAGGCGAGCGCGAAGCGGCCGTTGTCGAGACGCCGCGCACTGTGTTGCGCGAGGTGCTCCCACTGCTCGTCCGTGAGAGGGCCGAATGGGGCGAAGATCTCGCGCAGATAGCGTTCCACGGCTTCCAGCGTGTCGAAGCGGGGATCCTGACCGACGTAGGCGGCGAGGCGTTCCAGCGCCGCCTTGGGAATGAAAGGGCCGACGTCGTTCATCACCAGTCGCCGCAGCGGAGCGCCCGGCTGCACCGCGAGCAGCATGCCGATCAACCCGCCCATGGACGTGCCGACCCAGTCGACCCGCTCGGCACCGGTGCGCGCGATCAGCGCTGCCATGTCGGCGAGATACAGCGGATAGCCGTAGTCCTCGGGGTGGGTCAGCCGTTCGCTCAAGCCTCTGCCTGCGACATCGGGACAAACCACTCGGCAGCGCGATGACAGGTGTCGGGCGAGGAAGTCGAAGTCGCGTCCGTTCCGGGTGAGGCCGTGCACGCACACGACGACGTGGGGGTTATCGGCCGCACCCCACTCGGTGTAGTGCACGCGATGGAAACCGCGCGGCCCAAGGGCGTTGAAAGCGCCCATGCGTGAAGGGTTCACGCCGCAGGCCCGTGCGGGACGACCACCGCTGCATGTTCAATTGATGCCGGCAATGTAGTGCGAGAGGTTCTCGATGTCGTCGTCGGACAGCCCGCGCATGACCGCCGTCATGTTGCCGGCGTCATTGGTGCGCTCCTTGTTCTTGAACGCTTTCAGCTGCGTGACAATGTACTCCTGATGCTGGCCCGCCACACGCGGCACCTCGTTCTGGCCGGAAAAGCCGCCGAGATGGCACATGGGGCACAGCGCTGCATCGGCCGTCGCCTTGCCCTTGGACGCCTTGGTCGTATCGGGGACGAAGTTGGTCGGCTTCAGCTTCTGCGACGCGAAGTACGCCGCGAGGTCCTGCATGTCCTGCTTGGACAGATTCGCCACCATGGGCGACATCATCGGATTCTTGCGGCGGCCTTCCTTGTAGTCCTTCAACTGCAGGTACAGGTAGCGCTGCGTCTGGCCCGCGAGGATGGGGAACATGGCTGCCGGCGAATTGCCGTCGGCACCGTGACAGGCTGCACAGACTTCGGCCTTCTTCCGGCCGGCTTCCGCATTCTGGGCGTGCACGGTGAAGGGAAGGGCGAGGAGGGCTGCGAACAGGAAGAAGCGTTTCATGGATCGATCCGTACTCTGAAGGAACAAGGGCCACCCGATGGTGGCCCTTGTTGAGACTGCGTGCCGCTATGCCAAGTTCATCAGGGCAGCGCGAACACCACGTAGCTGTTGCCGCGCTTGAAGTCGAGCTGCGTGTTGCCGCCCGCCGCCACACCGATGTACTGCTTGCCGTTCACGGTGTAGGAGATGGGCGGGCTGTTGGCGCCGGCACCGACGTTGAACGACCACAGCTTCTTGCCGGACTTGGCGTCGTAGGCGTTGAAGTAGCCGTTGCCCTCGCCGGTGAAGACCAGGTCGCCGCCGGTGACGAGCGTGCCGCCCATCAGGGGCTGATCGGTATCGGCCTTCCATGCCACCTTGCCGGTGTCGATGTTCACGGCGGACAGACGACCCCATTGCTTCTCGGTCGGGATCACCTTGAACGCACCGCCCAGCCACAGCTTGTCGCCGCCCGGATAGCCGGCTTCCTCGACGTGGTAGGTCATCGGCTGATGCAGGTTCGCGGCGTACGCGAGGCGCAGCTTCGGATGCACCGACATCGGGCTCCATTCCACGCCACCGTTGGCGCCAGGCAGCATGCGCGCGCCGTTGGCCGTGGGCAGGACCCACATGTTTTCCTGCGGGATCATGGCTTCGGAGAAGCGGATCAGCTCGAGCGTCTTCGCGTCGTGCACGTAGACGTGGCCGGTCTTGCCGCCGTGGATCACGACCTTGCGATCCTTGCCGTCCTTGCCCTTGGCCGTCGTGATGATGGGCGGGCTCACCGCGTCCAGATCCCACACGTCGTGCGCGATGTACTGGAAGTGCGCCTTGTAGGCGCCGGAATCCAGATCGACCGCGACGATGGAGTCGGTGTAGAGGTTGTCGCCGGGACGGATGTCGCCGTAGAGGTCGGGCGAGGGGTTGCCGACCACGAAGTAGACCGTGCGAGTCGCGAGGTCCACCGCGGGCGTCATCCACACGCCGCCGCCGAGGGTCTGATAGAAGTCGCCGCCGTTCTCGGCGAGCAGCTTCTTCTCGTTGGCGATGTTGCGCTTCATGTCGCGGCCGGTGGCGTCGGCCGTGGCCCACACACCCTCATGGCCCTTCTCGGGGATCGTGTAGAACGTCCAGAGCAGATTGCCGGTCTTGGCGTCGAACGCCTTCACGAAGCCGCGGATGCCGTATTCGCCGCCGTTGGTGCCGATCAGCACCTTGCCGTCGACGACCGTGGGCGCCATGGTTTCGCTGTAGCCCTTCTCGGGGTCGGCGATCTCGGTTTCCCAGACGAGTTTGCCGGTCTTCGCATCCAGCGCGACCAGCTTGGCGTCCAGCGTGCCCATGTAGAGCATGTCGTTGTAGGCAGCGACACCGCGGTTGTTTGGGCCGCAGCAATAGGTCGTGACCGGACCCATCTTGTGCTTGTAGTGCCAGAACTCTTCACCGGTCGCCGCGTCCACGGCGTACACGTGGTTGTAGGAGGTGGTGAGGAACATGACACCGTTCACGACCAGCGGCGCGGTTTCGGACGACTCGGTGACCGCGGTCTGGACGATGAACGCCGGACGCAGCTTGGAGACATTGCTCGTGTTGATCTGCGAGGCGGGGTAGTAGCGCGTCTGCTCATAGCTGCCGTTCGGATGCAGCCAATGGTTCTTGTCGCCGGCCGACGCATTCAGCAGTTGCTGCGTGACGGGCACCAGGTTCTTGGACATCGGCTTGCCGGTCGTCGTCGACTGACCGGAGATCTCACCTGCGAAAACGCCGGCGGAAAAGCCGGCAGCGATCAAGCAGGTGGAAAGCCGAGTGAGGCCAGACAGGTTATTCATAGTTCCTCCTCTCGTTGTGGCGCGACCCTGGATCGGGTTCACGTTTTTCCGCTGCAATCTTGGGAAAAAAGCCTATTCCAATTGCGAGCGCCGGGACTCTATATGATGATTCCAGCTCTAACAAGACATTCAGCCATATGAACTTTTTGTCCGATGCCGGTCGGGTGAACCGATGGATAACGACCTGCCTGGCGGGAATCTTTAGCGTTGTCTTCCCGGTTGCTGCATTCCCGCAGAACATGGGAGGAAAAGACTACGATCCCGATTCCTACAACCTGAACGCGCAGCTTCTGGCGGTCGCGAAGAAGGGGGACGCGGAGCGCGCGACCGCCTTGATCGAGCGCGGTGCGGCGATCAATGCGCGCAATCGCAACGGCGAGACGCCGCTCATGCTGTTTGCAAAAAAAGGTGATGTGGCCACCGTGCGCTTGCTGATCGAACGCAAGGCCGATCCGAACATCGCGGCGCTCAACCGCACGACGCCGGTCATGGCGGCTGCGTTCGAAGGCCATGTCGAGGTTCTGCAAGCGTTGCTGGACGCCGGCGGAGATCCGAACGCCCTGGACCAGCTAGGCAAGACGGCGATGGTCTACGCCGCTGGTGCCGGCCGTACCGAGGCGGTGCGACTGCTGCTCGATCGGGGTGTGGACGTCAATGCGCCCACCAAGCACGATCTGACGGCGCTCATGTGGGCCGCAGGTAATGGTCACCGGGAGACGGTGGAACTGCTGCTTGCGCGAGGGGCGGATGCGGCCCGGGTCGATGATCGTGGGAAGACGGCTGCGGCTATTGCCGAAGGTGCCAAGCGCACGGAGATTGCGGCGCTGTTGCGTGGGGCGGGGAAGTAGGGGGCTGCAGCTGGCGGGGGTTGGCGGGCTTTCGCTGCCCCCATCCCAACCTTCCCCCAACGAAGTTGGGGGAAGGGGTGTAGAGCTCCTTCCTCCGACGTCGGGGGAAGGGAAGTACGTCCGAAGTACGTTCCCTCCTCCACGCGATAGCGTGGGGGAGGGTTAGACATCCGAAGTACGTCCCCTCCTCCACGCGTGAGCGTGGGGGAGGGTTAGGGTGGGGGCAACGATGTTCGCAGTTCGACGACCGCCTGCCCCCATCCCAACCTTCCCCCAACGAAGTTGGGGGAAGGGGTGTAGAGCTTCTCCCCCTGACTTCGGGCGAAGGGAAGTACGTCCGAAGTACGTCCCCTCCTCCACGCATCAGCGTGGGGGAGGGTTAGGGTGGGGGCAACGATGTTCGCAGTTCGACGACCGCGTGCCCCCATCCCAACCTTCCCCCAACTGAGTTGGGGGAAGGAGTGCACGGCTCAGTCAGCCGCGCGCTACAGCCAATGCATCTTCACCGCGGAGAATGCAGCGAGTCCACCCGCGATGCAGAAAATGCCGAGCTGCGCCATGGTCCACAGCTTGTACCGGCGGATGAGGCCGTTCGGGTCGATGTTCGACAGCATGTAGGCCCGGCCGTCCTTGGGCTTGCGCATCATGTGCAGCTGCGGGAGCTGTTGCTGAACCTTCTGGTTGCCGCTGACCTCCTCCGCGGCGGCGGCGCGGACGCGCTCCCACTCCTGCATGTCGATCTCGCCGTCGCCGTTGGTGTCGAAGCGCTCCAGCAGCTTGCGCCGATCGCGTTTCCATTCGGCGAGCAGCGCCGCGGTATCGGCCTTGGCGTCGGCATTCGGATCGGCGGGATCGATGGAAACAAACGCACCGAGGGCGTAGACGGAATCACCCGGACGGATCAGCCATTCCGTGATCCGGTAGGGCTCGCTCAACCAGGTGCGCTTGCTCGAGGTCAGCACCTCCGCCCCTTCGGGGTCGATGACGCACTCGCCGCTGGCGTCCCGCAGGATGAAAGTCGCGTCGCTTATGCCGCTGTCGACCTTGCGCCAGTCCTTGCCCTTCTTCTCTTCCACGAGAAAGCGATACCACACGCAGTTGAAGCGCGACCGCGGTGCGATCATCCGCTGCCCTTCGTGCCACTGCGCCTGGCCGAACAGTTCCACATAGCCCTGGGCCGCGGACGCCACGCGGGACGTGGGCAGATCCGCCATGGTCCGCGTCCGGCCGTAGGACACTTTCCAGCCGACCAGCGCTAGGCCGGCGATGCAGATGAGCGCCAGGGTCCAGCCGAACGTCCCGCCGATGTGCCCGCCGAACAGCAGCGAACCGGTCTGCGCGGCGAAGATGGTTTCCGGACCGAAGCCGGCGCCGGGCTTGTCGAACATCGCGCTCGACATCAACCGCCCTCAGGCTACGCCGCGAACAGCTGCTTCAGGTCCACGTCGCGCTTTTCCTCGGCGGAGAACTCGAGGAGCTCGCGTCCGGTGTGAGCGAACATGCCTGCGATGATGGCATCGGGAAACTGCTCTATGCGCACGTTGTAGACGTTGACCGACTCGTTGTAGAACTCGCGCCGGTCGGCGATGGAATTCTCGAGGCCGGTGATGCGCGCCATCAGCGCCAGGAAGTTCTCGTTGGCCTTCAGCGCCGGATTCGCCTCCGCCACCGCGAAGAGGTTGCCCAGGCCCATGCGCAACGCGCCTTCGGCCTGGCCGAGAGCGCCCATGTCCTGCTTCTGCCGTGCTTCGTGCACGCGCGAACGCGCTGAGATCACCTTGTCCAGTGTGCTCTGCTCGAATTCCTTGTACTGCTTGCAGGTCTCGACCAGCTTCGGCAGTTCATCGTGGCGCTGCTTCAGCAGCACGTCGATGTTCGCCCACGCCTTCGAGACGTTGTGCTTGGCCTGTACCAGGGCGTTGTAGATCATCACGCCGTAGATCAGTACCACCAGCGCGATCGCCAGCAGCACGATGAGGAACAGACTCATGGATTTGCTCTCCCGGGATGGAGCAGAATGTTAGGTGCGGAGCGCGGGCGGCTCCCGGCTTCCGGACCCGCCCGATCAGATCAGGATGTCGGATTGGCCGTCCGCGCTACGCACCGGGCTTAAGAGCACTAGGCGTGCCAGCCGAAAAAATTGGACGCCCGTTCCGAACCCCTCGACAAATCGGGCACTTACTCGCGTTCCTTCGCCGCCTTCGGTAGAATCGCCGGCTTTTCGTCAAGGCGGGCGGTGCGCGCAGAATGGCATTGATTGTCCAAAAATACGGCGGCACGTCGGTGGGCTCGGTGGAGCGCATCAAGGCGGTGGCCCGGCGGGTAGCCAAATGGCGCAGGGCAGGGCATGACGTCGTGCTGGCCCTGTCGGCGATGAGCGGAGAGACCAATCGCCTCATCGCGCTAGCGAAGGAGATCCAGGCGCACCCCGATCCGCGCGAACTGGACGTGGTCGCCTCTACGGGAGAGCAGGTCACCATCGGCCTCGCCGCCATGGCGCTGATGGAACTGGGGGTCAAGGCGCGCTCCTATACTGGGGCGCAGGTGCGGGTGCAGACCGACAGCGCCTTCACCAAGGCGCGCATCCTCGGCATCGACCAGCATCGCCTGCGGGCTGACTTGGCGGCGGGCATCGTTCCCATCGTGGCGGGGTTCCAGGGTGTCGACGAGCACGGCAACATCACCACGCTGGGCCGAGGTGGTTCCGACACCACGGGCGTGGCCCTGGCGGCTGCGTTGAGCGCGGACGAGTGCCAGATCTATACGGACGTGGACGGCGTCTACACGACCGACCCGCGGATCGTGCCGGAAGCGCGGCGCCTCAAGACCATCACCTCCGAGGAAATGCTCGAGATGGCGAGCCTCGGCTCCAAGGTGCTGCAGATCCGCTCGGTGGAGTTCGCCGGCAAGTACAAGGTGCGGCTGCGCGTGCTCTCCAGCCTGACCGACCCCGAGATCCCCATCGAGGAGGAGTCCCACTCCGGCACCCTCATCACCTTCGAGGAAGACGAAAACATGGAACAGGCCGTCATCTCCGGCATCGCCTTCGCCCGCGACGAAGCCAAGCTCACCGTAATGGGCGTGCCCGACCGCCCCGGCATCGCCTACGCGATCCTGGGCCCCATCGGCGACGCGAACATCGACGTCGACATGATCATCCAGAACGCCTCCACGGATGGCACCACCGACTTCTCGTTCACCGTGCCGCGCGGCGACTACCAGAAAGCGCTCGGCATCCTCGAAGGCGTCAAGACGCACATCGGCGCGCGCGCGCTGGTTGGCGACAACCGCATCTGCAAGGAATCGATGGTGGGTGTGGGCATGCGCAGCCACGTAGGCATCGCGAGCCGCATGTTCCGCACGCTGGCCGAGGAGGGCATCAACATCCAGATGATCACCACCAGCGAGATCAAGATCTCCGTGGTGGTGGACGAGAAGTATCTGGAGCTGGCCGTGCGCGTACTGCACAAAGCGTTCGACCTGGACACGACCCCGGCCTAACCCCACTCTCCCTCTCCCCACATGCACTCCCTCCCCCACGCAAGCGTGGGGGAGGGCTGGGGTGGGGGCCAGCACCACCACGCCGCGCCGTTCCTCCCTCTCCCCCCGGGAGAGGGACCGAGGGTGAGGGAAACCACGCTTCCTCCGCCGAGATCCTCCCTCACATATCCCGTTGTTTCATTGACGCCCCCCAACCCCGCCCCGTATCATTCGCGGCCTTCGGAGACGTGACCGAGAGGCCGAAGGTGCTCCCCTGCTAAGGGAGTATGCGGGCAAAACCTGCATCCAGGGTTCGAATCCCTGCGTCTCCGCCAGTATCGAGAAGGTGGAGAGTCTTCCGAAGGACCGTGCGGCGACGGTGCAGCAACATCGCCGAGCAAGACACAAGCGCCCGTAGCTCAGTTGGATAGAGTACCTGGCTACGAACCAGGGGGTCGTGGGTTCGAATCCTGCCGGGCGCGCCACACTTTTTGTACAAGGCATCCTTGTGGTGGCCTTGTCGAATCGTCCGGGCGCCCTGGAGGCATGCCACGATGATGGACTACCAGCGGTACATCGTTCGCGACCCGGCGATTTGCGGTGGCGAGCCGGTGGTGAAGGGCACTCGAGTAACTGTGCGTACAGTGCTCGCCAGCCTGGCCGAAGGCACGAGCGCAGCGGACATCGTGAGGGACTTCCCCACGCTGGACGAAACCGCCGTCCGGGCCATCATCGCATTCGCGGCGGCCTCGGCTGAAGAGGACTTACCCGTTCCGGCGACCCCCTCGGTTGCATGAAGGTAAAGCTGGACGAGAACATTCCCGTCCGGCTAGCTCCTGAGCTTGGCTCGCTGGGGCACGACGTGGACACCGTCGCGTCCGAAGGTCTGCAAGGCCGCCCTGATGAAGACGTCTGGCAGGCGGCGCAAAAGGCAGGGCGCCTTCTGATCACTCAGGATCTGGATTTCTCCGACACGCGCCGTTTCAAACCCGGCACGCATCACGGTCTACTACTGGTCCGTCTTAGGGAGCCCGGAGCCAATGCACTCCTGGACCGCATCCTCTCGGTCGCCCGCCACGTGGGGCTCGATACGTTCGACGGATGTTTCGTGGTCTTGACCGAAAAGAAGGTGCGAGTGCGGCGAGCGTGATTGCCGCCACGGATTGTTGACGTCCGGTGCTACCATCCCCTGACTTTCCGAGGGGGCGCATGGTTTCAGAACAAGAAGCGCGGGAAACTTTCCATCGACTGCTCGCCGGCACCGGTTGGGTCCTTGAGGACTTCAAGGCCTCTGAGTTCCACGCTGTCCGCGACGTCGCCACCCGGGCGTTCGTCGTCGATCCTGTCCATGGCATTGCGGACCACCGGCTCGAAATCGACGGCACGGCCGCTGGTGTCATCCAAGCCAAGAAGCAGGGCAATACGCTAATCGGCGTCCAGCCCCAGCTATGCCGGTGCGCGAAGGATCGACCCACCAGCCTTTGTGCCTGGCGGCGTCGTGCTGCGTATGAGCGACGCCGTCACCGACAATTTGAGAGAGGAAATGCCTAGACCAAAAAAGAGCGAGAGTGCCGCAAAGGGCTCAACAGCCGCCAGCGTCGGCTACGAAGCCCAGCTCTGGCAGATGGCCGACGCACTGCGCGGCAGCATGGACGCCGCCGAGTACAAGCACGTCGTACTCGGACTCATCTTCCTCAAGTACATCTCCGACGCCTTCGAGGAGAAACACGCCGCGCTGCAGGCAGAAAAGGCCCAAGGTGCTGACCCCGAAGACCCCGACGAGTACCGAGCCCAAGGCATCTTCTGGGTGCCGCCCGAGGCACGCTGGCCGCACCTGAAGGCGCAAGCCCGCCAGCCCACCATCGGCCAGCTTGTCGACGACGCCATGGCCGGCATCGAGCGCGACAACCCGGCGCTCAAGGGTGTGCTGCCCAAGGATTACGCCCGCCCCGCGCTCGACAAGCAGCGCCTCGGCCAGCTGATCGACATGATCAGCAACATCAAGGTGGGTGACGAGGCCAGCCGCGCCAAGGACGTGCTCGGCCGCGTCTACGAGTACTTCCTCTCGCAGTTCGCCAGCGCCGAGGGCAAGAAGGGCGGCGAGTTCTACACGCCGCGCTGCGTGGTCAAGCTGCTGGTCGAGATGCTCGAGCCCTACCGCGGCCGGGTGTACGCCCCCTGCTGCGGCTCCTCGGGCATGTTCGTGCAGTCGGTGGAGTTCATTCGCGCCCATGCCAAGGGCAACGGCCATGGCAGCAACATCGGGGCAAAGGCTAAGGCCGACATCTCGATCTACGGCCAGGAGTCGAACTACACCACCTGGCGCCTGGCGCGCATGAACCTCGCCATCCGCGGCATCGATAGCGGCCAAATCGCGCAGGGCGACACCTTCCACAACGACCGTCACCCCGACCTGAAGGCCGACTTCATCCTCGCCAACCCGCCCTTCAACATCTCCGACTGGGGCGGCGAGAGGCTGCGCGACGACAAGCGCTGGCAATACGGCGTGCCGCCGGCGGGCAACGCCAACTTCGCCTGGGTGCAACACATCGTGCACCACCTCGCGCCTGCGGGCGTGGCCGGTTTCGTGCTCGCCAACGGCTCGATGTCGTCGAACCAGTCCGGCGAGGGTGAGATCCGCAAGCAGCTGATCGAGGCCGACCTCGTGGACTGCATGGTCGCGTTGCCGGGCCAGCTCTTCTACTCGACGCAGATCCCGGCGTGCCTGTGGTTCCTGCGCCGCGACAAACGCAGTCTCCCCTCTCCCCCCGGGAGAGGGGCCGGGGGTGAGGGAAAGGTTTTGCAAGACCGCCGCGGCCACGTGCTCTTCATCGACGCCCGCAAGCTCGGCCGCATGGTGGACCGGACCCACCGCGAGCTGACCGACGAGGATGTCGTGCGGATTGCTGACACGTACCACGCCTGGCGCGGCGAGAAGGTGGCGGGGGAGTACGCCGACGTGCCCGGCTTCTGCAAGAGCTCGCCGCTGGACGAGGTGCGTAAGCACGGCCACGTGCTCACACCCGGGCGCTACGTCGGTGCCGAGGCGCAGGAGGATGACGGCGAGCCGTTCGAGGAGAAGATGAGGCGGCTCACCGCGACCCTGCGCGAGCAGCTGGCCGAGGCTGCGAAGCTGGATGCCGCGATCGCCGCTAACTTGAGAGAGCTTGGGTATGGCGGCTAGTTCGCTCCCTGCAGATTGGCACCTCGTAAAGCTCGGAGACCTCGGTGAAGTGAACCGAGGACGTTCGCGGCACCGGCCTCGGTACGCGGAACATCTGTATGGCGGCCCCCACCCTTTCATTCAGACGGGGGACATAAAGAATTCAAGCGGTAGGATTACGCGATATCAGCAGACGTACAGCGACGCCGGACTAGCCCAGAGTCGAATGTGGCCCGCGGGCACGATGTGTATCACCATTGCGGCCAACATCGCTGAAACCGGCATCCTCGCCTTTCCCGCTTGCTTTCCAGATTCCGTAGTCGGCTTCATTGCTGACGACAAGAAGTGCGACGTTCATTTCATCGAGTACACATTTCGGAATCTGCGACAACAGATTCAACATGAGGCGTCAGGCAGCGTTCAGTCCAATATCAACTTGGAAACTTTCGAGCGGTTGCGGTTCCCGCTCCCTCCGCTGCGCGAACAACGCGCCATCGCCCACATCCTCGGCACGCTGGACGACAAGATCGAGCTGAACCGGCGGATGAGCGAGACGCTGGAGGCGATGGCGCGCGCGCTCTTCAAGTCGTGGTTCGTGGACTTCGACCCCGTCCGCGCCAAGGCCGAAGGCCGCGACCCCGGCCTTCCCAAGCTCCTCGCCGACCTCTTCCCCGCCCGCCTCGTCGACTCCGAACTCGGCGAGATTCCGGAGGGGTGGGAAGTGAAGGTCCTCGACGACCTAGCCGGAGTCGTGCTTGGGGGAGACTGGGGCGTTGATGAGCCGTCGCCAGACCACATAGATCGAGCGCGGTGCATTCGGGGTGCTGACATCCCGGATCTCCAAGCAGGTGGGATGGGCAAGATGCCTGTCCGCTATCTGAAGCCATCGAGCCTGGAGAAGCGTCGATTGTCGGAAGGCGATCTGGCCATAGAGATCTCAGGCGGAAGCCCAACGCAGTCGACCGGTCGCCCCGTCCTCGTCTCGGACCGATTGCTTCAGCGCTTGGATGCACCCCTTGTTTGCTCAAACTTCTGCCGATTGCTGAAGCCGAGGAAGCGCTTGTACTCGAAGTTCATCTACCTCTGGCTCCGAGCACTGTACTCAGCTGACGAGTTTCTTCAGTTTGAGAACGGCACAACAGGCATCAAGAACCTCGCATTCACGCTCTTCAGCTCGCGGTACAAGCTCTGCATGCCATCGGACGACGCACTGACGTCGTTCGAGGAGCAGGTTGCGCCGGCCTTTGCGCGGCAGCAGTTAGCAGCGGCAGACGCTGACAGTCTGGCTTCTATCCGAGATACCTTGCTGCCGAAGCTCATCTCCGGCGTGCTTCGAGTGAAGGATGTGCAATCCGTAGTCGAGGAGGCGTGATGCGCAACGCATTGGGGTCTGTTCGAGGAAAGCATGATTGAACCGATTCATTCACTCGCCTTCTCGATTCAAGCAAATCGTGGTGTTTACGCGGTGCTACTGGGCTCGGGGATATCGCGGGCAGCAGGCATCCCGACTGGTTGGGAAGTTACGCTCGACCTGGTTCGCAAACTCGCCGCTCTGCACGGTGACGCATGCGAACCGGAGCCTGAGCGCTGGTACCTCGACAAGTTCGGGAAGGCGGCTGACTACTCAGACCTGCTGGACGCACTGGCCAAGACCCCGTCCGAACGCCAGCAACTATTGCGCGCCTACTGGGAACCGAGCGAGAAGGAGCGGGAGGAGGGGGCAAAGCAGCCGACAGCTGCGCACCGCGCGATCGCCGCATTGGTCGCGCAGGGGTTCGTGAAGGTCATCGTCACGACGAACTTCGACCGCCTCATGGAAAGTGCATTGGTCGATGCTGGGGTCGTGCCGACCATCCTAAGCTCGGCTGACCAAGTGCATGGTGCGCTCCCGTTGATTCACACGCACTGCTGCGTGTTCAAGGTCCATGGTGACTACTTGGACACGCGCATCAGGAATACCCCGGCGGAACTTTCTGCATATCCCGCCGAGTTCGATCAACTCTTGGACCGCATCCTTGACGATTTTGGGCTCGTTGTATGCGGTTGGTCCGCGGATTGGGACCCTGCGCTGCGCAGTGCGGTAATGCGCGCACCTTCGAGGCGGTTCGCGACCTATTGGGCGGTGCGTGGTGAGCCGACCGATGAAGCCCGTCGACTGATCGATCACCGCGGTGCTCAACTGGTTGCAATCAAGGACGCCGACACCTTCTTTCAGTCCATTCAGCGACATGTCGAGGCGCTCGAGGAGTTTTCGAGGCCGCACCCACTCTCGATCGAAGCAGCGGTTGCGAGCCTGAAGCGCTACCTCACAGAGCCGCGATACCGCATACAGCTTTCGGATCTCATCGACGAGGCGGCGGATCGGGCCGTTGAGGCAATCTCTCGCGCGGCCTTCGTCACGGAGGGCGGTCCCGCACCAACTACTGAGTCCGCAACGGCACGCGTACGCAGCTATGAGGCGGCCTGCTCCACGCTGCTGGCGATGGCGCCAATTGGTGGCTTCTGGGCTGAGGACGAGCACGTTTACATCTGGCAGCGAGCGCTGGAGAGGCTATCGGCCGCGCGCAGCGGCGGCGGCTATGTGCTTTGGATCGGCCTGCAACGCTACCCGGGAACTCTTCTGCTCTACGCATTGGGGTTGGGGGCGATAGAGGCAGCGCGACTGAAGTTTCTTGGCCGCTTGTTCGGCACGACGGTTCATAGAGAAGGCCGAGAAGATCTCCCAGCTGTCCAGCTCTTGCCACCCTTTTCTCTGTTTGAGCACGGGGGACAGGTGGCACAGATCCTTGCTGGAATGGAACGGCGGCACGCGCCCCTGAATGACTGGCTGCATGCAGTACTGCGGCAGCCAACAAGGCGCCTCATTCCAAATGATGACCGATACACCTATGTGTTCGACAAGCTTGAGATGTTGATGGCACTCGGCTACGCGCATCACGCCAAGCGAACCAAGGACTGGTATTGGGCGCCGCCTGGCGCGTTCGGGTACCGTGGTCAGAACAGAGATCGGTTCTTGCAGGAGATGGACGAGTCGATCTCAAGGGAGAAACAGCAGTCCATTTACGTGCAGAGCGGCATCTTCGGCGACTCCCCCGAAGCGTGCGCCACAGCTCTTGCCGACTTCCGAAGGTTCATAGCTGAGGTTGGAGGACAGTGGCGGTGAATTCGAGCGCTTTCACCGAATCCGTCGTCGAAGAGGCTGCTCTTGCGTGGCTTGAGAGCGTCGGATGGCAGATTCGGAACGGCGCCGAGATCGCTCCCGGAGAACCCGCCGCGGAACGCGACGACTACGGGCAGGTGGTCCTGGCGCAGCGCCTGCGCGATGCGCTCGCGCGGCTCAACCCGGCCCTGCCCGCCGAGGCGCTGGAAGATGCCTTCCGCAAGCTGACGCGTCCCGAAGGCGCCGACCTCATCGTGCGCAATCGCGCGCTGCACCGTCTGCTGGTGGATGGCGTCACGGTCGAGTACCGCGAAGCCGACGGCAGCATCCGCGGCGCGCAGGCGCGCGTGATCGACTTCGACGCCCCGGCGGGCGACGACTGGCTGGCGGTGAACCAGTTCAGCGTCGTCGAGCACAAGCACTCCCGGCGGCCGGACGTGGTGCTGTTTGTCAATGGCCTGCCGCTGGCGGTGCTGGAGCTGAAGAACGCCGCTGCCGAGAACGCCACGATTTGGAGCGCCTTCCAGCAGCTCCAGACCTACCAGGCCGAGGTGCCGGTGCTGTTCGTACCGAATGCGCTGCTCGTGGTTTCTGACGGAGTCGAGGCGCGGGTGGGTACGCTCGGAGCTGGGCGCGAGTGGTTCAAGCCTTGGCGCACCGTCGCGGGCGAGACGCTGGCCGGTGCGCACATGCCCGAGCTGCAGGTGGTGATCCAGGGCCTGTGCGCGCCGGGGCGCTTTCTCGACCTGCTGCGCGACTTCATCGTGTTCGAGGACGACGGCGGGCGCATCGTGAAGAAGATGGCTGGCTACCACCAGTTCCATGCGGTGCAGGTGGCGGTGGAAGAGACACTGCGCGCGCTGCCTCGACTGGCTGAAGAAGGTCGATACGAAGCTGGGCGGAAGCCTGGTGGTCATGTTGGTGACCGTCGCATTGGCGTGGTGTGGCACACGCAGGGCTCAGGCAAGAGCCTGACGATGGCCTTCTACGCCGGCCGCATCATCCGCGAGCCGGCGATGGGCAACCCGACGTTGGTCGTGCTGACCGACCGCAACGACCTCGACGACCAGCTCTTTGCCACGTTCGCACGCTGCCGCGACCTGCTGCGCCAGCCGCCGGTGCAGGCGGAGAGCCGTGCGAACCTGCGTGAGCTGCTAAGCGTGGCGGCCGGCGGGGTCGTCTTCACCACCATCCACAAGTTCTTCCCGGAGGAGAAAGGTGACCGGCACGCGGCGCTCTCCCACCGCCGCAACATCGTGGTGATCGCCGATGAAGCGCACCGCAGTCAGTATGACTTCATAGACGGCTTCGCGCGCCACATGCGTGATGCGCTACCGCAAGCCTCGTTCATCGGTTTTACCGGCACGCCGATCGAACTGCAGGACGCCAACACGCGCGCGGTGTTCGGCGACCACATCAGCGTCTACGACATTCAGCGCGCCGTGCAGGACGGCGCCACGGTGCCGATCTACTACGAGAGCCGGCTGGCCAAGCTGGCGCTCGACGAGGCCGAGCGGCCGAAGATCGACCTTGACTTCGAGGAAGCTACCGAAGGCGAGGAGGTCGAGCGCAGGGAGCAACTCAGGACCAAGTGGGCGCAGCTCGAGGCGGTGGTCGGCGCCGGGAGGCGGCTGGAGTTGGTCGCCGGGGACATCGTCGAGCACTTCGAGAGGCGGCTCGAGGCGATGGACGGCAAAGCGATGATCGTCTGCATGAGCCGGCGCATCTGCGTGGAACTGTATCGCGAGATCGTGAAGCTGCGACCGCAATGGGACGGCACCGACGACGAGCACGGCGCGCTCAAGGTCGTGATGACTGGCTCAGCCTCGGACTCGGTCGACTGGCAGCCACACATCCGCAACAAGCCGCGGCGCGAGACACTGGCCAGGCGATTCCGCGATCCGAAGGACGAGTTTAAGGTCGTGCTCGTACGCGATATGTGGCTCACCGGCTTCGACGCGCCGAGCCTGCACACGATGTACATCGACAAGCCGATGCGCGGGCATGGGCTGATGCAGGCGATCGCGCGCGTGAACCGCGTGTTCAAGGACAAGCCCGGTGGGTTGGTGGTGGACTACCTGGGCCTGGCGCAAGAGCTCAAGCAGGCGCTAGCCACCTACACCGAGAGCGGCGGCACTGGACGCACGGCGCTGGACCAGGACGAGGCAGTGGCCGTGATGCTGGAGAAGTACGAAGTCTGCGCCGGGCTCTTCCACGGGTTCGACTGGGCGAAGTGGACGACCGGCACGCCGCCGGAGCGGCTGGGTCTGCTGCCGGCTGCGCAGGAGCACATCCTGGCGCAGGAGAGCGGCAAAGAGCGCTGCGTGAGCGCAGTGCGTGAGCTGTCACAGGCCTTCGCGCTGGCGGTGCCGCACGCTGAGGCGCTGCGCATCCGCGACGACGTGGCGTTCTTCCAGGCCGTGCAGGCCGTGCTCGCGAAGCGCGCGCCCGGCGACGCGCGGCCCGAAGAGGACATCGAGCACGCGGTGCGGCAGATCATCTCGCGTGCCGTGGCGCCCGAGGGGGTGATCGACATCTTCGCGGCGGCAGGGCTGGCCAAGCCGGACATCTCGATTCTCTCCGAGGAGTTCCTCGCCGAGGTACGTGGGATGCCGCACCGCAATCTCGCGGTCGAGTTGCTGGAGAAGCTGCTCAAGGGCGAACTGGCCACCCGCCGGCGCAAGAACGTCGTGCAGGCGCGGTCCTTTGCCGAGATGCTGGAGCAGACGATCCGCCGCTACCAGAACCGCGCGATCGAGGCGGCGCAGGTGATCGAGGAGCTGATCGGGCTCGCGAAGGAGATGCGCGAGGCCGGAGCTCGTGGCGAGTCGCTCGGATTGAACGAGGACGAACTGGCGTTCTACGACGCGCTGGAGATCAACGACAGCGCGGTCAAGGTTCTGGGGGATGTGACTCTGCGGACCATAGCGCAGGAGTTGGTGAAGACCGTGCGTGCCAACGTCACCATCGACTGGACGCTGCGCGAGAACGTCCGCGCTCAGCTACGCGTGCTGGTCAAGCGAATCCTGCGCAAGTACGGCTACCCCCCAGATAAGCAGGAGAAGGCGACGCAGACCGTGTTGGAGCAAGCTGAAGTATTGTCGGCGGAGTGGGCGGTGGCGTAAAGATCGTGGAGCGCATGTATGCGAAGTGCGGACCGAAAGAGCTTCTGGTTAAAGATTCCAGCCGAGTGAACTTGGGACACCGTCTTCCGTCGCGGTCTGAGGTCGCAAGAGCGGGCTCCTTTGTACCGAAAGGTGACACGCTGAGACCTCGTCCTCCCGGCAGTCGTGGTCCTCGGCCCAGACCGCGCCGGGCCTATCCGAGTTTTTGTTTGCGGGGCACAACATGACGCCAAGAAACATGTATGCCAAGCGGAATGACGACGAAGCCCGCACAGGCGGCCAAGGCTGCACTGCCGTCCCGCCCAGCCCTCAAGTCTCCGCCTGCAGTTTGACCCGCACGTCCACCCGCGACCGTCCGCGCAGTACGGTGAGATTCACCGTATCTCCCACGTTGAAATCGTCGAGCCGCGACAGCAGTCTGCCCACGCTGCTCACGGGCCGGCCTTCGACCTCGACGATGATGTCGCCGGGCACGATGCTGCCGTCGCGCGTGACGGTGATGCCTTCGAGGCCCGCGGCGGCCGCCACGGAGTTCGGCGCGACGCGCAGGATCACCACGCCGTCCACCTTCAAGGTGGCCGCAAGGCGCTGGTTCAGTCCTTCGTCGACTTCGATGCCCAGCGATGGGCGGATGTAGCGGCCGCGACGGATGACCTGCGGCACCACGCGGTTCACGATGTCGACCGGCACCGCGAACCCGATGCCTGCCGACTCGCCCGACGGGCTGTAGATCGCCGTATTGACGCCGATCAGGCGGCCGGCCGAGTCCAGCAGCGGGCCGCCCGAGTTGCCGGGGTTGATGGCCGCGTCGGTCTGGATCAGATGGTCGATCGTGGTGCCGGGCGCCGCAACCAGGGGCGATGGCACGAAGCCGGGCGGAGGGGTACCATGAAGATGTGCGCGGCAACGCAGCAGCGCGACGTTGCCCGGTCAGACCCATCGGGGAGGATGACATGTCCATACGGTTGCCGTTGACCTGGTTCGCGCTCTGTCTGACCGCCGTCGGCCTTCTGACGGCTTCGCCCGCCGCCCACGCCATCATCGCCGTGCTCAGGCCCAACGTGCAGTTCGCGGACGGGTCGCTGGGATACGACCTGGTCGGCCAGGCGAGCGGCGGCCTGACCAGCCCAGGGGTGCTGGTCGCCCTGAACCCTCAGCCGCTGCCGCCCACGCCCAATCCGGACGCTCTGGCGCTGGACTTGACGGATCCCGTCGCGCCGGTGGTCACTTATAGCGGCACCGGCAACGTGGTACTGCAGTGGTGGTTCGAGGGGGTGGTGCTTCAGGGCGTGCTGGGTGACATCCGGGTTCCTCCCCCTCCCCCTCCCAATGCCGACGGCAACTCGACGTTCACGATCTTCGACGGGCAAGGCAACGCGCGTTTCAGTGTCGCGCTCCATGTCGGCCCGGGTCCCGTGGATCCAGCCAGCTGGGTCGCCCTCAATCCCCAGCCGCTGCCCCCGAGGGTCGGGTTCCAGGGCTTCGGCGTACAGTTCGCCGACCCCACATCGGTCCAGTTCCGGCTTTCGGAGCTGTCACCCACCGGTGAACCACTGGCACTGAGTTTCGCTCCGGTTCCCGAGCCTTCAACCTATGCCCTGATCGGGGTGGGACTGGTGGCAGTGGTCCTGATCCGGCAGCGGCGGTCGGTCTGAACCCGCGTCGAGCGCGAAGACTCTCCCGGTTTCACCCCTGTGCCTCGGCGCGGCTCGCGTCGAGGGCCGCCCGGATGACATCCGCCGAGAAACCCCGCGCCTGAAGCGCGAGATGCCCTCTCCGCAGAGGATGTCGGCGGTGCGGAACGGCGGCGCCATCTTGTTCTTGACCGCCTTGACCCGGGGCTCGCTGCCGATCACCTTCTCGCCCTTCTTAATGGAGCCGGTGTGCCGGATGTCCATGCGCACCGAGGCGTAGAACTTGACCGCGTTGCCCCCGGTGGTGGTCTCGGCTCGCGCACCATCCTACGTTGAGGGGCATGCCTTGACGGCCACCGAGATCAAGTCAACGGCGATCGAGTCAGCTCCAGTGGGAGGCTCCGACCCTGACGTCGTCCCAAGAAACTTAGGCAGTTTAGAACTGGAGTAGGCTGCTCCGGATGTCCCGCGCAGAGGACGAAGGAGGAGCGATGAAGAAGTCGAGATTCACGGAGGAGCAGATCGCGTACGTCTTGAGGCAGGCCGAAGCGGGAACGCCGGTGGCGGACGTGTGTCGCGGCATCGGCGTCTCGGAAGCGACGTTCTACGTGTGGAAGAGGAAGTACGCGAGCTTGGGCGTGAGCGAGCTGCGCAAGCTGAGGATGCTTGAGGACGAGAACGCGCGGCTGAAGCGCGTTGTGGCGGATCTGACGCTGGACCGGCATATCCTCCAGGAGGTGATCGCAAAAAAGCTCTGAAGCCGTCACGCCGCAGGGAGATCACGCATTGGATTCACGAGCGGTTCCACGTGAGTACGGTGCGGGCGTGTCGGCTCGGAGGGATCAGCCGGGCTGGGTGGTATCGCAAGAGCGCCGCCAGGGATCAATCGGCGCTGCGCCTGCGCATCCGGGAGATCGCGTTGAACCGTCCGCGGTTCGGGTACCAACGCATTCACATCGTGCTGTGCCGGGAGGGCTGGAAGGTGAATCGCAAACGGGTGCATCGGCTCTATCGGCTCGAAGGGCTGCAGGTCCGGATGAGGATGCGCCGGCGCAAACGGCTGAGCCTGCATCGGGGGCCGGCGCCGCAGCCGACGGCGCTCGGGGAACGTTGGAGCATGGACTTTGTGCACGACCAACTGATAGACGGGCGGGCGTTCCGGGTACTCACGGTCGTCGACAACTGGGGTCGCGAGAGTGTGTCGCTGGAGCCCGGCTTTCGGCTCACCGGCGAGAGTGTCGCAGCAGCCCTGTCCAGGGTGGCCAAGCAGCGCCCGTTGCCGCGTTCGATCACGGTGGACCACGGCACCGAGTTCACCTCCAAGGTGCTCGACCAATGGGCGTGGGAGAACCGCGTGCTGCTGGACTTCACAAGGCCGGGAAAGCCCACGGATAATGGGCTGTGCGAGTCCTTCAACGGCAGGCTGCGCGAAGAATGCCTGAACGTGCACGAATTCGAATCGATCGAACAGGCGCGCCAGGTGATCGAGGCGTGGCGCATCGACTACAACGAGCATCGGCCACACGGCGCACTCGGCCACCTGACCCCGAGTGAGTACGCCAGATCAGGTCAGAAAGAGGGTGCAGAAGGAGCGGCTCTCTAGTTCAGATCTGTCTACAAACGGGGGCGACCTCACGTGGCGCCGTTCCCAAGTTATGAATGGCGCGAAATTCGGGGAGCAGGTCAGGACGTCTGCGTCAAATGCATATTCACTTCACACCCACCGCCTTTGGAACGCGAAAAACCGAGGGAACCTCAATCTGTAACTTACTTGTAAGCTCCTCCCCTTTAATATCGCGCCGCCGCATCGATTCCGATACATCGGAAAGCTGATGGCAATCTTGCCGTCTTGGGCATCACCGCATCAAGCGGATGCGACTAGTGCATGTACCGCAAAGCAGCTACAGGGATTACCCCGCCATGTGGGCGCCCAGCGGAATCGAAGCCCGGACGAGCTAAGTACCGAACTGGGACATAGCCAGTGGAAACGGCAATAAGACCAGTCGGAATGCATCAACGGTTACATATTAATGAGGCAACGGTGGCTGTATCGACGTTTCAGCACATCTGCCGCCAATTTGGCGCGATAGGACACCCTCTCCCCAAGACGCGATAGTCGGTGCGGGGTAATGCGACGCTGCTCCGCAAGCGGTGGCAATACGGAATAGCGATATGTGATGGGTAAAGTCTGCTAGTGAGATCCTGCTGGCAGCATCGGTCGGTCTGCACCATGGTCGTAAGCGGCGACATGGCGGCGGAGGTATGCACATACCTATAGTTTTCTGCAAAGCTACTGCGAGGTTCGGAGGATATCGGCATGCCACAACCCCAATCACTCGCTGAGATCGACCTCACTCCGCCTTTTGGCAAGACATATCTCAACATCGAGCGCGAGTGGCGGGAGGAATTTATCTACTTCTTGATGGTGGACCGGTTCCACGATGACACAACCCGCCGACCTATGCTCTCCCGACAGCGCTGCCAAGGGATCATGGCACCGGACAATCAGTTCTATGGTGGCAAAATCAAGGGCGTTACTCAAAACCTCGAATACATCGCAGGGCTGGGCTGCACCGCAATCTGGCTTTCGCCGGTGTTCGGCAACAACGACGGTGCCTACCATGGCTACAACATCAACAACTATCTCGACATCGATCCACACTTCGGAACCAAGCAGGATCTGATCGACTTGGTGGAAGCCGCTCACAATTACCGAAGAGCGGGCGAGCACCATCCCATTCGTGTCATCCTAGATGTAGTCATCAATCATTCCGGCGACAACTGGTTCTATCCAGGCGGCTTCAGCTACCGGTACTGCAACGATCAACGCTTCAACTTCGGGGGTTGGCGCGACCCGCTAAAGCCATTTCCTACGGATCTGCGCAAACCCGACTACTATCACCGCAAAGGGGATATGTTTGACTACGACAACCCGCCCCAGAATCAGAACGGTGACCTGTCTGGCCTTAAGGACTACGTCAACGACGACGATCAGATCGGCTCTGAAGTTATCAACGCGCTGATTAAGATTCACGCTTACTGGATCAAAGAGACCGACGTGGATGGCTTTCGAGTAGACGCGATCAAGCACATGGGCGCCCTAGCCTGCTCGCGATTCTGCTCAAACATTCGGGAGTTCGCCTACTCGTTGGGAAAACGAGGCTTCTTCCTTTTTGGCGAACTAGCGGTACCCGACGACAATATCGTCGATCGCTACATCGGCCCGAACACGTCGCGGCAAGACGACCAGACAGTGTTTTTCGGGATCGACTCGGTGCTCGATTTCCCTTTGGCAGAGGGGAAATATGGTGATCCTGATCATCGGCCATTGCGTGACATCGTAAAAGGCTCGGTGGGGCCGGAAACACTATTCAGACGGCTCGAAGCCCAGCGTCAGCGCGCGCTGAACCGTGGTGAGATTGGTCGCTATTTGGTGACGTTCGTGGATAACCACGACTCTTTCTGGCAGCCAAGTGGACGGATCGGTTCCGGGCGTGCGCCTGATGCGCAAATCGTAGGCGCCATTGGCTTTCTGCTCTGTGCGCTGGGTACGGCCTGCATCTACTATGGAACCGAACAAGGGTTCGAAGGACAGGGGAGTGACAACAACATGCGCGAGGCGATGTTCGACGTGTGCGCTCGTGGCAGGAATCTGCTGAATACGGACTGCAGCATCTACCAGGGCATTGCTCAGATCGCGCAAGTCATGCGCAATACCCCTCATCTACGCTTCGGTAGGATGTATTACCGGCAAATCTCTGGCGACGGCGTCAACTTTGGGTTCCCGTATGGCACTACGTACACTCTTGCATTCTCTCGACTCTTGTGGGGCTCGGAGGTATTGATCGCGTACAACGTCTCAAATGAGGCGCGCGACGATCGTGTCGTCGTCGACTCGTCTTTGCATGCCAAAGGCACTACGATGCGCTTCCTACATGGCGGTGCAGGCACGTTGACCGTGCAGGAGGCGCCGTCGGGCACGCGTTTTGTGCAACTCGGACTCCAGCCGTATCACTTTGTGATATTGCAATAGATTTATGCATATAGTAGGAGTTTTCATAAAGCCAACTCACTAAAGAAATCTAGTTCCTCGTAGCAATTGGATTGACGTTTGTGCCAGTAAAGGGGATCAGAGGTGGCCCCAGCCGTTCGGACAGTGGTTTGAGGTTTTTAAGTGAAGTCTCTGCCGATGGGAAAGTCAGCGCTACGCCGCGATCCTGAGTGTCAGCGCGCCGTAGTAAGCCTCGTCGGGC
>Ga0164290_1001349_pt1 | contig 38951 bp, 29 predicted proteins | sample Micstemetagenome_FD_108782 | JGI IMG/M metagenome (GOLD analysis project Ga0164290, IMG submission 108782) | Contaminated culture microbial community from soil near Moab, Utah, USA - Microcoleus steenstrupii SON62 (Illumina Assembly) | ecosystem: Environmental > Terrestrial > Soil > Soil crust...
TAAGCAGGGTGGAGGGTGGAGGGTGGAAGGCGGAATAAGCCAACAGCGAAGGGCGGCAAGCTAACGCCCTTCGCCAGATAACATCTACTAATCGCGGGCCGACGAGCCGGGGCCACGCTCCGCTTAGGCCCCCGCCTCCCGAGTCCTCATTGGGGTGCTTTTGTCGGACATTGGGCCGCCCCCGCTCGGCTTGGGGGCATGCTATCGTCGGGAAGACTCGTCCCACGCGTTTCGCAAATCTTTAATCGATTTGCGATGCAAACTTGCCGCGGCCGAAGAGATTTTTCGGCCCTTCGCGTCTGCTAAAAGCCGATAGGAAGAGGGACCGCTGACTTATCGCCACACCGTCGTACCACTGGCAAGCAGCAGGAAGTTTGAGTGCGTTTCAGGGTAAAGGAAGCCGCTGACAAGCGCTGTCGCAGGGTGTCCAACCGCCAAATTGGGCAGTTCGCGACTTCTTTAACCCCTGCCCTCCCATCGCGATTCCTCGTTGACGTACAATGGAACATCGCTTTCGCGGGCGGGCGAGAGCAGGCTCAAAACCTCCGACCCCCTCCAACCCCTACAACTTGCCGGCCGCCTGGCTATGGAAGCCAGTTGCAACCCTTGCCAGTCAGGTTTGCTATCCCCGGCCCGTCCGCCTCAGTCGATCGGCGGATGCGAGTGTACAAGGTCCGATGAACAGTCCAATCGATGAACTACCTCTGCCCATCGAAGCGATGGGCAGCCAAAGCGCGGGCTTTCTGGAACAGCTGTACGCCGAGTACACCCGCAATCCCGCTGCCGTGCCCGAGCAGTGGCGAGGCTACTTCGATCAGATGAATGGGGGCGCGGCGCGGCAGACCGCGTCACCGACGGCACCCACGCCTCACTCCCCTGCCCCGGCCTCAAGTGACCGCGTTGCGCGCGAAGAGTCAGAGTCGTCCGCCACCTACACCAAGGGTACCCGTCGCTCTCAGGAACAGGTTTCCCGGCTTGGTTGGGCATTTCGCGCTTGGGGGCACCTCGCGGCGAATGTCGATCCACTGGGCGTCCGCGGCGTGGGCGAATCGTTCTGGGCCAATCTGCACCCGACGCATCAGCTCAATGAATTGACGCTTGCATATCACGGCCTCGACGAAGGGGAACTCGACAAAGAGTACATCTCGATCATCGATGAAGATGCCGGCCCGCAGAAGCTGCGCGATATCGTCGCCAAGCTGACGCAAATCTACTGCGGCACGATTGGCTACGAGTACATGCACGTGCAGGATCTGGCGATCCGCAAGTGGTTCATTGACCGGATCGAAGGCAAGACCCAGCCGCGAGTCTGGGACAAGACTCGGCGCTTAAGAGTGCTCCAGCAGCTCATTCGCGCCGACGTTTTCGAGACGTTCATCCGCAAAAAGTTCCCCGGTGCAAAGGTGTTCTCGATCGACGGTTCGGAAAGCCTGATCCCGCTGATCGATCTGACCCTGGAACGGGCAACCGAGCAGAACGTCGACACGGTCGTGCTCGGCATGGCCCACCGCGGCCGACTGAACGTGCTGACAAACGTGTTCGATCGGCCGCCGTGCGACCTGTTCCGCTCGTTCGAAGATAAGTTGCCGCAGGGCCCGACAGGGCACGGCGACGTGCGCTATCACCTGGGCGACAACGTCACGTGGCGAGCCGCGAGCGGCAAGTCGCTCGACCTGTCCATGTGCTTCAACCCCAGCCACCTCGAGTATGTGAACGCGGTGGCGATGGGGCGTGTGCGAGCCATTCAAGATCATGATGGCGATGCTCATCGCAGCCAATCGTTTGCCCTGCTGATGCACGGCGACGCTGCGTTCGCAGGCGAAGGCATCGTCTACGAGACGCTCAATCTGGGTCGCTTGTCGGCTTACGACACGGGCGGCTCGGTGCACGTGATCATCAACAACCAGATCGGTTTCACGACCACGCCGGCCGAGGCTCGTTCGACGACCTATGCCACCGATGTCGCCCGCGGTGTGCAAATCCCGGTGCTGCATGTCAATGGCGAGGATCTGGAAGCGGTGGCCCGGGCCGTCGACGTGGCGATGGATTTCCGCGCTACGTTCAAGCGCGACATTGTGATCGACCTCGTCGCATTCCGGCGATGGGGTCATAACGAAACGGACGAACCAAGCTTCACGCAGCCCCGCTTGTACTCGGCGATCGACAAGCATGGCCGACTGCGCGATCGCTATGCCGAGCAACTGGTCTCGGCTGGCGAGATCACGCGGGAAGACGTCGAGAAACTCGAGAACGAAATGCTCGAGTACCTGCGCGAGCAGTTCGATCGGGCCAAGGCGGAAGAGCAAGTCTGCCCGCACTCGCGTGACGGTCAGTTACGCCAGCGTGAGCCATCGGTCTATCAAGGCGGCCCGGAGCCGACCGAAGATCTGGAAACAGGCGTGGCCGTCGAGAGGCTGCAGGATAATCTGCATAAAGTCACGACCGTTCCACTCGACTTCCACCTGCATCCGAAGCTGCAACGAAGTCAGGACGACCGCCGAAAGATGGCTGCCGATCAGGAGACGCTCGACTGGGCGACCGGCGAAGCAATGGCCATCGCGACGTTGTCGCTCGAAGGTCACCGAATTCGTCTGACTGGCCAGGACGTCGGCCGAGGCACGTTCAGCCACCGCCATGCCTTGCTGCACGACGTGGTTGATGGCCGCGTTTTCAACATATTCTCGCAACTCGATCCGTCCCGTCAGGGGCATGTCGAGATCGTCAACAGCCCGCTCAGCGAAGCTGCGGCGATGGGTTTTGAGTATGGCTACTGCGAAGAATCGCCCGAGGCCTTGGTTGCCTGGGAAGCTCAGTTCGGCGACTTCGCCAATGTGGCGCAAGTGATCATCGATCAGTTCATTGCCAGCGGCGAAGACAAGTGGGACCAGCTCAACGGGCTGGTGCTGCTGCTGCCGCATGGCTTTGAAGGCCAGGGACCGGAGCATTCCAGCGCTCGCCTCGAACGCTTTTTGACTCTGGCTGCCGAAGACAATTTCCAGGTTGCTCAGCCGACCACGCCGGCTCAGTACTACCACCTGCTTCGCCGACAAGTACTGCGGCGGTGGCGCAAGCCGCTGATCGTGTTCACGCCGAAGAGCCTGCTGCGTTTGAAGGCGGCCCGCTCGCCGCTGAGCGAGTTGACGACCGGTAGTTTTCAGCGCGTGATTGGCGATCCGCACGTGGCCAAGGCCTCGCGCGTATTGCTCTGCAGCGGGAAGATCTACTACGAGCTGCTTGCTCATCGGGAGCAGGAAGGTCGCGACGATGTGGGCATCGTCCGCGTCGAGCAGCTGTATCCTCTGTCGACGCATTACTTGGAAGAAGCACTGCGCAACTGCGCCGCCGATACGCCGGTTTACTGGGTCCAGGAAGAGCCGGAGAACATGGGCGCGTGGCGATTCATCAAGGCGCGGCTTGGTTCTCGCATCGGTCGGCACCCGCTGCACGGCGTCTGCCGGCCCGAGTCAGCGAGCCCGGCCACGGGCTCCAAGGCAATTCACCGCAGCGAACAACAACAAGTCATCAAGCAAGCCTTCGGTGAGCGGACCACCAAGCCGTCCCTGGCGCTTACTTCGCGGGAGATTACAGCATGAGAGTGGAACTGAAGGTGCCGGAGTTCGGTGAGTCGGTAACCGAAGTGCAGATTGCGCGGTGGCGCCGCCGACAAGGTGATCAGGTGAAGCGCGACGAAGAACTCGTCGAGCTCGAGACGGACAAGGCCACCATGGAATTGGCCGCCCCCGCAGGAGGCGTGGTTGTGGAAATTCGCAAGTCGGCAGGTGAGATTGCCTCGGTCGGTGAAGTGATTGCACTGATCGACGACGCAGTCACCGCCAGCCCGGCCGAGGCCCCCAAGAACGGCGAACCGTCGGCAGCGGCTGCTCCGCAGGCGAGCGCTCCGGCCCCTGCTCCGTCGACACCAGAGCGGACACACACCGAGATCGCCAACAACGCTCGGCCATCGAATGGTCCGGTTCATCTCACGCCGTCCGCACGCCGGGCTCTACAAGAGCACGGGCTGCAACCCAATCAGGTGCCGACCAACGAAGGTCGACTGCGTGGCGAAGACGTGATGCGGTATGTGGCCGAACAGCAGCAATCGGCTGTTGCCGCGCCGGCGCCCGCTATTGCTCAACCCGCGGTTGCGAAGACGGCAGCGCCCGCTGCCCCGCCATCGTCCGCTGCTAAAGCACCGCCTGCGCGGCCCGACGATTCAGGGGACGAGGTCGTCCCCATGTCGCTCATTCGCCGCAAGATCGCGGAGCGATTGGTTTCTGCACAGAAGACGGCTGCGCTGCTGACGACGTTCAACGAAGTGGACATGTCGGCGGTCATGGAGCTGCGGCAGCGTCACGGCGAACGGTTCAAGGAACGCTACGGCATTAAGCTCGGCTTTATGTCGTTCTTCGTGCGGGCCACGATTGAGGCGCTGCAGGAAATTCGCGAGCTGAACGCCGAGATTCGCGACAACAACATTGTCTATCGCAAGCATTGCCATGTCGGCATTGCGATCGGCAGTCCCCGCGGCCTGGTCGTGCCAATTCTGCGCAAGGCCGAGCAGCTAACCGTGGCTCAGATCGAGCAGGCGATCGGCGATTTCGCCAAGCGGGCGACCGACGGCAAACTGCTGCCCGACGAGTTACAGGGCGGCACGTTCACGATCAGCAATGGCGGTGTGTTCGGCTCGCTGCTGAGCACGCCGATCGTCAATCCGCCGCAGAGTGGTGTGCTCGGCATGCACTCGATCCAGGAACGGCCGATCGCCATCAAAGGTCAAGTCGTCATCCGCCCGATGATGTACCTGGCCCTCACCTACGACCATCGCATTGTGGATGGCCGCGAGGCGGTGACGTTCCTGAAGCGGATTAAGGAGTCGATCGAGGATCCGGCCCGCTTGCTGCTGAATGTGTAATCGTTCAGGCAACTGCTTTTGCGTTGTAGGGTGGGTCGAGCGTAGCGAGGCCCACCTTTTCATTGCGTCAGGCACGGTGGACCTCGCCAACGCTCCGCCCACCTACGCGTTATTTGGTTCACTCGAAGCTCAGCAAGCCGAACCCTTCGGGCCGCACGCGAACTGCCGCCGGATTGGTGAAGGACTGAAAGCCCACGTGTCCGGCAGCTCGCTGCACGCCGATGGCCCACGCGTCTTTCGCCTGCGGCGCTTTCAGGGCAAGTTGGTTCCAGGGAATGGCAATTTCGGCTGTCCAATATTCTTCGTCCCCGCTGGCCGCAACGAACCAGGACGGGTCCCACGTCGGATCGCCGAAGCAGCTCTCGCTGGTCCACCCTCGTGAATCCACGGCGAGGGTGTACCACGTCGCATAATCGCGATCGATATCGAGGTGAATCTCCACCCGATCGCCGGCTGTCAGATCAGCGTCGCGCGGCCGTGCCTGATCGCTGGATGGATACGAAACGCCAGGAACTTTCCGGCAACTTATGGCGAAGTACATAAACTCGTCATCGAAGGCGGCAGCCACGGTGGCCGGCCAGGCAACATCGTCACCGCGAGAACTCGCGAGCGAGATGGGTCGGGTGAGTTGCCACATGGCGTCGTCCAGCAGGCCGTCGAGGCGAGGTTTTTCCATCACCGTGACGCAGGAGAAAAGCTTCTTCGGCTCCGGGCCGTTGCGATGGAGCAGCCATTCTTCGGCCGCAGCACAGACGGTCCATGGATCGTTGTCGGGCTTGTGATTCTTCTGCCCGAGCTGTGGAGCGAGAAGACGTTCGGCCTGCTTGGTGTTGCCCTGATTTTTCAGCGCCACCGAGAGCGGGAACTTGAATTGCGGGTCCGCACTCAAATAAGGACGGGTCCGTTCGATGCTCTTTGCAATCGCCACTGAGCGACCGGCCCGCTGCGAAAGCGGAATGCCGCCGGCTGCGGAGGTGGCGCTGGCGACTGAGTTCAATTGGCCACTCACTGCAGTTGCCGGTCGTACCTCATCGTCTTGCGTTTCGTCGGAAGGGGCTACGAGATCGTCGAGCGGTGCTTCGGCTGCGGCGAGCCCAACGACGTACTTCGTCCCCTGACGTTGCCGGACCGCCATTTCGCTGCTCGCGTAGTACTGCACAAGCCAGAAAGCCGCCGCGTCGGCTAGTGGATGCTCTGGATAGCGCTCGACGAGCAGCGCCAGCGCTTCTGCCGCGGCCTCCGATTGGCCGCTGCGGTGATACCGCTGGGCCATCTGATAGATGATTTCGCCGCTGCTTCGCCCGCTCATGCCCCGCGTCAGCTCGCCCACCTGAGAAAGCCAGGCGCCCGACGTTGGGTCATCCCGCTTGATTCGCGAAAGCAATTGCTGCACGTTGTGGCGCTTTTGCGAGGCTCGGCTGAGCATGTCGAGATTGGCCGCAGGGGGATCGGCGAGCAAGCGCCTGGCTTCGCTGCCGGGCAGAACTGCCAAACCGCTGAATACATCTCGCCGGCCGGTCGACTGCGGCAAGTGGTCGACGAGCAACGACAGGCCGATGTTGCCTGGCGCCGTTGCGAAGTCGTCGACGATCAACCCGCGTCCCAATTCGGCTGTCTCTTCGAGCGATCGGCCAAGTCGCGGCGCCCACTGCGATGGCGTTACGTTCACGAGGCCCGTCTTCTGGCCGGCCATGACGCTGAACACCTTTTTCGCTTTCCAGGTTTGCAGGTCAACCTGATTGAGCTGCTCAGGATAGGCCGACGCGTCAGCCGCCTTCTGCACCGCCGACAGGACGATCTGATTGGTGAGATGCGCGAGCGGATCGTCCCCGCGTGGGCTGACATCTTCGGTGACAACTACCTCGGGCCGCCACTGGCGGATACGACGCACCAGATCGGCTTCCAGCTGGCCAGTAACATTGTCACCACCGCTGCGCTTCCAGCCTTGCAACACCGATTCCGCGATGAGAGCAAGCCCCGGCTGCGGCAATGGATAGCGCCACGCGGTCTCGGCCGTACTGCCGCCGGCAACGCTCACCGCTTCCTGAGTCCGCTCAGCCAGCGAAGCATTCTGCGGAGAAGCCTCACCGTCCTGCCGTCCGACAATCTCGATGCCACTCAGATAGCCTTCGTCGCCACCCTGCTGAGCGATCAGTTCGAGCGGAATCCGTCGGGCCTCACTGAAGATGCCAAGCATCGCCAGGCGATTACCGCCGGTTTTCTGCTTACGCCACGTCTGGCCGCCGTCACGCGTCACGAGAATCGTACCCAGCGAACCAACGGCCCAACCGCGATTCTCATCCACAAACTCAATCGACCGCAGCGGCAGTGTCTGGTCGGTCTTTTGCATCTCCCAGCTTCGGCCTGAGTCGGCCGAATGAAAGACGACGGTTCCGGGCGCGCCGGCCACCCACACGTGATTGCCGAGCGTGGCGATGGCGCGGAAGTCGAATTCAGAAGCTGCAATTGCCGGAAGCTGCGCCGCGGGGGACCACGTGAAGCCGTCATCGGCGGTCGAAAGCACGAGCCCACCGTCACCGACCAGCCAGCCGCTCGATTGGCCTGTAAGGACGAGCCGCCGGGCGTTGCGGCCGTCGGTCAGCGCCGTCTTTGCAGGGTTCACCCCGCCCGGCACTACCAGGCCGAGCTGACCCAGTCGGCCCGCGACCGCGCCGCTGGTTGGACCGCGAAAGTCGCCTGTCATCCAGCCTTGCGTGCGGCCCCGCGGAACCGGTGCCCAGCTTCGGCCGCCATCTTCGGAGCGGAACACGCCCGAAGGATAAAGGGCCGAGCCATCACCGATCGCCCAGCCATGCTTGGTGTCGAAGAACTTGACATGCCGCAGCGTCGGCAGCATCAGGTTTGGAACGACCGACCAGGTTTTGCCCCCATCGCGAGTTCGCAGAACCACACCGCTCGTCAAATGCGTATAGGGCTGAGTGCAGCCGCCGACCGCCCAGCCGATTTCGCCATCGAGGAACTGAACCGCTTCCAAGCGGCACTGCGTAGGAGATTGCTGCTGCTTCCAATTGCGGCCGCCATCGCTCGTGTGCCAGATGACGCCCCGATCACCGACTGCCCAACCGCGATCGGCATCGAGGAAAAAGACCGACGTCAGCTCTGCATCGGCGTGCATGCTGGCCGGCGACGGGGGCGGTTCGATGGCGCGGGCGGATAGCACAAACAGCGATACCATCGCGAGTAGCGCGCTAAGTCGGAACTGAGTGGCCATCCTGCCCCTCCCTGGGCTTGCGGATCGGAAACGAGCTTGGCCGAGGATTGTAACTACCTGCCCGCCAAGTACGTAGCTCGGTTTTCTCACGTCAGATTGAGATCGTTTGGCCGGCCATTCATAATGACCTGGCGAACTTCTCGACTAGCCTTTGCTAGCGTTCAAACGTCCGCATTTTTAGCCCTTCTACTTAAAAACGGATCATCATGTCGCTTCCTCTCCGTCGCCGTCGGTTCCTGGCCCTCTCCGCAGCTGCTGCGGCAGGCGCCACGTTTTTCGATACCCCGCGTGTCCTCCAAGCCGCCAATCTGGCCGACAAGAGTGATCCCTGGGGTGGCTTTCCGCTCGGCGTGCAGAGCTACTCGCTGCGGAATTTCGAAACGCCGGAGGTGGTCCGCCATCTGAATGGCATGGGCATCCATTACGTCGAGTTCTACAGCAAGCATCTGAGCCCCACGATCAGCGACGAGCAATTGAAGGAAGTGCAGAAGATGCTCGACGCCGCCGAGATCAAGATCGCCGGCCATGGCGTGCACAGCTTCACGGCCGACCACGAGAAGAACCGCGCGATTTTCGACTTCGCCAAGCGCATCGGCACCCGCGTGATCACCGCCAACCCGCAGCCTGACTCGCTCGACAGCCTTGACAAGCTAGTGGCCGAGTACGACATCCGCATCGCCATCCACAACCACGGCCCGGGCGCTCTCTACGACAAGCTCGACGGCGTGAAGAAGGCGGTCGAAGGGCGGCACAAGAATCTGGGCGTGTGCGTCGACTGCGGCCACTTCATCCGCAGCGGCGAAGACCCGGTCGAGTGCGTGCTCGAGCTCGGCCCGCGGGTGTTCGGCGCCCACATCAAGGACGAACCGAAGGCCGGCCCCGAGTCAGCTAACGTGATCATCGGCAAAGGCAAACTCGACGTGGTCGGCTTGTTCAAGGCCCTGAAAAAGGTGAACTTCCCCGCTGACGGCGCCCTCTCACTCGAATACGAAGCGAACCCGGCGAACCCGATCGACGAAATGAAGGAGTGCCTCGCCGTGGCGAAGGAAGCAATTGAAAAAGTCGCCGGTTAGAGAGCTGCAGACGTAGCCACGGCTGGAACACGGATCGACACGGATAAGAATCAAAAGGCCTGCGCTTCAAGGGATGCGTCAGCCAACTAGTCCTCCCCTCTCCCTACGGGAGAGGACTAGGATGAGGGAGGCTCGCCGTGCTGAGCGGTCCGAGAGAAAAGTAGATTCCGATCACGAAAACACGAAAGGCAAACTTGCTCCCCTTTCGTGTTTTCGTGATCAATTGGTGAGTGTCAGTGATTGGAGCACGGTTGATCGTGATCATCGCCACGAGTACCAACAATTCCATGAGCCTCTTAACCTAGTGAACTTCTCTCCCTTTCTAGCTTCGACTCCCATCGTCAATTGGCAGGATCCAGCTGTTCGCCGCAAGGCGGAAGAGCTGGCGGTGCTCGACGATCCGGTCCAAACGGCTCGCGCATGCTTCGATTTCGTTCGCGACCAGATCAAGCACAGCCGCGACTTTGAGATGGATCCGGCCACCTGTCGTGCGTCCGATGTGCTGCTGCATGGCACTGGCTACTGCTACGCCAAGAGCCATCTGCTCGCGGCGCTGCTGCGGGCCAACGGCCTGCCGGCTGGCTTGTGCTATCAACGCCTGAGCATCGGCGACTTCGGCCCGCCGTACAGTTTGCACGGCTACAACGCGGTTGAGCTGCCGGGCTTCGGTTGGTACCGCATCGATGCTCGTGGGAACAAACCAGGAGTCGACGCCCAGTTCGATCCGCCGAACGAACGCCTGGCCTTCCGGCTGCAATCGGCGGAGGAGTACGACTTCGAAAACATCCTGGCCGAACCGCTGCCATGTGTGGTCACAGCATTGGAGTCGGCTGACGGTTGGTTAGGAGTACTGAACAATCTGCCCGACCTGACCACCGTTGATTATCATTGCAGGGAATTGAAGCTGCGCAACCGAGGGACTTGATTGCCCAGAGGCTCTGAAGGTGGATCACTACCTGCACATCGGCGGAGTTGTGGCAGTCGGTTTCGATCCGAGCGGCGACTACTTGCTAGTGATATCTCATTCCGGGCGCGGCGTGTTTTCGACTCGGACTTGGGAGCGCGTCGCTCGGGACCCGGAATTAGCGTACCCCGCCGCCGGGATTGCGGTTGGTATCGGCCCAATCAACGGCCTGGCAATATGCGTGCAAGTCATGGACTTCAATCTTGGGCAAATGAGCGTAGAACACTCCGACCGGCGTATCTCTCTAGAGTGCGAGAGCAGCGGTATTGCGGTTAAAACACTGACTTGATCGAACCGTGCGGCCTCCCTCATGTAATCCTCTCCAGCGGTTAGCTGCGACGAGCTCTAAATGGTTCGTCAAGTCCCAGACTTGGCCCCTGGGCCTCTTCGCCCTCCTGCACTTCGCCCCTCGCCTCCCGACCGCACGTTGACCCTTGCCCGGGCTCAGCTTAGAGTGGAGTTTTGTCTGTTTTTTGCCGCTTTTACCGTCGACGGACGCCGTTCGGCGTTCCTGGACGATCTCGGGTGGTCCTCTCCGCCCGCGAGGGGATCGAGCCCAGCGGTTTTCGGGATTTGTGCATGCTCGCTAAACGTGTGATTCCCTGTCTCGACGTGAACCAAGGTCGCGTCGTGAAGGGAACGAACTTTCTCAACCTCCGCGACGCTGGCGATCCGGTTCAGGTCGCTCGCCGCTATGAGGACGAAGGGGCCGACGAGCTCGTTTTTCTCGACATTACGGCCAGTCACGAAGCCCGCAACATCATGATCGATGTGGTTCGCCGCACAGCCGAGCAGGTGTTCATGCCGCTCACCGTGGGGGGCGGCATTCGCACGATCGAAGACATCCGGGCCCTGCTCAACGCCGGCAGCGACAAGGTTTCGATCAACTCGGCGGCCTGCAAAAACCCGGAATTTGTCCGTGAAGCAGCCCGCCGGTTCGGCAGTCAGTGCATCGTCGTCAATATCGACCCCAAACGGGTCCAGCGCGATGGCCGCGAGGTGTGGGAAGTGCACATCAACGGCGGCCGAACGCCCACGGGTTTGGAAGCGGTCGCCTGGGCGAAAGAAGTCGAAGCGCTCGGCGCCGGCGAGATTGTTTTGACTAGTATGGACTGCGACGGCACGAAGGACGGCTACGACATCGAGATTACCGCCGCGGTCAGCGATGCGGTAACGATCCCGGTTGTGGCCAGCGGCGGAGCCGGCAAACCCGAACACTTGGCCGACGCAATTTTGAAGGGCAAAGCCGACGCGGCGCTCGCCGCGAGCATTTTTCACTTCGGAGAGTTCACGATCCGCGAAACGAAGCAAATCATGGCCGGGCGAGGGATTCCGGTGCGGTTATAGTGAAATTCACGAGAGAGATGGAACGAGGCTCGGCGGGTCTAGCCCGCCTTGTTAGAAGAGGGATTTGAACATGGGTCATTCAAGTTCAGCATCGGCTGCGCCTCCGCTATCGGTCGGCGTGCCATCGGCCGACGAACTCATCAATAAAATGTCGGGGGCCAAGGAAGACATCCCCGTCAATAAGTTCTTTCGCGCGCTGGTGAAGCTCGAAGGCAGCGACTTGCATCTGAAGGTCGGCAAGCCGCCGTGCGTGCGCACGCGCAACGAACTTCGTCCTCTCAATCATCCGCCGATTGAGCGCCGCGAGATGGCTGAGTACCTGGTTGCGATGATGGACGACCGCAACCGTCGTATCTTCGCCGACGAGGGCGGCGCCGACTTTTCGCACTCCTGCGAAGTCGACGGCGTGACCTGGCGTTTCCGCGTCAATCTGCTGCAGCAGAACGGTTGCATGGGCATGGTCGCCCGCCGCATCAGCAACAAGATCCCTGACTTCAAGGGGCTCTTCCTGCCACCGTCGATCGAACAGCTTTGCCACTACGATCAGGGGATGGTGCTGCTCGCCGGCGTGACGGGTTCCGGCAAAAGCACGACGATCGCGTCGATGCTCGACTACATCAATAAGCGCGAGCGGGTGCACATCCTCACACTCGAGGACCCGATCGAATTCATCTTCACCGAAGACAAGGCGCTGATTAACCAGCGCGAAATCGGCTTCGACGTGAAGGACTTCAAAATCGCCATGAAGCACGCGGTGCGTGAAGACCCCGACATCATGCTCGTGGGCGAAATGCGTGATGAAGAAACGTTCATGACGGCCATCCACGCCGCCGAAACAGGTCACTTGGTGTTCGGAACCATCCACGCTTCCAGCGGTCCGTCGACGATCGGTCGTATTCTCGACTTGTTCCCCGAAGCAATGCACAAGGCCATCCGTTCGGCCATCGCCTTCAACATGCGGGGCATCGTCGCGCAAAAACTGCTCAAGTCGATCAAGCCGGGCGTCCCCCGCGTGCCGACTTGCGAGATCATGCTCTTCACCCCGATCGTGCAGAAGATTGTTCTGGAATCGATGGACAGCAAGTTGGGCGACGCCATTCGCATTGGCGCCGCCGACGGCATGCAGGATTTTACGATGAGCCTGAAACAGCTCATCGATGACGGCCTCATTGATCGACCCACAGCCTTTGAAGTTGCCCCCAACCCGGATGCGCTGAAGATGGCGCTCAAGGGTATCAGCGTGGCCCAGCCCGGAATGATTTGATGCTTTGCAATGTGTCGTTGCCCTGGCCGCGACCACACCTGGTCGCGCGCGGGGCGGCAATTCTGCTTGCTTCTGCGCTCCTCGTCTGCCTTGGCGCGGAGCTCTCGTTTGCGCAGGAGAGCTGGCCCAAATTCACGCCCAATCCAGCCGGCGAGCACGCGATCGAGCGCGGCCCAGGCTTCAACCTGGCGATCTGGAAACTGATGTTCCTGATCATCCTGTTTTGGATCTGGATCAAGCTGGCCGACTGGGTGGGGCGCGACAGCGCCGAAATCGGCGATGCCATCGGCATGCCCTATTACATCTGGAACCCGATCGTCGTGTTCAGCTTTGTGCTGGTGTTCATGACGCTCGCGCTGGGTATTCCCTTCTTCGCCGCTGGCTACCTGCTGCTGCTCATCGCGGTGGTGGCCCCGATTGCCGTGTACGTGGTGCAGCGCAACGGCAAGGTGACCGGGGATAAAAAGGTCTTCACACCGGCGCACATCAAGCATGTGCTCTCGAACCTCGGCAAGGGAAGTAAAGAGCCGGTCGAGATGAAACAGGCTTGGGAGATGGGTCCAGCCGTGGACCTCGCCGGCACGTTGCCGCTGCAGCAGACAAACCAGGCGAACATGATCGAGGCCCGGCAGTCGCCCGGCTTTGTACCGGTCAAATTCATGCTGGCCGACGCGTTTGAGAATCGGGCAGACAAGATCATGCTCGATTATTCGGCCGAAGCGGTCGCGCTGCGCTACATGGTCGATGGCGTCTGGCACGCGGCGAATCCGAAGGTGCATGAAAAGGATCCGCTCAATCGCGAACTGGGCGACTTGATGCTTGCCGTGATGAAGAAGGTCGCGGGCCTTAACCCAGCCGAGCGTCGGGCGCGTCAGGAAGGAAGCTTCCGCACCGAATACGGTGGCGGAAAGTACGACACGACTCTGCTCACGCAAGGCGTGCCGACGGGCGAGCGGGTGCTGGTCAGCTTCAAGCTGCAAACCAAGCACATTCCGACGCTCGAAGATCTCGGCATGCGAGAAAAGCTGCGCGAGCAGCTGAAAACGTTCATCGGCCCCGGGGCTAAGGGCTTCGTTGCCTTCTGTGCGATGCCTCAGGAAGGTTTGACGAGCACCTGGGTTGCCGCACTTCGCTCAACCGACCGATTGATGCGCGACTTCATCTCCATCGAGGACAAAACGAAGCGCGAGCCGGATGTGGAGAACGTCGACGGCGTGCGTTACGACACCTCCAAGGGCGAAACGGCTGAAAAGCAGATGCCGGCCGCCATTCTGAAGCAGCCGGAAGTGATCTGCATCCCGGAAGTGAGCAACGGCGAAGTCATCAAGCTCATCTCCGACTGGATTGAGAATGAGGACAAGCTGAGCCTGCTCAGCCTCCGCGCGAAGGAGGCCGCCGAAGGATTGCTGCGACTCGTCGCGATGAAGCCGCCGATGGAGCAGTTCGCGAAACAGATCAAACTCGTCGTGAACCAGCGCCTGGTTCGCAAGCTGTGCGAGCAGTGCCGCGAAGCGGTCGAACCGACGCCCGAACTGCTGCAGCGCCTCGGCATTCCGCCCGGCCGCGTACAAGTGCTGTATCGAGAGAAACAGCCGCTGCCACCCGGCGTAGAACCGCCGAAACCGAAGAAGGGGGATCCGCCGCTGATCTGCCCGAATTGTCGCGGCATCGGCTACAAGGGCCGCACGGCGATCTACGAATTTCTCGTCATCGACGACAACATTCGCAAGGCACTCGTAACCCAGCCGAAGCTCGATGTAATCAAGCAACTTGCCCGCAAGGCAGGCAATCGCAACTTGCAGGAGGAAGGCATCCTGCTCGTCGCGCTTGGCACCACGTCGTTGGCCGAGTTGCAGCGAGTGCTGAAGCAGTGATCTCGAATGCGGAATTCGGATTAGGGAATGCGGAATGAAGACACAGCAACGCTTCTGAGAAGCGTCGCTAACCTGAGCGTCTCCTCTGATCGAAACTGAACACTGACTGCTGAAAACTGAGTACTCCTCATGTTCTTTCTGTTCCTACTCCTCATCTTCCTGGCAACGGCAGCCGCGCTCTGGTTCCAGGGAACGTGGAACATCGCCATCACCCTGGTCAACTTGATTCTGGCGATGTTGATTGCCACGAATTTCTACGAGCCGATTTGCACCATGATCGAGGGCTTCGGCGGAGCCTCGTTCACCTACCTGCTCGATTTCATCGTGCTGTGGATCTTGTTTGCGGTCGTTTTCGGCATCCTTCGGATGTTCAGCGACATGCTTTCGAAGAAAGCCGTCAAATTCAATCTGCCGGTCGATATGGCTGGCCGAACGATCCTGTCGATCTGGTGCGCTTACTTGATGGTCTGCTTCACCGCCTTCAGCATGCAGTTTGCGCCGCTCAATAGCGCCACGCCGATGGGGGCCTTTGAAACGCCCACCAGCAGCTCGTTCCTCGGCATGTCTCCCGATCGCCAGTGGCTGGGCTTCATGCAAAGTCGCTCGCGCGGTGCCCTGGCGCGGGGCAATTACTCCGGCAAGGTCCATCCCAACGACCAGGCAATCAACGTCGAAACGTTCGATCCCTTCAGCGAGATTCCGCTGCGTTACCGTCAGCGCCGCGAAAACTACGAGAAGGCCGAGGGCTTGCGCGTGCAGTAATGCGAGCAGCGGCTGACTTGCGCTGCTGTTGAATGTTTTGGGCCAATCCGTGCGTTCATTCCGCGACAAAGCGACATGATGTCCAACACATCGTCCGATAGCATTCGCTTTACCGGGCCGGAAGAAGAACAGCTCGTGCGCTATCGCGAGCTGAACAAGCTGGCGCTCGTCGCGCTGCTCGTTGGGCTGGCTTCGGTACTCACACTGGTGCATCCGCTGCTGATGCTCGTTCCGGTCGCTGGTGTCGTATGTGCCGTCGTGGCACTGCGCACCATTCGCAGCAATCCGGAAGTTTGGACCGGCGCTTGGCTAGCGACGGTGGGCTTGGTTTTGTCGCTGTTCTTCCTGGGCTGGGGCATTAGTTGGAGTTCTACCCGACCGAGTCGGTTGGTGGCTCAAGCACAGCGATTCGCCGACGATTGGTTCAAGCTGGTACAGCAGAACGAACTGTACGCTGCCCATCAGCTGCGGCAGAGCACTGACACCCGAGCACCGGTCACAGGTCGGCTGGACGACTACTATCGCAGTCAACCGCCGGAGGCACGCGAAAACTACCAGCAGTTCGCGACGAGCCCGGTGATTGTGGCGCTCACCAAGGCGGGACCCGATCATCCGCCCGAGTTTGTCGCCGCAGCAGGCACCGATCACACCAGCACTGCCGACCTGGTGAGCCTGCGCTATCGGCTGCCGGCTGTGAAGGACCAGCCGATGTGGAGCATCTTAATCAAGATCCAGCGCGAGGCCGAAGACCGCTGGCAAATCGGCTCCGTCGATGGCAAGCAAGGAGAAGAGTGGCCGGAGACCCGGTAGCTCTTGGCCTGTAGCTGATGTTACGGCTCGCCCCAACGGCGCATCAGTTGATGCGGCACTTCAAGCTGGTCGAGAATCCTGGCGACCACAAAGTCGACCAGGTCCGCCAGCGACGACACGCCGTGATACCAACCGGGCATGGCCGGCAGCAGAACGGCACCGGCTTCTGCCGCCCGGCGCATGTTCTCCAGCTGAATGACGGAGAGGGGCGTTTCGCGCGGCACGAGGATGAGTCGCCGCCGCTCCTTCAGGTGCACGTCGGCGGCGCGGTGAATCAGATTATCTCCCGTCGCGTGAGCAATGCCGCTGAGCGTGCTCCCCGAGCAGGGGCAGATGACCATGCCGCCAGTGAGGAACGAACCGCTGGCGACCGGGGCGAGAAAATTGTCGTAGCGATGAGCCACGACGCGGCCCGCGCTTGCAGCGCTCCCGGGCGTTCGTTTCGCCGTCTCGCCCTCGCGCTTGAGCAGCGGCGACGTGCGGGCGGCATCGAGCAGACCTTGCGGATCGAAGCGCTGCCAATCGCAACGCACTCCAAGCTCTTGCAGCAGCACCGCCTGTCCCGAGGGGCTGAGGACGACATGCACCTCGCGGCCTGCGGCGACCAGTTGCTCGAGCAGCCGAACCGCGTAGATCGCGCCGCTGGCTCCCGTAATGCCGAGCACGAGCGGGCGTCCGGTCGCACTGCTTGTGGACTTCGATTCGCTCATGGGGCTGCCCGTCACTTTACGCCCACATATAGCGTGGCAATTCCGCCGGTCAGGCAGTAATAGTCGACCTTCGCGAGGCCGGCGCGGCGCATCCGCTGGGCCAGCTCTTCCCCTTGTGGGAATTGTCCGACGCTCTGCGGCAGATAGTTGTAGGCGTCGGACTGGTTCCGCGCGAGCAACTGCCCGATCCGCGGCAGCACGTTGCGAAAGTACCAGCCGTACAGGCCCTTGAACGGTTGCCAGGTCGGCGTAGAGAACTCCAGCACGGCCACCTTGCCGCCGGGAGCGCAGACGCGAGTCATCTCGGCGAGGCCGCGATCGGTATTGGTCACGTTACGCAGCCCAAACGCTACCGACACGATCTGGAAGCGATTGCTTTCGAACGGCAGGTTCTGAGCGTCGGCTTCGACGAATGTCAGCCGGTCAGCCGCAATGCCGGACCGCTGCCGCTTCTGCTCACCGATTTGCAGCATTTCGGGGCAAAAGTCGGAGGCGACTATCTCCGTTTTGCCGTGGGTGTGACGATAAAAGGCTAAAGCCAGGTCGCCAGTGCCGGTGCATACGTCGAGAATCGGCAGCTCGCCCTGCGGCCGCAATTTGCGGACGGTCCACCAGCGCCAGTAGCGATCGACCTGCATCGAGAGCAGGTGGTTCATGCGGTCGTACGAGGGAGCGATTTCGCCGAACATGCGGCGAACCCGCTGCTCCGACTTGTCGACCGGGACTGTCGATTCTGCTTGCATGGAGATCCAAACCTAAGCGCCGATCCCTCGTAGCTGAATTCGGCAGAATTCAGACGCCCCTCAGTTGGAGCATCGACTGTGTCAATTCTGGCGAATTCAGCTACGTAAAAATCGCAAAACCCGAAACTAGCCGCCGCAATAGCAATACCTGGTAGTAAACCCGCCGTAGCCGGCCGAGAGCGATGTAGAGTCGCAGACTGCAACGGCCACGGCGGACGAATTCTCGATCTTGCGGCCCTGAACCGGGTCGGCTATTACCTTGTCCCCTGCTCTGCTACCGCAACCACCAGACTACCTTAACTAGATATTCGAGTTTAGACGTCATGTCGCTCGCCCCGCCGCTCAGGCGCCTCGCCAAGAGACAGCCTTTGCCGGCCGAAACCCGTTCGCTACCGGCTATTTCCGCTCCTGACTCGGCGCCCGCCGAGCGTATCCCGCGGCCTCCTGCGCGGCGAAACATGCGCGCCAGCATCGGCGACGCAGCGGGCTACAGCGTGATGGTAGGTATTGGGGAAACTTATTTTGCGGCCTTCGCCCTGGCCATCGGCACCGGCGAAACCTTCGCGGGCCTGATTGCCACGGTGCCGATGCTCTGCGGCGCCACGCTCCAATTGCTCACGCCCTGGGCCGTTGAGCGACTCGGATCGCACCGCCGCTGGGTGATTGCCTGCGTCTGCCTGCAAGCCACTAGCCTGCTGCTCATGCCGGTCGCCGCGCTGCTCGCCGGTTCGCATTGGGCGACCTGGTGGGTGTTTCTCGCTGCGACCATGTACTGGGCCGCGGGCCTGTCGACCGCGCCGTCGTGGAACACCTGGATCGAGCAAATCATTCCCAAGCTGGTTCGGCCGCGCTACTTCGCTCTGCGCGCCCGCATCAGTCAGATCTGCACGCTACTCGGCTTCGCAGCCGGCGGCCTCGCGCTCCACTTTGGCAAAGCGTCGGGGGAAGTGCTGATGGTGTTCTGCACCATCCTCGGCATCGCGGCTGTCTGCCGCTTTGCTTCGGCAGCTTCGCTCCGGATGCAGAGCGAAGCGCCGAGTGGCGTGACGAGCGAGCGAGAATCGGCAGAGCCCGGGCGGGTCGCCGGCGCCACGCGGCTGATCTGGTATCTGCTCGCGATGCAAACGGCGGTGCAGATTTCTGGTCCCTACTTCACGCCGTATTTGCTCTCGGAAGAGGGTCTGTCGTATTTCAGCTTCATGGTGCTGATCGGCATCGCATTCCTTGCGAAGGCGGTCAGCTCGCCGTTCTGGGGCCGCGTGGCTCATGTGGCCGGCGCGCGGCGGCTGCTATGGATCGGCGGCATCGTGATCATCCCAATCGCCGGATTGTGGATCTTCAGCGACTTGTTCGACAACTACGATCTCGTTCTGCCACGCCTGCTGACCGGCGGCGCGCGAGTCGGCGTGAACGGCGAGTTCCTGTTCCTCTGCTTCGTGCAATCGCTTTCAGGGACCGCCTGGGCAGCCTACGAGCTGGCGATGGTGCTGATGTTCTTCGAAGCGATTCCGCGGGCCAGTCGCACGCGACTGCTGACGCTTTACAACTTCGGCAACTCGGCAGCGACGGTGGCTGGCGGACTCATCGGCGCGACGATCCTGCAGCTGCTCAACGAGACGCATATGGCGTACTTGATCGTGTTCCTCTCGTCCTCGATCGGCCGATCGCTCACGTTGCCGGTACTGCTGCGAGCGCCTGCCGGCCCGGCGACGATCGTGGCCTCGACGCATCCCACCAGCAGCATCGAAGCCCGCATCCCCATCGGCCCGCCAACCCTACGCATCGACGCCGCCGCCGGCAAACCGCTCGCCGATGACTCTCGCGCCGCCGCGTGAGGATTTGAACCACGAAGACACAAAGGCACAAAGGGAGAAAGAAAGGAAGAAGAACGCCAAGCTACAGGCAGCGGTTAGAAGAATGTGGTTATCTGCCGGCGTCTCTTCGCCCCCTTTGCCTCTTCGCCCCCTTCGTGTCTTAGTGTCTTGGTGGTTCACACCCAAGCCTCTCCCCCGCCCTGTTTATCTGCAGGGCAGCCGCCTATCATTCCTGCATGGGAATTCGCGGAACTCTTGACGCTGGGGCAGCGAGCGTGAGCCAGAAAATCTACGTCCATCAGTTTCCAAACGGCTTGACCTTGGTCGCCGAAGAGATGGACTGGCTCGAATCGGCTGCCTTCGCCCTGCTCACCCCCGCCGGCTGTGCCTTTGAGCCGGTCGAACTCGGCGGCCTCGGCAATCTCACCTGCGAAATGGCCCAGCGCGGCGCCGGCGAGCGGGACAGTCGACAGATCGTCTCCGACCTGGAAAATCTCGGCGCCGACTGTTCGTCGTCGGTCACCAACTCGCATACGAGCTTCGGCGGCGCGATGCCCGCCGAGAGCCTGCCGGCGGTCCTCTCGATCTATGCCGACATCCTCCGCCGGCCCCACCTGCCGGAAGACCAGATCGAGGACGCGCGTCTCGCGTGCTTGCAGGAAGTGCGCTCGCTCGAAGACGACCTGGCGCAGAAGCTGTTCGTCGAGATGCGCAAGCGGGTCTACGGCGAAACGCTCGGCCGCTCACCGCAAGGCACGCTCGACTCGGTCACCAGTTTGACGCTCGGCCATGTGAAGCAGCACTTCACGCGTGGCTATCAGCCACGGGGGACCATCCTGAGCGTGGCCGGCAAGATCGATTGGCCGGCGCTTAAAGAGCACGTCGAAGGCATTTTTGGCGACTGGCAAGAACAGACGCCCCACCTGCTGCGCGAGAGCCCGGCGCAGCGCCAGTACTTGCACATACCGTCCGAGAGCAGCCAGACGCACATCGGCATCGCGTTCGATTCGGTTCCCTACTCGCACCCCGACTACTTTCAGATGCGCGGCGCGGTCGGCGTGCTCAGCGACGGCATGAGTTCGCGGCTGTTCACCGAAGTGCGCGAGCGCCGCGGTCTGTGCTACACGGTCTACGCCAGCTGCCACTCGCTCCGCGATCGCGGCGCGGTGTTCGCTTACGCTGGCACCACCGCCGAGCGGGCCCAGGAAACGCTCGACGTGATGCTCGAACAGCTGCGCGACCTCCGCAAGGGCGTGCGCGAGGAAGAACTGAAGCGGCTGAAGGGGCGCATCAAGCGGGCCCTGATCATTCAGCAGGAATCGAGCCCGGCGCGCAGCGGCAGCATCGCCTTCGACTGGTACTTCCTCAACCGCATCCGCACGAAGGACGAACTGAGCAAGATCATCGACGATTTGACCGTCGCTTCGATCAATCAGTATCTCGAAGCGAACCCGCCGGAGAAGTTCACCGTGGTAACGCTGGGGCCGAGCGAGCTAAAGAGCTAGTGGCCTTTCAGGAGATTCTCAAGAGATTAGTCCAGCCGCGAAGCGGCGACATTCTGTAGCCGGGGGTGTAAACCCCCGGACCCTCATCGCGCGAGATCGCCAGAGCCCCGCAGGGGCGACATTGGAAAAAGGCAATGTCGCCCCTGCGGGGCTCTCGAAACGTTCGTCACGCCGCATGACCGTGGGCTTACGCCGCACGGCTAGTGAATGCCGCCGCTGCGCGGCTTCTGGCAGAGGTTCTTAGTGCCGGTTTCCGAGAAGCATTATCGATACCGGACCGCTAAGATTGCGTTATGTCCACGCTCCGCCGCATTCTCCGGTACGGGCCTCCCGTTTTTCTCGGGCTGCTCATTGCCGTCTGGCTCTGCGGGTGTCTGGTTCGGTACGGCGTGGCGTTCGCGATTCCAGCGACTGGGGATGAGGTGCTGCTCGAGGTCCATTCGGGCACGGTGGAGTTTGCCTTGAATGTGTACTTTCTTGCGGAGTATGGGCCATACGCCCAAGCACAACGAGTCTCGATCGAACGCATGCTTGGGTACTTCCAACTGCGATACCACAGCGGCCTTGCCGGTCGGCCCGTGATGGAACTCGACCTCCCCTTGCCTCTACTCATTACCCTGGCCTTGCCCCTGGCCATTGGTTCGGCGATCGGCTTTCGCTTTCGCCTCTGGCAGTACCTGGCTTACACTGCACTGGTCGCGCTGGAACTCGCTTATTACCTGCGATGGCACGGTTAGACGAACGCTTCTCCCATGAGTGAAGAGCCGCACTCATCGACCTCCAAAATCAACCGGGCCGCGATTTGGTTCGCGGGCGCGATCTGGGTTGTCGTGATTGCCGTCGGAGTCTATTCCGGCGACTCCGTTGCTGAGATCTCGAAGATGGCAATCGGCAGTGCTGCGATGATAGCCGTGCTGTACTTTGCTGGCGTGTTCATCGATGCGCTACTGAGCGTGAAGCGCTGATGCATCTCTTGATCCCTAGCAGCCGCGAAGCGGCGGCATTGTTTAGCCGGGGGTGTAAACCCCCGGACCCTCAGCGCTCGAGATCGCCAGAGCCCCGCAGGGGCGGCATTGGCAGAATGTGAATGTCGCCTTGCGGGGCTGGCGCACTTTTTGTGCATCACGTCACCGTGGGCTTACGCCGCACGGCTAGTGAATGCCGCCACTGCGCGGCGGATTGCGAACCTGCGAGCATGCGTTCAAACTCGCGTGGGAGTTTGCCTGCCTCTCATCTGGCTGCTTACGGACGGCACACGGAGTGTGCCTACTACTTTGCGAGTGACTTGAACGTCACCAGCAGGTGCGGCTGGTCGAGGAAGCGGAGGGCGGGTTCGCGGTTGAGGATGGTCTGCTTCGCCGCTTTGGGCGAGAGGGTGAGGCGGACGTACTGAGACTTCTTGCCGGCGATGGCATACGGCTGAGTCTCCCAGTGGAGCGGGGTGCTGGCGATGGGTTTGCCGGCTTCGTCCTTCACTTGCAGTGCGAGCCCTTCCGTGGGGAGCGGCTGGCGCTTGTCGTCGTGCGACTCCGGCTCCACGAGCGCGATGGTGATCGTGCGCAACTCAGGGTCGAACTCGGCGGGCTGCTGGTCGACCGTCACCAGGAAGTGGTCCGACAGTTCCGCGAGGTCGTACACGCCGCAGGGACCGAAGCGGACGGGCGGTTCGCGCCTGGCTGGAGCCTCCGCGGCCAGCTGAGCAATGGCCAGTAGGGGCAGAAGATAAAGGGCTGACATCGGAGGCCTCTTAGCGAATCAGGGTTTATGACGATAAGCCGGCTGCAAGTACTAGTGAGACGACAAACCAGATCGAATCGATTTCCAGACCACTGAATTGACAAATTATTTACGATTTGTCACAATATCCACATCGCAGTCTTCGTCACCCTTGAGCGGCGTGGGCCGTTTGTTGCTGCGCGGGTGAGTGCGGGGCAGTCGCAACGTGGCTCGTGAGAGGCTGTGAGTTCTTTTTCAATCTGGTTGTAGGAAGCGATCGGGCGACGGGTGGCGGATCGCTAATGATCACGGGCGCGGGTCGGCTTCCAGCCTGCTGGAACCCCCCAGCAAGTGGTTGTGGTTTTCAGCCCCCGCCGACACCAAGCCACCCGCAAGAGGTATTGTGAAACTATTCGACAGAAATGGCGCAAGTCACAGCGGAGTAAGAACTTCCCGGTCTTCATGCACTTGCGCTAGGGGTTGTGAACCGGCTCGTGACAAGCTCCGCAAAAGGTCTCATTAGCTCTTGTGGCCGGGGTCGTCGGCAGGCAGCTCAGTGGAGACGGCAACCGTGGCTTCAAAGCGGCGGATGACCTCGCGGACGTTGGCTGGAATCTCGACCGACTGCTGGGTCTGGTAGTTGAACGTCACGACGATCGACTCGCCATCGGCCACGATCGCCTGCTGACCGTGGCTCAGCACGGCGTGTTGCATGGTCAGGCTGGTGCGGCCGAGGCGGGTGATCCGGGCGCCGATCGTAACGGTATCAGGGTAGAGGAGTTGCCGCCGGTAGTTGCAGCTAACATTGGCCAGGATGGGGCCGAGGTCGTGCTGTAACAAAAGTGGGTCGAGGCCGCTTTGCTCGAGGTAGGCGATGCGGGCAGATTCGAACCAGCGGACGTAAACCACATTGTTGATGTGGCCAAAGGCGTCCTGGTCGCCCCACTGCACGGGTACGGTAAACCGTGCCGGAAATTCCGCCAAAGAGTTCGGGCGATTGACAGAATGCATGCTTAATTGCTCGCCAGCCTCTAGAATGAAAGGCCAACCCTTACCGTCTGTCGTAAGCCTATCGTGCCTGAGAGCGCTCGGCCACCGAGCCAGTCGGCAAAGCCTCTGCAGCTTGCCGAACTTGAAGCGTTTCTCGGTACTGCATCAGGCTTTGCGCAGCCGCCCACCCGCTAGCGGCCCTGTTCAAGCGACTCTGCATCACGGATAAAGGGAGGTCTGCGCACGAAGAGCGCACCTTGCGGGCATAAGGAGATTGCGCATGTACGTTTTGGAGACGCGTCAGGTCCGGAAGGTCTTTGGCGAAGGCGAAGCCGCGGTCGAAGCGCTTCGCGGAGTGGACCTGGGCGTACGGCCCGGCGAGATGCTGGCCATCATGGGGCGCAGCGGCTCGGGCAAGAGCACTCTGCTGACGCTGCTTGGCGGCGTCGACGTGCCGACCACCGGTCAGGTGCTGCTCGAGGAGAAGGATCTCGCCAAGATGACCGACGACCAGCGGACGCTCATCCGCCGGCAGCGCATTGGCTTCATCTTTCAAGCGTTCAATCTGCTTCCCATTCTGTCGGCGGAAGAGAACGTATCGCTGCCGCTGGAACTGGACGGCACGTCGTCGGCGGAAGCGCGTCAGCGGGCGGTAGAAACGCTCGAAATGGTCGGCATGGCCGGGCGTCGCAAGCACATTCCGGGCAAACTCTCGGGCGGCGAGCAGCAGCGCGTGGCAATCGCCCGAGCACTCGCGATCCGTCCGGCGATTCTGCTCGCCGACGAGCCGACGGGCAATCTGGACAGCGCCAACAGCAAACGCGTGATGACGATGCTGCGTGACCTGGTGGATGAACATCACCAGACGATCGTGATGGTGACCCACGACCCCTCAGTCGCTGACCAGGCCGATCGCGTGATTCATCTGGCCGACGGTCAGATTGAGCGCGAAGAGACACACCAACTTCGCCGACCGACATCGCGCACCTTCGCGGAGCAAACCACCCGGTGAGCCTGAATCAATACAGCCAGCGCGCGATGCTTCAGCGCATCGGCAGAACCATCTTCACGATCCTAAGCATTGTCATCGGTGTGGCCGCCGTGCTGGCGGTGATGCTGCTGACGGCGAGCACGCGCGGCGCGTACAAGGAGATGTTTTCCACCGTTACCGGCAAGGCACAGCTGCAGGTGGTGGGGCTCGCGAATGCGGGCTTCAAGGGAGACATGATCGAGGACATTGAGAAGGTGCCAGGCGTGACGGCGGCGGTTCCGCTGCTCAACCGGCCGAGCAAGCTGTTCTTTGGCGAGCGTCAGGTTCGGTTGTCGACATTGGGCATCGATCCTAAGCGCGACAAGGCGGTGCGTGACTATAAGGTCGTGCAGGGCCGCGAGTTGAAGGAGGGAGACGAGCTGCTGCTGGACGAGGAGTTCGCGCGGCAGATCGGTGCGAAGGTTGGCGACCGCGTCAAGCTGCAGACTCAGAAGGGTCTGCGCGAGGAAGAGATTGTCGGTCTTGTTCGACCCGAAGGTGGCGCGACGCTGCGGCAGGCGGCGCTCGTGTTCATGCCGATCGATCGCGTGCAGTTTCTGATGAATTACCGCGGCAAGCGCGACTTTATTGATTCCATTCAGGTCGTCGTGGATGAGAAGGCCGACCTGGCGGCCGTGCAGCAGAAGATTGCGGATGTACTGCCCAGTGATTTGAAGGTGGAACCGCCGGCTGCAAGCTCGCAGCTGATGCAGCAGACGATGCTCTCGAGCGAGCAAGGTTTGTGGTTGGCTACGGCGTTCATGCTGCTCATGGGTGCGTTCATCATCCTCAACACGTTCCTGATGAACCTGGGCGAACGGCGGCGGCAGCTCGCGATTATGAGAGCGATTGGCGCCACGCGCTGGCAGTTGACCGGCATGCTGATCAAGGAAGCGATGCTGTTGGGCACGTTCGGAACGGTGATCGGAATTGCGGCAGGGCTGGGGTTGGCGTACCTCGCGAACAATGTGCTGGCTGTAGCGCTCGAAGCCGCGCTGCCGGCGATTCGGGACGTGATGACCTGGCAGCCGTTCTTCTATGCCACGGTGCTCGGGTTTGGCATCTCGCTGATGGGTGTGCTCATTCCGGCATGGCGAGCGGGTCGCGTTTCGCCGCTGGAAGGCCTCGCGCATGTGTCGCGTGAGGACATGACCAACATGCCGCTACCGTACATCGTGCTGGGATTCATCTGCATGATCGTCGGCGGCATCATCGTGTATCTCGGCATTGCCGGATACCTCTCGATTTACGTGCCGCGTTACGGGGCGATTCTGTTGCTACTGGGCGCGGGCGCCGGCCTGGTGCCGCTGATGCTGCGACCGTTTAGTTGGTTGATCTCTCAGCTGCTTTCGGTGGTGGCTCGGGTCGAAAGCTCGCTCGCCCTGCGACAGGTGCTGCGGCACCGTGTGCGAACCTCGCTCACGGTTTTCGTGTTGTTCCTGGCCGGTTGTGCGGGGGTGGCGCTGGCCAACTCTCTGCTCGATAACGTGAAGGATGTCCGCGACTGGTCGAATGTGGCGATCGCGGGCGACTTCATCATCCGCTCTATGATGCCCGATATGGGAAGCGGCACGGCGCCGGATCTTCCGCCGGAACTGGGCGAAGACCTGCGGAAGTTGAAGCGGATTAAGACGCTGGAAGACACCGCCTTCATCCAAGTGAACATCCCCGCGAAGAACGCCGGCGGATTAACCCCTTCCGAGCAATCGGACGCCGATCAGATCATGGCCATCGCCATTGCTCGCAGCATGGGCGGCAAGGGGCCACCGGCGTTCGATCTAGTCGAAGGCAATCCGGAAACTTTGCGGCAGCAGATGCGCGACGGAGGCGTGGTAATCGGCACGGTGCTCGCGCAGCGACTGGGCATGCAAGTCGGCGACCAGATGCCGCTGGAGACGGTCGAAGGAGTGAAGCAGCTGCCGATCGTCGGCGTGACGAACGAATACATGGTTGGCGGCCTTGCGGTTCACATGCAGCGAAACATCGCGGAAAAGCTGTTGGGATTGGAAGGTGTCGATGGCTACATGATCCGGGCGAATCCGGAAGATCTCGACGCTCTCAAGGCCGAACTGCAGCCGCTCACCGATAAGTATGGCGTACTGCTGCACAGCAAGGCCGAGCTGAATCAGAAGATCGACACGATGGTTTCGGGCATCGATGGTGCCCTGTGGGTGCTGATCATCCTCGGCTTCGTTATCGCCGCGTTTGGCGTGGTGAACACACTGACGATGAACGTACTGGAGCAGACTCGCGAGCTCGGCATGCTGCGAATCGTTGCGATGACAAAGAAGCAGGTGCGGACGACGATTCTCATTCAGGCGCTGATCATCGGTGCGGTCGGCATTGTGCCTGGCATCGCCGCGGGACTTGGTGCTGCGTACGTGATGAACTTCGCAATGATGCCGTCGATGGGGCATCCAGTGGAGTTCAACATTCACACGCGATTGCTTGTCGCTTCGCTGCTCGGATCGTTGGTGGTAGTATTGGTCGCAGCCTACCTGCCGGCCCGCCGGGCAACGCGCATCAACGTGGTTGAAGCATTGCACTACGAATGAGCAAATGCTAAGGCTGATCTGAGCTTTCAGCCGACTGCTCGTGCGCCGGCAGTTGTTCGATCATGCCGACGAGGAATTTCGCGAGCCGGTCGCTTGATTTCAGTGCCATTCCGCGAAGATCCCAAAGATCCTTCGCGGCGGTCGGGCGGCTGAAGATGGCTCCGGCCGCTGCGCCCAGCTTGCCTGCCATCGTTTTCTGCCGCATCAGGCGATCGATTTCTGGCGGCAGCGTGTCGTCGACCGCGTCGGTGATGATCCGCACGGCGATCAGCGGCGTCTGCAATTGGCTGCAGACTTCGGTGATGGCGAAGGTTTCCATGTCGCAGGCGATTGCGGCGTGGCGACTGCCAAGCCCGCGCTTGTCCGCTTCGGTGCGAATGATCTCATCGACCGTGAGCAGTTTGCCTGCGTGAACGCCTCGAGCCGAGGCCAGCCACTGAGGATCGCATTGCAGCCCGATGCGCAGCGACTCGCCCGAATTGCGGACCACCTTGTCGACGAGCAGCAAGTGGCCAGGTCGAACATCGTCGTGCAGTCCGCCCGCGAAGCCAGCCGAAATCACCCAGCGGGGACGATGGAACCCGATAACGTCGGCCGCGGTTTTGGCCGCCGACTGCTGCCCTGCCCCGGTGTTAGCGACAACAATCTGCTTTCCGGCGAGGGTCCCGGTATGTTCGATGAGCTCGCCGATGCGGACCGTTCGGGCATCGCTCATCTGGTCAACCAAGCCGGCGGATTCAATCGAAAGTGCAAAGAGCACGGCCACATCGCAACCGATCGCTTCGTCGCCTTCGCCTGCACCAGCAGAGCGCGGCCGAGTTAGCATCTCGCTGGCCGTTTCGCGCAGCGCTTGCTCGGCAGTCTGGCGCAGATAGTTCGATACAAGCCAGCGGAGCAGCATGAGTGTTAATGCCAGGTGATCAGACGAGCCCAAAAGCTCATCTTATCTCACCCGCTCGCCAATCTGCAGAAGCTGCACCTTCCTCGCAGGAACATGCGGCCCGCCAAGTGAATGCGGCCCATCGATGCCGCTCGGTAACTCGGCGGCGGCCTTGCCGTTCTTCGGCAAACCGAAGACCGTCAACTTCGCCGTTCGCAAAAAGCCCTTCAGCGTGCCGAAGGTCGCTTCAACGGCGCTCGGCTCGTAACCGCAGTGAACCATGCAGTCCTGGCATTTGCTGTTGCCACTCTGGCGACCATAACGGGACCAGTCGGTCGTCTCCATCAGCTCTTTGAAGGTGCTGACGTGCCCCTCGTCGACCAGGTAGCACGGCTTCTGCCAGCCGAAGATGTTATAAGTTGGGCTGCCCCAGGGCGTGCATTCGAGATCGAACCGACCCTGCAAAAACTCCAGGAACAGCGGCGTCTGATTGAACTGCCAACTGCGTTTGGGCGAAGCTAGTAGCCGCTTGAACAAACTCGCTGTCTGATTGCGGCGAAGGAAATGATCCTGGTCCGGCGCCTTGGCATAGCTGTAGCCTGGCGAGACCATCATTCCTTCCACGCCAAGCTCCATCATCTCATCGAAGAAGCCTTGCATCCGCTCGGGATCGGCGCCGTCGAAGAGTGTCGTATTCGTCGTGACCCGGAATCCAGCCTTGCGTGCTGCACGAATCGCAGCGACGGCGATATCGTAAGTTCCCTTTCGGCAAACTGCGTGGTCATGTTCTTCACGCGGGCCGTCCATGTGAACGGAAAAGGCGAGATACTTCGACGGCTTGAACTTGTGCAGCGCGTCCTCGAGGCGAAGTGCGTTCGTGCAGAGATAAACGTACTTCTTCCGCTTCACCAAGCCTGCCACGATCTCGTCAATTTGCGGATGCAGTAGTGGTTCACCGCCGGGGATCGAAACGATCGGTGCTCCGCATTCGTCGGCCGCTTGAAAGCACTGCTGCGGCGTGAGCTGCTTGCGAAGGATCTCGGGCGGAAATTGAATCTTGCCGCAACCTGCGCATGCCAAGTTGCAGCGAAAGAGCGGCTCGAGCATCAGGATGAGCGGATACCGCTTATTTCCCTTTGCCCGCTGCTTCAGCACGTAGCTGGCCACTGTCCACATCTGGGAAATCGGAACCGACATGGCTGGCCACCTAACTCAAATTGAACGAAAAAAGGTCTCTCGAACATTTACTTCACTTGCATCGCGCGCACGGTGCTTTGCGTCACGCGCGAGCCGCGCTGCCGTCGCCACTGAGCTAGAGCTAGAAGCGGGAAGTAGATCGGGTAGTAGTGATACTTCAGGTAGAACACTCGCGGGAAACCGGTTCCGGTGTACTCCTGCTCGTCCCAACTGCCATCGGGGGATTGGGTGTCGAGCAGATAGCGAATCCCGCGCTGGACCGCTGGATGGTCGTCCAGCCCCGCCGCCAGCAAACCGAGCAGCGCCCAAGCGGTCTGCGAAGCAGTGACCGGCCCTTGGCCGCAAAGCTCCGGCTGTTCATACGTGTCGGCCGACTCGCCCCAGCCGCCACAGGCCTGCTGATGTTCGAGTAGCCAGTTGACTCCCCACTGCACCATTTCGTCGCTTGCCGGAACGCCAATGGCAGTCAGTCCAACGATCGCCTGCCAGGTGCCATAGATGTAATTCACACCCCAACGGCCAAACCAACTTCCGTCGGCTTGCTGCGTACGACGCAGGTAGCGAATCGCCTTCTCAACCGGCAGCTGCCCACGCCGGCCGCCCCAGCGAGCGAGCGCTTCGAGCACGCGCCCGGTCAGATCGGGTGTGCTTGGGTCGATCATCGCGTTGTGATCGGCAAACGGAATCCGGCAGAGGAACTCGCTGTCGTTGTCTTTGTCGAACGCGCCCCAACCGCCATCGCGGTTCTGCATCGCCAATACCCAGCGGCGAGCCCGTTCGCAGGCGCCAATCAGCCAACGGCGCCGGTTCTGACTGATCGTCTCTCCTTCGTCGAGTGAATCGTCCCAGTTCGGCAAGGAAGTCAGCCGCGGAGTCGCCGGCGACGAGTCCTCGCGGAGCAGATTGCCCACGCCCGGCTTGAATGCCGGCATTCCCGCGGCCTCGACCAGCTCGTCACCCAGCACCTCGTGCAAGGCAATCATCGCCATGATCGAATCGTCGACGTCGGGATAGAACTCGTTGTGGTACTCGAAGAACCACCCACCTGGCGCGGCCGAAACATTCTTCGACCAATCGCCCGGCCGAGTGACCTCCTTGCTGAGCAGCCAATCGATGGCCGTCGCAGTCCGCGTTTCGTCCAGGTTGGCGCCGGCGGCGGCGAGTGCTCGCAGTGTGATCACGGTGTCCCAAACGGGTGAAAGGCACGGCTGCAGGCGAGCGGTTTCTTTCTCCTCAATCGTGAGGGCGGCCAGTTGCTCGAAGTTGTAGCGCAGTTCCGGGCTGTCATCGCGATAGCCGAGGCACTTTAGCGCCACGATGCTCCAAATGATCGGTGGAAAGATGGCTCCCAGCCCGTCGCTGTGGGCGAAGCGGTCGGTCATCCACTTCTCGGCCTTTCGCAGGGCCACTTTACGAAGGGGCCGCACGCTGCGACGCTCGCACCACTTCAGCGTATAGTCGACCCGACGGAAAAACCGATCCCACGAGAACCATCCGGCATCGGCTTCCAGTCCGGGGCAACGCAGTTCGGGCCAATCGGCCGGCTGCTTCAGGAAGAGGTCAGCGATGCCGACTTCCGGCGGTACCTGGCGACAGGGACGATGGGCCCACATGATGGCCAGCGGCACGACGATCGTGCGCGACCAGGCACTCATGCGGTACAAGTTCACCGGCGACCAGCGCGGGAGCAGCACCAGCTCCGGCGGGACAGCCGGGCAATGGTCGTACGAGATTTGTCCCAGCAAGGCTAAATAGAAGCGAGTGAAGCTATTCACTGCGTCCGCGCCGCCGGCTTCACGAATCGCCGCTCGGGCCTTCTGCATGTAGGGAGCTTTGGGGTCATGTCCCGTCAGCTTCAGAGCGAAGTAAGCCTTCACGCTCTGACTGATTTCGAGCTTTCCGCCCGGATACATGGCCCAGCCGCCGTCAGGTAGCTGCTGTTTGAGCATGTAGGCAGCCGCTTTTCGGGCGATCGACGACTTTTCCTTGCCCAGCCAGGCCAGCAGCAGGATGTACTCGCTCTCGAGGATGGTGTCCCCTTCGAGTTCCGCACACCAATGGCCGTCTGCATGCTGACGCGACCAAAGCCAGGCAGAGGTGCGGGCGATGGATTCGTCGAGCTGAGTGCCCAACTCGTGCTGCGCATCCATCGAAGCTGACAGGTCCCCCGCTGTATGCGTTGGCGACGCCGCCCGTTGCAAACGGAAGTGGGGGCGTGGGACGCGTGATTCGCCAGCAGTCATCCTGACCTATCCTTCCCAGTCCGTGTAGCTCACCGCCTCCCGCTGAGGCTTCACCGCAAGCAACGTATAGGAAAATGGCCAGCCGATCACAAGATCAAAGCCGGCCAGTGCTATCACGTAGCTGAATTCGCCAGAATTCAGACAAAGCGGACTGCTACTCGCGGGGCGTCTGAATTCTGGCGAATTCAGCTACCTGGACACCGTTGCCCAATATCCGCCGCGTGAATGGTCGTACTGGATCTCGCCGCCGCGGACCGCGTCATCCATGCGGCCATCCCGGAACACCTCGCGACCTAGAACCCAGGTGCGCACCGGCCAGCCGGTCAGCGTCTCGCCGTGCCAGGGGCTCCAGCGGCTCTTGGTTTCCTGCTGCTCGTTGAGAACAGTCGCCGACTTGTTCAAATCCACCAGCACGAGATCGGCATCGTAGCCGACTTCGATCCGCCCCTTGCCGACCATGTCCCACACCCGCGCGGGGGCATCGCACATCCAGCCAACAACCTGCTCGAGCGTACAGCGGCCCCGATGAACTTCGTTGAGCATCAGGGCAAGCGAGTTTTCGACCGCCGGCAATCCTGAGGGGGACTTGGGATACAGCTGGCGCTTTTCCTCGAGCGTGTGCGGAGCATGATCGGTTGCGATGACCTGAATTCGACCATCGAGCAGCGCCTGCCAGATCCGCTCGCTGTCTCGCTTCGATTTGAGCGAAGGATTCATCTGCACGAGCGTCCCAAGCCGGGCGTAATCATCGATGCTGAATAGCAAATGATGTGGACAAGCCTCCGCGGTGATCAGGCCGCCGTGATCGGCGAGCAATTCGGTTTCGTCACCGGTCGAGACATGCAAAACGTGAAAGCGATGGTTGTGTCGCTTTGCCAGTTCAATCGCCCGCCGGGTCGCGATCATCGCCGCCTGATGGTCGCGGATGCGCGAATGATCGGCAACATCCGTTGTGCCAGCGAGCCTGGCCGCATTGGCTCGCACCGTTGTTTCATCCTCGCAGTGGGCACAGATCGGCAGCGTGGTTTCGGCAAAGATCGACTCCAGCGCCTGCTGCTCGTCGACCAGCATGTCCCCCGTGCTGCTGCCAATGAAGATCTTGATGCCCGGTGTTCGCTTCGCTTGGCTCAGCTCGGCTACATTCGAGGTCGTCGCACCGATATAGAAGCCATAGTTCACCAGGCTCTTTTCGGCTGCCAGCGCGAGCTTCGCATGCAGAGCCTCGACGGTGATGGTCGCCGGCTTGGTGTTGGGCATTTCCAGGAAGCTGGTCACGCCACCTTTGGCACAGGCCCGGCTGGCGGTGTGCAGATCTTCTTTATGCGTCAGCCCTGGTTCGCGGAAATGGACCTGATCGTCAACCACACCCGGAATCAGGTGCAGACCAGCCGCGTCGACGACCTCATCCGCCTGGGCATGAATCGCTGCATCGACCGCCGCGATCTTGCCGTCTTCTATGAGCACGCTGGTGCGTAACGTTTCCCGCGGCAGGACAACCGTGGCATTGCGGATGAGCGTTTTCACTGCGGACGCGTTTCCTTCTGGTGAGGGGCCATTGCCTCGCGCTTGGCGGCTGTTGATTAATGCGAGGACTTTTTCAACACCAAGCCGCCTCCAGGGGGCCCCGTACTTGGTGATTTATGCATCGATTTAATCAACAGCCAGCCCGCTGCTAGGACTCCGGGGCGGAGCTTAGCCAGCATCAAGCGAGCGCACTGCCCCAGCAACAATTAATACCAAACTTATTATTAGTTGTCAATCAACATGCCACCTGTGGGCGGACTCTACCCGCATGGTGGCTCACGGCAGGGAACGGCCGATCTGAATTCTGGCGAAGTCAGCTCCGGCGAGCACTCTCGCCAAGTGTAACAAAACGGCCTCCGCTGCGCCTTGCAGGTTTGGAACAGCTTATCTGCATTGCGACTTATCGAAGAGGCAAAACCAATGGTCTCGATCACCGACACCTGTCGTCCCGACGACGAGGACACCGTAACGATCTCGCGCACCCGGATCGCCCGATTCGCCGCGCCTGCCATCAGCTCGACCACCGATCAGCCGATCACGATCTATTACCTCGCGTGGCGACTGAAGCCGAGCCATCCCTGGCGGAGCGAAGAGTTTCTCAGCCGCTACGATGCCCACTGCGAGTACTTCGCCCGCCTCGAGCGCGGCATGGAAGTGTACCTGGAGGTCCGCCGCCGCAACGTAGGTTAGGCTTCTAGCCTGACCGTAGCTGAATTCGCCAGAATTCAGACAAAACAATTCTCCAATTGCAGGGCTTCAGCAGTGCCCTAAAACGCAGCCCGGCGGCTCACGGCCAGCCGGCTGCTTCAATTCCGCACGACATCGCCGCTCATCTGATCTGGCGAGTTCAGCTACACGAGAAGCTATGCTAACGACATGTCTACCACCGCAGAGCCGCGGGCCGCATCTTCTCGCCTCCAGCGACGAACCTTCAGTCTGCGACAGCTGATGGTCTCAATGCTGGTGATTAGCATCGGCCTGTCGATCGGCTGGTACCTCACCGAGTGGGTGCTCAAAGCACAACACGACGCCGCGGCAACTGCGGCCCAGGCTCCACTGAACCAGTTGCTCATTGCCCTGCACAACTACCACGAACAGCACGGCTCGTTGCCGCCCGCCTATATCGCGGACGAAACCGGCAAGCCGATGCATAGTTGGCGGGTACTGATCCTCCCCTACATCGAAGAAGGCCAACTTCACAGTCGCTACCGCTTTGATGAGCCGTGGAATAGCCCGCACAACCTAAGCTTGGCCGATGAAATGCCGCGAATCTTTCGTTCGCCGACGGAGCCGCCGTCGAAGCGCAATGCCAACATCGTCGTAGTAGCCGGACCAGACACGCCCTTCCCTGGCAGTCAGTCCACGAAGTTTGATGACTTCAAAGATGGTATGGAGAACACGATTCTGCTGACGGAGATGTCGAACTCCGACATCTGCTGGCTCGAACCACGCGACCTTGACGCAACAACAATGAGCTTTCAGGTAAACGACCGCAAACGGCCTTCGATTTCATCCGTGTCATGGCGCGAGCCGTATATTGTCTTCGCCGACAGCATTCACACCTATCCCGTCCCGCAGCACACGCCACCTGAAGTGCTCAAGGCGCTAACCACGATCGCTGGCGGCGAAGCAGTCACACGCGAGCAGATTGAAGCACCGTAGAGCAGGCACCTGCCTGACCATCTTGATAGCTGAATTCGCCAGAATTCTGAAGCCCTGCGAGTGGAGAATGGGCTTGTCTGAATTCTGGCGAACTCAGCTACGGCGGGCGAACGCTAGAATGCGGGCATGAACCTGCAAACGCTTCTCGGCGACCTCTCCAAACAGCAGTTCGTCGCCCAGCACTACCAGCGGCTTCCCTTCTCGCGGAGGGACGAAGCCAACTCGCTCGGCGGGCTGGCTTCGTGGCAAACGCTGGTCGAAATGGTCACGCGCGAAGATGCTGATTTGCTGATCGTACGCAAGGGGCAGCCGTATGAAGGTCAGCCGCCGCGCACCGTTGAAAAAGCAAAGCAATTGACTGACGAAGGCTACACGTTTCGCGTGCGTCATGCCGAAAAGCTCCACCCGGGGCTCGCCGACGTAGCCGCGGCGTTCGAGCGCGACTTTGCGGCGCACGTCGACATCCACATGTACTGCACGCCCGCCGAGCAATTCGGCTTCAGCTGGCACTACGATGCCGAGGAAGTGTTCATCGTCCAGACCACCGGCCGCAAGGAGTACTCGCTCCGCAAGAACACGGTGAACCCCTGGCCCATCGAGGAAACGATTCCTGCCGACATGCGTTACGAGCGCGAACTCATGCCGCTCATGAAATGCGAACTGCAGGCTGGTGACTGGATTTACATCCCATCGGGCTACTGGCACATGGGGGCGGCGAAGGAGACGTCGATCTCACTCTCCATCGGCGTGATGCCGCTTACGGGCGTCGATTTGTTCGATCATTTGCGGCCGAAGGTGCTCGACTCGCTCCTCTGGCGTCAGCGACTGCCCACGCCCGGTGAAGCGTCGGACTTGAGCGACGAGCAATTGAGAGCCGCCTATCGCGAACTGCTGGGCGAGTTCAGCAAAGACCTGATGAAGATGCTCGCCAGCGATCGGCTGATCGACGAGTTCATCCAAAGCCGCCGCGTAGGTCAGGTACCCCGTACCTGACGGTACCAAGTTTGCCACGCAACCGCTCGCCGCCTCTCAATCCGCATTTCGTCAGGCACAGTGTGCCTGACCTACTCGCCGCGCGGGCGGTAGAAGATCGCCACCGGTACGATCAGCAGCGCGCACAGGCCGAAGAGCACACTCCGCGGCAATTGCATCGCCGTCACGATCCGGTCGAAGGCCATGTAGATGGCGCCGGAGAGCAGGATGGCGACGAAGTTCGTCACGTTCATCACGGCGATCATTCGTCCCTTCTGCGAATCGGGCGGCCGGGTTTGAATGAAGACCTGGACGGGAATCGCAAACAGACCGGCCGACATGCCGAGCAGCACCAGCACCGCCAGGCTGCCGCCAAAGCCAAGTAAGTGTCGATAGCCAGCGCCCTGCTCTGGCAAAGAAATGGCGAGCAGCAGCAGGCAAGCGATCATGCCCATCGCGCCCCAGGTGACGATGCGGAAGTCTGCCTTGCCATGGCTCAGCCGGCCGGCAAGAACGGCGCCGACCGCAATGCCCAGACCGATCACCGCGGTCATGATGCTGGTTCGCGCTTCACCGAGACCAAGCTGCACCATGCCCAGCGAATTTACCGACTGCATTGCCACGCCCGATACCAGCCAGAACATGCACGAAACCAGCAGGGCCGCGAGCAGCGGCCGATCCTGCATCAGTAGCCGGCGGGTCTCCGGCGGAATGGCGATCGTCGACGGCTCGAAACGAAGGTTCGGCGCCGCCGGCGGAGTGCGACGCACGAGCAGCGCGGTCAGCGTCCCGACCAAGGCAATGCCCATGCAAAAGGCCGAACCAATCCAAAGTCGCTGCGGCACCCGCTCGCCAGCTTCGTCGCCGAGCAAGCTCCCAAGCACGCCCGCCGACGCGGTGCCAAAGATGATGGCCAAGAACGTCGTCATCAGGATGACGCCGTTCGCCCGCGGCAGATCGCTCTTGCGAAACAGCTCCGGCAAAATGCCGTATTTGCCCGGCCCAAAGAACGCGCTGTGCGTGCCCATCAGAAAGAGCACCACGAGCAAGCCTTCGTAACCGAACACGCCATACCTGAGAAACGCCAGCATGCCCAGCAGCATGATGACGATCTCAGCAGCCTTAGCAAGGACAATGACGGTTCGCTTCGAATACCGATCCGAGAGATACCCCGCCAGCCCGGAGAAGAGCACGAATGGCAAAGAGAACACCATCGTAGCGAACCCCTGCTCGTCCGCCTTCGTGGCGGCTTCGGCGCCGATGGGAATCGCCAGCAGCAGCATGAGCTGCTTGAACAGGTTGTCGTTGAACGCCCCGAGGAACTGGGTGGCCGTCATGCCCCAAAAGGCGCGGTCCGAATACAGCTTGGGAAGCTGCTCATGCGGATCGATAACCGCTTCAATCGCCGCAGCAGTCGATATCTGCTGCGGCGCGTCGTAAGGATTCGTCATCACGCCGCGGCCTCGTGAGATTTCATCGTCCCTGATGAAGCTGACCTACGAACGCTGCTGAGCCGGCTCAAGTTGCGTGAGCTGTGTCAGCTCACCTTCGCCGGCCATCTTGCGAATGTCCTCGGTGATTCGCATCGAGCAGTACTTCGGTCCGCACATGCTGCAGAAGTGGGCGCTCTTGAACGTGTCCTGCGGCAGCGTCTCGTCGTGATAGGCCTTGGCGGTCTCTGGGTCGAGCGACAAGCGGAATTGCTCGTTCCAGTCGAAGCCGAAACGGGCTCGGCTGAGTGCGTCGTCGCGCTGCTGGGCGTTTTTGCGTTTGCGAGCAACGTCGGCAGCATGGGCGGCGATCTTGTAGGCGATCACGCCTTGCTTCACGTCCTCGCGGTTCGGCAGGCCGAGGTGTTCCTTTGGCGTGACATAGCACAGCATCGCCGCGCCGCTCCAGCCAGCCATCGCGGCGCCGATGGCGCTGGTGATGTGGTCGTAGCCGGGCGCAATATCGGTCACCAATGGGCCGAGGACGTAAAACGGAGCCCCTTGGCAGACTTCGATCTGCCGCTTGATGTTCATGTCGATCTGGTCCATCGGGATGTGTCCCGGACCTTCGACCATCACCTGCGTTCCCTTCGCCCAGCCGCGCTTGGTCAGTTCGCCCAGTACATCGAGCTCGGCAAACTGGGCCGCGTCGCTCGCGTCGGCAATGCTGCCGGGACGCAGGCCATCGCCGAGGCTCCAGGTGACGTCGTATTGACGCATGATGTCGCAGAGGTCTTCGAAATGCTCGTAGAGCGGGTTTTGTTTGCGGTGGGCCATCATCCATTTGGCGATGAGCGAACCGCCGCGGCTGACGATACCCGTCACTCGCTGCGTCGTCAGGTGCAGGTGCTCCAGCAACACGCCGCAGTGGACCGTCATGTAGTCCACGCCTTGCTTCGCCTGATGCTCGACCATGTCGAGGAAGTGCTGCGGCCGCATGTCCTCGATGTTGCCGCCGAGTTCTTCGAGCATCTGGTAGATCGGCACGGTACCGATCGGCACGGGTGAGGCGGCGATGATCGCGGCCCGGATGCTGTCGATGTCCTTGCCGGTCGACAGGTCCATTACCGTGTCGGCGCCGTAGTGAACCGAGACGTGCAGCTTTTCGAGTTCTTCCTCGACGTTGCTGGTCACCGCGCTGTTGCCGATATTGGCGTTGATCTTGCACTTGGTGGCGATGCCGATGGCCATCGGTTCCAGCCGGCCGGCAAGATGCACTTTGTTGGCCGGGATGACCATCCGGCCGATGGCGACCTCGTCGCGGATCAATTCGGGGACGAGGTCCTCACGCTGGGCCACAAACTGCATTTCTGGCGTAATCTGGCCCGCGCGGGCGGCCTCGAGCTGCGTCGTCATCTTCAAAACACCCTTACGTAGTGGCTGGCAGGCGACAGCTGAGGAGCGTCGTAGCCAGTGGGGTGGCTGGGGCAAAGCGAAGCGATGCCCCAGTCCGAACCGCGAAAAGTCGTTTTCAGTCGCGAAGTCCACTCGCCGATCACCGGGGCACCGCTGCGCTATGCCCCAGCCACCCATCAAGGTTTCGTGGCGAGTTACCGCTTCATTATCAACTAGTAGCAGGGCATTGACGAGGGTAGGACGCCGGCTCTTTCCCCAGGGGAAGCGGCTGGGGATTCCCCACCGAATTCAGCGATTTTCTCCAGCCTTGGCTTTCCATCCGACGA
>Ga0164290_1001351_pt1 | contig 38845 bp, 29 predicted proteins | sample Micstemetagenome_FD_108782 | JGI IMG/M metagenome (GOLD analysis project Ga0164290, IMG submission 108782) | Contaminated culture microbial community from soil near Moab, Utah, USA - Microcoleus steenstrupii SON62 (Illumina Assembly) | ecosystem: Environmental > Terrestrial > Soil > Soil crust...
CAACTCTCGCCTCGCACTTAGACTCATCTTTTTCCTCATGCCCTTCCCCCTTCTCAGGGGTTAGTTTTTTCATGAGGCAACAACCTTGTCAGGGTTTGTTTTTTAGTGAGTCAATGCGAGAACAGTGTTTGAGATAGTAGTTGACCGGTCTAATAAGTGACAGCCCAAGAAGAAGGGAAGGAGCGCAGATGCGATTGTAGGTTTCAGAATTATTTGTCGCAGTTTTTGCAGAATTAAATGTGGCGGTTTTTACAGAATTATTTGTCACACCTTGCAACCATATTTAGTGCCAGGAGCTCTGTCTGAGTGGCCTGCTGCTGCAGAAGTCTTCGAATCCTTTCTTATAGCCGGCTTCTTCAGGGCTAGTGGTGACCTCGTCGCCGAGGATCTGATTCTGTATTTCTTAAGATGTCCATTGTCAAAGGCGGTATCCAAAAAGTAGTCGGCATCTTCCGGATCGTTGAATGCCTTTAGCTTGTATGTTCGGACCCCGGGGTAGATAGTTTCGCTAGAGCCCCATAATTGGTCACATTCTGCTGAGGTCAAGACGGTCAAAGGGGGTATCGGACCATAGTCATAATTCGTCTGCCATGGTTTACCAGGATGCAGCGTGCGACGTGGATTCAATTCGACTACTTCACCGCAATTGATCTCTATAACCGCAACGCTGCGGAATTCCCCAGGATTTCGGAGATTCATGAAGAAGTGCTGATATCCATTTTCATCAGAGTCTTTCGGCTTCGGCGGAGCCGGCCGGCCCCAAGTACAGACGGTTTCAGGAATGCCATTGTCAATGCGAGGACCCCAAAAACTGATGCGGGTATCTATGCTCGAAGTCCTCAGAGCGAAAAAGTTAGTTTTCGGCATACCCCAACTCCAGAGACACAGTGGTGGTACTGAGATCCATCCCTCTGAACGATCTTTGAGGACCAGACCGGTAAAGAAGCCCATGTACGAACAAACCAACACGGCTGCAATACCAGCAATGAGCAAATTCATCCGCCGAAACATGTCCAATCCTCCATCTGATAGAAACAGTTTGGAATAGCTGAACTGATTCTGGGAACACGGTTTCTCGCAATGAAGTGCTACGGTTCCCTTTGGAGTTGGAGAGTAGATACTAGATGGTCGGAAGAATCAGTGGAGTCGTTCTGCACCCCTACAAACTCTAAAAATGTTGCGGCTCGCCTTGTCCCAAAAAGCTAGAGCGTATGATTATGGCAACGTAAGACCTTTGTGTCTTACTAGTCGGTGGATGGAGGCTCTAGGGTCCAGAAGAGTTGACCCAATGGCTAAACAAAAAGGTCAACTGGGGTGATCGATGAAGCTTTTGACAAGTGGAGAGATCCCCTACCTGCCCTTATCCACTGGCGCCAAATTACCATGATCAGCTGCATTTCTCTGTGCAATTCAACGGTTACTTTTTTGAAGGCATGAGAGAACCTACGGGCATCGCCCCTCTTCGAGGTTCTCAAAATGTCAGACATAAGCGACTTCCGGGCAATCAAAAACAACTTCCAAAAAGACCCAGTGCAAATGGCTTGGCGGGATCAACTGGCACGCAATGCGGTCAAACGCGACATAGATACAGGCAGTCCAAATCTCGCCCAAAATGCTCACAATGTAGCCCTTGCCGATCTTGCCTTTGCTGACTTACAGGCAGATTGGAGCGATGCTGAAACCGCACGAGTTCTATATGACGATGCTCTGGAGATGATGAAAACATCAAAGAAAGCCGGCGCTTCTACGGGCGACCTGGACGCGATCGCGCGGACAGTTGGCCAGCGAATTCCGCCAGCACCTCCGAAATTCTAAAACCTGCAGCACTTGTGCTTTTTTGTTCGAGCGATTGCGCCGGCAGAAAATAAAAACAGAAAAAACTTCAGCCATCTCAAAACTTTAAGTCTGTATGCCGTTTCCGGCATCTTTGCGATGAAGTGGATGAGAATCAAGTGAATCATGAACTGCTCGCGCACAACGACAAGGTTGATGAAAACTTGGTGTCCAAAAATGCCGCCATGAAAAACAGGCGTTCTAGAAGCATGAATTGGTGCAGATGAAGGGGTTCCATTTCCAGCCTATCGGAAATGACACGCCCCGCCTATGTTGCTGCAATACCAGCATTAGGCGCGTGATGCGCAGTTTTTTCAAGAGTAGAATTGGAGAATATCCAATGGTTGAGGCTTTTTGTGTGCAGGATTTGTCGTCCGAAGACCTAACTATCTACAACCGTGTCCTCGACATAGTTGTTGAAGTATCGAACCACAATCGCGATGAATTGCAGATGGACAGCAATATTGACGATTTGGGCATTATTGGCATGGATGCAGATGACTTAATTGAAAAAGTCGCATTAGAGTTCAATGCTGATTTCGCAACTTTTGATTTTGGAAAGTATTGCGCTCCAGAATCGATTTTTGACTTTACTTATGGCAGCAGAAGTCCTCTTTTAATCGAGGATTTGTTCAACGCAGCAAAGAACAAGGTCTGGAGTGACCCGCCCCCGCGCGAACCGAAGCAGAAGACCTCGTCCGAAGCAATTGAAGACTGGCTAAAATTCGGGCTGGGCGTTGGTGCGATTTACGGGCTATTGCGTCTGTTCAAAACAATTCACTAATTGCATTTCGGTAGGCGAGGATGGGTACCGCGCCGCATCTTTCTCTGTGTTTGGGAGGAATACAGAAAAACCGCGCGCAGCGCTCCGCTATACTTGTCCTCATGCGCAGATGGATTGTTACTTCATTTCTAGTTGGATTCGTCCTAGTCGGTGGCGCTCTTGCCTGGCTAGCTTATGCTGAAGACACTGACATTCATCAACAGTCTTATGCACCTGACCGTGTTTCATCTGATGTCTTAAAAATGCTAGCAATGTTCGGCTTACCTTCTGGATTGCTCTCCATTGCGATCACAGCAGGAGTGAGGAAATCAATCAAGGCGGGCTGGTGGGAAACAAGCAAACCAAAACCTTAGGGCAAATGTTTTAGGACATTATTCAGGTGATCCTTTCCGCCTGCTGGATTGTAAGACATCGCCAGAGCCTTCGTTTCCATTCCAGCTTTCCACAATGGCAGGGCATGGTCATACTGATAGCGCTCATCTTTAGTAAGTTTGGTGCGATCAGGCGGATGTTTGGACCAGCTTTCGAACGTTTGAATTTTGTCGTCCAGGTAAGCTCCTACTAGCATCGTTGCATACCATTTGTCCGTAGCAAGGTGCGTTGAATCGCTGGCGCTGCCTAATATGTCTGGATACGTTTGCGCAAGATGCTTGATATTACTCACTTTCATTTGTGCAGGACCAACAGTCATGTCCAACGGTAGAGCACCAGTTCTCCGAACTACTGCATCCGGAACAGCGTCTTTATCGCTTCGATAGTACGTTTGCTCGTTTTGCAAAATTGCACTTATTAAGTGTGGACCAATACCCTCGTGCCGCACTGAGTATGCAGCCAATCTAGGAAAGCACTGACTAGCTAAGCGTGCGGCCTCATTGTCTACCCACTCTTCAGGATTCTCCCGATGAGGATAGAGCCCTTTGTCTATTTGTTTCTTCGCATCTTTTCGAGGGTCCCAAGCGATCGTACCTTCGTTCGGAACATCGCTCTGCACCTCTGGATACTGCTGCATTTGGTCAAAATTCGTCACCGTCGACGTGATATTCGATGCAATCAAAACTTGCTCTGCTGGCAGCTTCTGTAATGCGTCAAAGGCCTCTTTTGCTTTGCGTTCCATGTAGTCGATCGAAAAGCGCCCTTGTGCTTCTTCGTCGTTTCCAACTGCCTTGAGGCCTTCGACATAAGATGGGCGCAGATCTAGGGAGACTTTCTTTTTTGCCGGCGCTTCAATTCCTTTTGCCGTCACGGCTGTGCTATCTCCCATATCTATTCCAAAAGACTGTTGCTGATGCTCTTCCAAGCTTTTTCCGTCCTTAATGGTCGGAAGCTCCGTCATCGATTCAAACTTGTTTGGATTGCTGGCCTGAACTTCTTTGACCTCAGAACCACTGGTAGTTCTAGCCGCTTGAGCATCAGCAGTGCTGAGCGCTTTCTTCTCGGCGCCCTGTTCGACTGGCTGCGATCGCTCGGTTTGTTCTTCTGGCATAAGACTATTTTTCCCTATTTCGCGTAGAAGTAGGTTTGTCAGGCTTGGGCACTAAGTCGGGTTCGTCTGCTTCACGATAAAGCTTTTGTTGAGCAAGCTTTTCTCGACAAACAAATTTGAATGTTCCCGTGGAAAGTTCAAGGGCAACATCTCCCTTTTGAAGGGTCACAAATGCCACGATCGCTGCAAGCGTTAGTATTGAAATATAAATTGGAAATCTCAAAAAACACATCCTTTGCTGTTTTGCGTCCCATTGCATTCTCGATAATAAGCAGCAGCCCCCTAATTGAACAAGGCGTGTAGCTCCGAAATCATAGCCAGGTAAGGGTTTGCTGCTGCTCCAATTGTGATTCGGGGGTGCTGGGGGAAATTCCAAGGTTATTTTCTCGGAGCCCAGTTGGCTTTCGATTACTAGTATTGGGCAGCTTTTGAGCCAATCAATAAAGTCACGCTTGCACATTCATGGCACGGAACTGAAAAATGAAAGTGCTCAAGTGTTTACGGATGAAAAAAATAGAGCGCCCGTTCAGGACGCCCCTGGATTTTTTCAAGCAAATGTGACCGCCTGAAAGGACGGTAAACGGGAAGAGGACCACCTCTTGACGGGCTCTTAATGCCCACCCGGCGACCGGGGAAGTTTACTAATCAAGAAAAATTCTGTCAACAACAAGGCCTGCGTAGATTCTGGCGGATAGTGACCATACTCCAGGTCCCAAAACTGCTTGCGAAGCGGCCGCAATATCCGAATTGCTCAAACCGGCATATGCTGGATCAGTTGCACGCATCTAGTAAGGATTCGCGTTCTTCACTAATGCTTCTTTTCGCAAATCCAATGAGCATTTACTTGAGAGCCAAATGAAAAGTCATCCGGAGCGAATCCGCAGTTTTGTGAATAGTCCCACTCCTTAATAATTTCCGGACGCTTTTCCGCAGCGCTAACAAACTCTTTTCGCCTGCGAATTTCAAAGACGTCTTCTATAGGTTGCCCAGAGATGCTCCCCTGCTCAGACTTCGGAGACGTTTTCTTGATTCGTATCATTCTGCGACCACCCCATTGGAACTATCGCCGATATTGTACTGAGGCTGCCAGTATTCTAGTCTCGCTTCTTCAGTGATAGTGTTTTCTTTCCAGACTTATCTGAGGAAAGAACAATATATGCATACGGTTTGTCTTTTACAGAGATGGTTATTTTGCCTTCACCGGAGAAGAGCTTGATGTCTTGATCGTCGAACAACAGCATGTCCGGCGCTCTGTGCTCAATAAGCGTCTTGCCGACTTCTACTACGCCAATGTTTGTGCGGTGCAAGCCAGAGCCCCAAGAGCACGCGTAGACTAGGTCTTGCTTGCCGTCTTTATTCATGTCCGCTGCTATTACCGAATAAACGCCATCACCGCCGAAAGACGTGCCCAGGGATAAGCACTCGCTGCCTCTGACCACATAAGTCGGCATCGAAGCGTTCATTTCTGGCGTTTTATAGACTTTGAGTGCGCCCTTGAATGCTGCTGGAGTAATGTCTTTTGCGGTTGCCGGATCAAACGGCAATTTGCCGTTGCCCCTCTGTTCGGCCGCGATTGCACCCATGCGGCAGCAGCCGAAAAGAGCAAAAGTCAGCGCTAGCAGGGAAATTGCGGCGAACTTGAATTTGTTCATAGAACAGATCCTATAACCAACTGTTTCGCATTCTACTTGGTTTTGGCTTTTCGTTTCCTGCGCACGAAAAACACTATTGCTCCGACCAGGACACAGCCTCCGGCAATCGAGCCATAAAGCCAGTAGTTGGGTCTTTTCGCGGCTAGGGCTCTATCCAGTGGAGCTGTCTGGCTGCGGGCAAGCTTCTCTTCGCCGGTTTCAACATAAAGCTTGGCCTTTTCTGCCATCACGATCGATTTGTTTTCAGGATTGATTGTCGCGGCCTGATTCCAGTCATCCAGCGCTTCTTTGTAGCGGTGCAAAGAGCGGAAGCAAACCCCACGGGCTAGATAAGCGTCGTCATCCCTGGGATTCAGCTTAATCACCTGAGAGTAATCTGCCAGCGCTCCTTCGAGATCACCATTCTTGTCGCGAGCCAGAGCGCGAATCAGGTAAGAGCCAGGATCGTTCGGATTGCGTTTGACAATCTCTGCAAAATCATCCATAGCTTCTTTCTTCTTGCCGAGTTTCAGATAAGCGTTTCCACGCTGTTGGTATCGCGTCCAATCTGATGGATTCTGCCGAATCGCTTCTGTAAAATCCTTGATTGCATCGTCATCCTTGCCGTTTTCGCTGACGAACTCCGCACGCAGCGCTAAGACTTTTGTGTCCGTAGGATCTAGTTTGAGCGCTTCGGAGAGATCATCGATGGCTTCGCGAATGTTGCCCAGCTCAGCGTTTGATTGAGCTCGCAAGTAATAGATGTCTTGCATTGTGATTGGTGATTCGTCGATGCGTATGCCCTGGTCGCGCAGTCTGCCTGTCTCACAAACAAAACGATAGGCAGCCAGACGCGGGTGCGCATTGATTAGTGTGGTCAGATCTCGCACAGCCTCTCGGTTCTGATTCACCTGCTGGTAGACGTCAGCGCGGAAATAGTAAAGAAACCAGGCATCTGGAGCGCATCTTATGGCGTTGGAGAAATCTGCAGCAGCATTCCAGAAGTCGCGTTTATTGGAGTTGACCACTCCACGGAAAAACCACATGTCCGCGTTTTTCGGCATGTTCTTAATCGCTTGATCTACCGTAGTTATCGCATCATTGAGCCGCGCCCACTCGCGATGTTTGATTGCTTTGTCCAGGATTTCATACGTTTGGAGAAGGTTTAAATCTTGCTCGATCAAATCCGTCCTGCGGATCATTCTGCATGCGCGAACTCGATTATCCAGCGCCCATATCAGTGATGGCTCGAAGGTGTTCGGTTTGTAGTATTTGATTGCTTTCTCAGAATCCTCCAGACCCTCGCGAATGTGCTTCATTTGGAAGTGGCAGAATTCGCGAAATGTATAAGCTTGTGCGTTTTCCGGATTGAGTTCAATCGCTTTCGTACATGCGTCGATTGCTTCTGGAAGCTGATCTTGCATCATGTAGGCTCGCCCGAGAAAGGTCCAGGCGTCGCCATCATTTGGATCTTCTTGAACTGCCTTCTGGAAAATCCCAATGCTGTCTGCAAATTGTCTGTGGCTGAACTTTTCCAGTCCTTTCTCAAATGTAGTGTAAGCGCGAGCAAATGCTGCGTTTGGGCAGAATTCAAATGTAAGAATGAGAACAATCAGGCAAGTAAAACATCGCACAATCAGCTTTTCGGTTGCCCGTCTTCTCATGGTCTGAATTTGCTGGAGTCTATTTTGTGAAACCTGTAGAGCCAGCGAGGACTGCCGCCCATGGCGTCAAGTGTCAGCTTATCAGGTCTTTTGTAGACTGCCGAGGAGCTCAGAGGTGAGAGGGTTTCGCGCAGAATGCCGGCGATCACTGGGTATGCCAGACGATGACCCAATTCGCCGCTGATTAAGTCAGTCACGTCGATAAAGATTGTTTTCTCTCCGAACTCTTTGCCGAGCTTCGGATTTTGGTTGACCCAGCGAATAACATCGTTATCCATGTTGATGGCGTTGGGAAGCAGAAGTGTGCTGGCATCAAGTGTCAGGCGCGACCAGAAGGAGGAGCTGAGGAGTTCGGATTTATCAGTGCGAACGTTAGGCGGATCGATAGGGCGCCCCAAACGCGGCTGTCCATGCAGCAATTGCGACGTGATCAGTGGAGCGTCCCGATCAGAAACTATTACGGTCACACTTCTTTCGGCTGCAGATTCAATGTCATTTTTCCTCGACTCCGCCATATGAAAGTCCACATCTGCGCCGGACAGAATGATGTTGCGGAAGCTTGGGGTATCGCTTTTGTGCTGGGAGCAATACTGAATCAAAGGGCGGTTGCCCATGCTGTGTGCCACCATATCTAGTGGCGAAGCGGGATCTTTGGCAGCTTTAATTGTGTCGAGAAATTCGAAAAATGCCGCTGTGCTCCATTCGAGATTGGCTTCATCTGCGGCATACTCGGCTTTGCTGTTGAGCGACGGCCAGCTGAAACAGATCGGCAGCACCGGCACATCGCTGCGCAGATCGAACTGATACGCAATCATCGCAGCGTCTTTCAATGCTTTGTCGAAACTCTCGTCATAGCCATGAATGAAGACCATGATTGGTCCGCGCCAATTTTTGATGTTGACCAAAAAATCAGGCAGGCTTTGCCGGTCAAAACGCCGAACAGTCGCCGCTTGCCAGTCGCGGTCGGCTTGTTCCATGTTTAGTTTGAATTGCTGGAAATTCCCGGCGCTCGGTAGTGTTGTAGCTGAATTGGGGCGTTCTATTTGTGCTGCTCCATAGTCCAGAGAGCCGGCGCCAAGATCGAGGTTTCTCTTCGCGGCATAGACAGGTTTGAATGAGCTGCCTTCGTTCGCCCGTGTCGTTGCGTAGAAGACCTCGAAGAGGCGAGCCCTGACAATGCTTTGCGCATCTGGCGAGTTTCGCCTTTCTGAATCCGAGCCGCGTCTATCCGAACCTGGGTCTTTTCGCTCTCTGTTTTGTTCTTGAGCGAGGACTGTTTGCGACATCGTGCAAGCAAGCATCGCCAGGGTCAGAGAAAGTGAAAGCGCGCTACGAAGGTGTGATCGTAATTTCATTGAAAGTTCTTTATAGGGTTCCTGCATCACTTTACCCGTTAGGAGGTGTTTATTGACTCCCGAAGATCTTTGAGGCGTTCTGCTTATGGCATTGCTTCCGCGCCTGCTACTCTCATTTGGCGGCTTTGTAGAGTGCTCTTTTACGGGTCGAAACCACTGTCACCCAGTCTTTCAAAGGTGGCTTGGTTGAATTTGCCACGTTTTCAGCTTCTCTGAGAACCTTTTCAGCGTTTTCATAGTCGCGTAGGTTTAAGCACAAATCGCCCAGTGAAATTAGGAAATTGCAGTCCTGGTTGGGATCTGCAGTCAGCAAAGAGGCCCTTGTAGCAATGGACTCTTCTTTGAGAGAGTTAGCTTCCTGTGGCTTTCTTTCGCGCAGTAGCTGAGCAAGCTGAATTCTGCACATTCTCAAGTAATTGATTGCGTACTGGTCTTTCATCTCCTCGCCGCCGTGAAGGTTTTTCGCCGTGCTCAAGACGTCACGAAACGCTTTCTCCGCCTTTTCCGGTTGCTTGGTATTTTCGTAAAAGTTCGCAAGCTGCAGCATAGTGCTCAATAAGGGCGTCCGTGGTTTTTCGATGGAATTTTGGCAATACTGAACGGCACGCAATCTAAGCTTTTCCGCTTCAGCAAGTTTCCCCTGTTTCGTGGCAATTAGGGCAATGAAATTCAATTTGCCTGCCGCACCAAAGTCCGGTTTTCCAACGGCCTTGAGGTGCGCTTCCAGTGCTTTCCGCCCGTATGTTTCTGCTTCTTTAGTGTGATTGCGTTCCATTTCCACGAGCGCAAGCTCTAAGTAGGTATCCGGAAGTTCTACCAATTTTCGTTGCGGAGGCATTTGCAAGCAATATTTGAGCGCTTTCAATCCCATTTCATGCGCTTCGTCGTATCGCTTCATTTCTCGTGCAACCTTACTAAACACGCAATAGCCGCCAAATATTTGCTCAGCATTTCCTTTCGTCAGCCAGATTGCTTGTGCATCAGCCATGCACTTGCGAGCAGCATCTAATTCGCCGAGAATTCGCAAACACTCTGCTTTGTTTGTATAAGCGTAGGCAAGTATCACTCCTTTTGGTTGGTTGACTTTCAAGCGCTCGATCGCGTAATCAATGTGCGGCAGTGCTTCCTTTGCGCGCCCCGTCAACATGAGGCTATGCCCAAGTTCCAAGCGTGATTCGTAATAGGTCGGGTAATTGTCGGTGAGATTGAGACCTTTAAGCATGGCGAGTTGGCGTTCTCTAAGAGGTATCGCTTCTTCCAGTCTCTGTCTGTGCTCCCTTTCCCAGGCGGCGGCCTTTAGCAATTCCGAAAGTTCAGTCGAGTCGACGTGGCGTATATCATCAGCAAGTTTGATGCCACGAAGAGCGGCTTTGCGCGCCTCTTCGTAATTGTCGATTTGCATCATCATCTTCGAGTAATTTGCCAGATCCGAAATCAAAAAATCTGCATTTTCGAGTGTCGCAGGATCGGCGGCCATCACCTTTTTCAAATCTATGTTGTCGTACAGAGCAATGTCTTCATTCAGCAAAGCCAGCGCCTGCTCGCGGCGCCCATAAACCGAGGCGTACATGATCAAGACATCCAGTGCCGCGCGGTACTCTGATTCGCGTTCACCAAATGCGGTGCGGATCTTATTGAGCAAGGGAAACATTTTGTCGACTGTTTCGGTTTTTGGGTTCGTCCTCATTTCATTGGTGAGCGCTTTCATCTCTTCCATGAGAGCGCGCCTTGCCATTGTCCGTTCGATTCGCGCGTGATACTTTGGATCGGTTTTGTCGCTCAAACCATCCTCTCGTTCGATTGCATGCTTTTCTGCTTTGATGCGCTCGTCAAGTTTTTGCAAGCGTGCCTCGGCTGAGTCTTCCGGCGGCACTGCCAGGTCTGTGCGCTCAAGCTTTTGTGCGCCCAGGTAGAGCTGTCTTGCGGCTTCGTATCGTCCGAGCTCTGCAAAATCATCTGCAAGGCGAGTCATCGCCTTCATTGCCTCTTTAGAAAGACGAAGATCTGCGGTGGAAAATATGGCTGGATTGCTGTTTAAGAGTGTTTCTGCTGTGCTTCCTGCTTCTTTTATGTAGCCTTTTGCTTTGCCATCGTTGTGCAGTTCTGTCTCCACGTCCACCAGTTGGTTTAGCGCGCTGAGTGTGATAAACAACTGCCGATTTTTATCAGCATGTTGGATGCACTTCTGCAGCTTTGTCTCCGCATCTGCAAATTGTTTTGCAGCGGCATCGACGCGCGCTTGTCCCAGCAGGTCCTCAAGTTCCTTTTGAGACAGGCCGCTAGAGCTGCTGCATGCCGTGAGCAGCGCTAGAGCTATAAGCGACAGGAGCTGTATTCTCTTCAACCTGAGATCAACTTTTAAGTATACGTAGCTATATTCATATTCCACTCAAGCACTGGATAACCGCTGGGAAGTCAGAATTTTGAAATTTTGAAGCCGGCGCGTTGCTGGGTGGAGTTTGTATCCATTTGGTTGCGAATGTGAAGATGCGCGCCCTCTTAACCTCTCCTTAGTAAGCGCATGTGGAGAATACAGGCAACGTCAACGTCATGGAATCACAACAAATGTTTTGCACCGCATCTGTATCCTATTCTGACCTGCTCGGCGAGTTGCAGCGGCGCTATCGAATGAACCAAGTGCAGGGAGAGACTTCGTATTTCGAATCGTTGGTTTTTGATTTGCACATGGCACAGAAAAGCTTGCAGCGAGCCATGTACGCGCAGCAGGTTAGCGCGGTAAGAATGAGCGGTCACACATGTTCCAAGAAAACGAGCATTGCAACGGCTGCCTTGCAAGTGCGCCTTGATTATCCTGAACGCTGACAACTACTACGTTTCGGAACGACACTAGAGATCGGACCCAACCTCCGATCTCTAGTTTTTTTGTGCCTGTGTGAATGATTTCGATCCGGGAAGACTGTCGGAGGTCTCTCTGTTCGGTCTCAAAACGCTTGCCATCTCATGGTTTACGTAACTTTGTTATGTAAACTTACAATTAATCAGCCACCTTAACCATTCCATAACCGCAGAATGCTGTCCCCGCCGGTGGTGGCATGTGCTAGCTGCGCCAGCCGGTGATTTGTTAGTTTTCGGATCGGCCGGCAATAACAGTCGGCGCAGCCGCCAAATAAGTGGCTGCGGTTAGGTTTTGCGTGAACACCCTCGAAACAAAAAGGTGCCTTTTAGTTACGTCGATTGATAGCGTTTGTTGTTACCTTTTTCTCTTTTTCATTCGGAGTCAGCTTACTAAGAACTGCATTTAAGTTCTGTTGATGCGCTTTTCAACAAATCCATCCGGATTTGTTGGTTTCGCCGCGCGCGACAACGCCGCAGGCTTCTCTCTCGTTTTCTGAATGCCCTCGGGCAAAGCTGGAGACCCACAACATGGAAAACATCATGAGTAATGCCCGCATTTCAACCATCGTGGGCGAGATTCGCATGCTTGCACCGGCTGAGGAGCAGAAGATTTTTGTTCTTAAGCCGATGCTTCAACTGGGCGCAAAGTACGGCAGAGGGTTTTTCTCTTCGCTGGAACTGGTCTGGTATGCCTACGCGGGAAAGCGTCACTGGAAGCTCTTTGTTCGCGCCACCGGCGCGAGCAGATGGAGAGCGATTACGGTCGACAAAGTAGACAGCATCGAGGTTGCCGATCATGAGCTGCACCGTCTGAATGCTCGCATCAAACAGTCTGCATCGTCGCGGGAATTCGAATACAAGCTGCTCCTGGATGACGAACTAGTTTTCACGGGACAGGGGAAATTCCCGCAGCATTCGGGTGAGAGGCAGCGCACAGTGGTTTTTGGGGACTTTGCGGATGGCGCTCGCGGCGCATACGAAGTGGCGAAAGCTGCACTCTCCCTGGCGCCGGACCTTGTCGTCATGCCCGGTGATATTGTCTACAAGAGCGGCTTGTTCAGTGAGTACCGCAAGCACTTAGATCCAGTCCTCAACGGTTCATCGCCGGACGGTGTTGCCCTGTGCAGCTCCACTGTCGTGGTCGCCGCTGCCGGCAACCATGACGTTCGCATTCCGGATCACGAAGACGAGCTGCAGCACTCGTCCAAGTCAGATCTTTTCGCGTATTTCAGAACCTGGCGTCACCCAGAAAGTGGACCGAAGTTGCACGCGAAGGACGTCGAAGAAATGGTGTCCAAGCGCAAGGAGGGGCGCAAGCTGCTGGAGCAGTTTGGTCCAGAATTCATCAAGCGCTCCAACTTCTCTTTCTTTCAGGGCGATGTTCAGTGGGTCGTGCTCGACGCCAATAAGTACATGGACTGGCGGAATGCAGACCTGCAGAGCTGGCTGCGCAAGACGCTTCGCGCCGGACGCAGAAAGACGTGGCAGTTGGTTTGCTTCCATCAGCCGGGCTTCAACAGCGATGCGAAGTATCGCGGCGACTGGCGGATGCGAGTGCTGAATCCCATCTTCGAGGAATACGGCGTAGATGTCGTTTTCCACGGGCACTGCCACTTTTATGAACGTCACCGCCCGCTCAAGTTTCACCCCAACCCTGATGAGTCCGGCAAAAAGCGCAATCCGCGCGGTGTTACCACCGTTGACCTCGGCTTCGACGGCAAGGAGAATCGCAAGCCGGACGGCGTAATTCACATCGTCACAGGTGCAGGTGGAACTCTTCTCAGTCCGGAACTCAGGCCGAGTGTGCATGGGCTGTCCGATACGACAGCCTTTCTCTGCGAGGACAGAAATTCTCTTTCGGTGCTCGAATTCGGTCAGCGCACACTGACCATCCGGCAGGTTGATACCAAGCTGGAGGAAATCGATCGCATCGTCATCGAGAAGGACTGATTCTAGCCTCGTCGCCTTAGGACACAAATAAAATCTCAAGCTAGCCGACTGGTGGCGGGATGCGGAGACTCTCCAATTCCCGCCACCTTTTTGGGTTTTTACACAAAAATTTCTTGACTGATTGCATACTGGGTGGTGTAGTAAGATGCTTTGGCGCGCCTTGGGGTTGTGTTCTTCTAAAGCAGGTGAAAGTCCAGAAAATCGCGCTCTGACTGGCTGCCACGTAATTGCCACGTTAAGGGCGGTATTGTTGCATCGTTGCACCCGCTAACTTCGCCTTATGGCACCAGCCGGGCAACCTTACTAACAAAATCTAGCATTGCTGTTTCTAGGGGGTAGTTCCGATGACCACCGAGCGCGAATCCTTTGACGTGGTAGAACGCGGCTCTTCAGGCGCAACTCAAGAAGTCGCCATACAAGCATGGGACAGTTCAAATTGGCGCGGAAACAACCCTAGAACAGACGAAAGCAAGCTCACGTTCGTTGATATGGGAAGCAATGATATCTACAACACGAGACGTGGAAATCGCGACATCAACAATGGCAATAGCGATTTGCAGAGCGCTGAAAACCGTATAAGCAGAGTGGTTGATCAACTGCTCGACGGAAATTATGACAGCAACAAATTGGTGAAAGAGTTGCAGCGCAGCGACAATTCGTTGGACGGCGCCACCAGCGACTTCAAGAACGGCATCAAACGTTTGGGTGCATCATCGACTGTCGAAAACCTGGACGACATGGTTGATGGACGCCGCGACGTAATAGACGCCGACAAGAAAGTCGAGAATGCGATCAAACAACTGAGAAAGGGTGACGAAAACGGCGCTATCAAGTCACTCTTGCAAAGTCTCGGTGAAATCGATTCCGCTCAACAAAACTTCCGTGATTCGAAAACCGACCAGGATGAACGCCCACGCAGCGGACCACGCGACAACGGACATGGTAACGGAAACGGTCATGGACACGGCGATGGACAGGGTCTTAACCATGGACACGGAGATGATTGCAAAGACGGTGATTTCCAACGCGGTGGCAAGGAAAACACCAACGATTACAGACCTGGTAACAGAAGCAATGATGGACTCGTTTACGACCACATGTACCGCGACGAAGACAGAATGTGGGCAGGCGGCACACCGAACTTCGATGAAACCGGCGGCGGAGGCTTTGACATTCCGTTCGACGATCCGCGCGGCGTACAGCTTGATCCAGTCGAATACATTTGGGGCACCGGCGCCGGCTACCGTGCACGCGATCGATACAACAATGACAATGATTACGGCAGAACCCACCGCGACATGTGGGGTTCCGGCGATCTGAACCCGCCCTCCTTGGACGACATTCTGAGAACCGGCGATCAAGTCTCGCAAATCGCTGATCCACTCGGACTCTTCCCGAGACCATCTGATGTTACCGATCCCAAGAAAGTCGTCAGACGCGCTATTGATCCGCTCGGCATCTTCAGCTAACGCGTACCATGCACAGTTTTGATTCGAAGGACCGCAACAGCGCCAATCCTCAGGGTTGGCGCTTTGCACTTTGGGGGTTGGTTACTTCAAAAGCGTGTTGTAAGTCTTTCTGTGCCTTTGCAGTTTTTCTAGTTGTTCTGGGCGTTTTTGCGGATCTTTGTCATAGGCTGACTGCGCAGTATCGAGAAGTGTTTGAAGGTTTTTCTTGTCTTTTAACATGAAACATAAATCGCCAATCGTGAGGCAGAGAGAAATGTCGGCGTGAGTTACGTTGCGCAGGTATTTCTTGTAGGTCGGCACGAGCTGGGCTCTATAGTTCTCCGCCAACTTCGTGTCTTTGCGATAAACGATTGCGATTTCGCCAAGCGCCGCTAGACACTGCAGCTGTACTTGTTTGTAAGCAATGTCGTTTTCTTTTGCACCGATTGCAATCGCTTCTTTGTATAGCTTCTCAGCTTGTTCGAACTTTTCTCGTTGTTGAAGGCGTGCTGCCGTTTGAAACAGAGTGCTTGCAAGTGGATCAGGCTGTGGAGGACTGAATCTGCGACAGATATCTAAAGATCTGAGGCGACACTTCTCTTCCTCGTCGTACTTTCCCAGCGCATGCAGCGCTGCAGCTTTGAGATTTAGCATACCAGCGGTGAATGCGGAAAGTTCCTTGCCATGCGCTAATTGCCACTCTACTCCTTCGTCGAGCGTTTTGACTGCATCTTTGTATTTACCCATACGCATTTCAATATCGGCTACGCCAACGCAGTTTTGAGCAATCATGAAATCTTGGTTGAAGGTCCCGTACCTGCGCATTTCTTCGAGCGATTTCTTGCCGTACATCACGGCTTCTGTCGGATTGATGTCACGGCATGCGGAAATGAGTAGAGTGTAGTTGTAGATTTGCTGAGACTTGCCGTCCTTCTGGCTGTAAGGCAGTGATTCGATAAGGATTTTTCTTGCTTCAGCGTACTTACCTGCTTTGATAAGTGTGTCGGCGTACGCGTGAAGGGTGTGAGACAGGTTTTCCGGATTCTTTTGTTTTCGCTTCAATTTCACCGCTTCTTTGAACGCTGCCTCAGACTCGACGATGAGATTGTTTGCGAACAAGTCCGTTCCAATTGAACTCATTTGGTTGGCGTACGAATTCATATCTTTGTCGTAGAGATTGTAAATCTCCAAAACATGCCGTCGGTAGGGAAGTGCATCCGCATGTCTGTTATTGTGTTCGAGCGCAATCGCTGTCTCCAAGGTTAGTTCGAAGTCGAGTCTCGACTTGGCAGGTATCACTTGCTTAGCAAGCTTCTGAGCTCGTTGGCAGTAGTCGAGCGACTCCGCAAAACGGTTTTGGTGTTTGCGGATCATTGCCAGCATGACCAGATCTTGAACGTAGCTCGTGGCGTTTTCTACTGCTTGCGGAACCGCATTGTCTAATTCTGCTTGTGAGAAGCTTTCGTGCAATTTCAAATCCGCCTCAACGAAAGGCGCGATTGGGTCAGGGTTGTTGTGTAACAGGAAAGTTCTTGCACCGAAGCTCAACGCGCTGCGGTACTCTGGCTCTTTGGCACCATATGTAGTGCGAATTGTTTCCAGTTCCTTAAGAAATGCTCTTGCGCTTTCTTCTCTACCATCTGCTCGATATGTGTTCATGGCGACATTCATCTTATCCAAGACTTTGCGCCTGTCCAACGAGCGCTCAGCAAACTGCGGTCCACGCAACATCGCAGAGGCTTGGTTCTTAGACATCCCCTTTTTTACTTGCTCGTGCTCAAGTTGTGAACGCGTTTCCAATCGGTTTATTCTTGTGGCTGCCGAGTAATTTGAATTCGGCAAGATGTTCAATTGAGGCTCGAGTGCACCGGCTTTCTCATACAACTTGCGAGAAGAAATGTAGTTGCCATCTTCGAATTCCCAGTCGGCAAGCCGCATTAGCGCTTCGTGCTGCTCTTTGGCAAGAGAAACACCTTGTCGCTTTCGATTTGATTCGCTACTTTCGCTGTGCTCTTTAACGTTTTCTGCCAGAGTGGCGGCTTTGTTCATATACGATTTGGCTTTGGAAGGGTTGTTGAGCTGCTTTTGTAGTTCTGTCAAACGATTGAGAGCGGCAAGCTGATAACCTTCACTTCTGGCATCAAGACTGGCGGAAACACAGGAGCTGTAGAGTTGTTCAGCCTTATTCAGGTCTCTATTCGCTTCAGCAGCTTGCGCGTCATGATAAAGATTCGAAGCTACTTGCGCAGATGAGGAGCAGCTTTGAATAAACAGCAGAGCGGCTACGCCTGCGGCTGCGCGTACCAGGACTTTAGATTTTTTGCGTCGCATGCGCTGCATCGAAGGGATGGTATTAGGGTGTTTGTGGCTGGTGGCCAATTGAAATATGCCCGCCTGGAGGCGTGCAGTGAAACACTAGCTGATAACGATTCCTGGTGGTTCGCTGCTATAGGGTGACGCATGGCGTCGACCGCGCATTGAAACCGTTAATGCATGGCATCGACCTTACCCAATCCCGTGGTCACAAGAGAAATACTAACAAGAGTAGTAGGAGGCGGTCAAAAAATCAGAGCGCAGGGGTCATTGCCTCGAAAGGCAAAACCGACTGCACTCTGACAAAAAACTACAGCAGCAGTTCTAAGCGAACGCTCTTACGCTGCGTTTTTTGATTCCCGCGATTCCTGTTGTTCAGGTCGGCGAGCCGATTAACGGCGGCGGCTCGGCAAAATGTACTCCAGGATGCCGACGATGCCCCAGAGCATCAGGAAGGTCCCGAGGGTGTACGGGTTTCCGATGAGGGCGAAGCCGATCGCGAACATCGCCGTGAAGACGAGTCCGTTGAGAGCGGCGCGGACGAACTTCTGAGTACCGGGGTTGGCGATGCTGTTCACGTTGAACAGGTTCAGCACGAGCTGCTGAACCATTCCAGACGTGAACGCCACAACCAGCACAACGATGATCGTGGGAATAAGGCTTGCAAACGTGTTCATGATTTTGTCCTCTAGGAACGAGCTCAATAGCGCGGTTCCTATCACTGAAGAAACAGCAAAGAAGTAATCGCAAAGGCGGTATGCCTATCGATTGGACGGAGTAGACGCTCGCGTCTACTCCGTCTCAGAAGCCCAAGCACGGACGTGCGACGTAGGTGAGATGAGAACGCTTCACATCAGGCAAAGCGACCGCTCGATTGCGGAGGCATCGCGAGAGATGTAGAACTCTTACTTCTTGTACATCGCTTCGATTTCGGCCTTGTAGCGCTTCATCGCTTCCTCGGCACGAATCTTCAAGGTCGGCGTGAGCAGACCGTTTGCAACAGTCGCCTCGACCGGGACGATGTGAACTTTCTTCACGGTCTCCCAGCGCTGAAGCTTCTTGTTGGCGGTCTCCTTCGCCTGATCGATCAGTTTCACGATCTCCGGATGCGAGGCGTAGAACGCTGCGGCGTCCTGACCGGCCGGAGCAGTGACGCCCTTGGCCTTCAGGTAATCCTTGGCAGTGAGCTGGTTGACGAATACGAGCGCGGAGACGAACGGCAGGCCATCGCCGATCGGGACCATGAAGCCCACGATCGAATCGCCGTCGAACGCCTTCTCGACGTCATCGGGCGAAACGTACTTGCCCTGGTCCGTCTTGAACTGACGCTTGGCACGACCGCGGATAGCGACGAAGCCGCCGTCCACGAGCTGCACCACGTCACCCGAGCAGAAGTAACCTTCCGCGTCGAACGACTTGGCGTTCTCCTCCGGCAAGCCGAGATAGCCGCCGAAGATGGGACCATGCTCGTCGCGGTTCTTCATCCAGAGCACGCCGGTGTTCGGCTTGTCCAGATCCGCTTCACGCGGAACGACCTTGATGAGCACGTTCGGGATAACCTTTCCCACGGTGCCGACCTTGTTGGCAGTGGGCGTGTTGACGATGACGCCGCCGGAGGTTTCGGTCATGCCGTAACCTTCCAGAAGCTTGATGCCAACGAGGTTGAAGAAGTTCAGGATGTCGGACGAGATGGCCGCGCCGCCGGACATGACGATGCGCAAGCGCCCGCCCATACCAGCACGCACCTTCTTGAACACCAGCAAGTCGGCGAGCCAGCGGCCGAAGCCTGGCTTGTCCTGCTTGAGCGCCCAGGAGACAAGCTTGGCCTTCACGCCTGTTTCGGCGAAAAGCTTCTTGTCGATCTTGTCTTTCATCTTGCGCCACACGGCCGGCACGCCGATGAGCATGGTCGGCTTCACGAGCGGAAGCACGTCACCGAGCTCTTCGGGCGAGCAGTACGCAGACGGAATGGCGTTCCACAGCGTGAGCGCATTGCCGTCCACTCGCTCGTAGACGTGAGCGAGAGGCAGATAGCTGAGTGCGACGTCCTCTTCGTTGAACTCGAAGGCCGTTTCACTCAGGGTCTCGCAAGCGGACGCGATGTTGCCGTGGGTGAGCACGACGCCCTTGGGCCGCCCGGTCGAGCCGGAGGTGTAGATGATGGTCGCCGGGTCGCTGCGAGAGATCGACGCGAGAGCGCCGGCCAGAATCGCATTGCGATGGTCTCCCTTGATCACCTGCTCGATCTCGAGGAGCAGATTGCGGGTCAGAATCGAGAACTCCTTGCTGCTCGGGGCGGTGGCCTCGTAGTCGGCAAGGTTGACGATCGGCTCATTGAGCAGGAACTTCTTCACCGGCGCGTCGGGGCTGGCCTTGGCGAGCTGCTCGGAGCTGTCGCCGAAGAGGAAGGTAGCGCCGGAGTTGGCCAGGATGTAGTCGACTGCTTCGCCGTTCGAGTTCGGATAGATGGGAACCGTGACGCCGCCCATGGTCTGGATCGCGAGATCGGTCCAAACCCATTCGGGCTTGTTCCAGGCCAGGATAGCTGCCTTGTCGCCGCGCTTGAAGCCGCACTGGCGAAGGAAGTTGACGATTTCCCCAACGAGCACGCCTGCGTCCTCGAAAGTAAGCGCGACGTATGGCTCACGTTTCGGGAAGTAGACGTGTGGAACATGCATCGGTCCGCCGCCAACAACGATTGGTTCTGCAACCGGTCGCCGATTCTTCACGAGGAAGGCGGGACGGTTGGACTTTTCGAAGACGTGGCGCCAGAAGCGATGGATCAGAGTTTCGTGTGATGCCATTTATAACTCCTTGGAGCGTCCAGATGACGCATAAAGCTCAGGAGCTAGCGTTCTGAGCTGTGGCTAGATTTGGTTGAGACAAGATCCGGGCTGGCAAAGGCTCTAAAGCAAAAGCTCCCCGACACTCTGGAAAGAGCGAATGGAGAGCTGTAAAAGTGCTTTGGAGACTGAGTTAGAAGCCGGGAACGTGTATGTAAGGGGTTGCGAAATAAACGTCCCAGACTACTAGGTCATTTCGCGCTATCTCAAGAGCTCAAGAAAAAAGATCGCGCTCATGCAAGAGCAGTGGTATTGGCTTTGGTGCGTTGTCACACGAAGGAAGCGGCGATTGTTGAAGACGGACTTAGCAAAGCGGCGTGAGCTGTGATCGGTTGTGACTCAGCTGGGCCGTTTGTAAGCAAACCCGCTAAGCATCAAGCTCTTGACAATTAGAAGTCATGAGGAAGTGGTATCACTGGCGGAGCCGGAGCGAGTGGTAAATGTGCGATCTTTTGCGGCTCTAACCGGGTTGAAAAGTGGGCTTTTGTCCGGCGGGAGATGTCATGTTCTTGACTTCTTGGGGTGATAAGAAGTTTGCGCTAATTACAAACTCAAATTAAACCGCGTTGCTGAATGAGATCTATTAAGCAAAAAGGCTGAAGAAGGCGATTGTTATTGGGCCTCCAAACTTCCTAGATTTCACGAGTACTTTTATTCGCTTTCTTTTTTGTCTTCACCCAACCTCTAACCCGAAATTACCTCCTGTTCTTTCTGTTCAAGTTTCACGCCTGCCATTTTGGCTGGCTAAATGACAGGCCGTCTCTCAAACAGAAAAGTGTCCCCCCTGCTCTGGTGCGGACATCGGCCTTTAATTGGAGCGCACCATGACAACGCAAAACAATGACTCTGGTGCTCGCAACCTCGATACGCCGTCACTGCATCTAGTCTGTGGCAGCGGCGGGTCGCGGGCTATCCTCGCCGGGACTGGCACTATCTTGGCTCTCAGCGTCGCTGGGCAAAAGAAGTTCCACTCCATGGGCGGCATCAGTGGTGGTTCTATCCCCACCGCCCTTCTCGCTCTCGGAATGGATGCGAAGGAGCTGACTCACCTCGCTCTGGACCTCGATTTCGCTGAAAAGCTGACTCGCCATTCCGGCATCTTCAAGATTATCTTCGCCTACTTCATGCAGCGCCGGTACGAGAAGACTCGTCCGGTGAAGGGCGTGATGAGTTCGGAGAAACTCGGCTACTTCCTCGAAGATCTCGCGAAAAAGGCAGGCGACAATGTCACCGAATCCGGCTGGCCCAAGGGCTACTGGACGATGGCTGTCGCCGGTCGTTCGCGCTACGTCTTCACCGACCACGGCATCTACGAGCACAAGGAAGATGGCAACATCATCCAGCTCTCGGACAAGCCCGGCCCGCTCGCCGTCGCCGTTCGCGGTTCCTGCGCTGTTCCGGGTGTGATCGACGCCGTGCCTTACGAGGACGTGCTTCTGCATGACGGCGCCATGGGTCCGGAAGGGCGTTGCCCTGTCGGTCTCGTGCAGACCTTCTTCGGTGCTTCCCGCGACAAGATCGTGGCGATGGACGTCGGCGATGATTCGTCGAAGTGGTCGCGCCGCATCTACAAGCTGTGGAAGACCATCTGCGGCGATGAGTGCATCCCCCCGGATCAGGACGACCTGACCAACGAGGGTGGCCTCATGCTCGCTACGCCGACCGCCATGAACTTCCGTTCGCTTCAGTTCACGCTCACGCGCGACCAGAAGTGGGAAGCGGTCATGGCCGGTTTCATGGGTTCGCTGCCGGCACTGACTGCCAGCGGTGTGCTCGCCGGCGAAAACCTGGCGCGGGCGAACGAGATCGCCGAGCGTTTCAAGGAGATCCAGTTCGTTTGCACTGACGCTCAGGAAGGCACGCTCGCTGCGATGACCGATGAGCTGATGAGCAAGCACGGGCTGTACTAAGAACTGGCTGAAAAGTCCAATTCAAACGCTCACCAAGGCGATCTCGTTACTGCTAAGCTAAATCAGTCAAGCGAATTTCTCGCTTGGCAAACCTGCTGGAGGGCGCTCGGCGACTCGTTGTCACGGGTGCCCTCCTGCCAGAGTCTACTAGGAGAAAAACAATGACAGCCAAGAAAAATGCCTGGCTCATCTCTGGTGTTCGGACTCCGATTGGCTCGTTCGGCAAATCTCTGCGATCGGTCACGGTCGACACGCTTGCAGCGCATGTGATCAAGGGCGTTCTGCGCCGTTCCCACGTCAACCCGTCCGCTCTGGACGCGGTGATCATGGGTCACGGCTACCAGTCGTCCTACACGCCCAATACCGGGCGTGTCTCTGCGCAGCTCGCGGGCGTGCCTGACTCCGTCCCCGCTGTGACTGTTCAGCGTCAGTGTGGTTCCGGCATGGAAGCCGCGAACAACGCCGCTGAGAAGATCTGGCTGGGGAAGGCTGACCTCGTGCTTGCCGTCGGCGCCGAGTCCATGTCCACCATCCCTTACCAACTCCCCGGCAGCCTCCGCTGGTCTGGACCGATCGTGAAGTGGTTCAGCAAGTGGATCAAGCCCCAGGGACCCCGTCCTGTCATCGCGCTGGCCGACAACGGTCTGGCGCCGCTGAAGCTCATCTGGGACATGAAGACTGTCTACATGTCCGGTACGGCTCAGCGTCTGGCCAACACCTACCAGATCTCGCGTGCAGACGCCGATGCCTATGCTTACCGCTCGCAGGAGCGCGCGCATGCGGCCATCACGTCCGGACGCTTCGATGTGGAGATCGAGCCCATCGAGACCAGCCGCGGCTTCTTCAGCCGTGACGAGCACGCGCGCGGAGTCAAGTCCGAGCGCAATCCGGGTGGAACCACCCTGGAGAAGCTCAACAGCCTGGGCGGCGTTCTGAAGACTCAGGACATCACCGCCGGCAACAGCTCTGGTATCAATGATGGTGCCTGTGCGCTGATGATCGCGTCCGACGAGAAGGTTGCCGAGCTCGGCGTCGAGCCGCTCGCGCTGCTCGTCGACCACGCGGTTGCCGGCGTCGACCACGAACAGATGGGCATTGGTCCGGTGGAAGCCATCAACAAGCTTCTCGCCGCGAACAATCTGACCATCGCGGACATCGACCTGATCGAGATCAACGAAGCCTTCGCCGCCCAGTACCTGGCCTGCGAAAAGCTGCTTGGTCTGGACCGCAACAAGGTCAACGTGAACGGCGGCGCCATCGCCCTCGGTCACCCGATCGGTATGTCGGGCGCTCGCGTTCTGCTGACGCTCGCTCACGAGCTGAAGCGTCAGGGCAAGAAGCGCGGCATCGCTGCGCTCTGCATCGGCGGCGGTATGGGCATCGCGACCCTTATCGAGAACCCGTCGGTTTGATTCAAACTCGTTCCCAACTTCCAAGTTCCAAAACAAAAACGAGGAACCTATGACTAAGCCTGCTGTGACCATGAAGATGCTCAATAGCGGCGTGGCGTTGGTGACCCTGGACCTGCCGGACAGCAAGTACAACTTGCTGTCCGAGCGGGTGCTCCGGGACCTGATCGCATGTCTCGATCAGGCAGCCAGCGACAAAGCCGTTAAGGGCATGGTTATCCACTCCGGTAAGCCCGATAACTTCGTTTTCGGCGCTAACATCGAAGAGATCCAGGCGGTCCAGAATCAGACCGCCAAAGCCGCTTATGACGCGAGCGAAGTCGGCAAGGAAATCTTCTCGAAGATCGAGAAGATGCCTTTCCGCGTCGTCGTCGCCATCAACGGCACCTGTTTGGGAGGCGGCACCGAGATGTCTCTCGCGTGTCACTACCGCATCGCCTCCAATCATCCCAAGACCGCAATCGGTCTGCCGGAAGTGAAGCTCGGCTTCATCCCCGGCTGGGGCGGCACTGTCCGCATGCCCCGCCTGATCGGTCTCCCCTCGGCTGTCCTGCCGCCCCTGCCGTTCCTGCCCAAGGGTATCGGCTGGGGTGGTCTTCTGACCGGTGCCACCGCCGACGCTCACAAGGCGTGGCGTCTGGGCCTGGTCGACGAGACCGTCGAGGAAGCGTCGCTCCTGGAGCGTGCTGAGCAGATCGCTCTCACCGGCAAGGTGAAGCGCTATGTGAAGCCGATGAAGGTGCGTGCTGTCGAGAACTTCCTCACCAACACCGCCGCCGGTCGCGCCCTTGTCTTCAAGGCTGCGATGGCTGGTGTGATGAAGGAGACCCGCGGCAAGTACCCGGCTCCCATCGACGCACTGAAGGTCGCCGTCAAGGCCGTCGGCAACAAGGCCGAACGCGCCGGCGCCTACGAAGCTGAGTCGCGCGCTTTCGGGCGCCTGGCTGTCAGCGCCGTGTCCAAGAACCTGGTGAACATCTTCTTTGCTCAGACCGAGTCGAAGAAGGCGCGCAACAACGCGGCACCGGCTCTCAAGGTCAAGAAGGTCGGCGTCATCGGCGCCGGCGTCATGGGCGCGGGCATCGCTCAGGCGGCTGCCTACGCCGGCTACGACGTCGTGCTCAAGGACATCAAGCAGGAAGCTCTGGACGCCGGCATGGCGACCGTGAAGGGACTGTTTGATGGTCTGGTCGCGAAGAAGAAGCTCTCGGCCACCGAGGGTGCTTCGCGCCTGGCTGCCGTCCGTGGCACCCTGGACTACGCCGACATGGCGGACTGCGACATGGTCATCGAGGCCGTCGTCGAGGTGATGAAGGTGAAGAAGATCGTGCTGGCTGACCTGGAAAAGGTCATCAAAAAGCCGTTCATCTTCGCCACGAACACCTCGTCTCTCTCCATCACGGAGATGGCGTCCGCGGCTCGCAACCCCGAGCTCGTCGTCGGCGTGCACTTCTTCAACCCGGTGCACAAGATGCCTCTCGTCGAGATCATCTACGGTGGCACCACCTCCGACGCGGCTGCGGCTGCGGCTCAGGAGTTCTCGCTCAAGCTGGGCAAGACCACGGTCTTCTGTCTCGACCGTGCCGGCTTCATCGTCAATGCGATTCTGACGCCGTACCTGCTGGAAGCCGTTCGGCTTCTCGAGCAGGGCGTTGCGGCTGAAGACATCGAGAAGACGATGCAGTCCTTCGGCATGCCGATGGGTCCGCTCACCCTGCTCGACGAAGTCGGGTTGGATGTTGCCGGTCACGTCGCGCGCGTTCTGCACAGCGCCTTCGGCGACCGCCTCAATCCTCCGACCCTCCTCAAGAAGGTCGACGAGGCGAAGCTGGTCGGCAAGAAGGGCGGCGAGGGCATCTACGCCTACGCCGAGGGCAAGCGCGCCGGCATCAACCCGAAGGTGCAGTCCTGGATCACCGCGCAGCCTGTGAAGAAGCAGCGTGGCGAGATTCAGGATCGCCTGGCGCTCGCCATGGTCAACGAGGCGGCGCGTGTTCTCGAGTCGGGCATCGTGTCCGACCCGCGCACGCTCGATCTCGCCATGATCTTCGGCACCGGCTTCCCGCCCTTCCTGGGTGGTCCGCTGCGGTACGCCGACAGCGTGGGCATCAAGGTCGTGCACCAGAAGCTCGAGATGCTGTCCAAGGTTGCCGGTGAAAACTACGCGCCTTGCCAGCTGATCAAGGACATGGCCGCTCGCGGTCAGGCGTTCTATCAGGACTGATGCAGCTCTAGGTTGTCCGTTGGGCAACCTAGACTGTCACTCGACAGTCGTTCAGTGAAGTCCGCAGGAAACGGGGGAGAGTAAGCGCAAGCCGCTCTCCTCCGCTTTTCTGTTTTTGCCCTTATTACTATAAAAAGTCGTATTGTTTCCGTGCTGACTCTATAAGTTATCCTTTCAATATAGTTTCTGGTGCAAACATGACTACAACTAAAGAGGACGTCAAACGGCAGTTTGGCTCGAACGCTGAAAAATATGCCGCCAGCAAGACCCATGCCCTCGGCTCGGACTTGCAAATCGTTTTTTCCTACCTAGAACCTCAGCCGCACATGCGGGTTCTCGACGTCGCTACCGGTGCCGGACATACGGCAGCGTTGATTGCTCCTGCAGTAGCGCATGTGACTGCCTCTGACTTGTCTCCGGAGATGATTGAGCAGGCGAAGAAGATGTTCGCCTCAAAGGGGCTTGCGAACGCGGATGCAGTCGTTGCTGATGTGGAAGCACTCGCTTTTCCCGATGGTTCTTTTGATGCGGTAACCAGCCGTATTGCGCCTCACCACTTCCTGGACATTGAAAAAGCGGTGGCCGAAATTGCGCGTGTCCTCAAGCCAGGCGGTGTGTTTGTGCTGGAAGACAGTGTTTCACCGCCGTCTAAGCGTTTGGATAGATTCGTCAATTCGCTGGAGAAACTGCGCGATCCTACGCACATTCGCGCTTACACAAAACGCGAGTGGCGGCGCATGTTGATTGATGCCGGATTTAGAGTTTTGCGCACGGAGCTCTATCGTAAAACGCATAACATTGAAGATTGGATGAGCAATTCGGGCTGTTCAGAAGAACTGAAGGAACGGGTTCGTAAGGCGTTCCTGCAAGCTCCTGATGTGGCGAAGGAGCATTATGCAATCGAAATTGAGAATGGGAAACCTGTCAGTTACACGGACGATAAGCTGATTCTCAAAGCTGTGAAACGCTGAAGCGTAAGGCCGGGCGACGCATGGCGCCGCCCCTACAGTATTGGGTGTAGAGACGCATGGCGTCTTCCCTACAGTATTGGGTGCAGAGACGTATGGCGCCGCACCTACAGTATTGGCGCGTGTCACCATATGTGGTATCAGTTGTTGCGGCGCCCTGAGGCAGTTTATGCCTGTGCTTTAAGCGCGAAGTATTTGTCGCGGTAGTGATTGAGCGAGGTTTCCATTTGACGTTGTCCGACATTGAACGCGAAGAGAGGCGGCGGAGTGAACGTTTCCTGAATCGCAAATGCCGGCAACAAGTTTTTGTCTACCATCGCCTGTTCCATTGCCTTCAAGTCCAGTCCTGACTTTTCAGCGTTGGCGCTATAGGCAAGTTCGTGGACGTGTCCGAAAAAGTCGTACTTCTTCGGCTTGGAATCCGTCTCTGCGGCGACATCTTTCGCAGCAACTTCGTTTTCTATCGGCGGCGTGTCGTCTTCCCAATACTGATCTGGAGGCGCATTATCACTGCTTCCCGCCAAAACATCAGCGCCATTTAGCTTGTTTTCTACGGTTTGCAGAGGGGGCGCATCAAGACCACTAGTCGCGTTCGACTGATCTTCGTTCAAGGCCGCCATTGGGGGAGGCGGAGCGAGTGGGGCTTGAGGGGCTGACATGCGGGTGTTTCTTAGTAACGGCGAGGCAGCAGACCAGGCAAACGGCCTGGTCCAAAAAATAGGGGCTGCCAAATCGAAGGGGCTGACCAGAATATGAAACAGCAAGGACCGTGAACTTCACGTGAAAGTTGCACCCATGCATTCATGCTTCACGCTAGCACTTTGCATCTCGGTGGTTTCTTCTGTTTGCAGACCAGAGTGTGTTGCTTGGTAACATCCTCTCTTATCTAGCGCGATCGCTTGGCAAGTTTGAAAACCTAAATTTGTCGCACCTCTTGAAATCAGCCTGCCGTGCTGATTCGGTTTGCGGATGTTATTGATTGCCGTTTGTAAAAGGTTCATACGTACAACATGGCAACTGAATCGGTGAGGTTGTTAGGGTGAACTACCTCGTAATTTCCATCTATTTTTGCCTGATACCACCCGACACTCTTTTCCAGCGCTCTTGAACTCGACAGACATTCAACCCACCCCTGGGTGGCAAGGGATGCTCCATGTCGGTTTGCAAACGTGGTCGGAGAGAGTGTTTTACGAGGCGGGTGGTCAGGCTTTCTTGCTTCCATACACCGGCTTGCCATTCCGCAAGTCACACCCAAGGTCCAGCCTGAGTGGATAAGCCCACTCTGCAAGCAAGGAAAAGTGAACACATGAGCACTTCGCTTACGAAGAATGACGGACAGGTTGTCCGTTCCGAGAAGCCCACGTCCGTCGAGCTCACCGTCTACCAATCCGGTGATGCCGTCGTCCACGAGTCGCGCGAAGTCGACCTGCCCAAGGGCAAGGTGACCATTCAGCTGGAAGGGCTGCCGCAGAACTTCGTCGAGGACTCCTTCGAGGTCTCCGATGTCTCCGGCCCCGGCAACTTCAAACTCGGCCCCGACAGCTTCAAGCCCGCGAATCTTTCGTCCCAGGCCCTGCTCGCCAAGGCAGTCGGCCGCAAGATCACGCTTCTCGAGCAGACCTCCCAGGGTCAGATTCGCACCACCGGCACGCTTCGCTTTGTGCTCGGCAACCAGCTCGTCATCGAGGACGCCAACGGCATCCAGGTGCTTCCGCTCACGCAGAAGTTCGAGCTCGAATCGATTCCCGATGGACTGAGCGCCACTCCGTCTCTCTCTCTCGAGCCCACGACTGCCGAAGCCGGCGTCTACCTGCTCAACTCCATGTACGAGACCGGTGGTCTCTCGTGGGCCCCGCGCTACGCCGTGTTCTACGACGACAAGACCGGCACCGTCACCAAGCTGCGCTGCCGCGTCAAGCTGACCAACCAGACCGGCGCCGACTTCGATGACGCTCAGCTGAAGCTGCTCGCCGCGCACAACACCTCGCGCGGTGGCGGACGTGGCCGCAGCGCTCGCTCTGCCGGACTCGAGTCGGCGATGCAGCCCATGGCTGCTGCGGCTTCGTTCGGCGGTGGCGCTGACTACGCGGACAACGCGGAAGTCGGTTCCGTCGGCGAACAGAAGATCTACGTCCTGCCCGAGAAGCTCACGCTGAAGAACGGCGAGACGAAGCGCCCCTACCTGGTCGTCGCCAAGGACGTGCCGGTGAAGGCCGAGTTCTACCTGCCGGCCGCCTACCACTACCACTTCGGCAACACCGATGAAGACGCGCAGAAGCTGCCCGTCTTCGTGCGTCTGCGCCTGCGCAACGACGCCGAGAACAACCTCGGCTTCGCGCTGCCCGCCGGCGAAGTCGCTGTGTTCCAGCCGGATTCCACCGGCAAGTACCAGAAGACCGACCCGCAGCTCCACATCGCCTCCGTCGCCAAGGGCGAGGCGTTCAAGCTCGAGCTGACCACGCCGTCGTCCGACGTGAAGGCGACTCGCCGCCTGGTGTCCTTCCATCAGGACCCCGAGGAGAAGGCGCCCGAAGTCGAGCCGGTGCCGGAGGGCGGTCACGTCTTCCCGCAGCACGAGGTCGCTTCCGAGGGTGGCTTCGAGGGCGGTTTCGAGGCTGGTCCGCGCATGACCATGTCCGTCCAGGGCGGCCCGCGCATCGGCACCCCCGGCGAGCATGCTCGCCGCCGTCAGGAAGTCGCCGAAGGCGCCGGCAAGAAGGCCAAGCCCGAGCCGAAGCCGCGCTTCCGCGAAGAGCAGCGTGAGATCACGCTGTACAACTTCAAGGACAAGGGCGTCCAGGTCATCGTCCAGGAGAGCCTGCCGCATGGCTACAGCTTCCTCGACAAGACTCACGAGCTGACTTCCGACAGCGAAAACAGCGGCACCTTCACCATCGACGTTCCGGCCAACGGCCAGGTCACGATCGGCTACGGTATCCGCTGGAAGATCAACTAAGCCGACCGCCGGCTGGTTGACGCCTTGAGCGTTTAGCTCACGGTAGCTGCAACCGTTTTTCGAACACTGAACCGAACCAACAGCTGATCCCGCATCGGCTGTTGCTTTAGTGGCGTGTGCGAGAGGGAGAGGGGGAGAACATTCTCCTCCTCTCTTTTCTCGCTTTTTGCAATTTTTATACGATAGCAAGTAGTATAGCTTCGGCGCTCTTTACTTCAAATTTCCGAAACTGAGGGAAGCGCTCGCGCCTAGACTGTGATAGTTTGTGTGAAGCAAGCCGGTAAAGGGATAAATCGACACCTTTCCCGGGAAGATGATCTTCAGAAATGTTGGTCAGATCTGAGGCATTGCGAGCCCTCGATTTTCTGCCTGGATGGAGCAGTGATCTTGTAATGAAGAAAACGGAAGCAGACGAAAAACTTCTCCTGCAAGGAGCTGTTGAGCTCTTTAGTGAAAAGAGCCGTCTGGACAAGAATCTTTTACCTAAGCTGAAGGAGAAGATTCCTGGTTATTCCGATCCTCAGTATGTTGCTGCTTATTCTCGCGTAGAAGCTTTGTTTGACAAAGCCTGCAAGCTCGTCTTTCAGTGGACAACCGAAAATCCGCCCGGTGCCGAGTTTGAGCTGCCTGATAAAGAGCGCGTTTTCGTTGATGAGCTCTCGAAAGACTGCGATGGTTTTACCGAGGAAGACTACAATGCAGCTCTGGCATATGGCTTTGAAATGACCATTTTTTAGCGGTTTCATTTTGAATTCCCCGCGTAATTGGAAGCAGATTGTGGCACCAAATGCGGTGTCATTTTTGTATTTTGGTCGTTTTCTCAATTCTTTTGGCAATGTCTTTAAATTGCATATTTATAGAAAGCCGATCTGGGTAAATGTGATCTGTGCGAGTAGATTCAGGCGCTTAATCTTTCATGTTCAAGAGCGAATTGGTTTGCCTGGTGTTGGAGTTTGTGTCGCAACCGTTGGAATCCTTTCAGAGTAGAAAGCATGCAGCTGCCGCCTAGAGAAGTGCCGGATGGATTGACGTCAAAGGACTATAAACGGCTTGGCGCGCTTTATATGCTCATGGGCTGCCAAAAACAGGCTGTGGAAGCATTGACCCGGTCCAGCGAAATGAGACGCGCGCTGGCGTCTGCTGAAGACCCGGAGAAAGGCAAAGAAGTCGATAGCGACGGAGCGATGACCGAAAGCCTGAAGTTCAGTCTCAATTTACTGAAACTCTGGCGCAAAGCTGCAACTGACGATCCTGATTATGATGCAGGCTCTCTCAAATCTACAGCGGGCCTGGACTCTGAAGGAGATGCCGAGGCAGAGATTAGAAAACAACTGATCGCGCTGGGAGTCGCGGAGAGTGAAGTAGACCAGTATTTAAGCAAACTCCTTGAGTCTATGACTGAGTTGAAAAACTCAGATCCCCCGCCCCTTGATGTTCCTGAAGGTTTGACTGCTGCTGAGTACTATGAACTCGGGCTGAAATACAAAGAGATCGGTTGGACAGAACAAGCCAGAGATGCACTTGCATTTGCTATCGAAGTTGAGCCCGACGGAGAATCCGGTAAGCTCGCAGCTTCTTATCTGCGAACGAAAATTCCGCGCCATCCTGTGCCTCTTGTCGCCGAGCAGACAAATATTCATGGGTTCAATCAGTTTTGCAGTGGAGACGAAGAAGGTGCTCGCGAGACATTTGAAGCCCTAATTGCGGAGTACCCGGACTTCGAATGGCCTTATGGAAATTTGGGCTGCTTGTTTATTCAACTGGGAGATGTGGGCCGTGCGAAGAAGATTTTGCGCAAAGCACTAGATATCAATCCGTACTATGTGAACGCCTGGCTGCACATGTCTAGAGCCGAGGCGCTCGATGGCAATTATCAGGAAGCGTATAGATGTTTGAGTCAGGTGGAAGAAATCGACAGCGATGAAACATCTATTGTCGGAATCAAGAAGCTGGTCGACGAAATCTCGGCCGATGATGGATAGGGCGTTTATTTTGTATAGGTAAACGAATTCACAATGCTGGAGTAGCGCCACCGGATTTAATACCGCTTGCTGCGACAGCACAGGCTGTTTTTGTCCTGTTGATTTGTTTATATAATGTCCGATTATATAAGCTAGTAGCAATGGTTAAAAAAGTTGACCCGTCCAAGAGTGGCTGAGGAAGCCATTCGGGGCGGGTCAACAGGGGTGTCTGTGTTTACTTTCCAGCGAGAGGACGTTTTCGCCCACCGACTTTCATCGATGTGACGAAGACGCTGCGTCCGCAAGTGGCGACTTCGCCTGATGTCTCAGCCGGAATCTCTACTTTGTAGTGCCCCTTGCGCTCGAGGATTTCAGCAACGGCGGCAGGCACGACGTAGCGGATGGACTTGCCGGCACGGATCCACTTGCGCACCAGTGTGCTGCTGATGCCGCTGGGCGGGCAGTCGATCAACTCGATCTGTGCTTCCGGCAGTGTCTCACGCCAGGTGGCAAGCGCCTTTTGAGCGTCTTCACTGGCACGTGGAGAGATGAGCAGTCTCACCAGTCCGAGAAACTCTGCGCGACGGTCATAGCGAACCAGATTGTCGATGACGTCCTCGCCGCAGATGAAGTTGAGCCGGACGTTTTCGCCGAGCTGTGCGTTCAACTGCTTGAGGGTGTCGATCGTCCAGGTGATTCCGGGACGGTCGATTTCGATACGAGAAGCCTCGAAAAGGGGATTGTCCCTGACGCCCGCTTTGACCATTTCGAACCGGCTTTCGCGGTCCAGAACGTCAACCTTCTTGTGCGGAGGCGTGCCATTGGGAACGAAAATCACCTTGGCGAGACCATGCTGTTCGAGGGCGAACTGCGCAACTGCCAACTCACGAATGTGCATTGGGTTGAACGTGCCGCCCATGATGCCGATTTCGATCATGGTTTTCATGTCAGTGTTCCGTATTCATTGGCTCAGCGCCTGTTCTGCGATTTGCCGGATGGAAGTCCGCAAATCGAGACAGGGAGCCGACATTTGCCTCTTAGCCCACAAGCAGTTGCACGCCTTGCGCAGGAGAGCGCTTAAGAAACGGGCGTGAAAGTGCTTTGAGCAAGCAGTTATAGAGGCTGAAAGGTTTTATTCCTGAATCAAGAAAAGAAAATAGGATCTAGAAACTTAAGATGCCATGTAGGTGACTTTCAAGCATGGCGGTGTAACGAAATTGGTTGTCAGGGTGGCGCGGCTGAATCAATGGAGAGACCAGACCTTCAAACTGGCACTTTTCACGCACAGCGAAAAACTCGAGTTTTTCGCTGTGCCTGTATGAGCGCCAAAACGCCCACAGGTGTCGCATATGGCTGATTGGGTTCACTTTAACTTGAATGTGCCAAGTTGAACAAAACCCCGAAACACAGAACAGTTCGATGTTTCTATTGAAGGCACCTACAGCGAAAAACTCGAGTTTTTCGCTGTAGGTGGAGTGGGTTCTATTTGTTTGTGTCGGGTGCCAACTTGCCATTTTGGAGATACCAAATGAAGTAGTAGAAAAGGGCGCAAAAGGAGAAGGAAAGGAGGCCGAAGCCTCCAATCCAACTCCCGGAATTCAGCCCTGCAGCTTCTCAGCGGCAGAGGAGAATCCCTAGGCGGTTAGGCCTTGTTTGCCAGCGTGACCCACACCTTCGTGTGACCCTTCGCGTCTTCCTCGGTCTTCGAGATCACCACGTCGAGCGGCGTGCCGTTCTTGAGCGCTGCGAGTTCCGCTTCCTGGCGGGAGCGGTCGCTGGTGATGTCGCTGACGTGCAGCAGCGCTTCCACGCCGCCGCCGATGCGGATGAACGCACCGAAGGGAACGATGCGAGCGACGGTGCCGTTGCGGTGATCGCCGACCTTGAGACCGGAGCGGAAGGAGCTCTTCTGCTCGTCGGCAACCGCCTGAACGCGTTCCTTGTTCTCGGCCACCTTCTTGTAGCTGAGCTGAACGCGACCGGCTTCCAGGTCAACGTACTTCACTTCGACGAGGATCTCATCGCCCACCTTCATCAGGTGAGAGATGGAGACCAGGCGGCTGTCGGAGCACTCGTTGCGATGCAGGAACGCCTCGGTGCCGTTGGGCAACACGACGATCGCACCGAGTTCGCGCTTCTCGGCAGACGAGTTGGTGTCGCGCTCGAAGAGCACGCGCTTCACGCGGCCAGTGAGCTTCTCGCCGACGGACAGTGCGCCGAGCTGACCGCGGATCGCTTCAGCCTGCTGCGCGGCGATTGCCTCGCGGTTGGCTTCCACATCCTTGTAGCTCAGCGAGATGCGCTGCGTCTCGGTGTCGATGCTGACGATCTTCACCTGGACGACCTGTCCGACCTTCAGCACTTCGCTCGGCTTGACGCTGCGCGAATCGCTGATGTTGCTCTTGTGGACGAAGCCGCTGACGCCGGGCTGGAATTCCACCAGCACGCCGGTTTCGCGACGCGGGGAGCCTTCGTTGCGGGCATCCTTCTTCTCGAGCATGATCTTCGTGACCGTGCCCGTCACCACCGTGCCCTCTTCGAGGTCGGCGATGGCGTTGCCGACGAGAGCTTCGTTGGCACCCTTGTTGCTGAAGAGGATGTTGCTGAAGCGGCCCTTGTCCTCCGCCTTGAGCACCTTGACCGGAATGGTCGTGCCGATCAGGCTATCCACCGAGCCCTGCACGAGCGACAGTGGAATGAAGCCCTTGAGCAGACCACGGAAGGAGGCCTTCACGCCGGAGATGCGGTCGTCGTCCTTGCGCTTCTCGACGCCGGTGACGGTCACTTCCGTGATGTCGCCCGAGGCCACGAGTTGCAGAAGTGCCGCCCAGGCGCCCTGGACTTCACGCTGGTGCTGGAGGCGAGTGAACGAGAGCGTCACGCACTCGTCGCTGTCACCGTCGGAGACGACGAGGAATTCGGCTTCGTCGCCGGCCTTCAGTTCGCCAGCTTCCTTCTTGGGCAGCAGCGCGTCCGACTTCTGACCGATGGTCACGTAGAAGTGGGCGTTGTCGCCGACAGGAAGGATGGTTCCCTTCACGACCTGACCGTACGCGACCGGGCGGGGCACGTCATAGGCGGCGAGAAGGGCTTCGAAAGACAGAGGCTGGTTAGCGCTGCTGTCGACATTGGAGTTGGTGCCGCTCACGAGAGCGGACACGTTAGAGAGCTGGTCATTCATGTTTTTCATACTTCTCCTTACGGATATTTTTGAAGCCCGTTCCAGTGGGCATGACTGAGCCACCTCCCCTTTTCCAATGCGCATACTCCGTCCGACATCCCGCATGGGACGTCTAAGTTCGAAAACGGAGGAAACGCAAAGGGTTTAAGGGACTGAAACTTCTCTGTGCAGAAAAGGATGTAAAGGTGGATAAGACGACCCTAAAAGGTCGCCAAGGGGAAAAGCAAGCGAGTATTTCGATTGCTGAGCTAGCGGAAGCACTAGCGGATTTTCAGATAGGAAATGTCTTGAAGCTATAATCAGGTACAGGCTTTAGGTTCCGAGGCTTATGGTTTTCTCCATGTTCTCGCTAGTATTAGATTACGGGCGCACTGGGAGTGCCAACAGTGGCATGTTTGCGGGTGCTAGGTTGCGCTAGCTTTTGTTCTTAAACCTCGTCCAACTGGCGCCAAAGCCGTTACATTCGCGGGCCTTGGCCGTTGCCGCAACAATGGGATTTTCACGCAAAACGATTCCCGTGAGTCGTGCAAGGGTTTTCGTGAGACACCGCATCAACTGGGTGCAGTTGAAACAACTTGCAGAGTACCGAGTGAGGCGGTTTGAACAGCGTCCGGCCGGTCTGCGAATTGCTGCTTACAGCTAGCGAGGCGCGACGTCGAGTTCAGACACTTGTCACTTTTGATGGTCGTATAATGGCTAGTGAAGTAGCGCAGACTGTCGCGCTTTGTCGAGCAATCGGCAAGGTGAGGAAAGTCCGGGCACCGCAGGGCTGGTTGCTGGGTAATTCCCAGTGCGCGTGAGCGTGAGGATAGTGCCACAGAAATGATGACCGCCAGTTCGTGAGTGATCTGAGCGAAAGTGAAGATCGCTCATCTGGTAAGGGTGCAACGGTGCGGTAAGAGCGCACCAGCAAGGTCGAGAGGCCTTGGCTAGGTAAACCCCGCTGAAGGTGCAAGGCGAAGGTATAGCTTGGGAAAGTGGCGGCCCGTCACCCCAGGTTGCCGATGCCGCTAGAGGGTGTGGGAAACCACACTCCCAGAGAGATGGCAGTCGAACACAGAACCCGGCTTATGCGTTACTTCACTCTTTCTTGAATGATTCGCTGGATTTGGCTGCGGCGGCACTAGATCGCCTTTGTCTTGCTGTTAAGTACGCGAGCCATGAAAAAGTCAAAGTTCGCGAATGTTCCGTTTCTTTGAACATCGCCAGCGTGGCGTTCAATACATTGAAAGAAGATTGGCTCCGGCAGCCAACTTTTGCTGCATCAGGTCGTTGCAACGCGTATGGTGAAAGCATCCTTTCTCGCCCATTCGGAAGAATCCCAAAACACTGACCCATAGAGCCCAAATTCGATTTCGACAAGCCAGCTTCGACAATCGAATTGGGCCGCGCGTTACTTCGGCAGGTTTTGGGTAACCCCTAATGGCGGGAAAGGATGTCTGGATCGCCTTTTAAGCGATCCCGCTTAGTGACGAATAGAATCGACCTGCAAAAGGTTTCTTCTATTCGTCCTTTTTTCAAGACCCTACTACTGCAAGTGGTGGCGGCACCTAAGACACTCTCCCTCACTGGAGCGTACCCAGTCAGGTAGACAGTGGCGTGAGAAAGCACTCTCTTTTTCTCTGGTTGGCAGCCGAACGCTAGTGAACCTGTACTTACCTGATCAAACCGGCGAAGTGGAGCACGGTATCGAAGATCCGTTTTGTATCCATCGAGGTGAACGACAGAAGGAAGTCGTTGCTTGGCTGTTCATGGACGAAGTAGTCGGCTGTGTTTGATAGAGGCAAGCCCGAGCGCAGTGCCGCTGTGTGAATGCTTCTTGCTGCAACGTCTTCGCGAAACCGCAGAAGTTGTTTTCCATTGACGCTTGTTCCGATCGCATCCACTCTTGCCCCCATCGTCTGTTTCAGTGAAGATAACGCAAGGACGCGCTTTTCCATGCATGTCTTCTTGCTGCGCTTTAGTGCCAGTTCCAGATGACCTTCGTTCACCATGTGCTCTAATGTGCGCTGTTCCAGTAGGTTCTGTTCGTGGTCTCGCAATGTCGCCGATTGCAGAGCCCGATCAACCAATGCGCGCGGTAGCAGAACATAGTTTGTCTGTACGAGCGGATGCAGTGAGCCCCAAAATCCGCCGATGTGAATCACAGCAGCGTCTGCGTGACTGAAGAGCGAGGACTGACTGTTCGTACCCAGCGAATATTCTGAACCGAAGTCGTCTTCAACCAACAGCGTTTTGTGGAATTCAGCCCAATTGAGAAGACTTTGTCTGCGAGTCTCAGTCATCGTAATACCGCTTGGGCAATGATTGGGTGAGACATGTAAGAGTTTAATACTAGACTCCAGGCTCTTTAGCGCATCAATTGAAATGCCTTGCGAATCTAGCGCTATCGGAATCATTTCGACTCCTTGAGCGGAAAGTATCCTCCGTTTTTTGAACGAACCTGGATCTTCTACGCCGACGCTATCGCCGGGTGATAGGCACAATTCGTTGATTAGAGCCAGCGAGGCCCAAATGCCCGGTGTGATTATTACTTGAGATTTGTCGGCAACGATGCCTCGCGAACGTCTGATGTAACTAGCGATAGCAGCTTTTACACTTTCATAGCCGCCCGGTTGCGGTGTTTCGATTCGCGTGGCTGAAACCTCCTGTAATGCCACTCTTGTGCACCTTTGCCAGGCGGCAACTGGGATTAGAGATTCTCCTGTGCCCTCTTCAGACTGCTGTGTTTGTGAGATTTGAACGTTTACTGGCTGGATGTCTCCAGATGCATGGGCTCTTTGACTGACGTAGGAACCGCTGCCCTGAACGAGTTTCACATATCCAATGGATGCAAGTTCTTCCAGAGCCCTGAGCACAGTAGGATGTGAGACGCCAAAGTCCGCGACCATCGTTCGAACAGATGGAAGCTTCTCGCCGGGTTTGTACCGCCCGCGCTCAATCTCAGTGCGCAGATGGCGAGAGATATGCTTGTACATCGGCTCCAGCGGATTGATCCACGGTACAGCAACGTTTGGCGACGTTGCATCTTTCGGTTCGAATACTTGTGCTGATGTTGGTTTGGACGGTTGCTGGAACTGAAAGGATGCTAAACCGGCAGTCGACGAAGTAAATGGATTTAGGTCTTGCATGTTGTACTCGCAAAAACGCTGTGTGCCTCAATTTGCACGAACTTACAGCGATGCGATGGCGCTACAGTGGCGCATCCATGGTGAATCTGTGGCGAACAGATTAAACGCCGATGAAACTATGTGCCGAAGAATCTTTGCCAGAAAGTTGGCTTTTTCGCGGTTAATTGTTGCTGCAATTCCCGCACCTGCGCTTCCATTTCAGCAATCGCAGAGTTCCTTTCGTCAACCAGAAACTGCGCTTCGTCGCGTTGAACTTCCAGGCGCTTGATGTTTTCTTCGTAGGCTTTTGCGCGCTGCTCTGCGGCTTTGACGCGGGTTTCAGCTGTTTTTGCCTTTTGTTCTGCCGTCAAAACTTTCTGATACTCGTCAGATAGTCGCTGTGCGAAAACAACCGTCAAAGATTCGAAAACTTGATTGAAATCGGCTGGGGCAGGCAATCCTGCTTTTACCTCTGTGAACTCCGGTGTTACTTCTACATTTTGAACTGCTGGCGCTGCAAGCTCTACACGAGCTTCTTCGAAGAAAGTGTCGAGGTTTTCCAGGGTTGCAGGATCAGCCTCTGGCACTGTTTCCACTTCCAGTGCAAGCTGACCATCGGTGCGTTTCATCAATTCCGGCAAACGCTCAGTGTCAATGCGATTGCTGACTTCGCTCGCATAGACAAACCATTTGTCCTTGGAGCCGACACGTCTTTGCTCTCCTTTAATTTCGCCGGATGCGAGCTTTGCCTTGAGCTGGTCTTTCTCCACGCCCAAAAGAGTGGCAGCCTTGCGCATTGGAACGAGCGGATGGATCTGCATTTATACTCCTTGGCTATTGTTTGCCTGTTCTATTCATCCATATAGTTGACATCTGTAAACGTCCAAAATATGGAGCACTTGGGCGTTAACGCCCGCTCATTTCGGACGAGGAATAGGGAAGTCTGGCTGCCGATCGGCGTTTTCA
>Ga0164290_1001353_pt1 | contig 38665 bp, 37 predicted proteins | sample Micstemetagenome_FD_108782 | JGI IMG/M metagenome (GOLD analysis project Ga0164290, IMG submission 108782) | Contaminated culture microbial community from soil near Moab, Utah, USA - Microcoleus steenstrupii SON62 (Illumina Assembly) | ecosystem: Environmental > Terrestrial > Soil > Soil crust...
CGTTGCGCAAGCATAACCACGGGAGGAACGCATGCCCCGACTGCTGCTCGTCGCCGCGCTCGTCGCGTCCGCACCGGCGCTGGCCCAGCCCGCCGCCGCGCCGGCGCCGGTGATCGCGCCCGATCAGACGCTCCTCAACCTGTCGGCCGAAGCGCTGGTGCGGCGCGCGCCCGATCTCGCCACCTTCTCGGCCGGCGTGGTGACGCAGGCGAAGGCCGCGGGCGAGGCGATCCGCGCCAACGCGGAACGCATGGACGCCGTGGTGGCCGCGCTCAAGCGGGCAGGTGTCGCCGACCGCGACATCCAGACCGCCAGCCTCAACCTCCAGCCGCAATACTACTATCCGCAGCGGGAGCGGGTCATGGGGCGCGATCCGAACGCCCCGCCACCGCAGCCCGAGGCGCCGCGGATCATCGGCTACGAGGCGCGCAACACCGTGCAGGTGCGCGTGCGCCGGTTGGGCGAGATGGGGCGCGTGATCGACACGCTCGTGGCCGCCGGGGCGAACCAGGTCGACGGACCGATGTTCGCGCTCGAGAACCAGGACGCCGCGCTCGACGAGGCGCGCACCGAGGCGGTTCGCAAGGGCCGCGCCCGCGCCGAGCTCTACGCCCGTGCCGCCGGGCTGCGCGTCGCCCGCATCCTCTCGATCGGCGAGGGCGGTGCCTATTTTCCGCAGCCGTTGACGATGCGCGAGTCGATCGTCGTGACCGGCGCGCCCGCCGCCCCGCCGCCACCGCCGTCGCCGGTCGCGCCCGGCGAGCTTCAGCTCGGCGTCACCGTCTCGATGCAGTTCGCGCTGGAGCGCTAGGCAGCGCGCGGCAGGCGCCCCGCCCGCGCCGCGCCCGCCTTCAGCTCGCGCCGAAGGTCGCGGACGTAGACGTCGAAGTCGAGCTGCATCGTGTGCCGCGACGAGGCGTAGTAGTGGCCGCGGTGGAGCCGCTCGTCGCGCCCGATCGCGGCGCGCATCTCGTCGGGCGGCGGCAGCGCGTAGGCGCCCGTCAGATAGGCGGCGAGCAGCTTCGACTGCTGCTCGGCCAGATTGACGAGCGTCGGAAGCGATTGCGCCAGCCCCATGAACCACAGCGAATGCAGCCGCGGGTCGGGCTGCACCATCCGCTTGTAGAGCGGCAGGTGATTGTCGCGCACCGGCGCGTCCGTGTCCGACAGGAAGGGGAAGCGCACGCGGTAGCCGGTGGCGTAGACGATCACGTCGACGTCCTCGGTCGAGCCGTCGGCGAAGCGCACCCGGCCGCCCATCAGCTCGGCGATGTTCGGTTTGACCTTGATGTCGCCCGAGCCGCAACGCACGAGGAACTCGCCCGACACGGTCGGGTGCGCCTCCAGCGGCCTGTGGTCGGGCTCGGGCAGGCCGTACGCCGACATGCTGCCGACCGAGCGCGTCACCGCCCAGGCGGCCAGCCTGCGCTTGATCCAGCCCGGCATCCACGCCGGCAACGGCGTCTTGTCGCTCGGCTGGCCGTTGAAATATTTCGGCAGCACCCAGACGCCGCGCCGCGCCGCGACCCACAGGTTCCGGGCGATCGGCCGCTGGCTCAGCTCCGAGGCGATGTCGACCGCGCTGTTGCCGAGCCCCACCACCACGATGTTCTTGTCGCGCATGTCGACGGGCTCGAACGGCGTGCGGTAGTCGTGGGCGTGGAGCTGCACGCCGTCGAAGCGGCCGGGAAAGTCGGGCACGTTCGGCGACCAGTGGTGGCCGTTCGCCACCGCGACGGTGTCGTAGACCCGGGTCTCGCCGGTCGAAAGCGTCACGTCCCAGCGGCCGTCGGGTCGTCGTTCGCACCGGTCGACCGACGTGTCGAAGCGGATCAGCGGCCGGAGCCCGAAGCGGTCGACGTAGGCGTTGAAATAGGCGTCGATCAGGCTGTGGTGCGGGAAGTCCGGCCAGCCGTCGGGCACGGGGAAGTCCTCGAACTGCAGGCGCCATTTCGACGTGTCGATGTGCAGCGACTGGTAGCAGGCGCTCATGCCGTTGGGATTGCGGTAGGCCCAGTTGCCGCCGATGCGATCGGACTTCTCGTAGATGTCGAACGGCAGTCCGTGGTCGCGGAGCCGCTTGGCGGTCGTGAACCCCGAGCAGCCGGCCCCGATGATGCATGTGGTCATGGCCGGAGCGTGCGGGGCGCTCGCCGGCCCGTCAACCGGACGGAAACGCTAGAAGCTAGGTCAGCGAGATGTCGCGGAACCGGGCGCGGCCGGTGCGCCGCTGGAAGACGCTGTTGGCGATGAGCCAGACCCGCACGACGCGCCCGGGCGTGCGGCCGTAGACGCGCCGGCAGTCCTCTGCGAGCGGTCGGCCCTCGTCGAGCCAGCGCCCGAGCCCGGCCATCCCGGAGCGCTGCACCCAATGCGTTTCGCGCTCGCACCACCAGTCGAGCGGACAGCGGAAGACATGTCCTTCCGGCAGCGCGGCGCTCCACATGTAGGTGAGGTCCCGCCCGTCCTCGAACTCGACGGCGATCGACAGATAGTCGTGAGTCGGCGCCAGGTCCTCGGGCAGCCGCGAGGGCAGCTCGTCCACCCGCCACGACCAGCGGAGATTGGTTTCCTCGGCGAGAGGCACGTCGCAGTCGAGTTGCAGGATGCCGACGTCGCCGTGCGTCGCGACCTCGATGCCGTCCGGCGTGCCGGCGAAGATCCGTCCCTCGCCCAACCGCCACAGGTGCCGCCAGCCGGCCGGCGCGCCCGTCTCGTCGGGGCGCGGCGCGTCGGGCCAGGCGGCCACCGCGACGTCGATCGAACCGGTCAGCCCGCCCCGCGCGCCGGGCAGAAGGTCCCCGGCCTCGTTCGCCCATTCGCTCAGGCCCTTGACGAGCAGCTCGACCGGCCCTTCGGCCCAGGCGACGGAGGTCGTGCGGTTGCCGATCAGCTTGCGGACCGGCGCGCGGCCGGCGATCCGCACCCAGAGCGCGGTGCGCGGCTCGAACCCGAGCGACAGCGGCCGGCTCATCCAGACGGCGCCCCGCGCGTCGACCGTGAAGCCCTGTCCCTCGCGCACCTCGACGCCGCTCGACCGCCAGTCGGCGTCGCCGGGCGACAGCGCGAGCGTGGCGCCTCGCGCGGCGCCGGTCGTGTCGAGCGGCGGGCCCGCGGCCGTCAGTTCGGCGCGCAGCCGCCGTCGGTCGCGGAGCTGCTGGGCGGCGAAGCGGACGAGGGTCGCCGCCTTGCTCAGGCGGCCTCGGCGAACGACAGGCGCTCGTAGCGGGCGAGGTGGTGATCGACCGAGCCGAACTGCCCTTCGATCATCGTCGCGCGCTTGAAATAGTGGCCGACCGCCAGCTCGTCGGTCATGCCCATGCCGCCGTGGATCTGGATCGCCGACTGGCCCACGAACTTGCAGGCCTTGCCGATCCGCGACTTCGCCGCCGACGCCGACTTCATGCGCTCCGCGTCCGCCTCGTCGAGCTTGAGCGTCGCCATCAACGTCATGCTCACCGACTGCTCGACCTCCATGAACATGTCGACCATGCGGTGCTGGAGCACCTGGAAGTCGGCGATCGCCCGGCCGAACTGCTTGCGCTGCTTGGCGTAGTCGATCGTCTGCGCGTGGATCTGGCGCATCACCCCGCACGCTTCGGCGCACAGCGCGACCGACGCCTCGTCGACGACGCGTTCGACGAGCGGCAGCGCGCCGCCTTCCGCGCCGAGCAGCGCGTCGGCCGGCAGGCTCGCGTTCTCGAAGTAGATCTCGGAGGCGCGACCGCCGTCGACCGTCGGATAGTCGCGGGCGGCGATGCCCTTCGCGCCCTTCTCGATCAGGAACAGCGACACGCCTTCGCGGTCGCGCTGACCGCCGCCGGTGCGCGCCGTGACCAGGAGGTGCGTCGCGTGCGGCGCGTCGCGGACCACCGCCTTGTGGCCGTTGAGGACGTAGGCGCCGCCTTCCTTGCGCGCCGTCGTCTTGAGGTCGGCGAGATCGTAGCGCCCCTGCGGCTCGGCGTGGGCGAACGCGATCACCGCGTCGCCGGCGATGATCCGGCCGATGAGGTCGCCCGCCGCGTCGCCGCCCGCGTGGCGGAGGAAACCGCCGCCGACCACGACCGTCGACAGATAGGGCTCGACCACGAGGCGGCCGCCCAGCTCCTCCATCACGATCATGTTCTCGACGGCGCCGCCGCCGAGACCGCCCAGCTCCTCGGCGAACGGGGCGCCCAGGATGCCGAGCTCTTCGGCGAACGCCTTCCACACCTGCGGCGACCAGCCGGCCTCCGACCGCGAGATCTTCATCCGCGTCTCGTGGTCGTAGCGGTCAGACAGATAGCGCGCGAGCGTGTCGCGCAGCATGGTCTGCGTCTCGGTGTAGCTGAAGTCCATCTGTGCCCCTGCCGTTCGTCGTCCCCTCTCCCTTCGGGGAGCGGGTCAGGGTGGTCCGAGATTCGACGCGAGCTCGGAGACCACCCTCTCCCCGCCCGCCGGTCGGCCAGTCGCCCTCTCCCCGCAAGGGGAGGGAGCGTCAGAGCCCCAGCACCATCTTCGCGATGATGTTGCGCTGGATCTCGTTCGAGCCGCCGTAGATCGTCGTCTTGCGCATGTTGAAGTAGGTCGGCGCCGCGCGGTGGGCGTAATCGGGCCCGATCGCGTGCTCGTTGCCGCCCTCGCCGCGGAAGTAGGGCGCGCCGTAGTGGCCGACCGCTTCGAGCGCCAGCTCGGTGATGCGCTGCTGGATCTCCGAGCCCTTGATCTTGAGGAGCGACGATTCCGGCCCCGGCCCCTTGCCCGCCGCGGTCGACGCGAGCGACCGCAGCTCGGTGAACTCGAGCGACGTGAGATCGATCTCGAGCTCGGCGAGCTTGCGCTTGAAGAAGGGGTTGGCGATCAGCGGCTGGCCGCTGTCCTGCTCCGACCGCGCGATGTCGCGCAGCCGCTCGACGCCGCGCTTCGACCGCGCCACGCCGGCGATGCCGGTGCGCTCGTGCGCCAGAAGGAACTTGGCGCAGGTCCAGCCCTTGTTCTCCTCGTAGATGCGGTTCTCGACCGGCACCCGCACGTTCTCGAGCCAGACCTCGTTAACCTCGTGCTCGCCGCCGAGCGTGATGATCGGCCGGACGGTGATGCCCGGCGTCTTCATGTCGACAAGCAGGAAGCTGATGCCCTCCTGCGGCTTTGCCGTCGGATCGGTGCGGACGAGGAAGAAGCCCCAGTCGGCGTGCTGCGCGAGCGTCGTCCAGGTCTTCTGGCCGTTCACCACGTATTGGTCGCCGTCGCGCTCCGCCTTGGTCCGCAGCGACGCGAGGTCGGAGCCGGCGCCCGGCTCGGAATAGCCCTGGCACCACCAGTCGTCGCCCGACAGGATGCCCGGCAGAAAACGCGCCTTCTGCTCGGGCGTGCCGAAGGTGTAGATGACCGGGCCGACCATGTTGATGCCGAACGGCAGGATCGGGATCGTCTCGGCGCGCGCCAGTTCCTCGGAGAAGATGTAGCGCTGCACCGCGTTCCAGCCCGGACCGCCGTACTCCTTCGGCCACGCCGGGGCGACCCAGCCCTTCTGGGCGAGGATGCGGTGCCAGGCGAGATAATCTTCCTTGGACAGATCCTCGCGGCCGGCCTTGCCGCGGAGCTGCTGCGGATAGTTCTCGGCGATGAAGGTGCGAACCTCGTCGCGGAAGGCGAGGTCTTCCGGGCTGAACTGAAGGTCCATGGCTGCGTTGTCTCCCTTGATCGGAGCAGCGCTAGCATCGCGCCCGCGGCGCGCGCAACCTATCGCAAACGCCGCCTCTCAAACTTGGCAGCCCGTTTTCAGTCTTTTTCGAGAAGGGCGCCCTCGATAGCATGATTTTTTTGGAAACGCAAGCCGTGCACGTGCGTTTCGGTCACGTATCTGTTGCGTACCTGTTGTGGCGTACCCGTTGCGTTGAAGTGGCGTGGATTACCAGAAATGAGCCGTACAGCTCCCATAGTGCACGCGTTCCGGCGTCGGTCGACCGTGGTCCTGCTGATCCTGGCAGCGATCGCGCCGACGCCGGCCTTGGCGCAAGAGGCCGAGGCGCCCGAATTGCCGGACCCGCCCGCCCAGGCGTTCGAAGCGCCCGAGCCCGACGACGACGCCTTCGGCCTCGCCGGGCCCCGGCCCGGCTGGCTCCAACCCGCGATCCTCCGCGATCTTCCGTCTCGCGACGCGCTCGCCGAGGCCGTGCGCCGCATCGCTTGACGGCGGCGTGCGGACCCGCGACGCTGCCGCGCGGCTGATCCGCCGATGACGTCGATCCCCACCGACTGGCTCTTTCCGCCCTCGCTCGCCGTCGCCGCCGAGGTGCAGCGCGAGCTCGCCGCACGCGTCGTCGCGACCGACGACCTCGGCCCCGTCGAGGTCGTGGGCGGCACCGACATCAGCAGCCAGGGCCGGGACCCGAACGCGCCGATTCACGCCGCGCTCGTCGGGCTCGACGCCGGCAGCCTGAACGTGCGCGAGGTCGCCGGTTCGAGCATGGTGCCGCCCTTCCCCTACGTCCCCGGCTACCTCGGCTTCCGGGAGGCGCCGGCGCTGGTCGACGCCTTCGCCGGGCTCCGGCGCAAGCCCGACCTGCTGTTCGTCGACGGCCAGGGCTTCAGCCATCCGCGCGGCTTCGGGATCGCCTGCCAGCTCGGCGTGATCCTCGACGTGCCGGCGATCGGCGTCGCCAAGTCGATCCTCGTCGGACGGCCGGACGGCGAGCTCGGCCCCGCCGCCGGCGACCGGACGCCGCTCGTCTGGAAAGGCCGCACCGTCGGCATGGCGCTGCGCACCAAGGCGCGCACCAACCCGCTCTTCATTTCGGTCGGCCACCGCATCTCGCTCGACACCGCCGTCGAGTGGGTTCTGCGCGTCTGCCGCGGCTACCGGCTGCCCGAGCCGACGCGCCGGGCGCACCTCGCGGCCAACGAAATCCGCCGCCACGCCGACGTTTCGCCGCCGTAGCATCGCTGCTATCCTGCGCCGAGCCGCAGGGGGAGACGGCGATGAGGAAACCGCTGGTCGTCGGTGCGTTGGCGTTGATCGGGCTCGTCGCCGCGGCGGGCCTCGCTTGGTGGGGCACCGCCGCCGGCTGGTGGGGGACGGAGCGCGACGCCGGCGTCATCGACGGACCGCGCCTTCCGGACCGGGTGATCGCCGCCCGCGCCGCCGACGTCGCGGGGGTCCGGCCCGCCGGCCACGCCAAGCAGATCCTGTTCGGCGACCTCCACGTCCACACCACCTACTCGACCGACGCCTTCCAATGGGCCCTGCCGCTGAACGGCGGTCCCGGCGCCTTCCCGCTCGCCGACGCCTGCGACTTCGCGCGCTACTGCGCCAGCCTCGATTTCTGGGCGATCACCGACCACGCCGAAGCTTCGACGCCGGTGCGCTGGCAGCGTACCAAGGAGTCGATCCGCCAGTGCCAGCGGATCGCGGGTTCGGGCCCCGAGCCCGACCTCGTCAGCTTCGTCGGGTTCGAATGGACGCAGGTCGGCCGGACGCCCGACGAGCATTACGGCCACCACAACGTCATCTTCCGCGACCTCGACGACGCGTCGATCGCGGCGCGCCCGATCGCGTCGGCGGGTCTCACCACGCAGGCGCTGCGGACCACCGCCACCGGGCTGCGTCCCGGCATCGTCGCGCTCGATCCCGAGCACGCGACGGTCTACCTCGACTTCAACACCTTCCTGCGCAAGGTGCGCGAGGTGCCCGAATGCCGCCCCGGCGAGCGTTCAGATCGGCTGCCCGCCACCTGCTACGAGCAGGCGAGCACGCCCGGCGAGCTGATCCGCCGCCTCGACGAGCAGGGCCTGGAGCCGCTCGTGGTCCCGCACGGCTCGACCTGGGGCTTCTACACGCCGCCCGGCAGCAGCTGGGACAAGGCGCTGAAGCCGGCGCAGGCGCCCGACCGCCTGCGCCTCGTCGAGATCTACTCCGGCCACGGCAACTCCGAAGAATATCGGAACTGGAACGATATGCTCCCCGGCCCGCCCGGCCGCGACGGGCCGACCGGGGTCTGCCCAAGGCCGACCGCGACCTACACGCCGAGCTGCTGGCGCGCGGGCGAGATCATCGCCGCGCGCTGCAGGGCCGAAGGCGGGCGCGACTGCGCCAAGCGCGCGGCGTTCGCGCGCTGGGCCTACGTCAACATGGGCGTGGCCGGCCATCTCGCGGTTAAGGGCGAGGCGCCCGAGGACTGGCTCGACGCCGGACAGTGCACCGACTGCTTCCTGCCCGCGTTCAACTACCGGCCGAAGAAGTCGGTGCAATACGGTCTCGCCGTCTCTCGCTTCGAGCCGGGCGGGACCCAGCCGCGACGCTTCCGATGGGGCTTCGTCGCCTCGTCGGACAACCACCGCGCCCGGCCGGGCACCGGGTACAAGCAGGTCGACCGCCGTCGCAACACCGAAGCGTCGGGCCCGATCAACGAGCGCTTCCGGCGTCTCCTCGTCGGCGAGGACGAAGCGAAGGACGCCAAGGCGACGCTCATCCCGCGCGAACGCCTCGGCGAGATGGCCGGCTTCCAGCTCACCGAATTCGAGCGGCAAACGAGCTTCTTCCTGACCGGCGGGCTGGTGGCGGCCCACGCGCCGCGCCGGGAACGCCGCGCGATCTGGGACGCGCTCCAGCGGCGCGAGGTCTACGCCACCTCGGGGCCGCGGATCCTGCTGTGGTTCGACCTGATCGACACCGAGACGGGCCGTCGCCTGCCGATGGGGAGCGAGGTCGAGCGCACGACGCCCCCGACCTTCGAGGTGAAGGCGGTCGGCGCGTTCGAGCAGAAGCCGGGCTGTCCGAGCTTCGACGCGCAAGGCATGGACGCCGCGCGCCTGCGGACCCTGTGCTCCGGCGAATGCTTCAACCCGTCCGACGAGCGCCGCCGCATCACGCGCATCGAGGTGGTGCGCATCCGACCGCAGGCGCGGCCCGGCGAGCCGGTGGACGGACTGATCGAGGACAAGTTCCTCGTCCACCGGTGCGCGCCGAACGCCGACGGCTGCAGCTTCCGCTTCACCGACCCGGGCTACGCGGCCGGACGCCGCGACGCGCTCTACTACGTCCGCGCGATCCAGGACGCGGAGCCGGTCATCAACGCCGAGCCGGTGCGGTGCGTGCGCGACGCGGCGGGCAAGTGCATCGAGGCCAAGCTCTGCTACGGCGACTATCGCTCCGGAAGCTCGGAGTGCCGCGCGCCGGCCGAGCCGCGCGCCTGGTCCTCGCCGATCTACGTCGACTGGCCGCGGGCGACGCGTGGATAGCCGCCTCGCGCGAAGGCTGTTCGGCGTCGGCGCCGCCGCCGGCCTGGTCGCCGCCCTGGCGACCGCGCTCGGGCCGCTCGACGCCGGTCCCGGGAGCGCCGACGTCGCGGCGCGGGTCGGCGACGGCGGCGTCGGCCGCGCGAGCTACCGGCGCGCGATCGAGGCGCTCGAGGCCGACAAGCGCAACCCGCTCACGCCGGCCGACCGCGCCCGCGCGCTCGACCGGCTGATCGACGAGGAGCTTCTCGTCCAGCGCGGCATCGAGCTCGGCCTGCCCGAGAGCGAACCGTCGGTGCGCAAGGCGATCGTCGACGCGATGGTGCAGTTCGCGGTGGCCGAGGCAAGCGGCCGCCCGCCCGACGACGCCGAGCTGCGGCGCTTCTACGAGACCCGGCCCGACCTCTTCCGCAGCGATCCGGGGCTCCGCGTGTCGGCGGCCGCGCTCCCCGCCTACGAACCGGCGGCCGCGGGGCGGCTGGCGTCGATGCTGCGCGACGGCCGGCCCTTCGAGGCCGCGGCGGGCGCCGTCGGCGCGTCGCGCCTGCCGATCCCGGACGCGGTCCTGCCGGCGGCCAAGCTCACCGACTACGGCGGTCCGACCGTGCGCGACACCGCGCTCGGGCTCGAGCCCGGCGAGACCGCCGGCGCGGTCGAGGCGGGCGGACGGCTGGTCTTCGTCCACCTCGTCGAACGCCGCCCCGGCGCCCGCGCGCCCTTCGAAGCGGTCCGCCCGGCGGTCGAGGAGGCGTGGCGCCGCGTCGAGCGGGAGACCGCGCTCGAACGCTACCTCGCCGAGCTGCGGCGGAGCACGACGGTCGAGACCGCGGAATGACGCCCGCGTCCCGGGCGCTCGCCTTCCTCGGCGCCGCCGTCCTGACGATCCTGCCCGCGTCCGCCGCCGCCCACACCCGCAGCGAGTCCTATTCGACATGGTCGGTCGACGGCGGCGCGCTGATCGGACGCTTCCAGGTGGGCGCGGTGCGGGCGACGCAGCTCATCGAAGCGGACGGCGAAGCTCTGAACGCGGCGGTGGCGCGCCACCTGGGCCAAGCCGTGAGCGCCACCCAAGCCGGGGAGCCCTGCGCGGCGCGCGCCCCGCGCCCGCTCGCCGCCGAACCCGGCGAGGTACGGGTCGAGCTGCGGCTTGCCTGCCCTCTTCCGGTCGCGGCCGCGCCGGCGACGCTGCGCATCGCCGCCTTCCGCGAGGTGTCGCCCGACCACGTCCACTACGCCGTCGTGGCGGGACGGGAGACGCTGATCGGGGGCGCGCGCGACACCGTCGAGGTCGGCGGTCCGGCCAAGTCCGCGCCGGGCGACGTCGCCGGCTTCGCGAGGCTCGGTCTCGCGCACGTGCTGTCGGGCGCCGATCACCTCGCCTTCATCCTCGCGCTCGCGCTGCTCGCCGGCGGACCCCGGCGCGCCGTGCTCGCGGCGACCGGTTTCACCGTTGGGCACAGCCTGACGCTCGGCCTGACGACGGTCGGATGGCTCGATCCCGACACGCGCGCCGTCGAGGCGCTGATCGGCTTCACCGTCGTCTACGCCGCCTGGGAGGCGCTGACGGGGCGCATCGGCGGCGGCGAACGCGCGCGGCTCGCCGCGGCGGTCGCCGTCGCGGTCCTGCCGATCGCCGCCGCCTGGATCGGCCGCCCCGCCCCGCCCTGGCCGGTCTACGCCGGCGCGGGGCTGTTCGTCGCCGCGATGGGCAAGCTCGATCCGGGGTCGCGGGTCTGGGCGCCGGTGCTGCTCGCCGCGGCCTTCGGGCTCGCCCACGGCGCCGGCTTCGCGGGCGCGCTGATCGAGCTCGAGCTGCCGCGCGAACGGCTGCTGCCGGCGCTCCTGGGCTTCAACCTCGGCGTCGAAGCGGCGCAGCTCCTGGCGCTCGCCGTTCTCTGGACCGTCGCGCTGTGCGTCGCGCGTTTGCCGGCCGCGGCGCGCGAGCTCGGCTTCGCGCTCACCTGCGCCGGTCTCGCGCTGGTCGGCAGCTATTGGTTCGTCGCCCGGACGGTGGGTTGAGGCGACGAAACGGTCTTGCGCTGCGCGGACAACAGGCAGAACCTGATCCACCCCGACGGTCGCTTGGACCTTCCGGGACCCGCCCGCCGGATCGGCGGATGTCCGCCGACCCCGCCCGCGAGCCCTCGGGCTGCAAGCGGCCGCCTTTCGACGGCACGCTAACGGCTGGAGGCAGAGATGGCGACAGGCAGATCAGGTGCGGCGCGGGCGATCGCGCTGGTGGGTCCGAACGGTTCGGGCAAGACGTCGCTCATGGAGGCGCTGCTCCACGCGGCGGGCGCGATCGAGCGACGCGGCCTCGTCGACCTCGGCAACACCGTCGGCGACGCCAGCGCCGAGGCCCGCGCGCGCGGCCAGTCGATCGAGACCAACGTCGGCCGCTTCGAGTTCATGGGCGACCGCTACGCGCTCGTCGACTGTCCCGGCGGCATCGAGTTCTGCGGCGAGGCCGACCTCGCGCTCGCCGCGGTCGACCTCGCGCTCGTCGTGATCGACCCCGACCCGGGCCACGCCGCGCTGATGCAGCCGGTGCTGAAGCAGCTCGAGACGCTGGGCGTCCCGCGCGCGCTCTTCGTCAACAAGATCGACACCGCGCACGGTCGCATCCGCGACCTCCTCGAAGCGCTGCAGCCGATGAGCGCGACGCCGCTCGTCGCGCGCCAGATCCCGATCTGGGAGGACGAGAAGGTCAGCGGCTTCATCGACCTCGCGCTCGAGCGCGCGTTCGTCTACCGGTCGGGCCGCCCCTCCGAACGGACCGACATCCCGCCGAGCCTCGCGGACCGCGAGGCCGAAGCCCGCTTCCACATGCTCGAGCAGCTCGCCGACCACGACGACGTGCTGCTCGAGCAGCTCCTCTCCGACGTCGTGCCGGAGCGTGACCTCGTCTTCGCCGACCTCGTGCGCGAGACCCGCGAAGGCCTCATCACGCCGGTCTTCTTCGGCTCGGCGATCAACGGCTTCGGCGTGCGCCGGCTGCTGAAGGCGCTGCGCCACGACACGCCCGAACCGGCCGCGGCGGCCGGGCGCCTCGGCGCGGGCGGCGACTGCGCCTACGTGTTCAAGGTCAGCCACGCCGGTCAGGCCGGCAAGCTCGCGGTCGCGCGGGTGCTGTCGGGCAGGCTCGGCGACGGGGCGGACCTCGTGCTGCCGAGCGGCGAGCGCGCGCGCGCCGGCGGGCTGTTCGCGGTCCAGGGCGGCGCCACCACCAAGATCGCTTCGGCGGGCACCGGCGAGGTCGTCGCCATCGCCAAGGTCGCGGGCGCGCGCGCCGGCGAACTGCTGTCGGCCGACGGCAAGGCCCGGACCGCGCGCGGCGTGCCCCCGCGCCGCGCGCCGGTGTTCGGCCTCGCGATCTCGACCAAGGACCACAAGGACGACGTGCGCCTGTCCGAAGCGCTCGCCAAGCTCGTCGAGGAGGATCCCTCGGTCGAGATGGCGCACGATCCCGAAAGCCATCAGACGCTGCTCAAGGGCCAGGGCGAGACGCAGCTCCGCGTGCTGCTCGACAAGCTCAGGCGCCGCTACAACGTGGCGGTCGACGTCGCGAAGCCCAAGGTCGGCTACCGCGAGTCGATCCGGCGCCCGGCCGCCAACGTCCGGGGCCGCCACAAGAAGCAGTCGGGCGGGCACGGCCAGTTCGGCGACGTCGTCGTCGACGTCCGGCCGCTCGCGCGCGGCGAGGGCTTCCGTTTCTCCGAGCGCATCACCGGCGGCGCGGTGCCGAAGCAGTACATCCCGGCGGTCGAGATGGGGGTGAAGGACGCGCTCGAGCGCGGGCCGCTGGGCTTCCCGGTGGTCGACGTCTGGGTCGAGCTGACCGACGGCTCCCACCACAGCGTCGACAGCTCGGAGCTCGCCTTCCGGACCGCCGGTCGCCTCGCGGCGAGCGACGGGCTCAAGGCCTGCGACGCCTATCTGCTCGAACCCGTCGACCGGCTGGAGATCTTCGCGCCGCAGTGGGCGACCTCGAAGATCACCGCCGCGGTGACGAGCCGGCGCGGTCAGGTGCTCGGCTTCGACGCGCGCGAAGGTTGGTCCGGCTGGGACCGGATCGAGGTCTATCTGCCGCAGTCGGAGCGGCAGGATCTCATCGCCGAGCTCCGCGCCCAGAGCCAGGGGCTCGCCACCTTCGCCTTCGAGTTCGACCACATGGCCGAACTCACGGGTCGCCATGCCGAGGCCGTGGCGCAGACCGCTCAGGCGGGGCGCGTCGCGGCCTGACGGATGTGGATGACCGCGCCGTCCCGGGCGAGCAACGTGCTCTCCAGGACGGCGCGGCCCATCGGCTCGGCGAAGATGTTGCCCTGGAACTCGTCGCAGCCGGCGCGCTTCAACAGCTCGATCTGCGGCGTCGTCTCCACGCCCTCGGCCACCACGGTCAACCCGAGCGCGTGGCCGAGCGTCACGATCGAGCTCAGCACCGTCATCGCGTCCGTGTCGGGCGCGAGGCCGTCGAGGAAGCCTTGCGCGATCTTGAGCCCGTCGAGCTTGAAGCGCTGGAGGTAGACGAGGCTCGAGTAGCCGGTGCCGAAGTCGTCGAGCGCGATCTTCACGCCCATGGCGCGCAGGGCGTCGAGCCGCCGCCGGGCGGCGTCGGGGTCCTTCACCAGCATCGTTTCGGTGATCTCGAGCGTGAGCCGCCCGGGGGCGAGGCGGCTGAGCCGCAGGACCTCGGCGACCTGATCGATGATCTCGTCGTTGCGGAACTGCAGGGGCGAGAGATTGACGGCGACGCCCACGTCGCCGTCCCACCGCGCCGCGTCCGCGCAGGCGGTCCGCAGGACCCGCTCTCCGAGCGCCGCGATGAGCCCGCTTTCCTCGGCGATCGGGACGAAGAGCGTCGGCATGACGCGGCGGCCGGCGCTGTCGGTGAAGCGCGCGAGCGCCTCGACGCCGACGACGCGGTGCGTCCGGGCGCAGACCTTGGGCTGGTAGAGGATCTCGATCGCGTCCGCCTCGATCGCGCGGCGGAGCTCCGCCTCGATCCGCCGGCGGTTCTGGACGTCGTCGTCCATCGACGGCTCGAAGGCGAGGACGCGCCCGCGACCGCGCGACTTGGCCTGGTAGAGCGCGAGGTCGGCGCGGCGCATCAGCTCGTCGGCGCCGTCGCCGTGCTCGGGCGCGGCGGCGATGCCCACCGACCCGGGCATCGTCACCTCGACGCCGTTGATGAGGTAGGGTTCGCTCAGCGCCTTCAGGACGGCCCCGCCGAGCGAGCGCGCCGAGTCGAGGTCGCTCGAGGCCAGCAGGACGACGAACTCGTCGCCGCCGAAGCGCGCGACCGTCGCGTCGGGGAAGACGCGCCGGATGCGCCGCGCGGCGGTGCGCAGCACGCAGTCGCCCGCTTCGTGCCCCCAGATGTCGTTCACGTCCTTGAAGCGGTCGAGGTCGATGAACAGCAGCACGACGCCGTCGCGCTCGTCCCGCGCCGCGAGCGCGGCGGCCAGCCGCTCGGCCAGCAGCCGGCGATTGGCGAGGCCGGTCAGGTCGTCGTGGCGGGCCTCGTGGCGAGTCTGCGAGAGATCGATGGTCGCGCGCCGGATGAAGCGGAAGACGAGCGCCGCGGCGGCGGTCATCACCAGCAGGACCGCGAGCGCGAAGGGCAGCAGCCGCCCGACGACGTTGCCGATGTGGCTCTGGGTCCGCCAGTGCAGCATCGCGACGCGCTGGCCCGAACCGTTGCGCAGGACGAGCTCGGCGATGCCGGGATCGGCCTCGGCCGGCCAGCCCGCCAGCGACATACGCTCGATCAGCAGCGTCTGCGAAAGCTCGGCGAGGAAGGCTTGGTCGACGTCGAAGACCGAGACGAGCAGCGTGTAGCGGTCGGGCGCGACCCGCACCCGGCCGAAGTCCGGGAGGATCGGCGCCACCACGAGGTAGACGGGGCGGCCGTCGACGATGGCGAAGCTCGCCGCGTCGTACCCGCGCGTCAGATTGCCCCGGACGGTGCTCTCGGCACCCGCCGGTCGGTACGCGCCTGATCGCGCGCGTACCCGGGCCACGAGCGGCGCCGCCTGCGCGGCGACCGGCGCGTAGGAGTCGACCGGCAGCCGAACCCCCTTGGCGTTGGCGTAGACCGGCTGGTCGTCGGGGTTCAGCACGAACACGCGGTCGGCTTCGTAGAACGCGTGCAGCCACTCGCCGACGTTTTCGTCGACCCAGGCTTCGTCGAAGCCCAGCGTCGTCTTCTCGACCGCCTCGTCCCAGAAGGTGACGCTCGTGAGGCCGTTGCGCAGCCCTTCGAGCTTGAGCCGCAACGCGTTCGCCGCCTGCGTCTCCTCGCGCTGGTGCGCCAGCCGGACGTAGTAATCGGCGGACACATAAAAGGTCACCGCCGCGGCGACGACGGTCAGCGCCACCAGACCGGCGAGCGCCAGGACGACCGCGGCGGTCCGCGGGACACGGAAGAAGGAGCGCATCAAAGCGCCGACACGGTAGTCGAGGTCGCCGCGGAGTCCAGCCCGGATCGCAGCCGTAACGTTCCGCCCTGTCGTCGCAGCCTAGCCTAAGATGGTTCCGCGGGAGAAACGACGCGCAACAAGGCGTTCCACCTGCCGTAAAGGCTTTCCGTCGGTCGGCGGAGGGCTGCGCCGAGATGTTGGTTTTGCGAGTCGAACCGTTCTACTCGCAGGGAGCCAATCTTGGTACCTTCGCCGCTCAGGGGCAGACGGGGGGTGTATGCGTAGGATGACCGATGGATTTCACGAGCGTCGCGGCGGGATGTGCCGCAGCCTGATCGCGCTCGCGCTGCTGGCCGCACCGGTCGCGGTGCTTGCGCCCGCGGCGCCCGCGGGGGCGGTCAGCCTCATCGATCAGCCGAAGTACGCCGCGATCCTCGTCGACGCGAAGACCGGCGAGGTGCTCTACTCGCGCCGTCCCGACGCGGCCCGGCACCCGGCGTCGATCACCAAAGTCATGACGATGTACCTCGCGTTCGAGGCCATCGAGTCCGGCAAGCTGAACCTGCGCGACCGCGTCGTCTTCTCGAAGCGGGCGTCGGGCCAGGCGCCGTCGAAGCTCGGCGTGCGTCCCGGCGACAGCATCAGCGTCGAGGAGGCGATCAGGGCGCTCGCCGTCAAGTCGGCGAACGACGTCGCCGTCGCGCTGGCCGAGAAGCTCGCCGGCAGCGAGACGGGCTTCGCCGAGAAGATGACCGAGAAGGCGCGCCACCTCGGCATGAAGAATACGCGCTTCGTCAACGCGAGCGGCCTGCCCAACGTCAACCATTCGACGACGGCGCGCGACATCGCGATCCTGTCGCTCGCGACGCTCCAGCATTTCCCGCAATATTACCGCTACTTCAGCGAGCCGGAGTTCGCCTACGGCCCGCAGGTGATGAAGTCGCACAACCATCTGCTGCGCATGATGCCGGGCGCCGACGGCATCAAGACCGGCTACACCGTCGCCGCCGGCTTCACGCTCGCGGCCTCGGCGATGCGCGACGGCAAGCGCCTGATCGCCGTGGTGCTCGGCGGCCCGTCGACGATGGCGCGCGATCAGAACGTCAAGGCGCTGCTCGAGGCCGGGTTCGACGTCATGAAGTCGCGCGCGATCGGGATGAAGACGACGGTCGCCTCCTACCTGAGCGAGCCGAACGACTTCCCCGGCTTCGAGGCCACCGCCGGCATCGAGCAGGGCTCCGCCGACGGCAGCGCCGGTTCGGGATCCGTCATCGCGCCGAAACGTCGCTGAACCGACGCCTCCGGCACGCGCCGAAACGAGAAGGGCCGGGGCGATCGCCCCGGCCCTTCTCGCTTTCCGGTTTCGATGCGCCGGCTACTTCGTCTTCTCGACCTGCTCGAAGTCGAGCTCGCCCGGCGTGGCGCGGCCGAAGATCGAGACCGAGACCTTCACGCGACCGCGATCGAAGTCGATCTCCTCGACGAGACCGTTGAACGAGGCGAACGGGCCGTCGAGCACCTTCACCTGATCGCCGATCTCGAAGTTGACCTTCAGCTTCGGCTTGGCGGCCGTGATGGTCTCGTCGGCCTTGGTGTTGAGGATGCGCGCCGCCTCGGCCTCGGAGATCGGCTGCGGCTTGTTGTTGGTGCCGAGGAAGCCGGTCACCTTCGGCGTGTTGCGCACGAGGTGGTAGACGTCGTCCGACATCTCGAGCTTGGCGAGCACGTAGCCGGGGAAGAATTTGCGGTCGACCGTCTTCTTCTTGCCGCGGTGGACCTCGGTCACCTTCTCGACGGGCACCTCGACGGCCTCGACGAAGCGGTCGAGGCCCATGCGCTGCGCTTCCGACAGGATCGCGTCGCGGACCTTGTTCTCGAAGCCCGAGTAGGCGTGGATGATGTACCAGCGCGCCATGTTGGTCGAAACGCTCCTTGGATTAGCCCGCGAACGACAGCAGGAACTGGACGAAACGGCCCAGGATCTGGTCGACGCCGAGGAAGAAGACGGCCAGCACCGTCGTCATGATCAGCACCATCACCGTGGTGGTCACCGTCTCCTTGCGCGTCGGCCAGGTGACCTTCGCGGTCTCCTGACGAACCTGCCGGACGAACTCCCCGGGCGATACCTTCGCCATGCTCTTCCCCAAACAGCAAGCGCCGGCCGCGGCCGCCCGTTGCGTCCGCCGACCGGCGATGGACCTGGAACCCTTCTACCTGCCGAGACGGCTGGCAGGAGCAGAGGGACTCGAACCCCCGACCCTCGGTTTTGGAGACCGATGCTCTACCAACTGAGCTATGCTCCTAGGGCCCGAGTTGGGGGTGTATAGTGGTCACCGCCCGCGGTCGCAATAGCTATTCCCGGGCGACGGCGCCCGCTGGCGGGCTCGTGACGCTCAACGGTGGAGACCGGGCGGCCGGCCGCGTCGCTCGTCCGGCAAGGCCGGCGGCTCGCCGGCCTTGCCGGACGGCGGCCGGTGGAGCGGGTAGCGGGAATCGAACCCGCATCACAAGCTTGGAAGGCTAGTGCTCTACCATTGAGCTATACCCGCGTACCGTACGTCCGCGGCGGTGGTGGAGGGGGTTGGATTTGAACCAACGTAGGGAAAACCCGGCAGATTTACAGTCTGCTGCCATTGACCGCTCGGCCACCCCTCCATGGGCGCTCGCCGCGAAGGCGGGCTATGTGGCGAAGCGGCGATCCGCTGTCAACGGCTTCTGACGAAGTCGCCCGCTTGCGCGCGGCTTCGGGGCGCGCCATGGACGCCGGCATGGCCCGTCGTCCGAACCCCCGCCACGGCACCGCGAACCGCGGCGACCCGAACCGCCCCCGGCTCTACGGCCGCCACGCCGTCTTCGCCGCGCTCGACAACCCGGCGCGGGTCAAGCGCAAGCTCTGGCTCACGCACGAGACGAAGAACCAAGTCGAGGCGCCGCCGGGCCTCGTCGTGCAGTTCGGCGACGCGCACGACCTCGCGCGCCTGGTGCCCGCCGACGCGCCGCACCAGGGCATGGTGCTCGAGGTCGATCCCCTGGAGAGCCCCTGGCTCGGCGACGTGCTCGCGGAAGCGGAGGGCAAGAACCGCCCGCTCCTCGTCCTCGATCAGGTGACCGACCCCCACAACGTCGGCGCGATCCTGCGCTCGGCCGCCGCGTTCGACGCCGTGGCGCTGGTGACGCAGGATCGCCACGCGCCGTCCGAGAGCGGCGCGCTCGCCAAGGCGGCGTCGGGCACGCTCGAGATCGTGCCCTGGGTCCGGGTGGTGAACCTCGCGCGCGCGCTCGACGAGATCGGCGAGGCAGGCTTCTGGCGCATCGGACTGGCGGGCGAGGCCCGGGTCACGCTCGACGCCGCGCTCGGGGAGACGCGACCGGCGCTCGTCCTCGGCGCCGAGGGCGAAGGGATGCGCCAGAACACGGCGGCGCACTGCGACGAGCTCGCGCGGCTGCCGATCAGCGGCGCGGTCGAAAGCCTCAACGTGTCGAACGCCGCCGCGATCGCCCTCTACGCGGCGGCGCGGCGCGGTCTCGCCTGACGGCTATTCGGCGGCCTGCCGTCGAAGAGTCGGCCGCTCGGCGCGGTCGAGCCGCGCGAGAAGGTCGGCGAAGTCGTCGGCGCGCGTCGGCACCGGCTCGAAGGCGGCGCGAAGCTGGCGACCGATCTGCGCGACATTGGTCTGACGCTGTCGCGCTGGATCCTGCGCGGCACGCTTCGAACGCGGCATTAAGCCCCTGCTCCTTCAGAACTCCGACAACCCGACGGAGCCCCCGAAATGTAGGTGAATTGACTCTGACAGAACCGACTTAATCGCGGCTTAACGCGAATCTAGACGACGCCGAGTCGGCGGATCAATAGGCATTCTGAAGCGACGGCCGAATTCAGAAGCTTGCGTCGCCGTACACCCTCAAGATGTCGCCGTTCCAGGCCCCGCGATAGGCCTCGAGCAGCCGCTCGGCCGGCGTCAGCCCGCTGTCGACGATCTCGTGCAGCGGCGCGAGAAACCCCTGCTCGCTGTCGCCGGCCGCGTTGAGCCGCCCGCGCGCGGCGAGGCCCGCGTCGGCCACGCGCAGCACCTCGCGCGCGAGGTCGCGGAGGGTGCCGCCGTTCGGGCTGGTCGCCTTGAGCCCCGATCGCGGGACCTCGCGCCGCAAGCGGGCGTGGTCGTCCTGCGTCCAGCCCTTGACGAGGTCCCACGCCGCGTCGAGCGCCGCGGGCGCGTAGAGCAGGCCGACCCAGAAGGCCGGCAGCGCGCAGATCCGGCTCCACGGTCCGCCGTCCGCGCCGCGCATCTCGAGGAAGGACTTCAGCCGCACTTCCGGGAAGGCGGTGGACAGGTGGTCCTTCCAGTCGCCGCGCGTCGGACGGTCGCCGGGCAGCACGGGAAGCCGGCCCGCCATGAAGTCGCGGAACGACAGCCCGGCCGCGTCGACGTAGGCGCCGCCGCGCACCGCGAAGTACATCGGGACGTCGAGCATGTAGTCGGCGTAGGCCTCGAAGCCGAAGCCGTCGTCGAACACGAAGGGCAGCGTCCCGGTGCGCTGCGGGTCGGTGTCGGTCCAGATGTGGCTGCGGTAGGACAGGAAGCCGTTGGGCTTGCCCTCGGTGAACGGCGAGTTGGCGAACAGCGCCGTGGCGAGCGGCTGAAGCGCGAGGCTCACGCGGAACTTCTGCACCATGTCCGCCTCGGAGCTGTAGTCGAGGTTGGTCTGGACCGTGCAGGTGCGCAGCATCATGTCGAGGCCCAGCGAGCCGACGCGCGGCATGTGCCGCATCATGATCGCGTAGCGCCCCTTGGGCATGATCGGCAGCTCGTCGCGCGCCTTGTCCGGCCACATGCCGAGCCCGAGGAAGCCGAGACCGAGCCGGTCGCCCACCTCCTTCACCTGCTTGAGGTGGCGGCCGGTCTCGGCGCAGGTCTCGTGAAGGTTTTCCAGCGGGGCGCCCGACAGCTCGAACTGGCCGGCGGGCTCGAGGCTGACGTTGCCGTCGTCGCCGGCCAGCGCGATGACGCGGCCGTTTTCCTCGACCGGGGTCCAGCCGAACGCCGTCATCGCCATCAGCAGGTCGCGGATGCCGCCGGGCTCGTCGTACGACGGCGCGCGGTGATCGGCGACGCGGTAGGCGAACTTCTCGTGCTCGGTGCCGATGCGCCAGTCCGCCTCCGGCTTGCAGCCCTTCTCGAACACCTCGATCAGGTCGGCGCGCGACTCGATCGGGCGGTCGTCGCCGGAGGAGGTGGTGCGCGTGCTCATGGGCGGCCGCAATAGCCGCGTGCGACAATCCGCGCCAGCGGATTCAAGTGGCGCTCAGCGCCAGTCGCCCGCCGCCGCCTGCCAGAGCGCGACCGCCGCCACCGCGGCGGTATCGGCGCGCAGTACGCGCGGGCCGAGCGAGACGCCGATCGCCTGCGGCATCGCGCAGATGCGCTCGCGTTCGGCCGCGTCGAACCCGCCTTCCGGACCGATCAGGATCGCCGCCGGCCCGGGCTTCAGCGCCCCGACCATGGGCACGCCGCCCTCTTCGTCGCAGAACAGGAGCCGGCGATCGGCCGGCCAGGCGTCGAGCAGCCGGGCGAGCGCGACCGGCTCGTCGAGCCGGGGCAGCGCGGTGCGTTCGCACTGCTCGGCGGCCTCGATCATGTGGGCGCGCAGGCGATCGAGGTTGAGCCTGTCGACGACGGTGCGCCGCGTGAGCACCGGCACCAGCCGCGCCACCCCGAGCTCGCACGCCTTCTCGGCGACCCAGTCGACGCGCCCCCGCTTGATCGGCGCCGCGCAGAGCCACAGGTCGGGCACCGCCTCGCGCGGCGCCGTCCGCGCCGTCACCGCCACCCGAACCGCCTTGCGCCCCGCCTCCGCGACCGTCGCCGCCCATTCGCCGGTGCGGTCGTCGAACAGCCGCAGCGCGTCGCCGGGCTTCAGGCGCATCACGCCCGACAGATAGTGGCTCTGGGCCGGTTGCAGCGTCAGCGTCGCGCCCTCGGCGAGCGCCTCGTCCACGAACAGCCTCGGGCCGCTTGACACGGGTTCGTCGGTCATGCGTTGCGCCTAGCATGAGCATAAGCGAGGGGAAACCGATCGACCGCGCCACGCCCGACGCGGCGACCCGAAGCTGGGTCGAGTGGCTGCCCGCCGGCTGGCGACCCTACGCGCGGCTCGCGCGGTTCGACCGGCCGATCGGCACCTGGCTGCTGTTCTGGCCCTGCGCCTGGGGCGTGGCGCTCGCCGGCGGCCTGCCGCGCGACGTCTATCTCGTCACGCTCTTCGGCCTCGGCAGCCTCGCGATGCGGGGCGCGGGCTGCGTCTACAACGATATCGTCGACCGCGACCTCGACGCGCGGGTGGCGCGCACGCGGGACCGGCCGCTCGCCAGCGGCCGCGTCTCGCCGCGCGCCGCGTGGAACTGGCTGTTCGCGCTCTGCCTCGTCGGCCTGCTCGTCCTCGTGCAGCTGCGCCCGCTGGCGCAGGCGGTCGCGCTCGCCAGCCTCGCGCTCGTCGCCGCCTATCCGTTCATGAAGCGCCTCACCTGGTGGCCGCAGGCCTGGCTCGGCCTCACCTTCAACTGGGGGGCGCTCGTCGCCTGGACCGCGGTCGCCAACGGGATCGATCCGGCGGCGCTCCTGCTCTACGCTGCCGGCCTCTTCTGGACGCTCGGCTACGACACCGTCTACGCGCTCCAGGACATCGAAGACGACGCGCTCGCCGGCATCAAGTCGAGCGCCCGGCGGCTGGGCGCCCGAGTCCGTCGCGGCGTGGGCCTGTTCTACGCATCGTCGATCGCCTGCCTCACCGGCGCGTTCGTCGCCGCCGGCGCGCACCCGTTCGCGTTTGCCGCGCTGCTGCTGCCCGCGGCTCATTTCGCGTGGCAGACGGCAATGCTCGATCCGGCCGACGCGCGGCGCGCGCTCACGCTCTTTCGTTCGAACGCGGCGGCGGGGCTCCTCGTGTTTTTCGCGTGTCTCGTCGCAGTCTGACGCACGGCGGTTGCGGCCAAGCATAAGCATGGTCTAGGAGGCCCGCGACCGGGGGGCTCGTCAAACAGGCGGGGCAGAGGCGGGACGATCCCCTCATCAGTCTCGACTTCGGCTGTCGAAGTCTGGAGTCTTCCGGTCACCCGATCGCCCGAGCGGCGGCCCTGGACGCGGGGCGGGCGAGGCCCTAACTGCCGCGCATGCTTTCCGTCGACGCCGCGCTCGCCCGCCTCACCCACGCCATCGACCACGCCAAGCGCCTCGGCGCCGACGCCGCCGACGGCCTCTATGTCGGGGACGCTTCGACCGTCCTGCAGGTCCGGCTCGGGGAGCTCGAAGACATCGGCCGCTCCGAAGGCGAGGAGATCGGGCTCCGGCTGTTCGCCGGCACGCGGTCGGCGAGCGTGTCGACGTCCGACCTGTCGCCCCGCGCGATCGAGACCGCCGTCGAGCGCGCGATCGCCATGGCGCGCGAGGCGCCCGAGGACCCCTACGCCGGACTCGCCCCCGCCGACCGGCTGATGCGGGGCGGTGTCGCGGACCTCGACCTCCTCGACGCGGCCGAGCCGTCGGCCGAGGAACTCAAGGCGCGCGCGCTCGAGGCCGAGGACGGCGCGCGCGCCGTGCCGGGCGTCGCCAATTCCGAAGGCGCTTCGGCGAGCGCCGGCCGAGCCGTCTTCGCGCTCGTTACGTCGGGCGGCTTCGCCGGCGGCTACGCCACCTCGTCGTTCGGCCTGTCCGCCAGCGTGATCGCCGGCGAGGGCGCGGGCATGCAGCGCGACTACGCGAGCCACGCCGCCCGCCACCTCGCCGACCTCGACACGCCCGCCGAGATCGGCCGCCGGGCCGGCGAACGCGCGGTCGCCCGCCTCGACCCCCGCAAGATCGAGACCGGGCAGATGCCGGTGGTGTTCGACCCGCGCGTCGGGTCGAGCCTGCTCGGGCACCTGATCGGCGCGATCACCGGCAGCGCCATCGCCCGCGGCACGAGCTTCCTGCTCGACCGCCTGGGACACAAGCTGTTCGCCGACGGGATCCGCATCGTCGACGACCCCCGCCGTAGCCGGGGCCTGCGCTCGCGCCCGTTCGACGGCGAGGGCCTGCCCACCGGACCGACCGCGATCGTCGACGACGGCGTGCTCGCGACGTGGATGCTCGACAGCGCCTCGGCGCGCCAGCTCGGGCTCGAGCCGACCGGCCACGCCACCCGCGGCATCGGCGGACCGCCGGGGGCCGGGCCGACCAACCTGCACATGGAGCCCGGGCGGCTGTCGCGCGACGAGCTCCTGCGCGGCGTCGAGCGCGGCTTCTACGTCACCGAGCTGATCGGCCAGGGCCTCAACCCGATCACCGGCGACTACAGCCGGGGCGCGGCGGGCTTCCTCATCGAGGACGGCGCGATCGGCCCCGCGACCGCCGAGGTGACGATCGCCGGGAACGTCAAGGACATGTTCCTCCACCTTACGCCGGCCGACGACCTCGAGTTCCGCCGCGCGACGAACGTGCCGACGCTGCGCGTGGACGGCATGACGGTCGCGGGTGCCTGACGACAGGGCCCTGCTGATCGAGGCGGCGCGCGCCGCCGGCGCCGTCGCGCTCGGCTACGCCGGCCGCCTCGTCCGGAGCTGGGACAAGAGCCCGAACAACCCGGTGTCGGAGGCCGACATCGCGCTCGACCGGCTGCTCCAGGAGCGGCTGCTCGACGCCCGGCCCGACGACGGCTGGCTGTCCGAGGAGACCGCCGACGATCCCGATCGCCTCGCCCGGCCTCGCGTCTGGGTGGTCGATCCGATCGACGGCACCCGCGACTTCCTGCGCGGGCGCACCGGCTGGGCGGTGTCGATCGCGCTCGTCGAGGACGGCCGCCCGGTCCTCGGCGCGATCTGCGCGCCGGCGCGCCGGCAGCTCTTCCTGGCGGAGGCCGGCGCCGGCGCGACGCTCAACGGCGAGCCGATCCGGGTCAGCGATCGCGCCTCGGTCGCCGGCTGCCGCATCCCCGCCGACCGGAGCACGATCGACGCCGCCTACTGGCCCGAACGCTGGCCGGCGGAGGCGGTCGAGAAGCCCAACGGGCTGGCGCTGCGCATCGCCAAGGTGGCGAGCGGCGAGGCCGACGCCTTCTTCGAGGGCCGCCCGATGGGCGAATGGGACATCGCGGCGGCCGGATTGATCCTAGAGGAGGCCGGCGGGGTCGTCACCGACCGCGACGGCGGGCCGCTGCGATTCAACAAGCCGGTGCCCAGACTGAAGGGCGTAGTGGCCGCCGCCCCCGGCCTCCACGCCGAGGTGCTGCGCCGCGTGCGCCTCGGCATAGAGGCGTTCACGGCGATCAGGCGACGCGCGGCACCCTGAGCCGCACGAGCTCGATCTTCGGGCAGCGGTCCATCACCACCTTGAGGCCCGCGGCCTCGGCCTTCGCGGCGGCCGCGTCGTCGACGACGCCGATCTGCATCCAGATCGCCTTGGCGCCCGCGCGGATCGCGTCGTCGACGACGGGTCCGACCTCTTCGGAGCGCCGGAAGACGTCGACCATGTCGATCGGCTCGCCGATCTGGGCGAGCTCGCGCCAGACATACTCGCCGTGGATGTGCTCGCCGGTGATGCGCGGGTTGATCGGGAACACGCGGTAGCCGTGGTCCTGCAGGCTCGCCATCACGCCGTAGCTCGGCCGGCCCGGGTTGTCCGACGCGCCGACGAGCGCGACGGTGCGCACCGAGGACAGGAGGTCGCGAATCTCGTCGTCGGTCGTCAGCGGCATGGTCGGCTCCTCGGTCGTTTCGCCTAGGACGAACGGACCTGCCCAAGGCTCAATCGCCGCGCGATCAGCCCCGCGATGTCGGCGAAGACCTTCGCCTGCTCGCTCGCGGTCGTCGCCGGCGGCCGGCCCGCGTCGGAGGCTTCGCGGATCGAGGCATGGAGCGGGATCTCGCCGAGGAACGGCACGCCGATCGCCGCCGCCGTCTCGCGCGCGCCGCCCGTCCCGAAGATGTGCGAGCGCCCGCCGCAGTGCGGGCAGACGAACACGCTCATGTTCTCGACGACGCCGAGCACCGGCACGCCGACCTGACCGAACAGGCCCACCGCGCGTCGGGCGTCGATCAGCGCGAGGTCCTGCGGGGTCGACACGATGACCGCGCCGTCGGGCTTCACCTTCTGCGCCATCGTCAGCTGGATGTCGCCGGTGCCGGGCGGCAGGTCGATCACCAAGAGGTCGAGCTCGCCCCAATCGGCGAGATCGATCATCTGAGTCATCGCCGAAGCCGCCATCGGGCCGCGCCAGGCCATCGCTTTGTCCGGGTCGGTCATCATGCCCATCGACAGCGCCTTGATGCCGTGCGCGGTCATCGGCTGAAGCCGTTGGTCGACGAGTTGGGCGCGTCCGTCGATCCCGAGCAGCGTCGGCACCGAAGGTCCGTAGATGTCGGCGTCGAGCAGACCGATGCCGTACCCCTGCCCCGCCAAGGCCACCGCGAGGTTGGCCGCGACCGTCGACTTGCCGACGCCGCCCTTGCCGCTCGCCACCGCAAGGATCCGCTTGATGGCGCGCTGCGGTTCGGCGGGTGCCGCGCCGCGCTCGGCGGTGAGGATCGCGCGGACGGCGGTGACGCCGGGCAGCGCGCGCACCGCGGCTTCCGCCTCGCCCTGGAGCCTCGCCGCGGCGGCGCGGTCGAGCCCGTCGACCGCGAGCACGAACCCCACCGACCCGTCGTTCTTCACCGCGACGCCGCTCGCGCGCCCTTGGGCCGCGCGCGCCAACACGTCCGTCACCTGCGACCGTTCGACCATGCTTATCCTTGACTTCGGGCCATGCCCTCGCATTCCGCAAGGGCGGTTCGTATATAGACCTTCGGCAGGTCGCAACGACGGGATGATGGATGCCTTGGCAGAATAACAACGGCGGCTCCGGCGGCCCATGGGGCAGCGGCGACGGGGGCGGACCCCGCAATCCGTGGGGCAGCGGTCCCCAGCGCGGCGGGGGCGGCTCCGGCGGCGGCAACAAGGGCGGCCCCGACTTCGACGAGTTCATCCGCCGCAGCCAGGAACGGCTGCGCGCGCTGCCCGGCGGCGGCAACCGCACGCCCTGGCTTTACATCCTCCTCGGCGCGCTCGGCCTGTGGATCCTGTTCACGTCCTTCTACCGCGTCGACGCGCAGGAGCGCGGCGTCGTCGTGCGTTTCGGCAAATATGTCGAGACGACCGGCCCCGGCCTCCACATGAAGATGCCGGCGCCGATCGACACGGTGATCAAGCCGAAGGTCGAGGCGGTCAGCACCATCGACATCGGCGCGAGCGATGGCGCGACCGAGAACCTCATGCTCACCGGCGACCAGAACATCATCGACATCGCCTACACGGTGCGCTGGAAGATCAAGGACCCGGAGCAGTTCCTGTTCCAGTTCGCCGAGCCCGAGGACACCATCCGCGAGGTCGGCGAGTCCGCCATGCGCGCCGAGATCTCGGCGGCGTCCTTGAACGCGGCGATCGGTCCGCAGCGCGCGCAGATCGCCGAACAGGTGCGGATCCGCATGCAGGAACTGCTCGACAGCTACCGGTCCGGCGTCGACGTCCTCGGCGTCGACATCAAGCAGGCCGACCCGCCCGCGGCGGTCGACGCGGCGTTCAAGGACGTGTCGGCGGCGCAGCAGAACGCCCAAGCCTATCTCAACCAGGCGCGCGCCTATTCGCAGCAGCTCATCGCGCAGGCGCAGGGCGAGGCGGCGGCCTTCGACGCGGTCTACGCCCAGTACCGTCTCGCGCCGGAGGTCACCCGCAAGCGCATGTACCTCGAGACGATGGAAGGCGTGCTGTCGAAGGTCGACAAGACGATCGTCGACGCCCCCGGCGTCGCCTCCTACCTGCCGCTCTCGGAAATCCAGCGCCGCGCGGCGCAAGGAAACGCCGGCGCCGCGCAACAGCAGGCCACCAATCCATGAACTCGACGCTCGCCCGCAACCCGCTCGTCTGGCTCGTCGCCGGCTTCGTGCTGCTGGTCCTCGCCAGCACCACCTTCTTCCGCGTGCCCGAAACGAGCCAGGCCATCGTCGTGCGGCTCGGCAAGCCGAACCGCATCGTCAACGCCTACGACCCGAACGAGCCGTTCGGGCAGACCGGCGCCGGTCTCGTCGCCAAGATTCCGTTCGTCGAGAACGTCATCTTCATCGACAAGCGCGTGCGCGACCTCGACATGCCGCAGCAGACGGTGCTGTCGACGGATCAGCTCCGCCTCGTGGTCGACGCGTTCGCGCGCTTCCGCATCGTCGATCCGCTCCGGATGTACCAGACGGTGCGCACCGAGGACGGCGTCGCCGATCAGCTTTCGCGCATCCTCGGCTCGCGGCTGAGGAACGAGCTCGGCGAGCAGCCGTTTGCGGCGCTGCTGTCGCCCGAGCGCGGCCAGCTCATGGACGACATCCAGGCGCGCGTGAACGCCGAGGCCCGGCGCTACGGCGCCGAGATCATCGACGTCCGCATCAAGCGCGCCGACCTGCCGACCGGCGACCCGCTTGAGTCGGCGTTCGCCCGCATGCGCACCGCGCGCGAGCAGGAAGCCCGCAACTTCCGCGCGCAGGGCGCCAAGCAGGCGCAGATCATCCGCGCCGAGGCCGACGCCGAGGCGGCGCGCATCTACGCCAACTCCTTCGGCAAGGACGCGGAATTCTACGCCTTCTACCGCGCGATGCAGGCGTATCAGCGGACCTTCGCCGACGGCACGTCGAGCGTCGTCCTGTCGCCCAACAACAACGAGTTCCTGCGCGAGTTCGAAGGCCGCCGCGGACGCTGACCGGTGACGGAGCTGTTCGCCGCCCTGGGTGTCGCGCTCGTGCTCGAGGGGGCGGCCTACGCGCTGTTCCCCCAGCAGATGCGGCGGCTGGTGGCGATGCTGGTCACGCAGCCCGAGGGCGTCGTCCGCGTCGCCGGGCTGGCGTCCGCGCTCATCGGTCTCACCCTCGTCGTCGCCGCGAAGGGTTTGCCCTGAAACCAACGTAATCGCTTCGGATCGGACCGTCGTCACCCCGACGGTCGAACAAAGTGGAGGCTAGAAATCGTGCGTATCGCCCTTGCCCTGACCGGAGCCGCGCTCGCCGCGGGAAGCGCCGCGACGCTGGCGCTGCAGTCGCCCGCCACCGCGCAGCAGGCCGCCCAGGCGCCGCAGAACGCGCCGGCGACCGTGCCGAGCGTCGGTCCGGGCGGCGCGCCGCGCAGCTTCGCCGACCTCGCCGCGCGCCTACAGCCGGCCGTCGTCAACATCTCCACGACGCAGCAGATCGAGGTCGGGCGCCGGCTGCCGCGCTTCACCCCGGGAACGCCGCTCGACGAGCTGTTCCGCCGCTTCCAGGAGCAGCAGCAGGGCGAAGGCGGCGAGCCGGTGACCCGCGAGGCGAATTCGCTCGGCTCGGGCTTCATCATCTCGCCGGACGGCTATCTCGTCACCAACAACCACGTGATCACCGGCCGCGGCGGCACCGAGGTCGTCGACAAGATCACCGTGACGCTGTCGGACCGCCGCGAGTTCGAGGCGCGCGTGGTGGGCCGCGACGCGCTCGCCGATCTCGCGCTCCTCAAGATCAACGCCACCGGCCTGCCCTACGTGCGGTTCGGCAATTCCGCGCGCGTGCGCGTCGGTGACTGGGCCGGGGCGATCGGCAACCCGTTCGGCCTCGGCGGCACCGTGACCGCCGGCATCGTTTCGGCGCTCCACCGCAACATCGGCGCCAGCCAGTACGAGCGCTACATTCAGACCGACGCCTCGATCAATCAGGGCAACTCGGGCGGCCCGCTGTTCGACCTCGACGGCAACGTCGTGGGCGTGAACACGGCGATCTTCTCGCCCACCGGCGGCAACGTCGGCCTCGGCTTCGCCATCCCGGCGGAACTCGCCGGCCCGGTCATCGAGCAGCTCCGCACCACCGGCCGCGTCCGTCGCGGCTATCTCGGCATCAACATCCAGCCGGTGACGGGCGACATCGCCGACGGCCTCGGGCTGCCGAAGGACCGCGGCGAGATCGTGTCGAACGTCGAGCCCAACGGACCGGCGGCGCGCGCGGGCATCCAGCGCGGCGACGTGATCGTGCGGATCAACGGGCAGGAGGTCACGGCGGACAACACGCTGTCGTTCATCGTGGCCAACCAGGCGATCGGCCGTTCGATCCCGATCGAGCTCATCCGTGGCGGACGCCGCATCACGGTCAACGCCACGATCGGCGAGCGACCCACCGAGACGGCGCTCGCGGGCGAGCAGGGGCCGGACGCGGAGCCGGACGACCGCTCGACGCCCCAGGCCGGCGAGCAGGCGGCGCGCCAGAGCCTCGGCATCACCCTGTCCGAGCTGACCGCCGAGATCCGGCGCCAGCTCCGTCTGCCGCCCGAGGTGCGCGGCGTCGTGATCGCGGCGCTCAACCCGAACAGCGACGCGGCGCGCCAGGGCCTGCGCCGCGGCGACGTGATCCTCAGCATCAACCAGCAGCCGACGACCACCGCGGCGCAGGCGGCGGCGGCCGTCGAGGCGGCGCGGCGGGCCGGTCGCGACACCGTGCTGCTGCTGGTGCAGCGCAGCACGGGACCGGCGCAGTTCGTCGGCATCCGCCTCATCGCGCCCGCGGCCGGCGGGGGTCGCTGAGGCGCGGCCCCGCGGAACAGCGCAAAAGAAAAGCCCCGGCGGTAACCGCCGGGGCTTTCTCTTGGGATCGGGGACGGCGTCAGCCGCCGACGGTCACCTGCGCGACCTCGCCCGCGCCGGCGGGCGCGTCGAGGATCTGCTTGGTCAGCGCGCCCTTGTCGACGACGCTGGTGTCCGGGTCGCCCGCGGTCGAGCGCGCGGACGGGTCGCGGCGCTCGGCGCCGCTGCGCTCGAGCAGGTTCTGCTCCGACGGCGACGGCGGGGGCGCGGCGACCCCCGGCCCGAACAGCGCTTCGAGCGCCTGCTGCTGGCTCGTCGTGGCCAGCGGGCGCGGCGCGCCGGGCTTCGGCGGCGCGAGGTTGAAGTCGGGCGGCACCACGAGCGGCGCCTGCCGGCTGATCGCGAACTCGTCGGGCGCGTTGCGGTTGAACACCCCGCCGCCCGCGCACGCGCTCAGGGCGAACGCGAGGGCCGTCGCGGCGAAAATCTGAACCTTCATCACTCGTTCTCCGCTTTTTCCGGCCCGTCGCCGCGCAGGAAGGCGCGCAACAGCAGCAGGATCACCCCCACCGTAATCGCCGCGTCGGCGACGTTGAAGACGTAAAAGTGCCACTCCCCCCAGAAGAAGTGGAGGAAGTCCACGACGTAGCCGAACCGCACCCGATCGACGATGTTGCCGACCGCGCCGCCGAGCACCAGCCCGAGCGCCAGCACGTCGACGCGGTTGCGCTCCCGCCACAGCCAGACGGCGACGCCGATCGAGATGGCCGCGGTCAGCCCGACGAGCAGCCATCGGCCGGTCGCGCTGTCGGCCGTGAGCATGCCCATCGACACGCCGCGGTTCTCGACCCAGGTCAGGCTGAAGAAGCTCGCCACGTCGACGAAGCCGCGCTCGCGCAGGCGGACGATCTCGATGATCCAGTATTTGACGACCTGGTCGACCACGAAGATCGCCAGCGCCAGACCGTAGCCCAGCGCCCGGAGCCGTCCGGAACCGGCCGGGTCGGCGCCGCGGAGCGTCCCCGCGTCGGCCGCTTCGTCAGACCGCATCGGCCACCACCTCGCTGCAGCGGTCGCAGAGCGCGTCGTCCTGCGCGACCTCGGGCAGGTGCCGCCAGCAGCGCCCGCACTTGTGGTGGTCGGTCACCGCCACCTTGAGCTCGCCGCCGTCGCGGACCTCCGAGACGATGAACAGCTCGGCGAGGTCGACCCCGCGCGCCTCCGCCACGGCCGCGGTGACGACGGCCTCGAGGCTCGAACCGATCACCTTCTCGCGACGCATCGGCTCGATCGCGCCGGTCACCTCGGCGCGAAGCTCGCGCAGCCGCTGCCAGCGCGCGGCCAGCTCGGGCTGCAGCCAGCCGGCGTCGACGGCGGGCCACTCCAGCAGGTGGACGCTGTCGCTGTCCGGGTAGCGCGTGCCCCACACCTCCTCGGTGGTGAACACCAGGACGGGCGCGAGGTAGCGCACCAGCGCGTGGAACAGCGTGTCGAGCACGGTGCGGTAGGCGCGCCGCTTCGGGCTGTCGGGCGCGTCGCAGTAGAGGCTGTCCTTGCGGATGTCGAAGAAGAAAGCGCTGAGGTCGTTGTTGGCGAAGTCGCTCAGGAGGCGCACGTAGGCGTTGAAGTCGAAGTCGTCGACCGCCCGGCGCAGCTTCGCGTCCATGTCGGCGAGCAGGTGGAGCACGTAGCGCTCGAGCTCGGGCATCTCGGCCGGTCGAACGCGCTCGGCCTCTTCGAAGCCGTCGAGCGCGCCGAGCAGGTAGCGGAAGCTGTTGCGGAGCTTCCGGTAGGCGTCGGCGACGCCCGCGAGGATCTCCTTGCCGATGCGGTGATCCTCGGTGAAGTCGACCGACAGCGCCCAGACTCGGATGATGTCGGCGCCGTACTCCTGCATCAGCTTCAGCGGATCGACCGTGTTGCCGAGCGACTTCGACATCTTCTTGCCGGCCTGGTCCATCGTGAAGCCGTGCGTGAGCACCGCCTCGTAGGGCGCGCGCCCGCGCGTCCCGCACGCCTCCATCAGCGAGGACTGGAACCAGCCGCGGTGCTGGTCGGAGCCCTCGAGGTAGAGGTCGGCCGGCCAGCGCAGCTCGGGCCAGCGGTCGCCGTCGAGCACGAAGGCGTGGGTGCACCCGCTGTCGAACCACACGTCGAGGATGTCGGTGACGCGCTCGTAGTCCTCGGCGCGGTACCGGTCGCCGAGCAGCCCTCGCGCCGCTTCGTCGGTCCAGGCGTCGACGCCCTTCTCGCGCACTGCGGCGACGATGCGGGCGTTGACCTCGGGGTCGTCGAGGTAACGGCCGGTCTTCCGGTCGACGAACAGCGTGATGGGCACGCCCCAGGCGCGCTGGCGCGAGATCACCCAGTCGGGCCGACCCTCGACCATCGAGCGGATGCGGTTCTCGCCCTTCGCCGGCACCCAGCGCGTCTCCGAGATCGCGGCGAGCGCCTTCGCGCGCAGCGTCCCGCCCTCGCGCGGCTGATCCATGGGGATGAACCACTGCGGCGTGCAGCGGAAGATCACCTTGGCCTTCGAGCGCCAGCTGTGCGGATAGCTGTGCCGGTAGTCGGCGGACGCGGCGAGCAGCGCGCCGGCCTCCCGAAGGTCCGCGCAGATCGGCCCCTCGGGGGCATTGAACTTCGGGTTGATCACCGAGCCCTGGCCGCCGAGCCACGCCCAGTCCTCGCGGTATTTGCCGTCGCCCTCCACCGCGAAAACCGGGTCGATGCCGTGCGCCTTGCACAGGTGGAAGTCGTCCTCGCCGTGGTCGGGCGCCATGTGGACGAGGCCGGTGCCGCTGTCGGTGGTGACGAAGTCGCCGGGCAGCAGCGGACGCGGCTTGGCGAAGAAGCCGCCGAGCGCGTGCATGGGGTGGCGGGCGACCGTGCCGGCGAGCTCGGCGCCCTTGCCGCGCCACAGCGGCTCGGCCGCGCCGCCGCCGGCGCGCTGCGCGAGGCCGGAAACGAGCGGCTCGGCGACGAGCAGGCGCCGGTCGCCGGACGGGATGAGGACGTAGTCGACGTCCGGCCCGTAGGCGATCGCCTGGTTGACCGGGATCGTCCACGGCGTCGTCGTCCAGATCACCGCATGGGCGCCGACCAGCTCGGGGATCGGCGCGTCCGTGATCTCGAAACCGACGTCGATCTGCGTCGACGTGATGTCCTCGTACTCGACCTCGGCCTCGGCGAGCGCGGTCTTCTCCACCGGCGACCACATCACCGGCTTGGCACCGCGGTAGAGCTGGCCGCTCTCGGCGAACTTCAGGAGCTCGGCGACGATCGTCGCCTCGGCGTCGAAGTCCATCGTGAGGTAGGGCTTGTCCCAGTTGCCGAGCACGCCGAGCCGCTTGATCTGCTCGCGCTGCGTGTCGACCCAGTGCTGCGCGTAGGCCCGGCATTCGGCGCGGACCTCGGCCGGGGGCACCTCGTCCTTGTTGCGCTTCTTGGCACGGTACTGCTCCTCGACCTTCCATTCGATGGGGAGGCCGTGGCAGTCCCAGCCCGGGACGTAGGGCGCGTCCTTGCCCAGCAGCGACTGGGTGCGGCACACCGCGTCCTTGAGGATGTGGTTCAGCGCGTGGCCGATGTGCATGTCGCCGTTGGCGTAGGGCGGGCCGTCGTGGAGGATGAAGGTCTCGCGTCCCCGCCGCGCCTCGCGCAGCCGGGCGTAGAGGTCGGAGGCCTGCCAGCGCGCCAGAATCTGCGGTTCCTTCTGCGGCAGGCCCGCCTTCATCGGGAAGTCGGTCTTCGGCAGGAAGACGGTCGCGCGATAGTCTTTGGTCTGGTCGTCCATGGCGCGCTTGGCTCTAGCCGCCCGTCGGGCGGGTGTCGAGTTGCGACAACCTGCCTTACCGCGGGCAGGGAGAGCGGCGGGGCCGACGGGATCCGGGCGAGCGGCGTCGGACCTCAGGACTTCCGCGTCAGCTTCGAAATCTCCTCGCGGCGGCGGTAGCGGAGCGCGGACCAGTCGGCGTCGATCGCGACCTGCGTCACCGCGAGGAAACCCGCCTCGCGGAGCGGCTCCCAGCCGTGGTCGCGGTCGAGGTCGGAGGCGAGCGCGCCGGACTTCTTCGGGTAGGCGAACCACAGCTTGCCGCCCGTCGGATAGTGGAGCGCCGCGGCCAGCGCCCGGCTGACGTCCGCACGCTCGTAGAGGAAGATGAGCAGCCATTCGTGCGGCCGGGTCGACAGCTCGATCGTGGGCACCGGCAGCAGCTCGGCGAGCGCGACGGGCCGCGCGATCACCCCGGCGTCCATGCCGTCCTTGTAACCGAGCTTGGCGAGCACGGGGGTCATAGAACCAGCGTCCTTCGCGCGTCGTCGCAATCCTTCGCGATCTGCGCCCTCAACGCCTCCAGGCCGTCGAGCTTCCATTCGGGCCGCAGGAAATGATGGAGCTCGACGGCGATCGTCTCGCCGTAGAGGTCGCCGGAGAAACCGAACAGGTAGGTTTCGAGCAGCTCCTTCGGGGGATCGAACATCGGCCGCACGCCGAGGTTGGCGACGCCGTCGAACCGGCGCCCGTCGCGCAGCCGCACGCGCACGGCGTAGACGCCGTAGGCGGGGCGCAGATAGTCGCCGAGCGTGAGGTTGGCGGTCGGGAAGTCGATCGTCCGGCCGCGCTTGTCGCCGTGCTCGACGACGCCTTCGATCGCGAAGGGCCGCGTCATCAGCCGCGCCGCGGTCTGCGGGTCGCCGCCCTTCAGCGCCTCGCGGATGCGGGTCGACGACACGACGCCGCCGTCGGTCGACCGGACCGGTTCCACCGCCTCCGCCGTGAACCCGTTGGCCGGCCCCGTCCGCGCCAGCCGTCCGATGTCGCCGCTGCGGTGCCGACCGAAGGTGAAGTCCTCGCCGGTCACGACGCCGGCGACGCCCAGCCGCCGCACCAGCCAGTCGCCGACGAATTGGTCGGCGGTCAGCGCGGCGAAGTCGCGGTCGAAGCGCAGCACGACGGCGGCGTCCATCCCGAACGCCTCGAACAGGGCCAGCCGCTGGTGCACGGCGGTGAGCGCGAAGGGCGGCGCCTCCGGCCGGAACAGGCGGGCGGGGTGCGGATCGAAGGTCACGACGATCGCCGGACGGCCGGCGGCGCGCGCCAGCTCGCGCGCGCGCGCGACCACGGCCTGGTGCCCGAGGTGGAAGCCGTCGAAGTTGCCCAGCGCCGCGACGCCGCCGCGAAAGGCGTCCGGCAGCGCGTCGGCGTGGATGAAGCGTTCCATGCGGTCCCGCGTACCCCCTGGCGATCGGCATAGCCGCGCGCGCGGCGCGCGGCTAGATGCGCTCCAGCGTCACGAAGCTGTAGGCGGGGCGCCCCTCCTCCGTCGGATGGTCCTCGCGCGCCGTCTCGCGCCACCGCGCGGGATCGAACGGCGGCAGCGCGGTGTCGCCCTCCGGCGCGGCGTGGACCTCGGTCAGGTAGACGCGCGTCGCGATCGGCAGCGCTTCGGCGTAGACCGCGGCGCCGCCGACGATCATCACCTCGTCGGCGCGCGTCTTGGGATCGAGCCCGGCCGCCGCGATCGCCTCGGCGAGGTTCGGCACGACGGTGGCGCCTTCCGCGCGCCAGTCGGGATCGCGGGTCAGCACGATGTTGTGCCGGCCCGGGAGCGGCTTGCCGATCGACTCGAAGGTGCGCCGTCCCATCACCACCGGCTTGCCGACCGTGAGCCGCTTGAAGTGGCGGAGGTCGGCCGGCAAGTGCCACGGCAGCGCGTTGTGGCGCCCGATCACGCCGTTGTCGGCGCGGGCGACCACGAAGCTGATGGCGGGGCGGACGACCGGCTGCATCGCGCCTGACTAGCGCCCCAGGGCGGCCCGCGCTAGCAGGCCCGAATGAAGGACATCCTCTTCCTGCTGCCGGCCGACTTCGACGATGGTGGCGCGACCTGGTACTGCCGCGAATGCGCCGAGGTGCGCGGGCTCCTTGCCTACTACCCGCGGCTCGAAACGAAGCTCGACGTCCGCGTCGCGGATTATCCGCGGCCGCGGCCCGCGATGGTCGAGCTCCTGGGCGAGGCGCACCAGAACTGCCCGACGCTCGTCGTCGCGGACGACGCCCGCGAGCTGCCCGGCCACATCGCCGTGAAGCGGGCCGGCGGACACCGCTTCCTCGACGACGCCAAGTCGATCGGCGAGTATCTGGCGGCGGCCCACGGCATCGGCCGACCGCACCCCTAGCGCTTCAGCAGCGCGATCGCCTCCGCCTCGCTCACCACCTCGGCGTATTTCGCCTGGAGGTCGAACAGGTTCGCTTCGTGCGGACTGGCGTGACGGTCGCCGCACGCCTCGCGGACCACGAAGGGCGCGAAGCCGTGGCACAGCGCGTCGAGCGCCGAGGCCCGCACGCACCCGGATGTCGAGAAGCCCGTCACCACCAGCGTGTCGACGCCCATCGCGTGTAGCGCCGGCGCCAACGCGGTGCCGAAGAAGGCGGAGGGATACTGCTTCGACACCACGAGCTCGCCGTCTCGGGGCTGCAGCGTCGCCGGAAAGGCGCCGAGCGGCGAGCCGGCCAGGAAGCACTTGAGCGAGGGCACCTTGCGGTAGAACAGGCCGCCGTCGGCGCCGCCCGCCTGATAGACCACGTTGGTGAAGACGACGGGCGCGCCCGCCTCGCGCGCGGCCGCGAGCAACCGCTCGTTCGAGGCCAGCGCGTCCTCGACACCGGCGTAGAGCGGCGACGACGGCTCGAGATAGGCGACGACGACGTCGACGATGAGGAGCGCCGCGCGCTCACCCGGCGCGAGCCGGCCGTCGAACGCCCCGGCATAGTTGGTCGCTAGATCGCCGCTCATCCTGCCTCCCCGCTCCGCGTGGCGCCCGGAGGGGCGCTTCGGCGGCGTGTCCGCCCCATCAGGCCGCCCCGAGCTCGCAGGCCGCCACGAAACGGCCCGTCTTGCCCACCTTGCTCGACAGCGGCCGGCCGAGCACGGTCTGGAACCACCGATTGGTCTCGACGGCGGCGTCGAGGCTGACGTCGGTCCCGACGCCGGACCGGTCGAAGAGGAACAGCAGCTCCTCCGTCGCGACGTTGCCGGTCGCCCCCGGCGCGAAGGGACAGCCGCCCAGGCCGCCGATCGAGCTGTCGAGCGTCGCGACGCCGGCTTCGTAGGCCGCCCAGGCGTTGGCCGGCCCCAGTCCGCGCGTGTCGTGGAAATGGGCGCGCAGGGGAAGGTCGGGCCCGACGGCTTCGCGCACGCGGCCGAAGAGGTCGGACACCTGCGCGGGCACGCCGACGCCGATCGTGTCGGCGAGCGCGATCTCCTCGGCCCCGGCCTCGGCCATGGCCTCGGCCATCCGCACCACGCGCTCGGGCGGCACCGCGCCTTCGAACGGACAACCGAAAGCCGCCGAGATGGTGACCTGGGCCTTCAGCCCCTCGGCGAGCGCCAGCCGGATCATGGCGGCGTTCTCGGTCAGCCCCTGCTCGATCGTCTGCCCCTGGTTCTTCTGACCAAAGGTGTCGCTCGCGACGACGACGCAGCCCGCCTCGTCGACCCCGCGCCGCCCGCCCTGCCGGGTCTCGATCGCGCGCAGGACGCCACGCTTGTTGAGGCACAGGCCGATGTAGCTGACGTCGGCGCGGTCGGGCAGTCCGGCGATGACCGCCTCGGCGTCGCCCATCTGGGGGACGCGCGCCGGGTTGACGAAGCTCGCCACCTCCAGCCGGCGGACGCCGGCTTCGATCATGCGGACGATCAGGCCGAGCTTGTCGTCGGTCGAGATGACCTCGGGCTCGTTCTGCAGGCCGTCGCGGGCGCCGACCTCGAGGATGCGGACGAATGGATGTTCGCTCATGCCGCACGCTATAGAGCAGCGGCGCGGAGCGGCCTAGCACGCCGAGGGCCGTCTGCCCGCGCACCGAACACATCGCCGGACACCGTCACGCCGCCATGCCCCGCATCGTCCCCGTCGCCGACCCCGCCGACCCCCGCGTCGAACCCTATCGCGACGTGCGCGAGCGCGACCTCGTCGGCCGGCAGGGACTTTTCGTCGCCGAAGGCCGCACCGTCGTCGAGAAGCTCGTGGCCTCCCCGGCGCACCGCCCGGAGTCGCTGCTCGTCGCCGCGCACCGCCTGCCCGCCCTCGCCGCGCTCCTCGCGCCGCTGCCCGACGACGTGCCCGTCTACGCCGCCGAACAGTCGGTGATGGACGCGATCGCCGGCTTTCCGCTCCACCGCGGCATCCTGGCGATCGGCCGGCGCACCGACGCGCCGGGGGCGGACGCGCTGCTCGCCCGGCTCCCTGTCCGGGCCGACCTGCTGCTGCTCTGCGGGATCGCCAACCACGACAACATGGGCGGGCTCTTCCGGAACGCCGCCGCCTTCGGGGCCGGGGCGGTCCTCCTCGACGCGGACTGCTGCGATCCGCTCTACCGCAAGGCGATCCGCGTCTCGGTCGGCGCCGCGCTCCTCGTGCCGTTCGCGCGCCTCGCC
>Ga0164290_1001354_pt1 | contig 38655 bp, 32 predicted proteins | sample Micstemetagenome_FD_108782 | JGI IMG/M metagenome (GOLD analysis project Ga0164290, IMG submission 108782) | Contaminated culture microbial community from soil near Moab, Utah, USA - Microcoleus steenstrupii SON62 (Illumina Assembly) | ecosystem: Environmental > Terrestrial > Soil > Soil crust...
CGGGCGCGGTCGGCTACCAGCTCCTGCACCACACTCGCCTCGACGACGCCGAGTCGACGTCGCCGGCCGTGCTCGAGCCCTTCGCCCGCGGTCTCGCCGCCTTCCTCGCCGAGGTCGAATGACGCTTCTCCTCCTCGCCGCCCTGGCCGCCGCCGCGGCACCCGCCGGGCCGCCTCCGGCGCCGGCCGCCTGCTTCTGGTCCTATCCGCGCAACCTGCCGCTCCCGGAGGCGAACGCCCGCTACTGGCGCGGCGACTTCCGGCTCGCCCGCGGCGAGCGGCTCGAGCTCCGCGGCCGCTTCCCGCACGCCCGGCAGATGAGCTTCAACCTCCACCGGGCGAGCGACAACGCCGCGCTCGGTTCCGCGAGCGACGTCGAACTCGTGCCGGCACGGGGTTCGGCGAACCCCTACCGCCCCGGCGCGCGTCGCGACGCGCGGCAGCGGGACTACCGCGTCGCCGTCGATCCCTGGGCGCCGCCGGGCCGGGCCGGCACGATCGGCGCGAGCCTCGCCGACGACCGTCCGTTCGAAGGCCGGCTCCTCTACCGCATGTACCTGCCCGACCGCGCGGCGCCGGGCGGCGGCGTCGCCCTGCCCGAGCTGTGGAAGGTGGCGCCCGACGGAACGCGGGCCCGGCTGGGGGGCGCCTGCCCCGATCCGGCGGCGGTCGCGACCGCGCAGACGATCGGGCCGACGCGCCTGCCGCCGGCGCCCGGCGAGGTGAGCGACCCGATCGACTGGCGCGGTTCGGCCACGCCGGCGGGCAGCGGGTCGGGCGACCTGCTGGTCAACCGCGACAACGCCTACGCCTACGCGCTCACCGACTACCGGCGCGGCGACGTCCTCGTGCTCACCGGCCGGGCGCCGACCCATCCCCGGACCCTCGACGGGCAGACGCGCATGGGGACAGGTCAGGTCCGCTACTGGTCGATCTGCGCCTACCGGCACCCGTCGGACCGGTCGGCCGCCTGCCTCGCCGACGAGGCGATCCCGCTCGACGCCGACCGGCGCTTCACCGTCGTGGTCGCGCCCGCCGACAAACGTCCGGCCAACGCGCGGGCGGAATGCGGCGTCGCTTGGCTCGACGCGCTGACCGACGCCGAAGGCGCGCTGCTCCTCCGGCACGTCGCGCCCAATCCCGGCTTCGCGAACACGCCGTTGCGCGTCACCGCGCAGGAGGGCGCGGGCGCCGCGCTCGGGCCCTACGAGCCGGTCGGCCGCTACGCGTCGCGCGCCGCGTTCGAGGCGCGCGGCTGCCGCCGCTGAAGGCCGGCCGCGGCTTTGTTGACAAGGCCTTAGCTGCGGACCGATACTCCGGGCCAGGGCTGCGGCAGGCGACGGACGCGGATGCGGGCGGGACGACAGGGGCCGGTGATCGACGGGACGGCGCGCCGTCCCGATCGGCGGCGCTGACCTTGGCGTCGCTGCCCGCCCCGCCGACCCCGTCGCTGCGGCTGGCGCACAACCTCGGCTTCTACGTCCTCATCCCGGCCGCGCTCGGCCTCATCTTCGGGCTCCAGCGCACCGGCGTCGGCATGTTCCTCGACGTGCCGACCTCGGTGATGTTCTGGACGCTCACCTGCTTCTCGGCCTGGATCACCAACGACATCGGCACCCGCGCCGCGGCGGCGGTGCTGCGCCCGGCCGGCGCGCCGCTGTGGGCGGTGCTTCTCGTCGGCGTGCTCGCCGGCCACCTCCTCAACCTGCCGACTTGGCAGTGGCGGGTCGACCATTTCGTCGCCGATCCCGAGCTGAAGCGCGTGGCGCTGCCGCCGCCCGGCTTCGGCCCCGACTATCTGCTGATGGTGACGCGCAGCCTGCTGATCGGGTCGGGGCTGTGGCTGTCGGCGAACTACGCCGCGCTGCTGGCGTTCGGCCTGCCCCGCTACGGCTACGGCGAGGCGCCGGACGTCGAGCCGGCCGCCGCCGCGAGCGACCCGCCGACGGACGCCACCGCCGCCGGCCTCAGCATCAGCCACCCCGACGACGTGATCGCGGTCCAGGCGCAGCAGCACTACATCATCGTCCACCGGACGGGCGGGCAGCAGATGCTCCACATGCGCTTCGGCGACGCCGAGCGCATCCTCGGGCCCGAGCGCGGCTGGCGCGTCCACCGCTCCTTCTGGGTGGCGAAGCACGCGATCGAGTCGATCGACCGCAGCGGCTCGTCGCCGCGGCTGCGGCTGCGCAACGGGCTGAGCGTGCCGGTAGGGCGCACCTACCTCCTGAACCTGCGCGAGTGCGAGCGCGCGGTCTCCTGAGCCCGCTTCGCACGAACGCCGTTCGTGCGCACGAACGGCATCGGCGGCGCCCAAGTCGCACTAGGGAAAAGACTTTTGCCTGACCGGGGCGCCGCCGCCCACACTCCCCTCACGGCCGCCGAGCTTGCGGCCCGCGAAACCCGAGGGGAGGGGAAATGATCGCAAAGCTTGTCCGGTCGGCGAGCGCGCTGGCCCTGGCGGCCGGCCTGGTGCCCGGCACGCCCGTCCTGGCGCAGGAGGCCGCGGGGGCGGCCGACGACGCCGCGGTCTCCGAGATCCTGGTGACCGCCCGCCGCCGCAGCGAGAGCCTGCTCGAGGTGCCGGTCGCGATGAGCGCGCTGTCGAGCGAGCGCATCGAGAGCGCCGGCATCGAGGACCTGCGCGACCTGTCGAGCCTCGCGCCCGGCTTCACCTTCAGCGACCAGGCAGTGACGGGGCGCAACGACCGGTCGTTCCAGACCGGCCTCATCATCCGCGGCATGGCGTCGAACAGCAACCTGTCGACGCGCCAGATCGCGCAGCTCTTCCTCGACGGCGCGCCGATCCCCGGCGGCGGCCTGCGCAGCGTCGAGGACGTCGAGCGGATCGAGATCATCAAGGGGCCGCAGTCGGCCTACTTCGGCCGCGCCACCTTCGCGGGCGCCGTCAACATCGTCACGCGCAGCCCGTCGCTCGAGGAATGGGGCGGGCGCGCGTTCGCGAGCTATGGCCGATTCGACAGCTTCGAGCTGGGCGGCGCGGTCGAAGGGCCGATCGTCGCCGACCGCCTGGCGATCCGCGCCAGCGCGCAGATCGACGACCGCGGCGGCCCGTACCGCAACAGCGCCAAGCCCGACGAGCGCCTCGGCGCGCGGCGCACCGAGTCGGCCTCGCTCACGCTCCGGGCGCGGCCCGCCGACGGGCTCGAGGCCAAGGCCTATGTGCTGGTCTACCGCGACGAGGACGGCCCGCCGGCGAACGTGCTGTTCGACGCGCGCGACTTCAACTGCGACGCGGGCGCCGGGCGCGGCCGCAACAACTGGTACTGCGGCAAGCTGCCGACGCTGCCCGCGAGCCGCATCGGGCTCAACACCGACATAAGCGCCGCCTTCCGGCAGAACTTCATCGACAACGCCAACGGCACCGTCGGCTCGATCTTCGACGAGTCGTTCATCGACCGCGCGGGCCTCGTGCGCAAGGCGCTGCAGTCGACCTTCCGCCTGAGCTACGAGTTCGCGGGCGGCGCCTCGATCGAGTCGCTCACCGCCTACCACCGCGACCGGCGCCAGACGATCGCCGACAGCGACCTGCGCGACACTTCGGGGCTCCCCAACCCTTCCTTCGGCCGCATCCCGGGCGCGGCGCCGACGATCAACTGGCTGTCGCTGGTGAGCGCCAAGGACCGGCAGTTCAGCCAGGAGCTGCGGCTGACCTCCGCGCAGGAAGGCGCGTTCCGCTGGACGTTCGGCGCGAACTACAGCGACCAGGACGCGGTCGGCTCCTTCCCGGTCGACAGCCCGCTCGGCATCCTGCCGGGCTTCGGCATCAACGACCGCAGCGCCGAGACCACCGGCGTCTTCGGCGCGGCCTACGTGGACCTCGGCGAGCGGCTGACGCTGAGCGCCGAGGGCCGTTACCAGTGGGACAAGGTCAGCGACGAGAACCGGCAGACGCGGATCGTCCTGTCGGACACCTTCGAAAGCTTCGCGCCGCGCCTCATCCTCGACTACGAGGCGAGCGACGACCTCATGGTCTACGCCTCCTGGGCGGTGGGCTACCGGCCCGGCGCGTTCAACGGCAACATCGCCGGGCTTCCCGCGAACATCCTCGCCGACATCGAGCGCGCGACCGGCGCCGGCTTGTCGGTCGACGAGGAGAAGCTCGGCAACTACGAGATCGGGGCCAAGGGCCGCGCGCTGGACGGCGCGCTCCAGTTCGCGATCGCCGCCTACACCGGGCGCTGGACGAACCAGCACGTCTCGACGTCGTTCGCCTTCACCGACCCGGTGACCAACCGGCCGCGGCTCGAACTCGTGACCTCGGCGGTCGGCCGCACCCGCGTCCGGGGCATCGAGGTCGAGACCGCGATTCGGCCGGCGCGGGTCCTGCAACTCGACGCGAGCTTCGCGATCAACGACACCAGCATCCGCGACTATGTCTGCTCGGTCTGCCAGACGAACATCACCGGGTCGCCGGACGTGCGCGGCAACCGCATCCCGCTCGCGCCCAAGTACAGCGCCGCCTTCGCCGCCTCGCTCGACACCGCGCTCACCGCGAGCCTCGACGGCTTCGCCCGCGCCGACGTCGTCCACCAAGGCACGAAATACGCGACCGAAGCCAACCTGGCCGAGACCGGCGCCTCGACGCGCGTCAACCTGCGGGTCGGCGTCGAGACCGGCGGCCTGCGGCTCGAGGCCTACGTCCGCAACCTGTTCGACGACGACACCTACGCGTCGATCGACCGCTCGCTCGACCTCGCGGCGCTGACCTTCGGCAACGCGATCAGCGCCGCGCTTCCCGAGCGGCGCAACTGGGGCCTGCGCGCCAGCTACCGCTTCTAGTCCCCCAACCTCCCGAACCACCAAGCGAAAGGGCACCCGTCATGGTCAGTCCAGAGGCCTCCTTTGCGTCCACGCGCCGTTCGATCCTGGTGTCGAGTCTCGCGGCCGCCGCCGCCAGCGTCGTCGGGCCGGCCGCGCTCGCCGCCGGCACCGCGGGGCGCGGCCGGCTCGACCTCAAGAGCGCCACCGACAATCTCTACGCGCTCGGCAAGATCCACGGCACCTTCGCCGGCGAAGCGGTCTACCCCACCTTCAAGGGCGTGATGTTCGGCCGGGCGGGCGACCAGCGGTCGACGCCGCTGTTCGGCTACGAGGGCTTCTCGAGCATCCGGGTCGAGATGACGCCGGAGAACCACTTGCGCTGGTGGGCCAAGGAGATCGCCTTCTACACCGACCTCGAGACCGGGCTGCCGCTCCAGAGCTGGAAGAACCCCTACACGGGCCGCACCGTCGAGCCGATGCACTTCCTCAACGACCACCAGCTCATCCTGCTCACCGACAGGATGCCCGAGATCAAGTTCGAAGGGCACCAGGAAGGCGACACGCCGGGCGGGCTCCAGTCGGGCCTGTCGCCGGAGGAGCAGAAGAAACACGTCGGCGGCCTGCCGTTCGTGCTGCCCTGGTCGGTCGAAGGCGACCTCGCGATGGTCAATCTCGACGCCATCATGCGCTACCGCAACCCGCTCGACCCGCAGAAGTGGAAGAAGGAATCGACCGGCACGCACATCAACCCGTCGGAGCACTACAGCTTCTTTGCCTCGATGGACGAGCTCTCGGACCGCGGCGCGCCGTCGGCGAAGTTCACCGGCGGCTTCGCGCGCACCGCGCCCTGGTGGCCGTGGATGATCATGGGCGAGGTGCCGGGCTACATGCTGACGCGCGCCCACATGTGGAAGCGCGTCGACACGATCGACAACATCCCGCCGAAGATCCGCGCCTACGCCGAGAAGCACCACCCCGACTATCTGACGCCGCCGACGGTGTGGGACCAGCGCTACAACCCGACGACCTGGGAGATGTTCGCGGCGCGGCGGAAGCCGGCGACTTGAGCGCGCCCGCCGCTCCGGTGGCCGCGGCGGCGCGCATGCGGGCGGTCGTCGCCGGCGAAGGGACGACCGCCGCCTCGCTCGCGGTGGGCGAGGCGGCGGTCCCCGAGCCCGGGCCCGGCCAGGTGCTGATCCGCGTCGCCTACGCCGCGCTCAACCCGATGGACGCGCACGCGCTCGCCGGGCGGATCCGCTGGGGCGTTCCGGCGCGCCCCTTCGTTCTCGGCTACGAATACGCCGGTCGCGTCGTGGGCGTCGGCGACGGCGTGGCGGACGAGCTCGTGGGCGAGCGCGTCCGCGTCGCCGGCCAGTGGGGCGGGCTCGCCGATTACGCGGTCGCCGACGCCGACCGGCTGCTGCCGATCCCGGCGCGCATGGGCTGGCCGCTCGGGACCGTCTACGCCTCGACCACCGCGACCGCCTGGCACGCGCTCCACACCGTCGGGCGGCTGGCGAAGGGCGAGCTCGTCGTCGTCCATTCGGCCGCCGGCCCCGTCGGCGTCATGGCCACGCAGATCGCGCGCGAGGCGGGCGCGACCGTCGTCGGCCTCGTCGGGTCGGCGGAAAAGCTCGGATGGGCCGCGGCCTTCGGGGCCGATCTCCTCGTCGACTATCGCCGCGACGCGGACTGGCCGTCGCGCGTGCGCGCCTGGGCGGGCCGTGGGGCGGATCTCGTCGTGGACGGCGTCCAGGGCCCGGGCGCGGCCAAGAACCTCGACGCGCTCGCCCCCTTCGGGCGCGTCGTCTATCTCGGCGCGGCCGCCGGGCCGGCGCCCGACGTGCCGGTCGCGACGCTCATCGCGAAGTCGGTCTCGGTCGCCGGCATGGTCGTCTACGACGCGATCGCCAGGACCGGCGGGCGCGAGATGCAGCGGCTCCAGCGCCGGCTCCTGTCGGGGCGCTGGGTCTACCCGCTCAACCCGCCGTTCGGCCTCGACGACGCGGCCGCCGCCTTCGCCGCCTTCGAGCGCCGCGAGCTGCGCGGCCGCTCCATCTTCAGGGTCGGCGGCGAGATCTAGCGGCGGCGGCGCTCCAGCCGCGCGACCAGGCGCTGGAGCGCCGGCCGCGCGCGCAGGAACCGCCGGTACAGCCGATCGAGGAGCGCGAGCAGGCGCGGGTGGCGCGCCGCCAGCCCGAGCGGCCGCAGGACCGCGATCGCGCGCCACATCGCGGCGAAGGCCGCCGCGCCGGACAGCAGCGCGTCGCCCTCGCGGGCGTGGAAGCGCGACAGCAGCTCGGCCCGGTCGATCGGGCAGGACGGCGCGGCGTCGGGCGGCGACACGTCGACGAACTCGATCGCGCCCCGCCGGTCGAGCCGCCGCAGCAGCGCGATCTCGCGCCGACACAGCGGGCAGCTCCCGTCGAACCACACCGTGATCGTCGCCATGCCCGTTCTTGTGCCACGCCGTCTTCCGATCGTCAGCCCGTCATAGCAGCCGCGCCCGTCGTCCATGCGGCTCGATGAAGCCCGGCCCGCCGATCGCGGTCGCGAGCACCTTATGGCCCGCGCAGGTTCCGCCCGCCGCGTCGCCGAAGATGTCGACTCGTCCCGTGCCGTGGCTCGGATCACCGCAGAAACGGTCGCCGCTCGCCGTCGCCGGGTTGCACGTCGTTTCGGTGCTGTTAACCAACGTTACTGGAACGGGCGGGGGATCGCTCAGCAACGACTTATCATGCCGGCAGGGTGTTCTTGCCGAACGATGGTCTGCGCTCTGCGATCAGGGCCCCGTTTCAGCGAAGTTGTTCAGTTGGGGGCACCATGACTTTGTCGCGCTTTCTGGGCCGGGCGCTCGCGCCGGCCTGTCTCACCACGCTCGCCGCCTGCGGCGGCGAAACCACCGGTTCGCCGACCGCCGCCGACCAGGCCGGCACCTCGTCGGCGACCGTCGCCGCCTCGACGGGCGCGCAGTCGACGCCGAGCGTGATCCTCGCCGCCGTCGCGCCGGCGCCGCAGGCGGGACCCGCGCCGGTCGCTGCCGCGTCGGCCACGGCGACGCCCACCGCGACCGCTACGACCACCACGACCACCGCCGCGGTCTCGGTCGCCACGCCGGCGAGCGCCACGGCGCCCGTCCCGGTCCCGACGGAAGCCTCGGCATCGGCCGTCGCGGCCGACGCGGTGAGCTATACGTGGACCGAGGACGCAACCAAGGCCTACTACAACGGCGCGCTCAAGCTTCCCTGGTCGACCGAGGCGGGCGCGTGGCGCGACCGCGCGGGCGCGGCGCAGGGCCCGCTCGCCTTCGCGACGCTCGCCTTCGTCGACCGGCCCGCCGAGCAGACGGTGCGCTGGGACGTCACCGATCTCGTCCGCGCGCACGGCGCCGACATGCTGATCAAGCGCACCGGCGGCACCAACGTGCGCTTCCATTCGCGCGAGGCGGGCGACGCGGCCAAGCGGCCGCGCCTCGTCGTCGAGCGCGGCGGCGCGTCGACCCGCCACGAGGCGACCGCCGACACCTGGCTGAGCGCGTCGACCGCCAAGGACCTCGGCGAGTCGTCGACGCTGTCGACCGCCGGGCAGATCCTCGTGAAGTTCGACGTCGCGGCCGACCCGAGGATCGACCGCGCCTACCTCGAGATGACGGCCACCGCCGAGCAGTACGGCAACCAGACGCTCGACGTCTTCCGCGCCGACCCGCGGCCCAAGGGGCTGGAGCCGCTGTCGCTCGCGCTCGGCGGCGAGGCGGACGTCGTCCTGCGCCTCAACGGCGAGGCGTGGCGCAGCAAGGCGAGCGGCTTCCGCTCCGACCGGCTCAAGATCAACGGCGACGGGTCGCTCACCATCCAGATCCCGGCCGGCGACGACATGGGCTCGGGCTCGCTCTACGCCATCCCCGCCGCGGCGCGGCGCGAGGTGATGTTCTCCCGCGCGGTCATGAAGGTGCACAGCGACTGGAAGGGCACCATGGGCGGCAAGTACCCGGGGCTCGCCAACACCGGCCAGAGCGAGGACCGCAAGGTCCAGTGCGGCTGGGGCGGGCGGCTGGCGAACGGCACCTGCTGGTCGGCGCGCACCAATCGCCGCGGCTACAAGCCCGGCACGCCGTTCGCCGACAGCCACCAGGCGCTGTCGCCCTACGCCTACCGCGTCGACAACTCGACGCCCAACGGCGAGGGCCCCGCGTTCGTAAAGCCGATCCGCAAGGGCGAGTATGTCGTGCTCGACCAGATGGTGAAGCTCAACTCGATCGGGCCCGACGGCAAGCCGCGCGAGGACGGCGAGATCGCCTACTGGCTGAACGGCGAGCTCATCGGGCGCATGCAGAACGTGATCTGGCGCACCAACGGCGGCGCCGACACGCTGCCGTCCGAATATTGGCTCAACGTCTACGAGGGCGGCGTCGGCTACAAGGCGCCGCACGCCCACTCGATCAGCTTCCACGAGGTGAAGGTGTCGACGAAGCTGCTGCCGTTCGACGCCGCGGCGCTCGCGCGGCTGAACGGCAAGGGCGCCTGATCGCCGGCGCGGTCTCGGGCGGCGGGCCGGCTCCGGTCCGCCGCCCGGTCAGGCGGCGTAGGGCGGCGCGTCGAAGCCGGCGGGGCTCTTGGTGAAGATCTCGCAGCCGGTCTCGGTGACGCCGATCGAATGCTCGAACTGCGCCGACAGCGATCGGTCGCGCGTCACCGCGGTCCAGCCGTCGTCGAGCACCTTCACGTCCGGGCGGCCGAGGTTGATCATCGGCTCGACGGTGAAGAGCATGCCGGGCTTGAGCACGACGCCGCGGCCCGGCCGGCCGACGTGGACGACGTTGGGCGCGTCGTGGAACACGCGGCCGAGCCCGTGGCCGCAGAAGTCGCGCACCACCGAATAGCGCTGGCTTTCGGCGAAGGCCTGGATGGCGTGGCCGACGTCGCCGAGCGTGTTGCCGGGCTTGGCCACCGCCAGCCCGCGCATGAGGCACTCGTAGGTGACCTCGACGAGCCGCCGCGCCTTCAGCGGCACGTCGCCGACGAGGTACATGCGGCTGGTGTCGCCGTGCCAGCCGTCGACCACGACGGTGACGTCGATGTTGACGATGTCGCCCGACACCAGCTTCTTCGACCCCGGGATGCCGTGGCAGACGACGTGGTTGATGCTGGTGCACAGCGAGTGGCTGTAGCCGCGGTAGAAGACGGTCGCCGGTACCGCGCCGTTCGCGAGCACGAAGTCGTAGGCCAGCTTGTCGAGCTCGCCCGTCGTCACGCCCGGCCGCACGTGCGGCACGAGCATGTCGAGCACCTCGGCCGCGAGGCGTCCGGCGCGCCGCATGCCTTCGAAGGCGTCGGGCCCGTGCAGCTTGATCGCCGAGGTCGGCTCGGCGGTGTCGGTCTCGATCGCGGCGATGTAGTTCATCGGGGGGCCTTTACCTTATTGGCGGGCGCGGCGCCACGCGTTAAGCCGTCTCGCCATGAGCGAGACCTCCGCCCGCGTCTGGACCGCCGCCCTGATCGTCATCGGCGACGAGATCCTGTCGGGGCGGACGCAGGACGCCAACATCGCCTATCTCGCCAAGTGGCTCAACGTGCAGGGCATCCGGCTCAAGGCGGCGCGCGTCGTCCCCGACGAGATGGGGGCGATCGCCGAGGCGGTCAATGCGCTGAAGCCCCCCGCGCACGACTACCTGTTCACCACCGGCGGCATCGGCCCGACGCACGACGACATCACGGTCGACGCCATCGCCGCGGCGCTCGGCGTCCCGGTCGTGATGCACCCCGAGGCCGAGGCGGCGCTTCGCGCCTACTACGGCGACCGGATCACCGACGCGCGGCTGCGCATGGCGCGCGTGCCGCAGGGCGCCGACCTCATCCCCAACCCGGTGTCGGGGGCGCCCGGCATCCGGCTCGGCGAGATCTTCATCATGGCGGGCGTGCCGAAGATCACGCAGGGCATGCTCGCCGGGCTCGAGGGCAAGCTGCGCGGCGGGCGGCCCGTGCTGTCGCGCAGCGTCGGCGCCTGGATCGGCGAGAGCGCGGTCGCCGAGCTGCTGCGCGACACCGAGCGCGCGTTCGAGGACGTGCAGATCGGCAGCTACCCCTTCTGGCGCGAAGGCCGCGTCGGCGCGAACTTCGTCGTCCGCAGCCCCGACCCGCGCGCGCTCGCCGCCTGCGCCGAGGCGCTGATGACCGGCCTGCGCGCCGCCGGCGTCGAACCCGTGGACGGGGAGATCTGACCAGCCGGCGCCCGGCCGGCCGTGCCCGCGTGGCGGAATTGGTAGACGCAAGGGACTTAAAATCCCTCGTTCCGTGAGGATCGTGCCGGTTCGACCCCGGCCGCGGGCACCACGCAGTCCCACCCGCTCTTGTCGCAGCTTGCGGAATCGGCCGCCTCGGCGCTTGGCGAGTGGACCGGGGGGTCGGCTCCCGTAGGATATCGCGGCTGCGTTACATCCCGGGGGATAGCGATGAAGACCACCACCGCGCTCGCGCTCGCGCTCGCCGCGCTCGCACCGTCGCCGCTCGTCGCCCAGACCGCGGCCAAGAAGGTCGCGCAGAGCGCGAACGACCTGCCGGTCTACAACTACCAGCTCCCGGCCGCGCCGAGCGCGATGCTCGCCGGGCCGGTCGGGCCGATCCTCGAGCTCGCCGACGCGGTCGCCCGCGACGACGCGAAGACGCTCGCCGAATACGAGGTCGCCGACCTCGCCACGCGCGAGGGCATCATCGGCCGCGCCATCTCGGCGGCGCTGCTGCGCCGCGACGCCGCGGCGGTGAAGCGGCTGGCGACCGAGCTCCGCTCGATCCAGGAGCGGCCCGACCGCAGGCTCACCGCGGGCCTCCTGAGCGAGATCGTCGCCGAGAGCTGCGTCGCGGCCGACCCGCAGGCGACCGCCGCGCGCCTCGCCACCGAGCGGCTGTCGAAGCTGCCCTGGGACCAGGTCGACACCTGGATGCGCCAGCTCCGCGCCGGGCTGTCGACCGCCAACCCCGACCTCGTGGTCGGATCGGTGAAGCAGTCGCTCGACCCGGTGGTCGCGGCGAACGGCGGCAAGGTCAACCAGGCGGTGGCGGGCGGCATCGTCGGCGCGCGCGCCTCGCTCCAGTGCCAGTTCCCGGTCGCCGCGGCGATCGAGAAGGCCGTGGGCGGGATCGTCGAGGCCCAGGCGGCGGCCGCGCCGAGGATCGACATCTGGAAGGACCGGCAGGTCGCGCTCACCGAGGCGATGCCGGCGAAGCCCGTCGCGGTCGGCATCTGGGACTCGGGCGTCGACATGGCGCTGTTCGAGCCGGCGGGCGATCCCGGCTTCGCGATCGACGGCCAGGGCCGGCCGATGCCGGGCGCGCTCCTCCGCCCGGTCGGCGACTACGCCCCCCGCGTCGCGCAGCTCATGGACCTCGTGAAGGGATCGATGGACCTCCAGGCCGGGCAGATGACGCCGGAGGCCGCCGCTTACCAAGCGCACGTCCGCGGCCTCAAGCCCGACCAGGCGAAGGACTTCACCGAGGCGATGGGCTTCGTCGCCAACTACGTCCACGGCACGCACGTCGCCGGCATCGCGGTCGAGGGCAACCCGTTCGCCCGCGTCCAGGCGGTGGCGATGCACTGGCCGACCCGGCAGGAGGAGTTCAGGCTCGACCGCGCGATCTCCGAACGGCGCGCCGGCTTCTACCGCGACGCGGTGAAGCGCATGCAGAAGGCGGGCGTGCGCGTCGTCAACATGAGCTGGCGCATCGGGCCGCAGGCGTTCGAGGGCATCCTCCAGCTCCAGGGCGGCATGCCCGACGCCGCCGAGCGCAAGCGCGTCGCGCAGGAGCTGTTCGCGATCGAGAAGAAGGCGCTCGAGTCGGCGATCCTGTCGGCGCCCGAGATCCTGTTCGTCGCGGGCGCCGGCAACGAGGCGAACGACGCCAACTTCGCCGACTACATCCCGGCCGGCATCCGCGCGCCGAACCTGCTGACCGTCGGCGCGGTCGACAAGGCGGGCCGCGAGGCGCTGTTCACCTCGATCGGCGGCGCGGTCGCCGTCTACGCCAACGGCGTCGAGGTCGAGAGCTTCTTCCCCGGCGGCCAGCGCCGCATGCTGTCGGGCACCTCGATGGCGAGCCCGCAGGTGGCGAACGCCGCGGCGAAGCTCGTGGCGATGAAGCCCGAGCTGACCGGCGCGCAGCTCCGGTCGCTGCTCGTCGACACCGCCGAGCCGCAGGGCCGCGTCCGCCTCCTCAACCCGAAGAAGGCGTTCGAGAAGGCCGGCGTGAAGATCTGACGCCGTCAACCAAGCCGGTTCCGCCGCGTTACAACAGCGCGATGGAACCGGCGACCGACTTCCGAATCACGCCGTCGGACGGCGAGCGCCCCGGGGCGTTCGCCGCCTTCCCCTACGACCGCGAGCTCGTCCGCCGCTTCCGCGCCGCCTTCCCGCGCGCCCGCTGGCGCGAGGAGACGGGCTGGTTCGTGCCGGGCGTGCGCGCCGCGCCGCGGCTCGACGCCTGGGTGTCGCGCGAGCTCGCCGCGCTCGACGCGCACGCCGACGCCAAGGGCCGCGACGACTTCGCCTTCGATCCGTGGACGAGCGGCTATCTCGAGGCCGGGCCCGAGGACCTAATGGTGCGCACCCCCTATTCGCGCACCGTCGTCGCGGTGCTGCGCGAGGTGCCGTGGGCGCGCTGGGACGCGCTCGCCCGCGCCTGGCGCGTGCCCTACCGCTCGGTCCCCGAGCTCCGCCGGCGCTGGCCCGAGATCGAGGCAGCGGCGCGGCGCAACGAGCCCCAGGCGCGCAAGGCGCGCGCCGCCGAGCGTGCTCCCGATCCGCTCGCGCGGCGACGGCAGGCGGACCGGCGCAGGTCGCGTTACCCGGTGCCCGCCGACGACGCGCCGCCGATCGGGCAGCCGGTCGGCACGCTGTTCGGCGTGGTGGTGTTCGAGAACAGCGAGGGGGAGCTTGTCGAGGACGGCGGCGCCTACCCCTTCGTCGACGATCCCGACCGCTTCGTGTGGGCGAGCTGGCGCCCGCCCTTCTTCCGCGAGCTGCGCGCGCTCCGCCCTGCGTCCGAGCCCGAGGGGCGGGCGCGGGGCTGGTGGGCGCCGACCGCCGACGACATCGACGAGACGCGGTCGCGGCTCGCCCGATCGCTGCGTCGGCGCGACGCCGAGGGCTGAGGGCCCCCGCAACCATCCGCCCGCCGCGCCGTTGTCTCGCGGCTCCCGTCCGGAGCCCGTGTGTTGCGTATGGAGTCCAGCGATGGCGCAGTTCGCCGCCCCCCAGCACCTGCGGGGCGACCACACCATCATCGTCGTCGGTCAGGACGACCGCGGTCGGTGGGTGGTCGAAGAGAACCACGGCCTCATCCAGGGGGCCTTCCGCACCAAGGCCGACGCGCTCCGCTTCGCGCAAGCCGAGCGCCGGCAGTTCCCCGGCGCGATCGTGATGGTCACGCAGGCCCGGATCGAGCGCCGCGCCGCCTGAACCCCTCCGCTCCGGCCTCTGGACGGACGCGAACCGATCGGGCCATCATGCGTTCGTCACATAGAGTCCAAGCGTGAGGAGGCGCGATGAGCGAACGCGGCTTCAACCCGAGCATCGAGTGGCAGCTCGACGGCTATCGGATCACGACCGCCGAAATCCTTTACCACATGCCCGACTATCCCGATCTGCTGCAGAGCTTCACGTGGCAGACCCTCGACCGGCCGCCGCGCTTCCCGCGGCTCATCGCCTTCCTGGACTACTGGGAGCGCCGGATCGAAGGCGCGCTCCATTCGGTGATGGTGATGCACGCCGGCGTCATCCAGCCGGCGCGCTACCGCTACGTCGACCGCGAGCTGCGCCTGGATTAGGGCTTCGCCGCGAAGCGGTGCTTCGCGGCGGGTTCCCGGCCGGCGGCGCGGCGCGGCGACTCGCACGGATCCCGTCATTCTGACGGACGTCAGGATCTCCGTCAGAACATGGCGCCAGGCGACGTGCAGCGCACCCATCGCCCGTGAGCCACATCCTGTAGGAGATCCTGACGTTCGTCACGATGACGGGAATTGGGAACGGGGCGACGACCGGGGACCGGGCGCGACCTACTCGGGGATGACCGACGGCTGAGGAAAAGCGATGGCGTGCGCCGACGCAGGTGCGCACCACCTCGGTGCGCGCCCCACCGCGAAGTACCACTTCGCGGTGATTACTTCACCGCCGTCTTGTCCATCGGCGTGAGGTCGGCGACGACCGCGGCGTTCTTCGCGCGGATGTCGTCGGGCGACGCCACGAGGCCGCGGCCCTTGAGGTAGCCGGTCGGGCCCCAGGTCGCGTCTTCGGCGTATTCGCCGAGGAAGGCCTTGAGCGCGGGCTTGGCGCGGACGTGCTCGCCCTTGGCGTAGATGTAGAGCGGGCGGGCCGCCGGGTACTTGAGCGTGGCGATGTTGTCGTAGGTCGCCTCGACGCCGCCGAGCGGGATGCCGCGCACCTTGTCGAGGTTCTCCTCGAGGTAGGAGTAGCCGAACACGCCGACCGCGGCCGGGTTGGCGGCGAGCTTCTGGACGATGAGGTTGTCGTTCTCACCCGCCTCGACGTAGGCGCCGTCCTCGCGGATCTTGGTGCAGCGCGACTTGTACGTGTCCTCGTCGCTGTCTTTGAGCGCCGCGAGCTCGGGGAAGGTCTTGCAGCCCGCCTCCATGATGAGCTCGTTGAAGGCGTCGCGCGTGCCGCTCGTCGGCGGCGGGCCGAGCACCTCGATCCGCGTCGCGGGCAGCGCCGGGTTGACCTCGCGCCAGGTGCGCGCGGTGTTGGGCCGGCCGTCGGGCCGCGTCGCGGCGAGCGCCAGAAACACGTCGCGCGGCGCGAGGTTGAACGGGGTCGCCTCGCGCGACTCGACTAGCACGATGCCGTCGAAGCCGATCTGCACCTCGACGATCTGGGCGACGCCGTTCTGCGCGCACTGATCGACCTCGGACTTCTTGATGCGCCGCGAGGCGTTGACGATGTCCGGGTGCTGCGCGCCGACGCCGCCGCAGAAGAGCTTGATGCCGCCGCCGGTGCCGGTCGACTCGACGATCGGCGTCGCCGCCTGCGGGTACCGGCGCTTGAAGGCTTCCGCGACCGCGGTGGTGAAGGGGTAGACGGTCGACGAGCCGACCGCGCGGATCGCCGGCCCCGAGACGTTGACTGCGCCTCCCGCGGCGGTCGCCGAGGCGCCGGTCTGGCCGCCCTCGATCGGCTGGACGTTCTCCGGGCCCGAGTCGCAGGCCGCGACGAGGCAGGCGGCGGTGGCGGCTAGCAGCAGCGAAGTCTTCGGCATTTACGGTCCCCCTGTGCGGAGCGATGTCGTCGCGAGGGGTCTTGGCCGCGGTAGATGACAAACGGATGACAGTGACGGCCCGGCGACACCGTTGGAAATACGGTCTCATCCTCCGAAGCGTAAGCGTCGTATTAAGGTTTTTGGGGCTTGGATTCCGCCAAGCCTCCGGCCGCCGCAGTGGGACCCGCCTATGTTCAAGCCGCCGCATCGCTCGTTCGACGCCCGGCACCGCAAGCCCCCGAGGGCGCGGCTGTTCCCGGCGGGGGACGGCGACCTCATGCGGCTGGCGCTCGACGCCGCCACCGACGGCGCCTGGGACTGGAACATCGAGACCGGCGACATCTACCTGTCGTCGCGCTGGCTCGCCCGGCTCGGCTACGCGGCGGGCGAGGTGCCGGGCGCTTCGGACAGCCTGTTCACGCTCGTGCACCCCGACGACATGCCGGCGGTCTCGGACGCGCTCCAGGCGCACCTGCGCGGCGACACCGAGAGCTTCGAGTGCGAATACCGGCAGCGCACCGCCGACGGCGCGTGGCTGTGGAACTTCGACCGCGGCCGGGTGGTGGCGCGCGACGCGACGGGCCGCGCGCTGCGCATGGTCGGCACCAATTGCGACGTCACCGCGCGCAAGGAGGCCGAAGCGCGGCTGACCGAGAGCGAGGCGCACTACCGCCGCTTCATCGAGGTCAACCCCGCGCTGTTCTGGACGGCCGATCCGGACGGCCGCGTCGAGCTCGCGGGCGAGCGCGACGCGCGCAACCTCGGCGACCGGACCGACCTGCCCGAGATCGGCAGCTACGCCCGCGGCGTCCACCCCGACGACCGCGCGCGCGTGAAGGCCGTCATCGCGAAGTCGCTCGCCGACGGCGAGCCGATGGACCTCACCTACCGGTTCGACATGCGCGGCAGCTACCGCTGGGTGCGCACGCGCGCCCACGCGCGGCGCGACGCCGACGGCCGCATCCTGCGCTGGTACGGCGCGAGCGAGGACGTGCACCGCCGCAAGGTCGCCGAGGACGAGCTGCGCACCACCAAGGAGCGGCTGCAGCTCGCGCTCGACGGCAACCGCGTGGGCGTGTGGGACTGGGACGTCGGCGCCGATCGCCTCTGGCTCAGCGACAGCGCCTACGCGCTGCAGGGCTACGGGTCCGGCGAGGTCGAGGCCGACGTCGCCCATTTCCGCGAGGTGGTTCACCCCGACGACCAGCCGACGCTGATCGGCCGGATCCGCGACGCGCTCGCGGGGCGGACCGAGAGCTTCGCCTCCGAGCACCGGGTCCGCACCAAGGCGGGTGCCTGGCTGTGGGTGGCCGACCGGGGCAAGGTCGTCGAACGCGACGCCGACGGCCGCGCCCGCCGCCTGGTCGGCACGCGCACCGACATCAGCGAACGCCGCGCCGCCGAGGCGCGCATCCGCTGGATGGCCGACCACGACGCGCTGACCGGCCTGCCCAACCGGCGGCTGTTCCAGGAGGTGCTCGGCACCCGGCTCGACGCGGCGCGGGACGCCGGCGTGCCCGTCGCCCTCCTCCTGCTCGACGTCGACTCGTTCAAGGAGGTCAACGACACGCTCGGGCACGACGCCGGCGACGCGCTGCTGCGCACCTTCGCCGACCGGCTGCGCGCGAGCCTCGGCGACGCGGCCTTCATCGCGCGGCTGGGCGGCGACGAGTTCGCCGTCGTCCTGGCGGGCGCGGCGGACGAGGCGCGCGCCGAGGCCGCGATGGCCGCGATCGCGGCGAGCCTGCGCGCGCCCTTCGCGCACGACGGCCGGCTCATCGATTGCCACGCCGGCATCGGGGCGAGCGTCTACCCGGCGCACGGCGCCACCGCCGACGAACTCCTCAAGAGCGCCGACGTCGCGCTCTACGTCGCCAAGTCCCGGGGCGCCGGGAGCGCCGCGCTGTTCGAGCCCGCGATGCGGTCGACGGCCCAGTCGCGCTCGGCGATGATCCGCACCGCGCGCGAGGCGATCGACGACGACCGCGTCGTGCCCTTCTACCAGCCCAAGGTCGCGCTCGGCAGCGGCCGCCTGACGGGCATCGAGGCGCTGCTGCGCTGGCGGGACCCGTCGCTCGGCATCCAGCCGCCGGCCGCGATCGGCGCCGCCTTCGAGGACGCCGAGGTCGCCCGCAGCCTCACCGAGCGCATGCTCGACCGCATCACCGGCGACATGCGCGGCTGGCTCGACGCCGGGCTCGATTTCGGCCACGTCGCGATCAACGCGTCGGCCGCCGAGTTCCGCGCGGGCGACTTCGCCGAACGCATGCTCGACCGGCTCGCCGCGGCCGACATCCCGCCCGACCGCGTCGAGCTCGAGGTGACCGAGACCGTGTTCCTCGGGCGCGGCGCCGAGCACGTGCTCGCCGCGCTAAAGACGCTGAGCGGGGCCGGCGTCCGCATCGCGCTCGACGACTTCGGCACCGGCTACGCCTCGCTCACCCACCTGAAGCAGTTCCCGGTCGACACGATCAAGCTCGACCGCTCGTTCATCGCCGACCTGGAGGGCGATCCCGCCGACGCCGCGATCGTGCGGGCGATCCTGGGTCTCGGCCAGAGCCTGAAGATCGACATCGTCGCGGAGGGCATCGAGACCTCGGTGCAGGCCGCCTATCTCTGGGCGCAGGGCTGCGGCTTCGGCCAGGGCTATCTGTTCGGCCGGCCGGCCGGAGCGGCCGCGATGACCCGCCGGATCGCCGGCTGGGAACCCCGCCGCCACTGGGACCTGAAGCCCGCCGCGAGCGCCTGAGGCGGGCGGCGCCCGGCTAGTGCGCCGCGCCCCAGCTCGGGCCGGTGCCGGCCTCGACGCCGAGCGGCACCGACAGCTCGATCGCCGGCTTGTGCGCCTGGCACATCACGTTCTTGATCACCCGGGACGCGGCGTCGACCTCGCCTTCGGGCACCTCGAACACCAGCTCGTCGTGCACCTGGAGCAGCATGCGCACGTTCGGCAGCCCGGCGTCGAGGAGCGCGCCCGGCAGCCGCGCCATCGCGCGCTTGATGATGTCGGCGCTGGTGCCCTGGACCGGCGCGTTGACCGCGGCGCGCTCGGCGAACTGGCGCTCGCCCGGGATCTTCGAATGGATGAGCGGCAGGTGCGTCTTGCGCCCGAACAGCGTGCAGACGTAGCCGGTCTCGCGGCACTGTTGGATCGTCTCCGCCATGTAGTTGCGGATGCCGGGGAAGCGCGCGAAATAGGCGTCGATGATGCGCTGCGCCTCCGCCCGGTCGATGCCGAGCCGGCCGGCGAGCCCGAACGCCGAGATGCCGTAGAGCACGGCGAAGTTCACCGTCTTGGCGCGCCGCCGCAGCTCGTAGGCGTCGCCCTCGGTGCCGAACACCTCGCGCGCGGTGAGCGCGTGGATGTCCTCGCCCTCCTCGTAGGCGCGCTTGAGCTCGGGCACGTCGGCCATGTGCGCGATGAGGCGGAGCTCGATCTGGTTGTAGTCGGCCGCGAGGATGACGTTGCCGGGCTCCGCGACGAAGGCGTGGCGAATCTGGCGCCCGAGCTCGGTTCGGATCGGGATGTTCTGCAGGTTGGGATCGGTCGACGACAGCCGCCCGGTCGAGGCCACCGCCATCGAGAAGCTGGTGTGGACCCGGCCCGTCTCCGGGTTGATCGCGGCCTGGAGAGCGTCGGTGTAGGTCGACTTGAGCTTGGTGAGCTGGCGCCAGTCGAGCACCTTCTGCGCGATCTCGTGGCCCTGGCCGGCGAGCCGCTCGAGCTCGAACACGTCGGTGGCGTACTGGCCCGACTTGCCGCTCTTCTTGCCGCCTTTGAGCGCGAGCTTCTCGAACAGGATCTCGCCGAGCTGCTTGGGCGAGCCGATGGTGAAGGGACCGCCGGCGAGCGCGTAGACCTGGCCCTCGAGCGACTCGATCTCGGTGCCGAAGGTCGCCGACAGGTCGGCGAGCGCGGCGCGGTCGACCTTGACGCCCGCCATCTCCATGTCGGCGAGGACGGGCACGATCGGCCGGTCGACGGTCTCGTAGGTGCGGGTGACGCCCTCGGCCGCCAGCCGCGGGCGGAACAGCCGGTGGAGCCGCAGCGTCACGTCGGCGTCCTCGGCGGCGTACTCGGTGGCGCGGTCGAGCGGCACCTGGTCGAAGGTGAGCTTGTTGCGGCCCACCCCGCACACGTCCTTGAAGGCGATCGGCGTGTGGCCGAGGTACTTCTCGGAAAGCTCGTCCATGCCGTGGTTGTGCTTGCCGGCGGCGAGCGCGTAGGACAGCAGCATCGTGTCGTCGAAGCCGCGAACCTCGAGGCCGCAGCGGCGGAACACGATGATGTCGTACTTGAAGTTCTGCCCGACCTTCAGCACCGCGGGATCGGCGAGCAGCGGGCGCAGCCGCTCGATCACCAGCGCGCGGTCGAGCTGGTCGACCTTTTCCGCCAGCAGCCCCTCGCCCTGGCGGTGGCCGACCGGGACGTAGCAGGCGAGCCCCGGCTCGAGCGCGAGGCTGACGCCGACGAGGTCGGCGCGCACCGGGTCCTTGTCGGTGGTCTCGGTGTCGACCGCGACGAGGCCGCGGGCGACGCTCTGGGCGATCCACCAGTCGAGGCGTTCGACCGTGGTGACCGTCTCGTAGTCCTTGTGGACGAACGGCTTTTCGGGTTCCTGCGGCACGGCGGCCGCTTCGGCGGCGAGCGCGTCGCGCCCGAGCTTGGCGAGCAGCGACTTGAAGCCGTGCTGCGCGAGGAAGGCGCGCAGCGGGTCGTGCGGCGGCTCGCGCAGCGTGAGCTCGTCGAGCGGCTGCGGCAGCTCGAGGTCGCACTTCAGCTCGACGAGCACGCGCGACAGGCGCGCGTCGTCGGCGTGGTTGACGAGCGCTTCCTTGAGCTTCGGCTTCTTGATCTGCTCGACGTTCGCCAGCACCGCCTCGACGTCGCCGAACTGCTGGATGAGCTCGGCGGCGGTCTTGGGCCCGACGCCGGGCACGCCGGGTACGTTGTCGACGCTGTCGCCCATCAGCGCCAGCACCTCGCCCACCTTCTCGGGCGGCACGCCGAACTTCGCGATCACCTGCTCGCGGGCGATGCGCTCGTTCTTCATCGTGTCGAGCATGTCGACGCGGTCGTTCACGAGCTGCATCAGGTCCTTGTCGGAGCTGACGATGGTGACGTTGTAGCCTCGCGCGGTCGCCTGCTTGACGTAGCAGGCGATGATGTCGTCCGCCTCGTAGCCGGCGATCTCGATGCACGGCACCGAGAAGGCGCGCACCGCGTCGCGGATCAGCGGGAACTGCGGCACGAGGTCGTCGGGCGGCGGCGGCCGGTTGGCCTTGTAGGCGTCGTAGAGGTCGTTGCGGAAGTTCTGCTTCGCCGCGTCGAAGATCACCGCGAGGTGCGTCGGCTCGTCGGCGCCGTTCAGCTCCTCGATGAGCTTCCACAGCATCGCGGTGAAGCCGTAGACCGCGCCGACGGGCACGCCCTGCGGGTTCGAGAGCGGCGGCAGCCGATGGTAGGCGCGGAAGATGAACCCCGACCCGTCGATGAGGTAGAGGTGCTTCTGCTCGGGAGCCTGCGCCGCGGTAGCCATGCCCCGATGTAGCAACCCGGGCGACGGAATGCGACAGGGTGCGACGGCGAGGCGGCCGCGTTCAGGCGGCGTCCGTCGACCCGCCGCGGCGCCCCGGCGCGAGCGCCGCGAAATAGACGTCCTCCAGCCCGGCCTCGGCGGGCTCGAACCCCGGTCCGGGCAGGGCGTCGGCGAGGACGCGCACGACCGTGCGCCCGGCGGACAGCCGCGTCGCGATCACCTCGTGCGCCGCCCGATGGGCCTCGAGCTCGGCGCGGTCGATCGTCTTCTTCCACACCCGGCCGCGCGCGGCTTCGATCAGGGCGGCCGGCGCGCCCTCGAGCCGGATGCGCCCGCCCGCCAGCACCGCCATCCGCGGGCAGAGGTCGGCGACGTCGTCCACGATGTGCGTCGAAAGGATCACGACGACCTCCCGGCCGATGTCGGCGAGGAGGTCGAGGAGGCGGTTGCGCTCCTCCGGGTCGAGCCCGGCGGTCGGCTCGTCGACGATGACGAGGCGCGGGTCGCCGATCAGCGCCTGAGCGATGCCGAAGCGCCGCAGCATGCCGCCCGAGAAGCCGGCGAGCGCCTTGCGGCGCACGTCCCACAGATTGACCTGGCGGAGGCGCGCCTCGACCGCCGCCCGGCGGTCGGCCTTCGACGCGATGCCCTTCAGCACCGCCAGATGATCGAGCAGGTCGTACGCCGAGACGCGCGGGTAGACGCCGAAGTCCTGCGGCAGGTAGCCGAGCGTGCGGCGCAGCTTCTGCGGCTCGGCGAGCACGTCGATCCCGCCGAAGCGGATCCGGCCCGCGGTCGGCGCTTGGAGCGTCGCCAGCGTCCGCATCAGCGTCGACTTGCCGGCGCCGTTCGGTCCGAGGAGGCCGAACATCCCGGCGCCCACCGCGAGGTCGACGCCGTCGAGCGCGCGCGTCCCGTCGGGATAGACGTGCTCGAGCCCCTCGATGACGAGCATGGTGCGCACTCCTCGTCGCCCCGCCACCGACGGCGCGCGTTCCCGCACAACGACGGACAGGCGCGGGTCGTGCCCCGGCGGCTCGCCGGGTTCTTGCCCTCAGCGGGTCAGCGCGGCGGCCGCGGCGGCGGCGAGGAACAGCGCGCCCGCGATCGTCGCGCCGGTGCGGCGGCGCCGGCCGCTGTGCTCCCGGAGCTTCGCTTCGTCGAGATAGTAGCGATCGGGACCGACCTTCACCGCCGCGCCGAAGGCGAGCAGCCCCTCGAGGTAGCGGCGCTCGGTCGCGCGGTTGGGGACGTAGCGCACCGCGTGCGTCGCGTCCCAGGCGCCGGCTTCGGCGAAATAGGCGACGAGCCGGCGGCGCGCGGCGAGCGCGAGGAGATCGGCGCCCGACCCGCTCATTTCGCCGTCTCGATCGTCGCCTCGCCGGGCGCGCGTTCGCGCTGCAGGCGCGCCGCGACACCTTCGGCGCGCGCCATGACGCGCAGGATGTTGCCCTGCGCGATCTTGGCGAGGTCGGCGTCGCCGTAGCCCCGGCGGATCAGCTCGGCGAAAAGGTTGGGGAGCTGGTCGGCGGTGCGCAGGCCGGCGGGAAGCTCGCGCAGCCCGTCCCAGTCCGAGCCGATGCCGACGTGGTCGATGCCCGCCACCTTGCGGATGTGGTCGATGTGGTCGGCGACCTGCGCGACCGCGGCGTCGGGCTTGGGGTTGGCGGCCTCCCAGCGCGCCAGGCCGGCGCGAACCGCCTCGGCGTCGGGGTTCAGCGCCTTGAGCCGCGCCTCCTCGGCGCCGCGCGCCGTCGTCCAGCGGCCGAACTCGGCGCTGAGCGTGGCGGGGATGAAGGTCGCCATCACGACGCCGCCGTTCTTCGGCATCCGCTTCAGCACGTCGTCCGGGACGCTGCGCGGGTGATCGAGCACCGCGCGCGCGTTCGAGTGGCTGAAGATCACCGGCGCCTCGGTCGCGTCGAGCGCGTCGTGCATCGTCGCGGGCGACACGTGGCTCAGGTCGACGAGCATGCCCAGCCGGTTCATCTCGCGCACCACCTCGACGCCGAAGGGGGTGAGGCCGTCGTGCCGGGGCGCGTCGGTCGCGCTGTCGGCCCAGTCGGTGTTCTTCGAATGGGTGAGCGTCATGTAGCCGACGCCGAGCGCGTGGAGCTGGCGCAGCACGCCGAGCGAGTTGCCGATCGAATGCCCGCCTTCGGCGCCGAGCAGCGAGGCGATCCGACCCCCGCGCATCGCGGCGCGGGTCCCGGCCGCGGTCGGCGCCAACACGAGCGCGCCGTGCTTGGCGACGAGGCGGCGCGTAACGTCGATCTGCTCGAGCGTGACGCGCACCGCCTCGTCGCGCGCGAGGTCGGCGGGCACGTAGACCGACCAGAACTGGCCGCCGATGCCGCCGCGGCGCATCCGGTCGATGTCGGTGTGCCAGACCGCGCGCTCGGCGTCGGACAGGCGGTCGAAGTGGAAGCCCTGGAGCCGTCCGCCGCGGCGTTCGCGCACCTGGATCGGCACGTCGTTGTGCCCGTCGATCACCGGCGTCTTCGCCAGCAGCGCGCGGGCGCGGCCGAGCGCGGAGTCGTCGGCCGCGGCGGCCCCCGTCGCCGTCGCGAGCCACAGCGCGGCGACCGCAATGCCCGGCTTCATCATCGCTCCCCCGTCAGCACCGTGTCGACAGCCTGCGGCAAGGTCTCCGGATAGTCGAGGGTGTAATGGAGGCCGCGGCTCTCCCGGCGCAGCAGCGCCGAGCGCACGATGAGGTCGGCCACCGTCACGAGGTTGCGCAGCTCGAGCAGGTTCGGCGTGACGCGGAAATTCTCGTAATATTCGGCGATTTCGCCCTTGAGCAGCTCGACGCGGTGGCCGGCGCGCTCGAGCCGCTTGGTGGTGCGCACGATGCCGACATAGTCCCACATGAAGCGGCGGAGCTCCGCCCAGTTGTGGGTGACGACGATCTCCTCGTCCGAATCGGTGACGCGGCTCTCGTCCCACGGCCGCACCGCGGGGGCGCGGCGGTCGCGGCCTTCGGGGCCGGCCTCTCGCGCGCGCGCCGCCCTGATGTCCTCGGCCGCCGCCTGGCCGAACACGAGGCATTCGAGGAGCGAGTTCGACGCCATGCGGTTGGCGCCGTGGAGGCCCGACTGCGACACCTCGCCGATCGCGTAGAGGCCCGGCAGGTCGGTGCGCCCGGCGAGGTCGACGAGCACGCCGCCGCAGGTGTAGTGCGCCGCCGGCACCACCGGGATCGGCTGGCGGGTGGGGTCGATGCCGAGCTCGATGAGCCGGCGGTAGATCGTCGGGAAGTGGCCGACGACGAAGTCGGGGTCGAGGTGGGTGACGTCGAGCAGCACGTGCTCGAGGCCGAGCCGCTTCATCTCGTGGTCGATGGCGCGGGCCACGACGTCGCGCGGCGCGAGCTCGGCGCGCTCGTCGAAGCGCGGCATGAAGCGCTCGCCGTTCGGCAGCCGCAGCCGCCCGCCCTCGCCGCGCATCGCCTCGGTGATGAGGAAGTTCTTGACCTGCGGGTGGTAGAGGCAGGTCGGGTGGAACTGGTTGAACTCCATGTTCGACACGCGGCAGCCGGCGCGCCACGCCATCGCGATGCCGTCGCCGGTCGAGGCGTCCGGGTTGGTCGAATAGAGGTAGACGCGCGACGCCCCGCCGGTCGCGAGGATCGTCGCCGGCGCCACGAAGCGTTCGACCTGCCCCGTCTCGCGGTTGAGCGCGTAGAGGCCGTGGCAGCGCCCGAAGCCCACGCCGTCGGTCCGGCGGCGGCGACCGGCGTCCCCCGCCAGGTTCCGGTCGGTGATGAGGTCGACGCCGACGCGGTTGGGCGCGAGCGTGATGTTGGGATGCGCGCGCGCGGCGCGCTCGAGCGCCTGCTGCACCGCCCAGCCGGTGGCGTCGTCGACGTGGACGATGCGGCGGCGCGAGTGGCCGCCTTCCTGCGTCAGGTGGAAGCGGTCGCGCTCGCCCGGGTTGAACGGCACGCCGAGGTCGGCGAGCCGCTGGATGGCGGCGGGCGCGTTCTCGACGACGAACTCGACGGCGCGGCGGTCGTTCAGGCCCGCGCCGGCGATCATCGTGTCCTCGACGTGGCTCTCGAAGGTGTCGCCCTCCTCGAGCACCGCGGCGATGCCGCCCTGCGCCCAGGCGGTGGACCCGGCGGAGATCTCGCCCTTCGACAGCACCGCCACGCGGTAATCGTCGGCGAGGTTGAGCGCCGCGGTCAGCCCCGCCGCGCCCGATCCGATGATGACGACGTCGTATTCCTGGGCCTCGGCGGCCGGCGCTCGCTTTGCCATGACAGCGACATAGCGCGCGCCGGCCCGAGGTCAAACCGGCAGATCAGAAGCGCACCGATGCCTCGATGCCGTAGAAGCGCGGCTCGGCGGCGATGAAGGTCGGGTAGCCGAACCCGCCGCCGGTGTTGCCCGCGTCGATGATGTAGTCGCGGTCGGTGAGGTTGCTCCCCGTCAGCGTCACCGACCAGCGCCCGTCGCCGCCGGCCACCCCGGCGCGCGCGTTCAGCAGCAGGATGCCCCGCTCCGAGATCAGCGGGTTGTTCGGTTGCTCGAAGAAGATGCGGCTGCGGTAGGTGACGGTCGGCGTCGCGAACAGCTCGACCGAATCCGACAGCGGGAAGGTGAGAGTCGCGCCGGCGGCTGCCTGCCACTTGGGCTGAAGGCGGAAGCGCTGGCCGGCGAACACGCCGTTCTGCGGGTCGTCGTCGATCTTCGCGTCGATGTAGGCCCCGTTCGCGAACGCGCTGAGGTTGCGGCCGACCGCCGCGCGCGCCTCGGCCTCGATGCCCCAATTGGTGGCGGTGCCGGCGTTGCGCGTGACGGTGCGGCCCTGCTCGACCACCGAGACCGCGAAATTCTCGTAGGTCTGGTAGAAGGCCGACAGGCTGCCGGTCAGCCCGCGCCCGCCCGCCTTCACGCCGCCTTCGTAGTTCCACACGATCTCGGCCGGGATCGGCGACAGGTTGGGCCGGACCACCCCGCCGACGCGCGCTGCGTCGAGCTGGAGCGCCGGCGAGCGCCGCCCCTTCGACACGGTGGCGTAGAGGTTGAGGTCGTCGGTCGCGCGGAAGAGCGCGTTGAAGCGCGGCAGCCAGGCGTCGAACTCGCCTTCGGCGGTGAACAGCTCGCCGCCCGTCGAGGTACCGAAGGGTGCGAAGGACGGGATGCCGATCAGCGTCGGCAGCCGTAGGTTGGGGATCGTCGACCGGTACCGGCTGCGGCGGGTCTCGTCGACGTAGCGCAGGCCGGCGGTGAGCTCGACCCGCGGGATCGCGAGCAGCGTCAGGTCGGCGAACGCGGAGAACGCCTCGTTGTCGCCGAAGTTGGTGAACTCGCTCGCGTAGAGGATTTGGCTCACGGCGTTGCGCGTGAACAGCCGGGTGGCGTTCGCCGCCGGCGAGGTGCCGTTGGGCAGCAGGCAGGCCGGGTTGCCGATCGCCGCCTGGAGCGGCGCCAGCGCCGGGTTGCGGGTGCAGGCGACGAACGTCCCCTCCTCCGTCGAGAAGGGCACGCGCTGGAAGCCCTTCTCCCCGAACCAGTTGAGGCCGACGAAGCCCCGGAACAGGTCGCCCGCGTAGCTCAGCCGAGTCTCGTGGCTGAGCTGCTCGCCCTCGGCGTCCTCGGCGAACTCGAGGTAGAAGAGGCCCGAGCCGTCGGCGTCGAACACCTCGAGGCTGTCGAACTTGCGGAAGCCGTTGACCGTGGTGAGCGTCCAGGCGTCGGCGAGGTCGAGGCTGGCCGTGAGGTTGACGTCCCACAGGTCGCGGTCGAGCCCCGGCTGGTCGAGCCCGAGCACCGCCTCGCTCACCGGCGAGCCGCCGATCTCGGCCGCCGCGGTCGGGCGCAGGTCGCCGCCGAGCGGCGGCAGCGTCCCCGACTTGAACGAGGTGCCCGGGTTGCGCTGCCGGTCGTAGGTGACGATGAGGTCGATCGTGCCGCGGTCGGAAGGCGCGAGGCGGAACGAGGCCCGCGCGCCGAGCTGGTCCTGGCCGTTGAGGTCGTCGCGGCGCGGCAGCCCCTGTGCCGCCGAGATGGTGCCGGGCTCGCCCGCGAGGTTGCGGATGTAGCCGTCGCGTTTCTTCCAGGCGGCGGCGAAGCGCGCGGCGAAGGCGTCGCCGCCGGTGTTGAGGTAGCCCGAGACCAGCCGCCGGTCGAAGTTGCCGTAGCCGACGGTGAGCCCGGCGCCGAATTCGGGCTCGGGCCGCTTCGAGATGACCGAGACGGCGCCGATCGCGCTCGCGGTGCCGAACAGCGTCGCCTGCGGGCCCTTGACGGCCTCGACGCGCTCGATGTCGTAGAGGTCCTGGTAGACGCCGCGCGAACGGCTGACGTCGACGCCGTTGTAGTAGAGCGTGACCCGCGCGGCCTGCTGCGCGCTGCCGGTGTCCGAGGTGATGCCGCGGATGACGAAGCCGGGGTTGTTCGCGCTCTGCTCCTGGACGTTGAGGCCCGGCACGAAGGCGGAGAGCTGGTCGTACTCGGAAACCCCGAGCGCGCTCAGGCTGTCGCCGGTGTAGGCGGTGATGGCGATCGGCACGTCCGACAGCCGCTCGGTGCGCTTCTGCGCCGTGACGACGATCTCCTCGACCCCGGCGACCTGAATCTCGGCCGTCGGCTGGACCGCCGACTCCTGCGCGGCGGCCGCGACCGCCGCCGTCATCGCCAGCACGCCGACGCCCGTGCGCAACCCGGACTTCGTCATTGGATCCCCCTTTGCTGCGGTGCGGCATGGCGATGCCGCAGGGGATGTCAGCGGCGTGATGCTTCCGTTACGTCTTCGAGACGTTGCTAGGCGGCAACGGCGCCCGACCGCGTGAGCGACAGGAACACGTCCTCAAGGTCGGCCTCCCGCGTCGAGACGTCGACGATGCCGAGCCCGGCCTCGGTCAGCGCGTGGAGGACGGCGCCGGCCTGGGTCTCGCGCTTGTCGTAGGTGATCGCGAGCTGGCGGGTGCCGCGCAGCTCGACCTTGCCGACGCGGAGCGCGGCCGGCGCGACGTCGAGGTCGCGGTCGATCGTCACCACCACCACCTTTTCCTGCGCCGTGGCGAGCAGCCGGCCGGTCTCGTCGTCCGCGACGACGCGGCCCCGGTCGATGATCGCGATGCGGTCGCAGAGCGCTTCCGCCTCCTCGAGGTAATGGGTGGTGAGCACGATCGTCGTGCCGTCGGCGTGGAGTTCGCGGACGTAGGCCCAGAGCTGCTGGCGGAGCTCGATGTCGACGCCGGCGGTCGGCTCGTCGAGCACGAGGATCGGCGGGTTGTGGACGAGCGCCTTGGCGACGAGCAGCCGCCGCTTCATGCCGCCCGACAGCGTGCGCGCGTAGGCGTGCGCCTTGTCGTCGAGGCGGACGGCGCGCAGGATGTCCATCGTGCGGCGGCGGGCCTTGGGCACGCCGTAGAGCCCCGCCTGGAGTTCGAGCACCTCGAAGGGGGTGAAGAAGGCGTCGAACACGATCTCCTGCGGCACGATGCCGATGGAGGCCTTGGCGTTGCGCGGGTGCTCGTCGATGTCGAAGCCCCAAATGCGCGCGGTGCCGGCGGTCTTGTTCACAAGCCCGGCCAGGATGTTGATCGTCGTCGACTTGCCGGCGCCGTTGGGGCCGAGCAACCCGAACATCGAGCCGCGCGGGACGTCGAGGTCGATGCCGTGGAGCGCGACCTTGCCGTTGGCGTAGGTCTTCTCGAGGCCGCGGATGGAGATCGCCGGTTCGGACATGCGCCCCGCCATAGCGCCTCGGCGGAGCGCGCCGCAACTTCCGCTGGCGCGCGCGGGCCCCGCTTTGCTAAAGCGCGCGGCCATGGAGACCATCCCGCCGCCCGAGACCATCACCGTCGATTCGACCCGCATCGCCTGCGACGGCGACGAGGGTCCGCTCGGCCACCCGCGGGTCTGGCTGCAGATGGGCGCCGAGGGCCGGGTCGACTGCGGCTATTGCGACCGGCGCTTCATTTTGAAGGGCGGGCCGGCCGACAAGGATGCTGCAAAGCCCGCCTGACCCGCCTACATGGGGTCGATGACCAGCATCGATCCCGCGACCGTCTTCTACCGCGACACCGAGCTCGACCCCGACCGCACAGAACGCCTCGTCGCCGAGGCGCTCGCCGGCTGCGACGACGGCGAGCTCTACCTCCAGTGGCAGTCTTCCGAGAGCTTCGCCTTCGACGACGGCCGGCTGAAGGCCGCGACCTTCGACACCAACCAGGGCTTCGGCCTGCGCGGCGTGGCCGGCGAGACCACCGCCTACGCGCACGCCAACGAGCTGTCGGAAGCCGCTATCCGGCGCGCCGCCGAGACGGTCGCCGTGGTGCGGTCGGGCCACGGCGGCACGGCGGCCGTGCCCCCGTCGCGCACCAACCGCCACCTCTACACCGACGCCGATCCGCTCTCGGCGATCCCGTTCGCGCGCAAGGTCGCGCTGCTCCAGGAAATCGACGCCGCCGCCCGCGCCCGCGACCCGCGCGTGCGCCAGGTGTCGGCGTCGCTGCTCGGGAGCTGGGGCGTCGTCGAGATCGTGCGGCCCGACGGACGGCGCGCGCGCGACGTGCGCCCGCTCGTGCGCCTCAACGTCCAGATCGTCGTCGAGCAGAACGGCCGCCGCGAGAGCGGCTTCCACGGGCTCGGTGGTCGCTACCTCTACGACCGGCTGTTCGAGGCCGCGACCTGGAACCGCGCGATCGACGTCGCGCTCGACCAGGCGCTCGTCAACCTCGAGGCGGTGGCGGCGCCGGCAGGCGAGATGACGGTGGTGCTCGGGCCGGGCTGGCCGGGCGTCCTCCTCCACGAGGCGGTCGGTCACGGGCTCGAGGGCGACTTCAACCGCAAGGGCCATTCGGCCTTTTCCGGCATGCTCGGGCAGCGCGTCGCCGCGCCGGACGTCACCGTGGTCGACGACGGCTCGATCGCCGACCGCCGCGGCTCGCTCACCATCGACGACGAGGGCACGCCGACGGGCCGCACCGTGCTGATCGAGGACGGCATCCTCAAGGGCTACATGCAGGACCGGCTCAACGCGCGGCTGATGGGCGTCGAGCCGACCGGCAACGGGCGGCGCGAGTCCTACGCGCACGCGCCGATGCCGCGGATGACCAACACCTTCATGCTCGGCGGCGCCGACGACCCGGCGGAGATCCTCGGCCGCGCGAAGAACGGCATTTACGCCAAGAGCTTCGGCGGCGGGCAGGTCGACATCACCAGCGGCAAGTTCGTCTTCTCCTGCACCGAGGCCTACCGCATCGAGAACGGCCGCCTCGGCGCGCCGATCAAGGGCGCGACGCTCATCGGCAACGGCCCCGACGTGCTGACGCGGGTGAAGGCGATCGGCGACGACCTCGAGCTCGACGAAGGCGTCGGCATCTGCGGCAAGGGCGGACAGTCGGTGCCCGCCGGCGTCGGCCAGCCGACGCTGCTGATCGAAGGGCTCACCGTCGGCGGGACCGCGGCGTAAGCTTTCGCTTGACCTGAACCGGCCCCGCCGTCGTAACTGCGCGCCACTCCAGGGCAAGCAGCGGGACCCCGAATGGCCAAGCGCCTAACGACCTACATCCTCATCGGCCTCGTCCTCGGCATCGTGGTCGGCTGGGTGATCAACGCGGGCGTCGCCGACGAGGCGACGCGCAAGGAGATCGCCGGCTACTTCTCGATCGTCACCACGCTGTTCCTGCGGCTGATCAAGATGATCATCGCGCCGCTCGTGTTCGCGACGCTGGTCGCCGGCGTCGCGCACATGGGCGACACCGCCGCGCTCGGCCGCGTCGGGTCGCGCGCGGTGGGCTGGTTCATCGCGGCGAGCCTCGTGTCGCTCAGCCTCGGCCTCATCCTCGTCAACCTGTTCCAGCCCGGCGTCGGGCTCGACTTCGCGATCCCGCCCGAGACGGCGGCGAGCGGCGTCGACCGCGCCGCCTTCAACCTCAAGGACTTCGTCACCCACATCGTGCCCGCCTCGATGTTCGAGGCGATGGCGACGAACGAGATCCTGCAGATCGTCGTCTTCTCGCTGTTCGTCGGCGTCGCGATCACCGCGGTCGGCGAGAAGGCCGCGCCGCTGGTGCGCGGCGTCGAGGCCCTCGTCCACGTCATGCTGCAGATCACCGACTACGTCATGCGCGTGGCGCCGCTCGCGGTGTTCGCCGCGGTGGCCGGCACGGTGACCGAGCGCGGGCCGGCGATCCTCGGCACCTTCGGCTACTTCATGGGCAGCTTCTACGTCGGCCTCGTGCTGCTGTGGCTGCTGCTGCTCGGCGCCTGCTTCCTGTTCGTCGGGCGCCGCACCGGCCTCCTCGTCCGCTACATCCGCGAGCCGATCCTGCTCGCCTTCTCGACCGCCTCGTCGGAGGCCGCCTTCCCGCGCACGCTCGAGGCGCTCGACCGCTTCGGCGTGCCGCGGCGCATCGGCAGCTTCGTGCTCCCCTTGGGCTACTCGTTCAACCTCGACGGCTCGATGCTCTACATGACCTTCGCGACGATCTTCATCGCGCAGGCCTACGGCATCGACCTCACCATCGGGCAGGAGATCACCATGCTCCTCGTGCTGATGGTGACGTCGAAGGGCGTGGCGGGCGTGCCGCGCGCGTCGCTCGTGGTGATCGCCGCCACGCTCGCCTTCTTCGACATCCCCGAGGCCGGCCTCCTCCTCATCCTCGCGGTCGACCACTTCCTCGACATGGGCCGCTCGGCGACCAACGTCGTCGGCAACGCGGTGGCGAGCGTCGTCGTGGCGAAGTGGGAGGGCGCGCTCGAGATCCTCGAGCCCGCCGAGATCGAACCGGCGCCCGCCCCCGCGCACACGCCGCACGACGGCAAGCGCGGGCTCGACCTCGACCCGAGCGCCTGAGGTGGCGGGCGGCCTCGCGCTGCTCGGCCTGCCGACGGACCGCGGATCGTCCTTCCTGCGCGGCGCGGCCGGCGGGCCCGCCGCGATCCGCGCCGCGCTCCACGGCGGATCGAGCAACCTGTTCGCCGAGAACGGCGTCGACCTCGGCGCGCCGGGCGCGCTGACCGACGCCGGCGACGTCCGCCTCGACGGCACCGCGGGCGAGATCGACGCGATCGACGCGGCCGTCGACCGGCTGCTCGGCGAAGGCCGCCGCGTCATCGCGCTCGGCGGCGACCACGCCGTCACCTACCCCGTTGTGCGCGCCCACGCGCGGCACCACCCGGGGCTGGCGATCCTGCACTTCGACGCGCACCCCGACCTCTACGACAGCTACGGCAGCGATCCCTATTCGCACGCCTGCCCCTTCGCCCGGATCATGGAGCGGGGGCTGGCGAGCCGGCTGGTGCAGGTCGGCATCCGCGCCGACACCGCCGAGCTCCGCGCGCAGGCGCGCCGCTTCGGCGTCGAGACCGTCGGCATGGACCGCCTCGGCGAGCTGCCAGGCCTGTTGCCCGACGGCCCGGTCTACGTCTCGATCGACCTCGACGCGCTCGATCCCGCCTACGCGCCCGGCGTCTCGCACCACGAGCCCGGCGGGCTCGCCACCCGCGACGTGCTGCGCGCGATCCAGGCGTTGCGCGGGCCGGTGATCGGCGGCGACGTCGTCGAGCTCAACCCGGCGCGCGACCTGAACGGCGCGACCGCGATGGTCGCCGCCAAGTTCGTGCGCGAGCTCGGCGGCGCGATGCTGGCGGCCTAGGCCAGCACTTCGGCGAGGAACGCCTGCGTCGCGGCCCAGGAGCGGCGGTCGGCCTTCGGGTCGTAGGCGAGCCCGCGCTCGGGGGCGGCGGCCTTCGGGTTGGTGAAGGAGTGCATCGCGTGGCCGTAGGCGTGGAGCTGCCAGTCGGCCTTCGCCGCGGTCATCTCCCGGGCGAGCGCGAGCACGTCGGCCGGCGGCGCCATCGGATCTTCCCAGCCATGGAGGACGAGCACGCTCGCCGCGATCTGCGGCTGCGGGCCGAGGTCAGGCGCCGAGAACATGCCGTGGAGGCTGACCGCGCCGCGCAGGCCCGGCGGGTTGGCGCGCGCGAGATCGAGCGCGCACAGCCCGCCGAAGCAGTAGCCGATCACCGCGACGCGCTCGGGGTCGACCGCCGCGTGCGCGCGGGCCGCAGTCACGGCGGCCACCAGCCGCGCCCGCAGCGCCGCCCGGTCGGCGAGGAACGGGTTCATCAGCGCCGAGTTGTCGCCGCCGGCCACGCCGCGCCGGCCCTTGCCGTAGACGTCGATCGCGATGCCGACGTAGCCGAGTTCCGCCAGCCGGTCGGCCGCCGCGCGCTCGGCGTCGCCCAGCCCCGCCCACTGGTGCGCCACGAGCACCGCCGGCCGCCGGCCCGCGCCGCCGCCGTCGGCGACATAGGCTTCGCATATCATGTCGCCGTCGGGGTAGTCGAGGTGGGTGTCGGGCATGGGAGGCTCCTTCGTCGGTGCGCGGCGTCGACGATAGCGCAGCGCCCGGGCGGCGCGCTACAGGAGGGCGCGATCGAACGTCGGGCTTCTGCTAAGACGGGGCATCGGGGAGGGGACACGGGTCTTATGCGGCGCGGCATCATCCTGGCGGGCGGAACGGGCACGCGGCTGCACCCGCTGACGCTGCCGGTGAGCAAGCAGCTCATGCCGGTCTACGACAAGCCGATGGTCTACTACCCGCTGTGCGCGCTGATGCTCGCGGGCATCCGCGAGGTGATGGTCGTCACGACGCCGGCCGACCGGGACGCCTTCCGCCGGCTGCTCGGCGACGGCTCGGCCTGGGGGCTGGCGCTGAGCTACGCCGAGCAGCCGGAGCCGCGGGGGATCGCCCAGGCCTTCCACGTCGCCGCCGACTTCGTCGCGGGCCGCCCCTCGGCGCTCGTGCTCGGCGACAACGTCTTCCACGGCCACGGCCTACCGGGGCTGCTGACCGCCGCCGGCGCGCGCGCGAAGGGCGCGACCGTGTTCGGCTACTACGTCGCCAACCCGGAAGCCTACGGCGTCGTCTCGTTCGACGCGGCCGGCCGCGCCGAGTCGATCGAGGAGAAGCCGGCGGCGCCCCGGTCGAACTACGCGGTAACCGGACTCTATTTCTACGACGAGCGGGTCGTCGAATACGCGGCGCGGATCCGCCCCTCGGCGCGCGGCGAGTTCGAGATCACCGACATCAACCGTTTGTACCTCGAAGCCGGTGACCTCCACGTCGAGCTGATGGGCCGCGGCTTCGCCTGGCTCGACACCGGGACGCACCGCTCGCTGCTCGACGCGGCGACCTACGTCCGCATCGTCGAAGAGCGCCAGGGGCTCAAGATCTGCTGCCCCGAGGAGATCGCGTGGCGGCAGGGCTTCATCGACGACGCGCAGCTTGAACGGCTGGCGGCGCCGCTGCTCCGGAGCGGCTACGGCGAGTATCTGCTCGCGCAGCTCGCGAACGGCGCGCGGTCGTGAAAGTCACGCCCGCCGCGCTGCCCGGCGTGCTCGTCCTCGAGCCGACGGTGCGCGGCGACGAGCGCGGCTTCTTCATGGAGACGTGGAACCGGCGGACCTTCGCCGAGGCGGGGCTCGACCTCGCCTTCGTCCAGGACAACCACAGCCGCTCCGGCCGCGGCGTGCTGCGCGGGCTCCATTACCAGGTCGGTCCGGCGGCGCAGGGCAAGCTCGTCCGCGTGACCGCCGGCGCGGTCTTCGACGTGGCGGTCGACCTGCGGCGGTCGAGCCCGACCTTCGGGCGCTGGGCGGGCTTCGAGCTGTCGGGCGCGAACAAGCGGATGCTGTGGGTGCCGCCGGGCTTCGCGCACGGCTTTCTGACGCTCGAGGACGGCACCGACGTCCTCTACAAATGCACCGACTTCTACGCGCCCGAGGCCGAGCGCGCGGTCGCCTGGGACGATCCGGTGATCGGCATCGACTGGCCGGCGTTGGGCGCCCCGCCGCTCCTCTCCGCGCGCGACCGGGACGCGCCGCGGCTCGCCGATGCCGAGGTCTTCCCGTGAGGGTGCTCGTCACGGGCGCCGCCGGTCAGGTCGGCCGCGCGCTGCTGCGCGCCGCGCCCGCCGGCGCGGTCGTCGTCGGGTTGACGCGCGCCGACCTCGACGTCGGCGACGCGACCGCGGTCGCCGCCGCGGTCGACGCGCACGCGCCCGACGTCGTCCTCAACGCCGCGGCCTACACCGCCGTCGACCGTGCCGAGGCGGAGGCGGACGAAGCCCGCCGCGCCAACCGCGACGCGCCCGCGCATCTCGCGCGGGCCTGCGCGGCGTGCGGCGTCCGCTTCGTGCACCTGTCGACCGACTTCGTGTTCGACGGCCGGGCGTCCGTGCCGTACCCGCCCGACGCGCCGCCCTCGCCGCTCGGAGTCTACGGCGCGTCCAAGGCCGCCGGCGAGGCCGCGGTGGCTGAAGCCTGCCCAAAGGCGCTCGTTCTCCGCACCGCCTGGGTTCATGCCGCCGAGGGGTCGAACTTCGTGCGCACGATGCTGCGGCTGATGGAGGGTCCCTCGCCGGTGCGCGTCGTCGCGGACCAGGTCGGCACGCCGACGCACGCGGTTAGCCTCGCGCGCGCGATCTGGAGGCTGACCGAGACGGGCGCGACGGGCGTCCATCACTACACCGACGCCGGCGTCGCGTCCTGGTACGATTTCGCGGTCGCGATCCGGGAGGAGGCGCTCGCGCTCGGGCTGCTCGATCGCGCGGCGCCGGTGGTGCCGATCCGCACCGCGGAGTTCCCGACGCCGGCCCGGCGCCCGGCCTACTCGGTGCTTGACAAGACCGCGACCTACGCGGCGCTCGGCGGCCCGGCCGCCCATTGGCGGGTCGAGCTCCGCGCCGCGCTCGCCGAGGCGAAGGCGCGCCGGAGCGCCGGTGGCTAGGCTGCTCGTCACCGGCGGCGCCGGCTTCATCGGCGCGAACTTCGTCCGCTTCTGGCGCGGGCGTCACGCGGCCGACGGGATCGTCGTGCTCGACGCGCTCACCTACGCCGGCGACCGCGCGAACCTGGACGGCGTCGACGGCGTCGACTTCGTGCACGGCGACATCCGCGACGAGGCGCTCGCGGCCAAGTTGCTCGCCGAGCGCGGGCTGGACACCATCGTCCACTTCGCCGCCGAGAGCCACGTCGACCGCTCGATCGAAGGCCCCGACGCCTTCGTCGCGACGAACGTCGTCGGCACGCACGCGCTCCTGAAGGCCGCGCGGCGGGTGTGGCTCGACGCCGGCTCGGGCCGCCCGCACCGCTTCCACCACGTCTCGACCGACGAGGTGTACGGCGCGCTCGGGCCGGACGATCCCGCGTTCACCGAGGAAACGCCCTATCGGCCGAACTCGCCCTATTCGGCCAGCAAGGCCGCCTCGGACCACCTGGTGCGCGCCTATCATCATACCTACGGGCTGCAGACCACGACGTCGAACTGCTCGAACAACTACGGGCCCCACCAATTCCCGGAAAAGCTCATCCCGCTGTTCCTCCTCAACGCGCTCCGCGGGAAGCCGCTGCCGATCTACGGCGACGGGCGGCAGGTGCGCGACTGGCTCCACGTCGAGGACCACTGCCGCGGCATCGAGCTGGTGCTGGAGCGGGGCCGGATCGGCGAGACCTACAACATCGGCGGCGGGGCGGAGCTGCCCAACGTGGCGGTGATCGACGCGCTCTGCGACGCGGTCGACGCGGCGTTCGCCGCCGATCCGGACCTCGCCCGCCGCTTCCCGGACGCGCCCGCGGCCCGCGGCGAACCCAGCGCCGGCCTCAAGACCCGCGTGGCGGACCGCCCCGGGCACGACCGGCGCTACGCGATCGACGCGGCCAAAGCTCGGACCGAGCTCGGCTACGCCCCGGCCCGGGACTTCGCGGCCGGGCTGCGCGCCACCGTCGCCTGGTACCTCGATCACGAACCCTGGTGGGTCGGTCGGACGGGCTGACGGGCGCGGCGATCCGGCGCGCGGGGCGGATTGGACCCTCGGGCCTCGCTCGTGCGTAGAGGCGTTCCGATCACGGAACGGGAACCCGCCCGATGCACCACGCGGCCACCAGCGACCGCGCCGTCCTGCCGCGCCAGGCGGTCATCGGCGTCGCGTTGGCCGGCGCGCTCGTCGTCGCCTGGGCGATCTGCCACGTCTACGGCGTGTTCTTCCACCGCTGGACGCCGCTCGGGATCGCCGCGGCGCCGGTGCTGATCGCGCTCCAGTGCTGGCTCAACGTCGGGCTGTTCATCGTCGCGCACGACTGCATGCACGGCAGCCTCGCGCCGGGGCGGCCCGGGCTCAACCGCGCGGTCGGGCGGCTCGTGCTCTTCCTCTACGCCGGCTTCGCCTACGACCGGCTGCTGCCGAAGCACCACGCGCACCACCGCGCGCCCGGCACGGTCGACGACCCGGACTTCGACGCCGACCATCCCGACCGCTTCTGGCCCTGGTACCGGCGCTTCTTCCTCCGCTACTTCGGCTGGCGCGAGTTCGCGGTGCTCGCCGCGCTGCTCTGGACTTATCTCCTGGCGCTCGGGGCGCCGCCGCTCAACGCGGCGCTGCTGTGGGGCGTGCCGGCGATCCTGTCGTCGCTGCAGCTCTTCTATTTCGGCACCTACCTACCGCACCGCCGGGCCGACGAGCCCTTCGCCGACGACCACCGGGCGCGGAGCAACGACTATCCCGTCCTCTGGTCGCTGCTCACCTGCTTCCACTTCGGCTACCACCACGAGCATCACCGTCGGCCGTGGCTGTCGTGGTGGCAGCTCCCGGGCGCCCGGGCGCGCTGAGGCCGAGCGCCGCTTCGGCGAGGTCCGCCGCGCGCCGCACGCCGCCCGCGCGCGCGATCTCGTCGGCGAGCGCGCGGGCCGAGGCGCGGTAGGACGGCGTGCCCAGGACCCGCTCGATCGCCGCGCGCAGCCGCGCCGGCGTGAAGCGGCCGTAGAGCACGTCGGCCGCCCCGGCGCGGGCGAGCCGCGCCGAAGTCGCCGGCTGCTCGAAGGCGAGCGGCATGACGACGAGCGGCACGCCGAAGCTCAGCGCGTCGAGCACGGTGTTGAAGCCGGCGTGGGTGACGGCGAGCGCGGCGCGCGCGAGCACCGCCCGCTGCGGCACGAAGGAACGGACGACCGGCGCGCCCGGCAGCGTCGCCGCCGCCTCGGGCGGGAGCCGCCCGCCGTGCGCGACGAGCAGCCGGAGGTCGAGGTCGCGGCAGGCGGCGGCCACC